>Ga0318533_10001843_pt1 | contig 10871 bp, 10 predicted proteins | sample GRESIP053b4f27_FD_203675 | JGI IMG/M metagenome (GOLD analysis project Ga0318533, IMG submission 203675) | Tropical soil microbial communities from Luquillo Experimental Forest, Puerto Rico - GRE.SIPMG.053b4f27 | ecosystem: Environmental > Terrestrial > Soil > Tropical forest > Bulk soil...
GGCCTATGGCAGCGAGGGGACCAAGCGGCGCTATTTGCCCAAGCTCGCCTCCGGCGAAGAGATCTGGTGCCAGTTGTTCTCCGAACCCGCCGGCGGCTCCGACGTCGCGGGCCTTCGCACCCGCGCGGAAAAGAAGGGCGACGGCTGGATCGTCAACGGCCAGAAGATCTGGACGTCGGGCGCGCATTATTCCGACTATGGTCTTTTGATCACCCGCACGGATCCCAATGTGCCCAAGCACAAGGGACTCACCATGTTCTTCCTCGACATGAAGAGCAAAGGTGTCGAGGTGCGGCCCATCAAGCAGGCCAACGCCATGCAGGAGTTCAACGAGGTCTATTTCACCGACGTCGTGATCCCGGATAGCCAGCGCCTCGGCAACGTCGGCGACGGCTGGAATGTATCGCTGACCACGCTGATGAACGAGCGCATGTCGATCGGCGCGCGGCTTGCAACGGGTTTCCCCGAACTCTTCGAGTTCTGCTCCAATTTGATGCTGGAGGACGGACCTGCGATCGACGACCGCAATGTGCGCGCAAAACTCGCGAGCTGGGCGGTAAAGGCGAGCGGCCTGAAATACACGAGCTACCGGGCGATCTCGGCGCTCTCCCGGGGAGAACGTCCTGGGCCGGAAAACTCGATCGGTAAGCTGGTCGCGGGCTCGATGCTGCAGGACATCGCGACCTACGCGATGGATCTGGAAGGCGCGGCCGGGGTGTTGACGGGCGAAGCCGAAGAGACGGCGCGCGGCCAGTTCCAGCAGATGCTGCTGTCGTCGCCCTCGATGCGGATCGCCGGCGGCACGGACGAGATCTTGCGCAACATCATTGCCGAGCGCGTGCTGGGTTTGCCCGGCGATATCCGCGTCGACAAGGACGTTCCCTTCAACAAGATCCCGACCAAAGGACGCTGACGGGGAAGGTAAGAAAGAAAGAGGATCGTTTGCCATGGCGGATGCGGCGAGCACGACGAAAGCGAGCTATACGAGCGAAGAGCGCATCGGCGTGCTCGAGGAACTCCTCAACGAGCGCTTCTCGGTGCGGGCCTTTCTGCCCCAACCCGTGCCGCGGGAAACCATCGCGCGGGTTCTCGCCGTCGCGCAGCGCACCGCCTCGTGGTGCAACAGTCAGCCGTGGCAGGTGATCATCGCAAGCGGCGAGGCCAGGGAGCGCTTCCGCAAGGCAATCTACGCGGAAGCCGGCTCCGGCGCGCCCGAGGACACCGACTTTCCCTTTCCGCGCGAATATAAGGGCGTCTATCTCGAGCGCCGGCGCGAAAGCGGCTTTCAGCTCTACAACACACTCGGCATTCCCAGAGGCGACAAGGCTGCCTACGCCAGGCAGATGCTGGAGAACTACAACTTTTTCGGCGCGCCGCATGTCGCGATCATCCATACCGACGAGCCGCTTGGGGTTTACGGCGCGATCGATTGCGGTGGTTATGTCTCCAATTTCATATTGGCGGCCCAGGCGCTCGGGCTTGGCACCATTCCGCAGGCGGCGCTCGCCCGTCACTCCGGCCTGATCCGCCGGCATTTCAATCTTGCCGACGATCGCCGCGTGGTCTGCGGCATTTCCTTCGGCTATACCGACCGCGGCCACAGAGCGAACAGCTACCGTACTTCGCGCGCCAAAATCGCGGATACCATAACGTTTGTGGACAGTTAGCGTACGAACCGGAAGAAAGCCTGCCCCGCACCTGGATAGCGGGTGGTTACCGGTTTTCCCGCGCGACAAAAGCGGAACGTGTTTGGGCAGAGCTCATGCGCGAACAATAAGCTCGAACGCGATGCGACGACATAAAGCTATCGCGCTCCATCAGCCTGTTATAATGATGTTCGGCGCGCTCGTTCGGTGCATTGCCGGCGCCGGGCAGCGTGCTTGCTCTAACCGCCGCCGTTATCGCCCTTTCTTCGCGTTTTCTCTATGTTTTCATAAGCTTCAAGCAGCGCTATTGACAAAATCCGCTCCAACATCTTGAGTTGTAGCGCCCTGGCATCAACGATGCATGATTGCAGCCGCGCAATAATTTCGTCGAGCGAGGGATTCGTCACGACTTCAAATCCGCAATTTCATCAGTGGGTCGCATCGAGATGCCGCCAAAGCTTGGAGCATTGAAGGTTGACGAGACGACAGCGTGCGGCTTGCGGCTGATGCGCTGCTTCCTCAGGCTGCGCGAGCAGCGCCATCGCGACGAGTTGATCGCAATGGCCGAACGACTCGTGGAAAAAGAAGAGGAATATCCGGTGGAACCGGGCGAATGACGCCGCTTGATCGGCGACGCGCCGCTCGGTTTCCCACTTGGCTTCGACTCCGGCATCCTGAAATGATCTCCCGCCCGGCGATCAAACTAGCCGTCTACAACCCTGAGTCAATAACAAAGAAAAGATAATGCGCAGGTTGTATCTTCGGGTGCGCTTTTCCGTGCGGGCGGGGCGGTAGCAAGCCATATTGCCCGTGAACGCAAGCGCCGGGCGTCTCAGAATTTCGGCGGCCGCTTTTCCGCGAACGCCCTGATGCCTTCCTGGATTTCAGTGGAATGCATGCTTTCGACGGCGCGCCGGTCGGCGGCCGCTTCATCCAGCCGTCCGCGGGCGATTTCGTTGATCGTCCGCTTCATGCCGCGCATTGCGATCGGCGCGTTGCCGGCAAGGACCGTCGCCAAACGGTCGACCTCTTCGTCGAGCGCCTCCAGCGGCACCATCGCGGTAAGATAACCGATGCGCAGCATCTCCGGCGCGTCGATCTTCTGCGCGGTCAGGAACAGCTTCTTGGCGTTGTCGGCGCCGAGCCGCGATACGTAACGTCCGATTCCGCTCTTGTAGTAGTGGAGGCCGAGCCGCGCCGCCGGCATGAACATCTCGGCGGTATCGACGCCAATGCGGAAATCGCAGGCGAGCGCAAGGTCGGTGGCGCCGCCATAGACCCCGCCATTGAGCCGGCAGATCGTCGGTAACGCGAGATCCTCGAGCCGGTTGACCATGACCTCGAAGGCGCTTCCCGCCGTCTGCTCGTGCCCATTGCTCGCGCGCTCCGAGATCGAGCCGAGATCGTACCCCGCGCTGAAGGCCCGACCCGTGCCGGTCAGGACCAGGACGCGGAGCGTCGGATCGGCCTCGATGCGATCGAACAGTTTGAGCAGCGCGTCGAGGTCTTCCGGCTGCAGGCGGTTGAGGTGTTTCGGACGGTTGAGGCGGATGGTAGCGCGTGCGCCATCGATGGCGAGCACCGGCGTGCTTGCCGCCGCTGCCGTGCCGGCTAGTTGCTGTCGTGTCATTTGTTCTCCAGCGCGCGCCGCTTGGCCTCGGCGTCGATAGTCTCGGCGAGATCGGGATGACGCGCCATCAAGACGCGGAAGTCCACGAGGTCAAGCACCAGAAGTTTCGACAGCCGCCTTGTGGTGATGTTGGCGGAACGCAAATTGTTGCCGAGCAGCGCCATCTCGCCGAAGAAGTCGCCTTCGCCGAGCCGGACTTTCTTGCCGGGCAGGTCGACCTCGACTTCGCCGGAGGCGATGAAATACATGCAGTCGCCCTTCTGGCCCTTGCGGATGATCATGGCGCGCGGCGGCAGGTCGACGGTACGCAGCATATGCGTCACGTCAGCAATCGCCGACGGGCCAAGGCTGGCGAAGAACGGCACCTTGCTGACGGATTCCCAGGTTTTGAGGAAATTGTCGCGCCGCGTCTCGGAGGCAAATCCGGTTGCCAGAATACCTGTCCAGAGACCGAACACGCCGAGGCCGCAGATCATGACGACCGCCGCGACAAGCCGCCCCATCGGTGTGATCGGCACCACGTCGCCATAGCCTGTCGTGGTCAGCGTCACCACCGCCCACCACAGGGCCGCCGGCACGTTGCCGAAGGTCGCGGGCTGCACGTCGCGCTCCAGGAAGTATTCCGCAACCGATCCGAGGAACAGCACCATCAGGAACAGCACGAGCACGCTCAGGAGCGGTCCGGATTCCAAAACCAGCACGCGCCGCAATTGCCGCAAACCTGGAATCCCCGGGATCACCTTGACCAGCCAGAGGACTGCGAACAGCCACGCCGTTTTCGCGTTGACGCCGGAAAGAAGCGCGAGCGGAACCGCGACCACGCAAGCCGCATCCACCAGCCCCCGTCCCGAAAACGCGTAAGCCAGTCCGCGTCCCATCGTTGCGGCATGACGCAAGCGGACCAGCCATTCGAAAGTGAAGAAGCCGAGACAACTCCAGAGGACGGCATCGACCCAATGATGTGCTGCGTCATAGGCCGGATCGACGGTAACGATCACCACCATCAGCACGCCGATCACGACGGCAACATAGGCGGCGTTGGTCATATTGCGGCCGGCGGTCGCGGTCATGAATTCGGCAAAGCCGGGAAAAGCCGGCAGCTTGAATGTATTGGCGGGGTCGCGCATTCCTGAAAAGACCTGATCCGGCCAAGGTGTTAGCCGTTGCCGGGACAGGGTGCCTCCACCGGGGGGAGGCCGTCAACGAGGCTTACCGGGCCGCGTCGCCGGCCGCGGCCCCGCCGGGCAGGTGTCGGAGGGGAAGATATCCCGGGCAAACGGCCGTGCAACACGGTCGGAGAGGGGGATATTCCCGGCAGGGGTTCAAATCCTCGACAAAACGACGCCTTTTCCTCGTATATCGCAGCCGTCTCGTCGGCATTATGATGACGCGTGCACGACGAACGATTTTGCAAGTACTCCACTTCCCAAACGCTGGTTGGTCCCGATGGATACCTCACATCTCGCAGAACACGCAGGAACCGCCGGTAGCCTGTTCGCATCGGTCTTCGTGGTCGCCACCCTTTCGATGCGCACCATGATTCCTTTGCGGGTCTTTGCCTTGCTCCTCAACTTTGTCCTGATCGGGACCGCCATACCGAACCATAACTATCTGGTCATCCTGGTGCAGACCGTCGCGCTCTTTCTCAATTCCTATCGCCTGCATCAGATGCTGCAACTCGTTCGGGATGTGAAAAAGTCGGTCAACAGCGACCTCTCGATGGAGTGGCTGAAACCGTTCATGACCGAACAAAAATGCAAGGCCGGCGAGGTCCTGTTCTACAAGGATGAGAAGGCCGACAGCATGTCCTACATCGTCAGCGGCCGGTTTCGCCTCGTCGAATCCGGGATCGAGCTGCCGGTCGGCGCCATCGTCGGCGAACTCGGCATGCTGTCGCCCTCGAAGGTGCGGACCCAGACGCTGGAATGCGTCGAGGACGGGTTGATCCTGAGCGTGAGCTACGACCAGGTCGAGCAGCTCTATGTGCAGAATCCGGCGTTCGGCTTCTACTTTCTGCGGCTTGCCAGCGCCCGATTGTTCCAGAACATTGGCACGCTGGAGCAGCGCCTGGCGCAGCAGACGGCGCTTGCGGCGGCGAAGCCAGCTTGAGGGAAAGCATTCGCGTGTCTGACGACGGCCTGTTGTCATCGCTGCGGTATCTGTTCGCCGATTTCCTCGACGAGGAAGACCAGACGCCGCCGTTCCTGCCTGACGGCCTGCCGGAAGGTGCTGCGCCCATCGTCAGCGACGGCATCCACCTCTTGATGGATTACCAGGGCGCAAGCTACGCCCGGCTCTACGTCGAGCGGCTGACGCGCTTCGTCGGCAAGCAGGGTATCGGTGCCGCGATTTTCGGCGAGATCGCCCGCCTGATGGCCAACCGCATGGCCTATGAGGATGCGATCCGGATCGCCCAGCTCAAGCTCGCCCAATACCACGACAGCGGCGGTGCGGTCCGATCCACCGACATCGAAAAGTTCCGTTTCGACGAGCTGGTGGACGCGCTTCCGGCAGTCGCCGCCGAACCCGTGCTCATGGTGCTGGACAAGCTCGGATGGGAGCATCGGCGCGTCTCAATACCGTTCTCGACGGCCAGCAAATGGGGTATTCGCCGTCTCAAGGTGGAAGCCTGGCTGAGGCGCTGGCGAATGTTCTCGATCCGCTACCTTCAGGAGCGCGCCTGGGTCGAGCGCTGGCTGCACATGATCGACCGCTGCCTCGCCAAGCAACCACAGTCCGTGCCGGCGATCGTCGAGACTGCGACCATGGTGCAGGGCTTTGGCGATCCCTATCGCCAGGGATTGGCCGCCTGGCACGCTATCATTGACGGCCTGGCGAAGCCGACCTTCGACGGCGTACTGCCGCTGACCGATCTCGCCGGCGCGATTGAGGAAGCTCGCGCCGCCGCAATGCCCGATCCCCGACAGGTTGCGCTCAAGCGCACCATCGCGCAAATCAGGGCCCGCGCGCAGGGCGCGGGCGCCAATGCGGCGGCCGGTTAGAGGGACGATTCTCCCTCTCCCGAAAGAGCACGCCGAACCTCAGGCGCTTCGCGCCGTCTTCACGATCGAGACGTTGTCTTCCGCACCCGGCGTTTTGTCGCCCGGATGGCGCGTGAGATAGTCGCGGCGCAGCTCGATCTCATTGCGCACCAATTCGTAACCGAGCTTGAAAGTATCGAGGCCGTCGCCGGAAATCGTTCCGTCTCTCAGTCCGATCACCGCGCCGCGCAGGATTCGCTCCAATTCGTTCTGCAGTTCTTCCAGTGCCTCGAGCGTATCGGCATGCTCGATCTTCTCACCGACGATGAGGATCGCGGTTGCGAGCTCGCTCGCCCTTTCGGGTGCAATCCGCGTGACCTTCGCGTAGATCGCGGCAAAGATCGACCCGATGACGGAAAGCGCACCGGCGCCGAGATACATCATGTCGCTGTAGCGATCCATGAACGACTTGATGTTGTCGTTGATATATTCGGCCGCGCCCGGATGCGCGATGATGAAGGCATCCTTGTCGGTCGCCGCCGGCTCGATCTTGGAGGCAAAGCCGTCGTCGAGCACAAGCTCCGACTTGTTCTCATAGATGATGCGGGCAAGGTTCGCAGCCGTCGTGGTCGAAATTCTGGATTGAGCGACTAAAAGCCATTCGAGTCCGATGGTGTCGAGATCGTCGTCGGGAATTTCCGGCGAGGACGACAGTATGCCGGTCTCGATCGTCTCCTCCGTAATCCCCGGAATCTTGCGCGCCAGCGCCTTTGCCGATTCGATTGCGTTCAGGGTGAAGCCGCCCTTTTTGGCATATTGCTCGTAGCTCTTGTCCTTCATCACCTTCGAAGCGTGGGTGACCGCGATCACCACGCCGAAGCCCGAGGCAAACAGTTTATCCAGGGTCGAACCGGCAGGCGCAAGCTGCACCTTCGAGGCGGTGTCCGGGCTCTCGGTAAAATCGAAGATGTTGCGGATGAAGGAGAGGCTGTTCTCGCTATCGGCCCACACCGCGATCTTTTTTTTCTTCAGGTCGTCGAGCGATTTGATCTTCTTGGCGCCCGGGCTGAGCAACAGCACGAGATCGTGGTCGAGGATCGCCAGCGCCCGCGCGCGTGCCGGGATTTTTGCGTCGGTCCGCAGCACCGCGAGGTCCGCGGCACGGCGGTCAAACTGCGCGAGCGCTTTCGCATTGTCGGCGCTGTTTACAATCTTGAGGCGAAATCTCGAATCGGTGTTTTTCAGAACGGCGGCCAGCTTGGCGGCAAAGCGCGCGTCTTCGCCGTTTGGGTTGCCGACCGCGAAGGTAAGCGTCTCCGAATCCTTCAGCAGAACGCGGCCGACCCCGACGGTGGCGAGCGACAGAAGCAGCGTGAGCAGCACATACAGCAGCACCTGCCTGCGATTGGTCCGTGCTACCTGCGAGCGCGGGCGAGGCTGTTCGGGCGGCTTTGGGATGTCAGCGCTCATGGCTCTACCCCGGAGGGCTGCCGTTTCGCCACCTTCAGGTGGCACCCGGTAAAATCGTAAACAGTCGAAAAAGAATGATAATTCTGAGCCTTGCAATGATATCCCCAACCATGCCGATTGCAAACCGGCAACGGCGGTAACCTTACCGGCGATCGGCTCCCGCATGGCGCGGGTAGGTCACACTTTGCGTTTACTTGGTATTTTTCGGGTTCCCGGCAGGTGCAATCCGGCCGCGGAGGTGTCATAAAAGATCAACACGGGGCGAATTGGCCGGTTAAAGAAGAAAAGTTGCGCTGAACGCCTCCACCAGTCCCCGTGCGATCCTAGGTTTCCAGAGGGCGTCAGTTTTGTCCTTCCCTGCTATGTCGTCGTCGGTTCCGGTTGGTGCGCTGGTCGGATGGATGGTGCTGCTCACGGTCAAGCACATCATTGCCGATTTCGTTCTGCAGACCGCCTGGATGGCGCACGGCAAGGATCAGAAGACCGGCTGGGCGCTGCCGCTTCTGGTCCACTGCCTGATACACTTGGCGGTTGCAATGGTCCTGATCCTCATTGTCGCGCCAAAATTCTGGTTCGTCGCAGTGATCGACTTCGCCATCCACATCACCGTCGACCGCGCCAAGGGACTTTGCTCGTCGACATTCGGCATGACGCCTGAGCATCCGTGGTTCTGGACGCTGATCGGCGTCGATCAGGCCTTGCACCATCTCACCGGCTTCGGTCTCTCCATCTTCATGGCGGCGAACTGACAGGTCCGCCTGCGGATCAATTGGCGTCGCGGATGAACACGCCGAAACGTGGTTGTGCGACATGGTGCAGCTATCATGGGAATGGAAATCATGACCGAGCAGCCGCTCAACAAAAAGATCGTCAGCGTCCTCGATAGCCACATGGCCTATCACGAACGCGGGGCTGGCGCGCCGGTTCTGTTCCTGCATGGCAATCCGACCTCGTCCTATCTCTGGCGCAATGTGATCCCGCAGCTCGAAGGCCCGTGGCCGCCTGATCGCGCCTGATTTGATAGGCATGGGCGACTCCGGAAAATTGAAAAATCCCGGCCCCGACACTTATCGCTTCGTCACCCACCAGACTTATCTCGCTGCCTTCATCGATGCGGTGATCGGAGAAAACGAGAAGATCCTGTTGGTGCTCCACGACTGGGGCTCGGCGCTCGGATTCGACTGGGCCAACCGTCACCGCGACCGTATCAGCGGCATCGTCTATATGGAGGGCATCGTTCGCCCCATTGCCGGCTGGGAGGAATGGAGCGCGTCCGCAACCCCGATCTTCCAGGGTTTTCGCTCGGAGAAGGGCGAAAGCATGATCCTGGAGCGCAACATGTTCGTGGAGCGGGTGCTGCCCGGATCGGTGCTGCGCAAACTCGGTGATGCCGAGATGGCGGAATACCGCAAGCCGTTCCTTGTTCGCGAGGACCGCTGGCCGACCCTGACATGGCCCCGGCAGATTCCAATCGCCGGCGAGCCCGCCGACGTCGTGGAGATCGTCGCGGCCTACGCCAAATGGATGGCCGAAAACGACGTCCCAAAGCTGTTCGTCAACGCCGATCCCGGCGCGATCCTGATCGGGCCGGTGCGCGAATTTTGCCGAAGCTGGAAAAACCAGCGCGAGGTGACCGTGCCGGGCTCGCATTTCATCCAGGAGGATTCAGGCCCGACAATCGGCAAAGAGATCGCGGACTGGATGACGGCCGGCGCGCTGCGCTGAAGCGCGAGACTGATTCGCCGCGATCAAGTCCTTCCGGCAACGGCCTGATTTTCTGGTTAACCCTCCGTTAGCGAATTGCGTTGCATCCTTGCTGATGGAGGGGGGCCTTACGATGATTTCAAGACGCGATGTCTATGACAGCGAATCCTGCCCGGTGCGGGAAGAATTGCTCGGCGAAATGTATCGCGCGAGCGAACAGGGCCTGCCGAGTTTGGTCGAGAGCGTCGCGCCCAACGTGAGGGCCATGCTGGCCCTGTTCTGTTATCGCCGGAGCCATCTTCATTCGCTGGCGCTCGCGATCGCGGCAAGCTGCAGCGAACGCGACCTGGTGCAGCTCGGCGGCCGAGTCGGTGCGACGCTCTATGCGCTGTCGCGCGAAGCGCCGGTGGCGCGTGGCACGACGACGCCTCAAGGTGGAAGAAAGCCGATCACGCTGTCGACCAAGCCGCTCTCGTCTTTTGTGCCGATTGACGACGAGCTCGACGAGGATCTGGAAGCCGCGACGGCGTGACGACGCGAAGGCTCTGTCCTCATCGCCATCCGATTCATTGTTTGAGCATGATCTGCGCGCAAACGCGTTCCGCGTTTGTCGCGAGGGAAAATAGGCGCCCACTTTTCCGGATCATACTCTAGGTAAGCGCGGGCAATCCGAACTTCCTTCGCGCCGTCGTGCATTCGACATCGCCGGGCATGCAGGTCCGGCAGACTTCCGGCCGCACGGCGTAAATCGAGCAAGATGTCGCAACTCCGATCTTGCCCTGCAACGCTGCGCAGCGATCGCCCTCGCAACGCATGCCCGATCCGCGCGCGTTGACGAGCTTTGCCGGAATGAGCTCCAGCGCGGCGTCGCTCTCCGTCGAGAAGCGCGGCCAGGTTTCCGAATAGGCGCAGCAGGCGCCGCAGCTTTGGCATGGGCTTTCGGCGAGGCCGCGTGACAGGTCGGCGTCAGACATCTTTTGGCTGCTCCCAGACCAGGCTTCGTCGCCATTTGGCACGAAGCGCTTCGCGCCGCTCCGGATATCTCTCGTCGAGATAGTCGGCCTCGACCACGCGGTCGGTACGGAAGCTGCGGAAATCGCGACGCAGCTCGCACCAGGCCGCGAGAATCCGCACTGCCTCATGATAGCCGATGGCGATCGGCCATATCGTTCGTTCGCTGTCGCGCCCCTGCTCGTCGCGGTAGCGCAGCGCGATCTTCTTGCCCTCGTGAATTTGCGTGCGCGTTTTCGCCATGTCGATTCGATCCGGCTCCCGCCGCCAGTACGGGCGCGCGCGACTTGCCGGCTCCAGCACGAAGGGCCGCAATCGTTCGGGGACCGTGTCGGCGATTTTCGCCATGAGGTCTTCCGCGGCACGCGCCAGCACGGGATCGGCATGGCCGACCACCCACTGTGCGCCCAGCACGACGGCCTCGATCTC
>Ga0318533_10001852_pt1 | contig 10850 bp, 7 predicted proteins | sample GRESIP053b4f27_FD_203675 | JGI IMG/M metagenome (GOLD analysis project Ga0318533, IMG submission 203675) | Tropical soil microbial communities from Luquillo Experimental Forest, Puerto Rico - GRE.SIPMG.053b4f27 | ecosystem: Environmental > Terrestrial > Soil > Tropical forest > Bulk soil...
GGCGACTGCAACGGCTGGCAATGCCGCGGGGGCTCAAGCTATCGATGGCGAGAACCACGTATCCCCATGAGGCGATTTGGTCAGCGAAATTTGTGTTGTAGCTGGAGAAGCCGCTACAGCCATGCAGCACAACCACCGCTGGGTAGGGTGCGGAGGCGGCACGACCGCCGAGATAGGCTGGCAAACCTTGATCCGGGCGCGCCAAATAAGCTGGCAGTTGAGCCGGGCTCCCTTGCTCAAGGTTGGGGAACTCAATCAGACCTCCTGCTTGCACTTTTTGAGCGGCGAGCCAGGACGCCATCGCAATCGCAAAGAACAGCAGCAGACGGACCAGCGAGCGCTTGGCACACCGGTTGTCGTCGTCGACCACCAGGATGCTGACCGTCACACAGCACCTCCCGCCGCCCGGGGGGGGAGGCGGATCGTGAATTCGGTGAACTCACCGACTTGGCTGTCGACTTCGATCACCCCGCCATGTTGCTGGGTGACGATGTCATAGGCGATCGACAGGCCGAGCCCGGTGCCTTCACCGGTCGGCTTTGTCGTGACAAAGGGCTGGAACAATTTATCCCGGATCTCCGGCGCGATGCCGGTGCCGTTGTCGCGCACCCGCACTTCGACCGCGTCGCCGAGATCGCGCGTCACGACCTTCAGTGTCGGCCGAAACTCCGGGCCGGCGCCGTCGCGCTGCCGCTTGGCTGTCGCATAAAAGCCGTTGCCGAAGAGGTTGAGAAACACCCGGGTCATTTCCTGCGGCGCCAGCTCGATCGGTACGAAGCCGGGGTCGAAGTCGCGCTCCAAGGTGATGTTGAAGCTCGCATCCTGGGCGCGGGCACCGTGATAGGCGAGGTTCAGCGCCTCGTCGATCAGCGCGTTGAGGTCGACCACCCGGCGCTCGCCCGAGACCCCGCGCGAGTGTTCGAGCATGCTCTTGACGATGCCGTCGGCGCGCTTGCCGTGCTCGGCAATCTTGTCGAGGTTGCCGCGTAGCATCCCGACGACCTCGTCAACGGCGGCACGCTCGTCCTCGCCGAGGGCCGCCACTGCCGGCGCCGTCGTCTCCTTCAGCTCCAGCAACAGTTCGCCCGACAGCTCAGCAAAGTTGTTGACGAAGTTGAGCGGGTTCTTGATCTCGTGCGCGATCCCGGCCGTCAGCTGGCCGAGTGCTGCCATCTTCTGGGCATGGACGAGGCTCGCCTGCGCCGTCTGCAGCTCGCACAGGGCTCGCTCCGCGGCATCACGTGCTGTGCGGATCTGCTCCTCGGCATGTTTGCGCTCGGTGATGTCGCTGTAGATCAGCACAAAGCCGCCGCCCGGTACGGCATTGCGGCGCACCTCGATGACGCGCCCGTCCGGGCGAGTGCGCTCCAAGCGCATTTCTCGGTCCGCATCTTCGACGGCGCGGCTCAATTCCACTTCGAGATCGGCCGAGCCGTATTCGCCGCGATCGGCCAGATAGCCGAAATATTGGGCATAGCTCGGCCGCCCGGCTAAAACCGCGTCGGGCAGGTCGAGGATCTGTTGGAAATTGAGGTTCCACGCGGTAAGCCGCAGTTCGCGGTCGAACATTGCCACACCGTCGCCCATATTATCGAAGGTGACACGCAACTCGTCCTGGCGTCGCGTCAACTCCTCGGTGCGGTCGCGCAGCTCGTTGAGAAGCCGCGCATTCTCGATCGCGATGACGGCCTGGTCCGCGAAAGTGCGGATCAATTCGATCTGCTGGTCGGTGAATGGCTCGACCCGTTGGCGCGAAAGCGCAATCACGCCGATCGGCTCGCCCTCGCGCAGCAGTGGCACGCCGAGCGCCGTTCCCATCTTCCCTAGTGTGATCGCCTCGGGAACGTCAAATTCGGGGTCAGAAACCACGTCGGGGATGTGAACGATGCGTCGTTCGATCGCCGTCCGCCCAGTGATGCTCCCGCGGCCCGGAACAGCGCTCCCCTCTAAATTATTTCGGATGAACGCCTCGAACTTGGGCGGGAACCCGAAATTTGCTGCCAGCCGAAGCATCTCGCCGTCGTGCCGGAAGATCATCGCCATGTCGGCGGCGCACACCTGCGCGGCTGCCTCGACCAGCGTGTCCAGCACTGGTTGCAAGTCGAAGGTCGAGCGGCTAATGACCTTCAATACATCGCCCGTCGCGGTCTGGTATTCGAGCGACTTTTGCAGGTCGCCGGTGCGCTCGCGCAATTCGCCAAGCAACCGCGCATTCTCCATCGCGATAACCGCCTGGGCTGCGAAGTTCTGCAACAGCGCGATCTGCTTGTCCGAGAACGGCCGCACCTCCTTGCGGTAGACCGTCAGGGTACCGAGCAGCTGGTCGTCCTTGAGGAGCGCGACGTTCACGGCGCTGCGGGCACCGCCAAGTTCGACGTATGCTCGCCGCAGCGGATCGCCGGCACGGTAGGGTTCGTCGTCGGCCGCATCCAGGACTACGACCACCCGTTCGCCGCGCAACATGCGACCTAGCGGGTTGTCTGGGTGCGGGCGAACCGGAGTCCGAAGGAACTCGGCGTAGGCCTCGGGCACGCCGCGGGCCGCGACGAGACGGAGCAACTCGCGGTCGAGCATGCGAAAATGACCGCACGGCGCTTCGCACAGCCGTAGCGCCTTCTCCAGCATCGCGTCGAACACCGGAGTGAGGTCGCCGGGCGATGAGTTGATGACCTGCAATACCTCGGCGGTCGCGGTTTGCTGCTCCAACGCCTCGCGCGTCTCGGTGATCAGCCGCGTATTCTCAATGGCGATCACCGCCTGGTCGGCAAAAGTGCGCACCAGCTCGATCTGCTGTTCAGTGAACGCACGACCCGTTGGCGGGCGAGATAAATAACGCCGATCGGCTCGCCTTCGCGGAGCAGCGGCACGCCGAGCCCGGTGCGCATATTGCCGACAGTGAGCACCTCGGGCAGAGCGTATTCTGGATCGGCGGCGAGATCGGCGACTTGGACGACCTGTCGTTCAAGCGCGGTTCGACCGGTGACGCTACCGCGTCCAGGCTCGAAGGTCAGCTGTCGCACATAGGCATCCCATTCAGGCGAAAACGCGAAAGTTGACGCTACTCGGTAGACCTCGCCATCACGGTTCGCAATCATCCCCATCTCTGCGCTGCAGAGTCGCGCCGCGGTCTCGACCAGCGTATCCAGCACCGGCTGCAGATCGAAGGTCGAACGGCTGATCACCTTCAGCACGTCACTGGTTGCAGTCTGATAATCGAGTGACTCCTGCAGATCACGCGTGCGCTGGCGCAATTCACCGAGCAGCCGGGCATTTTCCATCGCGATCACCGCCTGCGCGGCGAAGTTTTGCAGCAGCGCAATCTGCTTGTCGGTGAACGGACGAACTTCTTGACGGTAGATGCCAAAATGTCCGAGTACCTCCTCATCCTTACGTAGCGGCACGCCGAGGAACGTGCGGACGCCACCGAGATCAGCCGCCGCGCAATACACGGGATGCCCCGAGCGATAGGTCTCGGTGGCAGTGACATCGGCGGTGTGAATGAAACGCTCGCCGCTCAGGAGGCGCTTATGCTCGCCGCTGATTGGGTGCGTTGGCTTGTCTCGAAGAAACTCGGCGTACGCTGGCGGTGCACCCCGGCTCGCCGACGCATGCATATGCTCACCGTTATATGTCCACAGGGTGCCTATCTCCGCCTCACACAGAAGACATGCATTTTCGAGCATCGCATCGAACACCGGCGCGAGATCGCCCGGCGAGGAATTGATCACCTGCAACACCTCAGCGGTCGCGGTCTGTTGTTCCAGCGCTTCGCGCGTCTCGGTAATAAGCCTCGCGTTTTCCATCGCGATGACCGCCTGTGCGGCGAAGCTCTGCAACAGTGCGATCTGCTTGTCCGAAAACGGCAGCATCTCCTGTCGGTACGCAACGATGGCACCAGTCAGGGTCTCGCCTTTGCACAGCGGGACGGCGAGCAACGAGCGGGCACCTCCGAGATCAGCTGTCGCCAGTGGTACCGGCTCACCTGACAGGTAAGCTTCGTCAGCCAGGTAGTTTCCGATGTGAATGACGGCCTTCGTGCGTATCAGGCGACCGAGCGCACTCCTTGGGCCGGGGCTATGCGGCGCACGCACGAACTCTGCGAGCGCAGCAGGCAGTTGGTGGGTCGCGGTAGCATGTAGAGATGTACCGTCATAAGTCCACAAGACCCCAAAAGCGGCCTCGCAAAGCTGCATCGTCTTGTCGAGCATCGCATCGAACACGGGGGCGAGCTCGCCCGGCGAGGCGTTGATAACCTGCAACACCTCAGCCGTTGCAGTCTGCTGCTCCAATGCCTCGCCGAGGTCGCGATTGCGGGTCTCCAATTCGCCAAACAGACGGACGTTCTCGACGGCAATTGCGGCCTGGTCGGCGAACGTTTTGAGGAGCTCGATCTGGGTCGTGGTGAAGGGCTTGACCTCGCGCCGCCCGCAGCCGATGACGCCGACCGCGCTGCCTTCGCCGAAGATAGGGACCGCTAGGAATGACCTATACCCGGCCACTGATTGCAGCACTTGGAGCGTGTGCGAGTCATAGTCGAGATCGGTCAGCACATCCTCGAGATGCACTGGCTGCGCGTCGACGAAGGCCCGGCCCATGGCGAAGTTCCGTGCGGGCCGCCGCGGGAAGAGACTGTGGAAGGCCGCCGTCTCCTCAGGCGACATGTTGTTGAGCGCCACCAGTTGCAGCAGCCCCTCCTCGAAACGCACCACTGCGCTGAACTCGGCCTCGCACAGCCCGGCCGCCCGCGCGACGATGGCCTCGAACACCGGCTGAATGTCGGTTGGCGAACGCGAGATCACGCTCAGGATGTGGCTTGTCGCGGTCTGCTGCTCCAATGCCTCGCGCGTTTCTGTTATGAGCCGCACATTCTCCATCGCGATGACAGCCTGTGCCGCGAAGTTCTCCAGGAGTGCGATCTGCTTGTCGGTAAACGGCCGCACCTCGCAACGGTAGATGGCAAAGTTCCCTAACACAGTGTCACCCTTGCGCAGCGGCACGATGAGCAATGTGCGAACTCCGCCGAGGTCGACGATAGCTCGGGGCACTGGGTCGCGGTCCCGATAGGCCTCGGTCGTCATGACATCGGCGATTTGGACGACGCGCTGCGTTACGTTTGATACCAAAGGCACGCCCAAGGAGGTTCAGCGGATTGCCAACATCGGGGGTCGTCTGGGCGAGTTTCAGGTGGTGTGGCGAGCGCGTGACGGGGAGCCCGAGGGTGAGGTACGGCAGGCGATCGCCACGGCGAGGGACAGGCTTGGCATCCTAAAGTCTTAGTCCGGATTAACCGCTCAGATTCACGCCGCCCCATCGATCGCTGCCTGATTGCTGCCTGATCGCCGAAACCCTCTAAAATTTCCTTGATTTGCGCGGGCGCCGACGAGATCGCAGAACATCACCGTCAGCTGCCGACGCTCGGCCTCGGTCCCAGCTGTGCCGCGAGTGGGCGCCAGCGACCTGTCGATGCCCTCGCTGGGCTCGGCCTGTGGTTCCTGGGTATGTTTGTTGTCAAGCGCGGCGATCGCATCGAGCAGCCGCCGGCGATCCCCGACCAAAGTGACGCCCAGGTCCCTCAGATCCTCCACGGTGAGGCTCGGCAATACGTCAGCCTCGATCCTGTTCTCACGGAAAGCCTGCTCGTATCGCTCCAGCCCGAGCCCCCGCAGCCAGCCCCCAATGTCCATCGTGTCGTTCCGGCGCTCGTCTCCAGCGCATAGTACGCGCGAACGATAGCGTGTGGGAGCCTATGATGCGCCCGAAGTAGGCGTCGAACGAATGTCGCAAAGGCGCATCCGCCGCTGATCGCAACGAGTGACCGCAAAGGGGCATGAGGGCGCATTCCCGCGGCCGAGGCCGAGCGACCGCTCTCTGTTCAGTCAGGCGACCTTCGCCGCAGCCGACGGCAACGACGAGGATGCGCCGAGAGCGGCCACTCGACCGTCATGCAAGCGCCCAGCAGCATGCAACTAGGTTCGAGATACCACATCCGCGCTGCAGTCCGGGTCCTGCAGCCAGGGAGCCTCGTCATCGCGTCAAGACGGGCTGAGCTCGCCAAGCTCGACATCCGAAGAAGCACCATTCGCCGTTCGCGCGACGGCATGCGACGATGCACCATTCGTCTTCGGCGCGAGCCTCCCAGTGAAGTCGCCAATTTCGCTTCTTCGCTGCGGCGACTCGAACCGCCCGCGCGTGCCACGAGGTGTGCTCTGGTCTTCGGCTGACCCGTTCGTTCCACCGAGCCCCGCTCGTGCTGGTTGCGTGATCGGTAGCCGAGGGGACCACAGGCGGGATCGCAATGTCGCTATTGACCGCATCTCTTACGACGCCATTCAAACCTGCGAGTTTCGGCGTTGGGGGCTGCCGCTCTGATCCACCAGGACTTTGATCAGGTGGAGGCTCGGCAACCGGTAGCGCAGGGGAATCGCTTTTCGCGGCCGGCGCTGCCGACTGTTTCGAGAACTGCTCTTGAGCGATCCTTGGCGTTGGCGGTAGAGGCACACTTTCCCGCCATGACAAGAGCGCCAGAGCGCCGGCGGCCGCAATGCCAATACCAAAAAAGCCGACAGCTAAGTTCAGGTGCTTCCTACGCTGCTGCGGGTCTTCTGCCGCAGGAGGCCGATCCTGCGTCGGCATGGTCGTACTGGACTGATCGGGTTCTGGATTGACCTCTTCAGCGGGACGCAAATCCTCGATTTGCACGGTTTGGTTCTGCGTCCCCGCGGTACTGTCCAGCAGCGATAGCGCTTCGCGCATTTGCTCCGGACTCAGCTCGCGTTGGAACTCCAAATCGCTCAATGTTGCGTCCCCCGCAGATCTCAAAGACGTCCTGCGCTGAGATTTAAGTTTTTATGCAGCCGATATTCCCCGACACCCGGTGTTCTTCGACGGCAAGGTGAAACGCTAAAGGTCTGAAGCCGATCCATCGGAAGCTATGTCATCGATGTGGCAAATGGTTCATCGATCCCCGAAGCAGACAGTTTGTATGGGTTGAGCGAGCGGTCGCCTTTCGGCACAACCTCCCATTGCCCCACGAGCCAACGAAGGTCAGCAATCCACCCGACGCGGTCGCTTGTTGCGCTGCCTCGAAGGTCGGCTGTGGGGCATGAGGACGCGTTCCTGCGGCCGAGGCTGGACGCCCGCTATCGGTTCAGTAAGGGGACCCTCGCGGGGACGCGGGGCAATGGGCGAGATGCGCCGATTCCGGTCATTCGCGGGACCGAGGTCGAGCGGCAAGGTTCGACCCAGAGCTGCCATTAACCTCTGGATCGAGGATGAACCGATACGCCGCGCGCGGTCAGTGGCTATTCTTGATCTGGAGCTCTACGCGAACACCGTCAGGGTCGCGCACGAACAAGGCGGCGCCATCTCGCCGCTCAGTCGGTCCGTCGGCGATTTCCAGCCCGGCTTCGCGCAGCGCCGCGATGAGTTCGCTCATCGTCGCGACATCCATCATGATACAGAAATGGTCGATACGGTGCGGCTCGATCACACCGGGTGTAAAATTGGGATTGCAGAATACGTTAATTTCCTGATCGCCGACCTTGAGCACCGCCGAGCTCTCGCCATCGGTGCGCTCTCGCCTGCGCAGCAACTGCAGCCCGAGACCCTCGACATAGAAGCGCAAGCTCCGATCCAGGTCGGCAACGACGAGACCAACGTGATCTAATGCCTTCGGCCGCAACATGATGGCCACCTCGCGTTAGTTACCCTCCGAATACCGTAAATAGACCGCCGCAAAGCGGCCTTTATCGGTCATGCCTCGCGGTACCAGTCTTTCAGGTTCCAAAACGGGCTGTCCCAACCGCTCAGCGTCGCCCGGAGCTTGTGGGACAGCGCCGCCACCACCGGGCGGTACACGACCGGGATGACCGCCCGATCTTCGACCACCAGGTCGTTCATCGCGATGAACAGCGCCCCACGCTTGACCGGGTCGAGCTCGCCCTCGGCCGCAGGAAAGGCCTTGTCATACTCATCATTGCGCCACCGCGTGATATTGCGACCCTGCCATTTGTTCTCCTTCGAAGCGATTTCCCAGGAGACGAACTGCCGCATGAACCCCCCGGGATCGGGCTGGGCCATGCCCGTGTTGTACATCTGAACATCCGAGTAGAACTTCGTATAGGTATCGGGGTTTGCCATGTCGGAGGAGAAATACACCGACCCCGTCACCGATTTGAGTTCCATGTCGATGCCGGCCTTCTGGCACGCCTGCTTGACGATCGCCTGGGTTTTCTGGCGCGGCGCGTTGATCGAGGTCTGGAATACGAGCCTCAATCGCTTGCCGTCCTTCGCGCGGATGCCATCGGGACCGCGCTTCCAGCCCGCCTCTTCCAGCAGCCGGCTCGCCTTGTCGACATCGAATTCCCATTTCGTGTTCTTCGAAACAAAGCGCTCCGGGTTGTTGACGAAATTTCCGGTCGCGACCCCGGTACGCCCGTAAATGTGAGCCTGCACCGAGGCGCGATCGACGAGCAAGCCGAGCGCCTGCCGGACTGCAGGATCGCCGAATAGTGGGTGCTTTGTCTTCGCATTCGAGCGCTCGCCGTCGACCTCTGTCCAGGGATCGGTGCTGTTGAGCTGAATGTGCTCGATGTTGCCGCTCTGCGCCATCTTGACGTGGCCCCTGGCGTTGCCGCCGTTTTCCAGCCTGAGGAGGATCTCGTCCTCGACCTGAGTATTCCACGCATAGTCGTACTCGCCGGTCTGAATGACGGCGCGTGCTGCCGACACGGCGTCGCCGCCGCCCTTCACCTCGATGGTGTCGAAGTGAGGCCGGTTGGGCACATGATAAGCGGGATTGCGCTCGCCTTTGACCAAATCGCCGGGTTTGAAGTCGATGAACCGATAGGGACCGGTTCCGATCGGCTTCAGGTTTGTGGGCGCTTCGCGTGAATTGGCACCCTTATAGGGCTCGAACAGATGTTTCGGGATGATCATGCCGGATATGCTGACGAAAGGATCCGCCCAGAACGGGGTCGGCTTTCCGAACTGAACGCGCACGGCGAGCGGATTGATCTTTTCGACCGTCACATCCTTGTAGCTGCCGATCGTCGTCGCGGCGGTGGCCGGGGCGGCGGCATATTCCCAGTTGAACACAACATCGTCGGCGGTGAACGGCCGGCCGTCGTGCCACTGTACATCCTTTTTTAGCCTCCAGGTCACCGACATGCCGTCGCGCGCGACCCCGCCACCCTCCATGTCCGGGATCTCAGCGGCGAGCATCGGCACCAGGTTGCCCTCGGGATCCCATGAAGCAAGCGGCTCGTAGAAAATGCGCGACCCCGCCACGTCCTTCGCGCCGACTGCGAAATGCGGATTGAGCAAGGTCGCGGCCTGCCAGAACAACAGTTTGAGCGCCCCGCCGCCACCGGCTTTGGTCGGCTCGTAGTCAGTTCGGGGCGCCGTTTGTGCCAAGCCGGCGTGGGCCAGGAGCTGAGACGCAAAGGGTGTGGTAAGGCCGAAGCCGACCATCTTTTGCACAAAGGTGCGGCGCGACAGTCGACCCGCTTTCACTGACGCTATGAGCTTCCGCAACTCTCGCTCAGTCATGAGAACCTCCCGGGCGCCGTCACGCTTCACGATACCAGTTTTTTAGGTCCTATAAGTTAAAGCTATTAGCCGCACTTCGCCGTCTGGCCTCGGCCTCCCGCGCTGTAGATTTATTCGAGAAGGACCAGTTTCCTGCCCCCGACATTGTCAACGGTACGTTCGCCTACGAATGAGCGGAAAACGGCGGGATTGGCTACAAACCCTGATAAGGCTGACCCCATCGGTCTTCGTACTCGACGTTGTCGAGGATGCGGCGGACGAGCCCGAACCGCCCCATCGGATACCCAATCGGCAGAATGGCATATGACAGCGGACTGGCGCGCTTGAACGGCGGTTTTCCACCCTCCTCGGCCACTCATCGGTCGCGCCGGGAATGGCTCTTCCTGCCCCTTTCCGGTCGTTGCCCAGGGCCACCTAAAAAACGTCGCGGACGGCAGCAGAACACCCTGGCCTCGGGCAGCTCACCGCAGCCGACGGTCCTGCGTACAACTTGAAATCTCGCGAATATCGCTGCATACGTGGTCCTACGTATTGTCCTGGCGCAACCATGAAGACGAGCATCTGGGGAATTCCCACTAGTGTGAGCTACTTCACACTTGCGGACCACCCGAGCCGTTTACGGTCGAGCGGGTCCACGAGGTGCTTCGGGGAGAGTATCGCCATGCCGCATCGTCGAATTTCTGCCGGTCTCGCCGCTGCCATGCTGCTTGCGTTGCCGATGTTACCCGGTGCGCGGGCGGATACCGGGGCAAAAATCGTCGAAGAAGTCGATTTCGCGACTTCCTGCAGTCCTGCGGTGCAGCATGAGTTCAAGCATGCGGTGTGGACCTTGCACTCGTTCTGGTATCCCGAAGCGCTGAAAGAATTTACCGCGGTCACCGAGGCCGAGCCCAACTGTGCGATCGGCTATTGGGGCATCGCGATGAGCCATTGGTACCCGCTGTGGTACCCGCCGAGCCCGGCGGCGCTAAAGGCGGGCTCCGAGGCTGTCGAAAAGGCGATGGCGGCCCCGACCAAAACCGAGCGTGAGAACGACTACATCGCGGCGATCGCCACCTTCTACCGCGACAACGACAAGCTCGACCATCGCACCCGGGCGCTCGCCTATGAGAAGGCGATGGAGCAGGTCTATCTCAAACATCCCGAGGATCGCGAGGCCGGAGTGTTCTATGCGCTGGCACTCGACACCACCGCGCCGCCGACCGACAAGACCTACGCCAATCAAAAGAAGGCGGCGGATATTCTAAACAAGGTCTGGAAGGAACAGCCGAACCATCCCGGTGTCGTGCACTACCTGATCC
>Ga0318533_10001872_pt1 | contig 10807 bp, 8 predicted proteins | sample GRESIP053b4f27_FD_203675 | JGI IMG/M metagenome (GOLD analysis project Ga0318533, IMG submission 203675) | Tropical soil microbial communities from Luquillo Experimental Forest, Puerto Rico - GRE.SIPMG.053b4f27 | ecosystem: Environmental > Terrestrial > Soil > Tropical forest > Bulk soil...
AGAGGGGCGAAAGGTCAGGATGCATTTTTGCCCAACATGCGGAACGACGGTGTTCTGGGAGGCCGACTTGAGGCCGGACCACATCGGTGTTGCAGTCGGTGCTTTTCATGACCCCAACTTCCCACCGCCTACGGTATCGGTCTGGGAGGAATCGAAGCACGGCTGGGTTGCTTTCACGCATGATCTGGCGCATTTGCCAACGCAGAGGCCGACCTGACTCGCTCAACGGCTCCCGAGGCTCCCTGGCCGTGATGGCCTCGCACAGGCATTGCGCGGTGCCTCGCTGGTAGTACCCGCGGCGAGACCGTCATCGACCCGCCGTTTAGCCGCCGTCCTAGCGGCCGATATTGTCGGCTACAGCCGGCTGATGGGGCTCGACGAGGCGGGCACGGCGCAGGCGTTGCGCGAGCATCGGGTCGCGGCCGATCCACTGATTGCCGAGCATGGCGGGCGGATAGTCAAAACGACCGGCGACGGCCTCTTGATCGAGTTGCGGTTCGGTGGTTGGCGCCGTCGAATGCCCCCCGGCGCTGCAACAGCTCGCGGCTCGCGGCGGAGAGGAATGCCGAGGTTCCCAGCGAGCGCCGAATGGAATGGCGCATCGGCGTCCATCTTGGCGATGTGCTGATCGAGGGTGACGATATCCTCGGCGACGGCGTTAACATCTGCCGCGAACTCGCACCTGGACGCACTCGTCGCGGAAATCGAGCTGCCCCCACCGTCGCCGCCGCCGCTGAGCCGCTCTTGTTTGGAACAATCGTGAGACGGAGATGGCGGAGATTGAAGCGCTGTTCTTCGCGCTGATAAGTGGCTCCACCGGGGCTGAAGTTGTATTCCTGAACCAGAATTTGGCGGTACGATTGGCCGCCGTCTTCCGAGGCTTCCACGCGTACTTCCTGGGTACGCTCGCGCGTCGTCTCCTCGACCTCGTAGACGAGGCCCGAGCTTTCGCGGCCGGTCAAGCTCAATGACAATGTGCTCGGTGGTGTCGGGGCGAGCGCTCATCCAGCGCGGCGCTCCGGGGCCGCAGCATCCGTCCAGCATGTGTTCGACCGGGTGAGCCGGATCCTCTGAGGTGTAGGCGATCGCCGCGCAGCCGGCGATATCGATCTCGTCCGCGACGCTGCTCGCCGCATTGGCTTCGAGGGGTCGCTTGCGTAGTCGCGGGGGGCTCGGCATCGCGGGCATTGGTAATTCCGTTACGGAGGTGATCTGGCGTTCATCGCCAAAAAATCGTGAGATCCTCGCAAGGGCGGCCTTCCATTCCTCGCGGACCTGATCCTCGACCGGCTTGGCGGTCGACGCGGTGGGACGGCGCTCAGTGTGCTTCTCGTCAGGCGTCTTCGGCTCGTAGACGTCCCGCACGAGATGGTCGATGGTGGCTTTCTCGCGCACGTGCCGTCTTTGCGCGCGTCCGCGTGCTGTTTCCATTGCGATCCTCCCGAACGGTTGCCTACGCCGATCTCTAAGGCGCCTCAGCGGTGGATCTCCTCCCGCTGCGTTGTGGCCTTATCAATTTCGACTTGCAGCTCACGCGCTCGGTTCGGATCGTGTTCCCTCCGTGCCTCGTCCTGCTGCACATAAAGGTCAATCAGGCGATCCTGAATCTCCGTGACCAAAGCGCGCGCTTCGGATGTCTGCATGCGAATCCTCCGCGCATAGGCCTTAAGTTCCAAACACCCGTGCGGCGGAACCCGTTCCCGACTTAGAGGGCTATGGTTAATTCGTGAGTGAAATTACACGATGCCGGCGATCGCTCGGTGAGGATACCCGAGCCCCTTCTACGGGCCGACAAGCTCTTCATGATCAAAAGTTGGCGGCTCGCGCATCGGCACTGGCACCGGACCGCGACCGTCGGCCAGCTGGGCGCCGCAAAGGCCAGGTGGCATACCCATCTTTAAGCCAATTTCAGTGCCGCGCGGGTCCAGGAGGAACAAGATGCAGCGGCGACTCACCGCGCCGGTTGCCGACAGCGCGTTATGACCCTCGTCTGCGCCAAAATTGATAAACACGCCCATGCCCCGCTCGCCCCGAGAGACGCTCCTATCAGAACACCAGCGGCTAATGGCAAATGTCTCGGCCAGACCGAGCCTCGCGCCCACTGTCATCCAGCCTTGACCCCCTGAATGACGCGCCCGCTGTTCTTCTCGGCGCGTTCGGCCAAGATCCCGGTTGAAGTCGATCACGATTTCCGTGCCATTCTCGTGCTGCCCGCGTATCGCCTTTTGGGACCGGGCTCGCCTTGGCCTGCCAATTGCTCACAATGAGCAATCACCTTGTCGAGATATTGTTTCACTCTGGGCGTAGTAGCATCTGCCTGGAGCCTTCGGGCTCGCGCCGCTGCTGTGCGATAATACGTGGGAGGTTCGTGTACCGATGACCAGCAATCCGAAATCTGTGCAAAATGGTTAGCGTGCATCTCCAAATTTCCTCGATTTTTTGTCAGAGAGGTTTTAGGCAGAGATCAGTGTTAGGCTGGGAACAAGCGGCAGCGCGAGTATTGCCACGTTTACCCGCTTAGCAACGAGGCTGTGTCACCCGAGAGGGCGGGTTGTCGCGATAGATTTGTAGCCGGGTGACACGTAAACCCGGCACTCCGTGGGTGTCGATTGCACGTTGCCACGCGAGGAATTCTTCCACCGACAGTTCGTATCATAGGCAGACTTCCTCAAGGCTGATCCCGCCAGTGCACATAGCGTTGACGATTACGGCCTTGCGCCGGGTCACCCAGCGTTTTGTATCGGGGGGCGGCAGGTCGAAGTCGCAGTACTCCGCGCTGGCGCGATGCAATGAAGACGAGTATTCATCTGACATGCACTCGTAATGTCAGAGAACGGTTGCACAAACGTAAAATTTTAGAGAATTAACTCTGATTTCCGGATGCTCAGGATCCGCACACGCCCTCCGCTTGCAACTGCCATTCAAGCAGAAGCGGTTCGCAACAGACCGCAGCTGAAGGGAAGGCGTCCCGGCGGTACAACTCAAATACCTTCGCCCTTCATCGGCTCGACCAGCAATTCGCTGAACGCCCAGACCAAGGCATCAACGCGGTCCGGGCGAGTACCCCGCCGCGGCCCGGTCGATATCCGAGGTAAAATTTGTCATCTGGTCTTCCACGAGCGTGCGGCAGCGCAGCAGCGAGCAGTTCGGCATTCGTCGCCGCCAGCGTGACTCGGTCTTCCTCGCCCTGAATCAAGAGCAAGGGCATGGTAAGCCCCGCGGGGCAGTCTATCGATTCCGGCAACCGCCTTGTATTCCAACAGCCGCTGATAAGTGGCCCGGCACGCCGAACATCAGCGTGATGCCGTCATTGGCGATCGCGGCAGCCAGCGCAGCAGGATCGAAGCGCGGCATCAACTGCTCGGTAGCGCCGGCCATCAGCAAAGAGCGGCTCCGGCGCAGGTATCAAGTGTCAGATTATTTCCACGATCGGCACGCCGCCCTACGATTGGCCGTCACGGCGCTCCCATCCGGCGGCTAAGCGTCCTCGATCCGTAGATCCTCGGCTTATAATGCCAAAAGCTCAGCAAACCGTACCTGAGCTGGCTTGATAATCTTCGTATCGAGCACCTCGATGAGCCGATCCACCGACGGATAGCGGATCGGGTTGAGGACCCACTGGCGATGCTTGATCCATAGGTCTTTGAACGTAGCAAACGGTTCTTCGCCACGTTCGAGGATCGGGACAAACGGCATCATGTATTCAGGCACGGTCGCCTCTAATTCGAGCGGGGCGGATCTCGGGTTCGTGATGTCGTATAGGCCGCGATCTACGCGGTTCGCCAAGGACCACCCCACGACCCGCCCAATTTTGCTGACGAAAAGGGGTTTCTGAAACATCGGTCCCCTATCACAAAATACGTTCGCTTTCTTTTAGAAAGGTCGGGCCAGAAAAAGTCGACCGACTGGCCTCGAACCGTCGGCAGCATCTTTGCGGAACCGACGGTTCGAATCCGCCTCCTTCCAGGCGTGAGTCGACAAACCATCGGTTCCTCGACGGCGGAGCCGCATCTGCTCGTTTGTCATGAGCCAGCATCCTTCTATGCCAGAGCTGCGGCCAACGATACGGACAACCTACCAGTCTTGTCTTGCGCCGGCTCTCGCGGGCGCCCCGGTATGGCGCAAAATGCACCAGGTAAGTTGCGGTACGGTTGTAAGGCCTGCCAAGTAGCTCAGGCCATATCCATATACGACGAAATACCATGGCGCTTAAGGTGCGTGGGCGGGGCATCTCACTCATGACGAGACTCCTCTGTGCCGCGCTCGTCACCGGCGCGCTCGCGGCGTCAGTTTCCTCGCCGTCGGCAGCGGTGCATGCTGCCACGGTCGAGGAGATGTATCGGAGGCAAGCGACCACGTCGGCGTCGAGGGCATATCCACAAGGATTAAATGCAGCGCTCGCCTTCGCTGCGCCGGCGATGTCGTCGCCCCCGGCGGGAACGCAGATGTGGGCCCCTGACAGTTGGCAAAAACAATATAAGGAATTCATTGCCGGGCAGGATCAGGCGACTAGAGACGCTAACGATGAAATCAAAAATGAGATACAAAGAGGCGAAGCGCAGGATCAGGTGGATCTTGCACGAGGGCTACGTGATTTTGATAGGGAATTGCTTTTGCGCACTCTTTACCTTTGGCGTACAATCGGAAAGCTTCTGCCAGTAAGTCAAGATAAGCAGTGGAAGGATGAATTTTTAAAGCGACAGACCCAGTGGATCAATGATTTTAGCAACCGGCCGAGGGGTTCGCCGCCGCCACCAGCCGCCGCGACGCCGCAAGAATATCAATCCTGGCGGAACCAGATTCGCAGCAATTGGCAGACGCCGCCCGGATCGATCGGTGCACAGTGGTATGTGGTGCCGGGGATGGAGACGGAGAACGCAAAATTTTGGAACGGCATATTTTCTGGGCCCGGCGAATATTCCTATTCCGATTGATCAATTAGTGCCGTAATCATACGAACGACTCTCCATTAGTCCAAATCCGGCATTATCGGTTCCTTCTCCTCAGGCTTATCGGAGTTCTCTCATCCTATGGGCTACTGCCGACTAGCGTGAAGTTGATGTCGTATTTCCCAATCGAGGCGCGGTGGCTCGTGCCGAATTCAAGACGGGCCGAGGTCCGATCAGAGCCCTAGAAGGTTCTCGCCGCCATCCACGGCGAGGATCTGACCCGTGATCCAGCGTGCGTAGGGTGAGGCGAGGAAAAGCGCCACGTCCGCGATTTCCTCGGGCTCGCCCATGCGGCCGAAAGGGATGCTCGCGCGTGCCGCATGGTACAGCGGCAAGTTGTTGAGCCGAGCGCGCTCCCAGTGGCCGCCCGGGAATTCAATGGAGCCCGGCGCGATCGCATTCACCCGGATGCGCTTCGGCGCCAGGATCGCGGCCAGCGATGCCGTGTAGTGGTTCACCGCCGCCTTCATCGCCGCGTAGGGCGGGCGCGCCGCACCGCAGCGCAGCGAGGCGACGGAGGAAATGTTGATGATGCAGGGGCCGGTCCCGTGCTCCAGAAAGGGGATCGCCGCATGGCTGGCGCGCACCGTCGCCATCATATCCACCGACACCGCCCCGGCCCAGCCCTCCTCGTTGTCCCTTATGCCGAAGGCCGAGGCGTTGTTGACCAGGACATCGATGCCGCCGAGCGCCGCCGCGGCCGCGCTGATGTAGCGGACGATTGCGTCCCGGTCCGCGAGGTCGCAGGCCGCCGAATGCGTTGGGCGCCCATGTGCGGCGATCTCGGCGTGCGTCCGCGCGAGGTCCTCCGCCCCGCGCGCGCAGGTCGACACACCGGCCCCGGCCCGGGCGAAGCCCAAAGCGGTGGAGCGGCCGATGCCGCGGCTGCCGCCGGCGACCACCACCCGCCAGCCGTCGAAGTTGAAGGCCATATTTTGCATCTCCCTACTGCGAGATGCTTGCCCTGATAGTTGCGCCAAGACAATACGTGCGATCACGTATGCGTTTGAGAACAGCAACAGCCATTGCGGAGTGGCTACCTTGTAGAAAGCGCGGGCGCCTACCACCGCCCCACCCCCGACGCAGGTACCAAGCGTTTCACCAGAGTGTGGTCGCATGGGATCCTCCGAGGTTGGCGAAACGATCAAGCGGCTCGCTATGCGAATGCCCGCTATCCACCCACTGCTGCCGTTCTCGAGCCAATCGCGGATAGACCGCCGTCGACCCTGAACCGACCTTCGTGTCGTCGCCGGCGGATCGTTGGGTCTACCGGGGAGCGGTCATTCGCACAACGCGAATCAGCAGCTCACGCCAACTGGTCGAGCAGCCCCTTTGCCTCTTTGAGATCGGGCGTGTCGAAGCCTTCGGTAAACCAGCCGTAGACTGGAGCGAGAAGGTCGCAGGCTTCGGCGCGGCGACCCTGGTCGCCGCGCAGCCGGGCGAGGCTCACGGCGGCGCGCAACTCCCACATCTTGGCGTCTTGCTCCGCGGTTATGCTCAGGGCTTTGCGATACAGTTCCTCGGCGGCCTCCGTATGGCCTTGCCGCTGCAGCAGCCGGCCTTTGTGCCGGTATAGCTCTGCTGCTTGCCAGCGCTCCCCTGTACTTTCAACGATCTGAAACGCCTCGTCAAACAGGGCCAAACCTTCTTCAACTTGCCCCGCGATCTCATACGCGCCCACTCGGATGACAATAAAATGCGGCAACCACGCCTCTGCCCCCATGGAGCGGTAAGCGATCGAACCATCGCGAAGGAGCGATACTCCCTCCGCTAGAGCGCCATCTTTGACCTTGATCCACCCGCGATAGATCGTTCCCAGCGCACCCCAGAAGGGGAAACCCTGTTCGGTCGTGACCGCGACCAGCTGGTCTACCCACTCGCCGAGAACTGCGGCGTCTCCGACGAGCGAGAGCAGTCTGGTGCCTAATGACAAGGTCGCAGCCAAAGACGGAGGATGAGCCCGCCTCCGCGCCTCAGCGGCGGCTGCGTTGCTCTGCACCAACGCCTGCTTTGGGTAGCCGAGACAAAACAGCACGATCCCCAAAGCTGACTGTGATATTACGTCGGCGTGAATCCCGCCTTGGTGCACAAGCGAGCGATGGGACACTGGATCATAAAGTGCAAGTGCCTCTTCGAGGTGCCTTCGGGATGACGCAAACTTGCCGCTAAACATCAAGTCGCGACCAGATCCGTAGTGACCCAGAACGAGCCCGGCAGCATCGTTGCGTAGACGACTCAGGCGCAACAAATCCTCGTCCAAGCGCAACGCCAGATCGAGCTTGCCGCGGAACGCGTGATGGAGAGACTGCCCATCGTGAATATGAAGGAACTCCGAGGGGGAACCGAGCTGCTCCCAGAGCTCTCGCGCACGGGCATATGCATCACCCGTTTCCGGCGCAGCGATTCCCTTCGCGGCCACCAATACCGCACCTAGTGCACTGCGAAATTCGAGCTCCTCTCGCTGACGTTTGTGGTCGTCTGGCAATAGCGCCAGCTGGTCCAGCCCCTTTTGAAATTGCGCGGCCGATTCCGCCATCGCCGAGCGAGCGGCGGACCTATGTCCCGCCTTGCCCCAGCAGACGACGGATTTTTCAATGAGCCCGGCCTCGGCGTAATGCTGTGCGAAATGTTCGGGCCGGCTGTCCATCAGCTCGGGGGAACCGGTTTGCAGCGCTTCGGCGATCTGCTCGTGCAATTGCTGCCGAGTGCTGCGCAGCAAGCTGCCGTGAGCCGCGTCCTGTACCAGCGCGTGTTTGAAGGCATAGACCGCGTCGGGTGGCGCGCCACGCTGGAAGACCAGCTCGGAGGCCACGAGGCGAGCGAGAGCAGCTAGCAGCTCGTCTTCTGGAAGACGAGAGACGGCACGCACTAGCTCGTATGAGAATTCGCGTCCGATCGCGGCACCGATCTGCGCTACCAGCCGTACCGACGCCAGCCGGTCGAGTCGTGCCAGTAGCGAGGCGTGCAAGCTCGTCGGGATGGCCAGCGGCGGCAATGCCCTATCGAGAACATAACGGTCCGCCTCCTCGCGCAGCAGACCGCTCTCCAGCACGCTCTTGGTCAATTCCTCGACGAACAATGGCACGCCATCCGCGCGATCGACGATCTGGGCGACGACCTCATCGGGCAATGGTTTGCCGCCGGCGATCTGCGCCACCAAAGCGGTCCGATCGCGCCGGTCCAGGCGATTGAGTGTCAGCATGCTGACCTGCTGCTGGCCGGTCCACGGTGGCTGAAACTCGGGGCGGAAGGTCACTATCAGAAGCACCGGCAGACTGCGGACGCGCTCGACGGTAAGGTCGAGCAGCTCGCGCGAGGTCGGGTCGATCCAATGCGCGTCCTCGAAGACCATGACCACCGGCATCTGGCGCGTCAGACCTTCGAGCTGCCGGATCAGCGCCTCCAGTGTCCTTTCCTTCTTGCGTTGCGGACTGAGGTTCGGCAGCGGATGGCGCTCCGAAGCCGGCAATGACAACAAATCGGCAAGGAATGCCACATCTTCAGACGGCGGGGCGGCTAGGGCGAGCACGGCCTCGAGCTTCTCCAGTTTGGCCGCGGGCAAATCGTCGCCAGCGAAACCCGCCGCCCGGCCTAGCTGGTCGATGAATGGGAACAGCGCGCTGTCCTGGTGATAGGACGAGCAAAAATGGCGCAAGCGGAGGTGGGGCTCGGCGTGCAGGCGTTCCTCCAGCGCCGCGGTGATGCGCGACTTGCCGAGGCCGGGTTCGCCGGAGACCAGCACGACCTGGCCATCCCCCGCCTTGGCGCGCCCCAGCGGCGCAGCAGCAGGTCGATCTCCTCGTCGCGGCCGACCAGCCGGGTCAGCGGCGCCGACCCACGCAATGCCTCGAACCGGCTCGCAACGACACTCTGGCGCAACACCCGCCAGGCCGGCACAGGCCCTGCGATGCCTTTCACCTCGACGGCACCGAGATCGCGGTATTCGAAGAGATTTCCGACCAGCCGGCGCGTGCCCACGGCAATGATCACCGCGTCCGGCTCGGCCAAGGCTTGCAGCCGTGCGGCGAGGTTCGGTGTTTCGCCGACGACCGATTGCTCCTGCGCCGAGCCTTCGCCGATCAGATCGCCGACGATTACCAGCCCGGTAGCGATACCGACGCGCGCTTGGAGCTTTGCGGATTTGACGTCGAGGCGTCCGACCGCGTCGACCACCCCCAGCGCCGCCCGGACCGCCCGCTCGGCATCATCCTCATGCGCTCGCGGGTAGCCGAAATAGACCAGAACGCCGTCGCCCATGTATTTCGCGACAAAGCCGTCGAAACCGGCGACGATCTCGGCGACAGCGCGGTGATAGGCGGCGATGACCTCGCGCAAATCCTCGGGATCGAGGCGGGCGGCGAGTTCCGTCGAGCCGACCAAATCGCAGAACATCACCGTCAGCTGCCGGCGTTCGGCCTCGGCGGGCGCCGGCGCGTCTGGGGCAGCCACCGGCGTGGCGGCGGGTGGAACCGCGGTGCCGAGCGCGGCAATGGCGTCGAGCAGCCGTCGGCGATCGCCGACTAACGTGACGCCGAGGTCCTTTAGATCCTCCACGGTCAGGCTCGGCAGTAAGTCAGCCTCGATCCTGTTCTCAAGGAACGCCGGCACATATCGCTCAAGGCCCAAACTCTGCAGCCACCCCGCTACGTCCATGCGGTGATCCTCGGGAACGGCAGCCCCTCACGGACAACAATAGACCTCTGTCTTTTAGCCGACCAGCGGCAGCGCTGAAATAGAACGCAGCGTCGGGTTTTAATGTTATGGCTTCCGCGACGAATGACCGCTTTTACAGCATGGGCACGTGAGGCCGGGCAAATCGGGAACGGCGGCTATTTACCCCGTGCTGCCATTCGCGGCCCCTCAAGCTCATCGACTGCCCTCGACCCCGAGCCAACGGCTCAAACCGACCTTAAGCACGGCACGCCCACGGACGAATCGGTTAGTGTGCCGCGGATCGACCTTGCCGGCGTGGGAGGCAACGGCGAGATCGGGTGTTGTCAACCTGCTCAAAGGGGGTCAAAATTTGTCCGTCGATCAGCCTCGCAGGGGTTAATCTTCCATGCCGGATCACAGAATCTCGGCTCAATCAATAATCGATGTGCCAACACGTCGACTCGCTAACGCCAGGGAGTGCCCGATGACGATCCGATCGTGGTTGAATCTAGCAGTGCCGCTGGCATTGATTTGCCTGCCTAGCGATCTGCATGCGCAAAATGTCTTTCGCATCGAGGTTAAACCGATCGAAACCGTGACCTTGAAGACGCAACAGGTTCTAACCGGCAACCCAGACGGCAAGCCGACGGTGATCGCAGGCGAATTGCGTATCCCGAAACCCGGCACCGACAAGCTTCCGGCAGTTATTCTCGTGCACGGTTCGGGCGGAGTAAGCGCCGCCACCGATCGCTGGGCGCAGGAGATCAACTCACTCGGGGTCGCTGCCTTTATCCTCGACTCGTTTTCTGGCCGCGGCATCAGTAACACGGTGAACGACCAGTCGCAGCTCGATTCACTCGCGATGCTGGTCGATGCCTACCGCGCTTTAGGCATCCTCGCGCAGCATCCGCGGCTTGACGCCAACCGGATCGGCATCATGGGATTTTCTAAAGGGGCTGTCGCCGCGGTGTACTCAAGCAATGAGCGCTTCCAGAAGTTGTATGCGCCGGAGGGTGTGAAGTTCGCCATCCATGTTGGGTTCTACACGCCGTGCAATACGGCCTATCGCGACGACGACAAAACCACCCGCGCGCCGATCCAGCTTTTCCACGGCATCGCCGACGACTGGGTCGCAATCGGCCCGTGCCGCGACTACATCGCCCGGCTGAAGTCGGCCGGTGCCGACGCGAGCTTAACCGAATACC
>Ga0318533_10001877_pt1 | contig 10792 bp, 9 predicted proteins | sample GRESIP053b4f27_FD_203675 | JGI IMG/M metagenome (GOLD analysis project Ga0318533, IMG submission 203675) | Tropical soil microbial communities from Luquillo Experimental Forest, Puerto Rico - GRE.SIPMG.053b4f27 | ecosystem: Environmental > Terrestrial > Soil > Tropical forest > Bulk soil...
TACGGCCTGCACGCGATGTTTTTCGACCAGCCGAGGGTCAACGACGATCAGATCGTGTTATCCGCCAAGGCCGATCTGGCGAAGGTTCAGCAAATGATCGACGAGGGCCGATGGACCCAGGCCCAGAGTCAGCTGGCCGAGGTCAGCAGCACGGTGCAGTCCATGAACGACGGGGCCAGCAGGCACGATTTGATGGACGAGGTGAATCTGCTGAATACCAGGGTTGAATCACGCAACCCGAACGCACTGCCCGCCCCGGCGACCAAGCCGCCGAAGGCTCCCGCCGCCTCGACGACTCCGCCGGTCTCACCGAGCCCGACCACCAAACCGCCCACGGCGGTCAGTCCGAGCGTGACGAGCCCTGCGAGCACGACGACTCCGTCACCGAGTCCGTCGTCCGGCCGGCACCGCCATCATGGACAGACGTCGCCGTCGGAGGTGCCAAGCGTCACACCCTAACCTTGGGGGCGCTCAGTGGTGGCGGTGAAACCCGTCGGCGTCCGACGTCGCTTCGTTGAGCGAGGCGTCGGCGTAGCCCCGGCAGTAATCCCACGTGACGTAGGAGTCCGGTTCGGGGTCGTAGGCGGGCTCATGCGGACGCACGGTGCCATCGATCAGCAGTTGCAGCAGGTTCGCGCGCAACATGTCCCAGTCGTGATAGTGGTCCTGCTGGCACTCGTCGCAGCACACCACCAGTCCGCGAATCCCTTTGTGCGCCAACAGGGCTTCGTAAACGGCGAGATCGGCGAGGTCGGCCTCGACCGCCATGCGCTCTTGCTGATCCAGGGGTTGGCCTGGCTCGACGGCATCCAGCGCCGCCGACGGGTCGCAGGGGTCGTCGGCGAATGGGTCGGGCGGCAAACCCGGTGGGAGGTGGTCGCGCACGCCCCTAGCCTACGCAGGCGGGCCGTCATAACGCCAGCAGGAGGCACGCCCGAGCAAGCGCGTCGCGGGGCGGCCGAGCCGATAGGATGGGTTTCTCACTCCGCATGCGTATGGAGGGCCCCGCCGATGTCCAGTGGCACGTCCCACCTCGAAGACAGCTCCGCGCTGGTCGCTGGTCCCTACGTGCGCGACCCACACATTCAAGGCCTGGCCGATGATCCGGTGCCGACCGGGGGCGACAACCCCTACAAGATCGCGATGCTGGGGCTGACCTTCGACGACGTCCTGCTGCTGCCCGCGGCTTCCGATGTGGTTCCCGCCACCGCGGACACCTCCAGCCAGCTCACCAAGAAGATCAGGCTCAAGGTGCCGCTGGTCAGCTCGGCGATGGACACCGTCACCGAGTCGCGGATGGCCATCGCGATGGCCCGCGCGGGCGGCATGGGCGTGCTGCACCGCAACCTGCCGGTCGCCGAGCAAGCCGGCCAGGTCGAGATGGTGAAGCGCTCGGAGGCCGGCATGGTCACCGATCCGGTCACCTGCCGGCCGGACAACACGTTGGCTCAGGTGGACGCGCTGTGCGCCCGCTTCCGGATCTCGGGGCTGCCCGTGGTCGACGACTCCGGCGCGCTGGTCGGCATCATCACCAACCGCGACATGCGGTTCGAGGTGGACCAGTCCAAACAGGTCGCCGAGGTGATGACCAAGGCACCGCTGATCACCGCCCAGGAGGGCGTGAGCGCCGACGCCGCGCTGGGGCTGTTGCGCCGCAACAAGATTGAGAAGCTGCCCGTCGTGGACGGTCACGGCCGGCTGACCGGGCTGATCACCGTCAAAGATTTCGTCAAGACGGAACAGCACCCGCTGGCCACCAAGGACAGCGACGGCCGGCTGCTGGTCGGCGCCGCCGTCGGCGTGGGCGGGGACGCCTGGGTCCGCGCGATGATGCTGGTCGACGCCGGGGTTGACGTGCTGATTGTCGACACCGCGCACGCGCACAACCGGCTGGTGCTCGACATGGTCGGCAAACTCAAGGCCGAAATCGGCGACCGCGTCGAGGTGATCGGGGGCAACGTGGCCACCAGGGCGGCGGCCGCGGCCCTGGTCGACGCCGGCGCCGACGCGGTGAAGGTCGGTGTGGGACCGGGATCGATCTGCACGACGCGGGTGGTGGCCGGCGTCGGCGCGCCGCAGATCACCGCGATCCTGGAGGCGGTCGCCGCGTGCGCACCGGCCCGCGTGCCGGTCATCGCCGACGGCGGGCTGCAGTACTCCGGCGACATCGCCAAGGCGCTGGCCGCCGGCGCGTCGACGGCCATGCTGGGGTCGTTGCTGGCGGGCACCGCCGAGGCGCCCGGCGAGCTGATCTTCGTCAACGGCAAGCAGTTCAAGAGCTATCGGGGCATGGGCTCGCTGGGCGCCATGCAGGGCAGGGGTGCCGGCGGCGGGGGTAGGTCGTATTCCAAGGACCGCTACTTCGCCGACGACGCGCTCTCGGAGGACAAGTTGGTACCCGAGGGGATCGAGGGGCGGGTGCCGTTCCGCGGTCCGCTGTCGTCGGTGATCCATCAGCTGGTCGGCGGTCTGCGGGCGGCGATGGGTTACACCGGCTCGCCCACCATCGAGGTGCTGCAGCACGCGCAATTCGTCCGGATCACGCCGGCCGGACTGAAAGAGAGCCACCCGCACGACGTCGCCATGACCGTCGAAGCGCCCAACTACTACGCGCGGTGAGCAGCGAACCGGCCATGGTCGAGATCGGGATGGGCCGCGCCGCCCGTCGGACCTATGAACTCAGCGAAATCAGCATCGTCCCGTCGCGCCGCACCCGCTCGTCGAAGGACGTGTCGACGGCATGGCAGCTCGACGCCTACCGGTTCGAGATCCCCGTCGTGGCGCATCCGACGGATGCCTTGGTGTCACCGGAGTTCGCGATCGAGCTCGGCCGGCTCGGCGGGCTGGGCGTGCTCAACGGTGAGGGGCTGATCGGCCGGCACGCCGATGTGGAGGCCAAGATCGCGCAACTGGTCGAGGCCGCCGAAAAGGAGCCCGAACCCTCCGCGGCGATCCGGCTGCTGCAGGAGCTGCATGCGGCGCCGCTGGACCCCGACCTGCTCGGCGCGGCCGTTGCCCGCATCCGGGAGGCAGGTGTGATCACCGCGGTGCGGGTCAGCCCGCAGAACGCCCAGGCGCTGACGCCCGTGCTGCTCCAGGCGGGCATCGACCTGCTGGTGATCCAGGGAACAATTGTCTCCGCCGAGCGGGTGGCCAGCGATGGTGAGCCGCTGAACCTGAAGACCTTCATCTCCGAGCTCGACGTCCCGGTGGTCGCCGGCGGGGTGCTCGACCATCGCACCGCGCTGCACCTGATGCGGACCGGCGCCGCTGGGGTCATCGTCGGGTACGGCTCCACCAGGGGGGTGACCACCACCGACGAGGTGTTGGGCATCAGCGTGCCGATGGCCACCGCGATCGCGGACGCCGCCGCCGCGCGCCGCGAATACCTCGACGAGACCGGCGGCCGTTACGTGCACGTGCTGGCCGACGGCGACATCCACACCTCGGGCGAGCTGGCCAAAGCCATCGCCTGCGGTGCCGACGCGGTGGTGCTGGGCACGCCGCTGGCCGAATGCGCCGAGGCGCTCGGGGGTGGGTGGTTCTGGCCTGCGGCGGCGGCGCACCCGTCGTTGCCGCGCGGGGCGTTTCTGCAGATCGCCGTCGATGAGCGCCCGCCGCTGCGACAGGTGCTGGGCGGTCCGTCGGACGATCCGTTCGGCGGCCTGAACCTGGTGGGCGGCCTGCGCCGATCGATGGCCAAGGCCGGCTATTGCGACCTCAAGGAGTTCCAGAAGGTCGGCCTGACCACCGGGAGCTGATACTTCTCGGCGAGTGTGCAGCCAGCCGCACGCTCGATGCCGAAGGTGCAGCTAGCCGCACGCTGGTCTGGGGTACTCGGGGTTGGTGCCCTACCGGCGGGTAAGGCCATACTGGTGCGATGAAGCCGGATTACGACGTCCTGATCATCGGTTCAGGCTTTGGGGGCAGCGTCAGCGCATTGCGGCTGACGGAAAAGGGCTATCGCGTAGGCGTGTTGGAGGCCGGCCGCCGCTTCTCCGACGAGGAGTTCGCCGAGACCTCCTGGGACCTGCGCAAGTTCCTGTGGGCGCCGAAGCTCGGGTGCTACGGCATCCAACGGATCCATCCGCTGCGCAACGTGATGATTCTGGCCGGTGCCGGAGTGGGCGGCGGTTCGCTGAACTACGCCAATACGTTGTACGTGCCGCCGGAGCCGTTCTTCAAAGACCAGCAGTGGTCGCACATCACCGACTGGCGCAGCGAGCTGATGCCGCACTACGAGCAGGCCCAACGGATGCTGGGCGTGGTAAAGAACCCGACGTTCACCGACGCCGACCGCATCGTCAAGCAGGTCGCCGACGAGATGGGGTGCGGCGACACCTTCGTGCCCACCCCCGTCGGGGTGTTCTTCGGTCCGGATGGCACCAAAGCGCCGGGAAAAACCGTGCCCGACCCGTACTTCGGCGGCGCGGGGCCCGAGCGCACCGGCTGCCTGGAGTGCGGTCGCTGCATGACGGGCTGCCGCTACGGCGCCAAGAACACCTTGGTGAAGAACTACCTTGGCCTCGCGGAATCCGGAGGCGCGCAAGTTATTCCGATGACGACGGTGAAGGGCTTCGAGCAACGCTCCGACGGGCTGTGGGAGGTCCACACCGTGCGCACCGGAAGTTGGCTGCGCCGGGACCGGCGCACGTACACCGCCGCATCCCTGATCCTGGCCGCGGGGACCTGGGGGACGCAGCATCTGCTGTTCAGGATGCGCGATGGCGGTCGGCTGCCTCGTCTTTCGCAGCGCCTGGGGGTGTTGACCCGGACCAACTCCGAGTCGATCGTCGGTGCCGCGACGATGGAGGTCTCGCCCGATCTGGACCTGACCCACGGGGTGGCGATCACGTCGTCGATTCACCCGACGTCGGACACCCACATCGAGCCCGTCCGCTACGGCAAGGGTTCCAATGCGATGGGGCTGCTGCAGACGCTGATGACCGATGGGCACGGCCCGGAGGGCACCGATGTGCCGCGGTGGAAGCAGTTGTTGGGCCAAGCCCGCGAAGATCCGCGCGGCATAGTCCGGATGCTCAACGTCCACCAGTGGAGCGAGCGGACGCTGATCGCACTGGTGATGCAGCACCTGGACAACTCGATCACGACGTTCACCAAGCGCGGCAGGCTCGGCATCCGGTGGTACTCCAGCAAGCAGGGGCACGGCGAGCCGAACCCGTCGTGGATCCCGGTCGGCAACGAGGTCACCCGCCGCATCGCCGCCAAGGTCGACGGCGTGGCCGGCGGCACCTGGGGCGAGCTGTTCAACATCCCACTGACCGCCCACTTTCTCGGCGGAGCGGTGATCGGCGACAGCCCCGAGCACGGCGTCATCGACCCGTATCACCGGGTCTACGGCTATCCGACTCTCTTCGTGGTGGACGGCGCGGCGATCTCGGCGAACCTGGGCGTCAACCCGTCGCTGTCCATCACCGCGCAAGCCGAGCGGGCCGCCTCGCTGTGGCCGAACAAGGGCGAGAACGACGAGCGACCGCTGCAGGGCGACAGCTACCGCAGGCTGGACCCGATCCCGCCCGCGCACCCGGTGGTACCCCTCGACGCACCGGGCGCGCTGCGATGGCTGCCGACCGATCCGGTCAGCAGCGCGGCTGACGTCGGCTAGCTTGCGATCGCCTCGAGCGGTGCGCCGCTGACCACCCGGCTGCGTTGCCCGTGCACGTTGACGGGCACGTCGCCCATCAAGGTGACCCGGTGTAAGAGCCGGGGTTGATCGTCGTAGTCGTCGATCGCCCGGTGCTGCGTTGCCCGGTTGTCCCAGATTGCGACGTCTCCCGGCTCCCAGTTCCAGCTGATGGTGTTCTCGGGCAGGGTGATTCGCCTTTGGAGCAATTCCAGCAGCACGGTCGATTCGTAGCTGTCCAGGCCGATGAAGTTGCGCACGAAGCCTCCGGCCAGCAGGGTGCGTTCCCCGGTCTCCGGGTGCACGCGCACCACGGGATGTTCGGTCTGGAAATCGGGCTTCTCGAACGCCTGCCGGAACTCCCGCTGCTTCTCATTCAGTGACTCGGGGATCACATAGTCGCGGCGGTTGGTGTGCACCGCCCACAAATTGTCGACGAGCCACTTGAGCGGTTCGGGCAGTTCGTCGTAGGCCGCGGCGGTTGAGGCCCATAGCGTGGAGCCCCCATAGCTGGGGAGGGTGACCGCGCGCAGGATTGAGGCCGCCGGATAGTTCGCCGCGAATGTGACATCGGTGTGCCAGCGGTTAGCCCTGCCGCGCTCGGAGTCGATCGGTGTGATGATCGGTGCGCCTTTGGGGGCCAGCACGGCTGCGGCCGGGTGGGCGACCGGCGTCCCCAACAGGCCGGCGAACGCGAGCTGCTGATCGTCATCGAGGTGGTCCTGCCCGCGGAAGAAAATCACCTTGTGGGCCAATAACGCCTCGCGGATTTCGTCGACGGTGTCCGGGTCGAGGTCGCCGCCGAGTTTCACCCCGTCGATTCGGGCGCCGATTCGGCTGCCCAGCTTGGTAACGCCCACCGCGTGTGTCATCTATTTCGTCCTCTTTGGGGAAGTCAGGTGTAGTCAGTTGACTACATGGGCTAGTGTAGTCATGTGACTACGCGTCCGGCAAGTGCCGACCGGGAAATTCCCACCGGGCGGGAAGAGGTGGCGGCGGCGATCCTGGAGGCGGCCACCGACCTGTTCGCCGAGCGTGGTCCGGCCGCGACGTCGATCCGCGACATCGGCGCCCGATCAAAGGTCAACCACGGACTGGTTTTTCGTCACTTCGGCACCAAGGAACAGCTGGTCGGTGCCGTGCTTGATCACCTGGGTACGGATTTGACCCGCCTGCTGCAGTCGGGCGCGCCGGCCGACGTCGTCGAGAAAGCTTTCGACCGGCAGATGCGGGTCATGGCCCGGACAGTGCTCGACGGGTATCCGGCCGAGCAGTTGCAGAAGCGCTTCCCCAACGTTGCGGGGCTGCTCGACGAGGTGCGCCCGCGTCACGACACCGAGATCGGCGCGCAGATGGCGGTCGCCAATGCCCTTGCGCTGCAATTGGGTTGGCGATTGTTCGCGCCCATCCTGCGCTCGTCGACCGGTCTCGACGAGCTGAGCGACGCCGAACTGCGGCGGGCGGTGGACGCCGAGGTGGACCGGATCGTCGAACCGCACTGACTCGGCTCAGTGGGCCGCGGCCTCGCCCCATAGGGCCCGCCGGTGCGTGGGCTCGCGGCCGGGCGGCTGCGGCGGTGGCGGTAGCAGCGGCTTGCGCCTGCGCACCGCAATGGTCGTCGGCTTCTCCGTGTTCAGCACGACCTCTTGGCTGGCGTGCCGAATCGTCAGGTCGCCACCATCGCCGTCGCTCAGGGTGTAGGTGACATCCGAGTGGTTGGCGTCGACGGTCACCCGGAAGTCTCGCCACCGCAACCGGAACCGCAGCCGCGAAATGCCGTCGGGCAGTTGCGGGTCCAGGGCCAGGATGCCCTCGTCGTCGCGCAACCCACCGAAGCCGCCGACGAGTGCCGTCCACGCCCCCGCCAGGGATGCCATGTGCAACCCGTCGCGGGTATTGCTGTGCAGGTCGCGCAGGTCGATCAGCGCGGCCTCATAGGCGTAGTCGTGCGCCAGCTCCAGATGACCGACCTCGGCGCACATCACCGCCTGAGTGCAGGCCGACAGCGACGAGTCGCGCACCATGCGCCGCTCGTAGTAGTCGACGTTGCGCGCCTTCTGTTCGGGCGTGAACGCGTGGCTCTGCCACTGCATCGCCAGCACCAGGTCGGCCTGCTTGATCACCTGCGCGGGGTAGAGCCGCACATAGGCCTCGTGCAGGAGCAGGGGATACGTCTGGTTGGTGTCAAAGTCCCATTCCGCGAACGTGGTGAAGCCCTCGCACTGCTGATGGACGCCCAGTTCTTCGTCGTAGGGAATGTTGACGGCACCGGCCGCGTCGCGCCAAGCGGCGGTCTCCTCGGTGGTGACACCCAATGCTTCCGCTTTCTCGAGATGGCGGTTGCAGGCGTCGGCGGCGACGAGCAGATTGTGTGCCGCCATCAAGTTCGTGAAGACGTTGTCGCGGACGATCGCCGTGTACTCGTCGGGACCGGTGACCCCGTCGAGGTGCCAGACGGCGTGGCGGTCGTGGTGTCCGAGGGACATCCACAGCCGCGCGGTCTCGACCAGCACGTTGAGACCGCAGTCCGCCTCCAGCGATTGGTCGCCGGTGACCACGCGGTACCGCTCGAAGGCCATCGCGATGTCGGCGTTGATGTGCCAGGCCGCGGTGCCGGCCGGCCAGTACGCCGAGCATTCCTGCCCGCGGATAGTGCGCCACGGAAAGGCCACACCTCGCAGGCCCAGTTCGGCCGCCCGGTCCCGGGCCATGTCCATTGTCGACGCGCGCCACCGCAGCGCATCGGCGACCGCGTGCGGCGCGGTGTACGTCAGCACCGGTAGCACGTAACCCTCGGTGTCCCAAAAGGCGTGGCCGTCGTAGCCGGTTCCGGTGAGCCCCTTGCTGGGAATCGCCCGGCGTTCGGCGCGGGCGCTGGCCTGCAACAGGTGAAACATGCCGAAGCGCACCGCTTGCTGAGACTCGGAGTCGCCCTCGACCTCGACGTCCGCGCTCTCCCAGAAGTCGTCGAGATAGGCCCGCTGCGAGTCCAGCAGCCCCTGCCACCCGGTGTAGCGGGCGCTGTGCAGTGCGGCGGCGGCCTGGTCGCGCAGCGCCGGGCGGGAACGCAGGCTCGACCAGCCATAGGCCAGGTATTTGACGATGCGCAGCTTTTGTCCCGGGCGCAGACCGCAGATCACGGTGGCGCGCGCCAAGTCTTCACGCGCGTCGGTGCTGACCTCGACCCGTCCGGGAACGTCGATCTCGTGGTCCATGGCGGCGGCCATCATCAGCGCGCTGCTCCGGGTCCGGTGCATGAGAAGCGCTCCGTACTCGGTTTTTTCGTGGTCGACGGCCTCCAGCGGGTTGTCCAGAATGGCCGCCACCCGCGGGTCGGCCGACGTCGTCGGTTGATCCTCGTTGGTGACGAGCTCGGACTGCACGGTCACGCGCACGAATTCTTCGACGGCCTCGACGATGTATTCGATGGCAGCGACGCTGCGTTGCGCCAGTGACACCAGCCGGGTGGATACGATTTTGACCTGCTTGCCTGAGGGTGAGGACCAGTGCGCCCGGCGGGTCAGCGTCCCGGCGCGCAGATCGAGGATCCGCTCGTGGGAGAGCAGTTGGCCGTACCGGACGTCGAACGGCTCGTCCCCGACGAGCAGGCGAAAGATCTTGCCGTTGGTGACGTCGACGATGGTCTGGCCGGCCTCCGGATAGCCGTACCCGGCTTCGGCATAGGGCAGTGGCCGGATTTCGTAGAAAGAGTTCAGATAGGTGCCCGGCAGGCCGTATGGCTCGCCCTCGTCGAGGTTTCCGCGCAACCCGATGTGCCCGTTGGACAACGCGAACAGGGATTCCGACTGAGCGAGCAGGTTCAGATCGAGCCTGGTTTCGCGGACTTGCCAGGGTTCGACGGGAAAGGCTTCCTGGGTGATCATGACTGCAGCAATTCGGCGAGATCGGTGACCACCACGTCGGCGCCGTTGCGGCGCAAATCTTCGGCCTGCCCCACCCGGTCGACTCCCACCACGAAGCCGAAGTTACCGGCACGGCCGGCCGCCACGCCCGACAACGCGTCTTCGAAGACGGCCGCGGCGTCGGGGGTGACGCCCAGCAACTGTGCCCCGCGCAGGAAGGAGTCGGGGGCCGGCTTGCCGGGGATGTGCTCTTCGCGCAACGTGTTGCCGTCTACCCGCTGCTGGATGAACCGGTCCAGACCGGTGATCCTGAGTATGTCGGGGGTGTTGGCGCTGGCGGACACGACGGCGATACCCAGACCCGCGGCCGAGACTGCCTCCAGATAGCGCCGTGACCCGTCGAAGACCTCGACACCGTCGTCGTGCAGGACCTTCTGGAACATGTCGTTCTTTCGGTTGCCCAGGCCGTACACCGTGTCGGCGTCGTCGGGGTCGTCGGGGCTGCCGTCGGGCAGCTCGATTCCCCGGCTGCTCAGAAACGACCGGACCCCGTCTTCGCGTTTCTTGCCGTCCACGTACTGCCGGTAGTCCGCGGCCTCATCGAACGGGACGAATTTCTCTCCAGTGCTCTTGGCCCGCTGCGAAAGATAGGCGTCGAACATGGCTTTCCAGGCCTTGGTGTGCACGCTCGCGGTATCGGTGAGCACACCGTCGAGGTCGAACAGGCAAGCACGCACCTTCTCTGGCAGACCCAGCACGGTGGATCCTCACTCTCGGAGTTGTTGGCCGATACCACTCCACCATGCTTCCCCGTGAGTCGCCAGAGATCAGGTTTTTGCCGCGCGCCGGATCGGAAGCCAGCACGCCGCCAATGGGACGGTGGTGAGCAATCCAAGCGCGAGGACTCCCGCGATGTGCTGGTGCTCATCACGCATGGCGACGGCCATGGCGAGCATGACGCCGAAGTGCGCGGAGTTCGCGGTGAGGTTGAAATCAAGAAACAATCGGTTGGTGAGCGGGGCTTCGGCCGAGCGGAACAGGAACAACGCCCACACGATGTAGACGGTGGCGAACATGACGGCTATCGCGTCGCCGCCTTCGCCCCAGTTGAAGAGCCGCGCCAAAAGCGGCGGCAACGTGTCGATGTGATGCGTCGTCGCGAGAATGAGGTCGGGCACGAAGAAGAGCAGGTACCCGGCCGCGGTGAGCCGGATCATCATCGGAAGCCAGGTCGCCGCGCGCCGCGTTGGAGTTTGGTTCATGAGTCGGCGGTTCTCCCAGTGCT
>Ga0318533_10001879_pt1 | contig 10790 bp, 15 predicted proteins | sample GRESIP053b4f27_FD_203675 | JGI IMG/M metagenome (GOLD analysis project Ga0318533, IMG submission 203675) | Tropical soil microbial communities from Luquillo Experimental Forest, Puerto Rico - GRE.SIPMG.053b4f27 | ecosystem: Environmental > Terrestrial > Soil > Tropical forest > Bulk soil...
ATAAATAATCTGGACGTTGCCGATCTTGAGCTGGCTGCCTGCCAGATCGAATGCCTAAATGCGCATCGGCCGCGCCGAGCCCCGTAGGGCACCGATTAGTCTCACCGTAATGCAGAAATCATCGCGAAGCTCGCCGCGACGCTCGGGTGCGATCCCGTGGAGCTATTGAAACTGCCCGCGAGTGCCGCGCCTGCGCGCCCGGAAACGTGCTGACATCAGCAGCGCCAATTTGCGTGCCGCTTTTTTAGGCTCTCGTGCGAAGTGGCGCGCTTGGTGGGCGCGAAGCCGCGCCTTGCGCCAGAGGATCAGCAGGCCCGCCACAGCGGCGAGCGCGGCGCCGGTTAGCGCTCCTGCATCGAGCATTGCGCAACAGGGCCTTCTCGACTACATGGCGGCCCAAGTGCCGATTGGCCGCGCCGCCGACCCTGGGACCAGATCGCCAGGGCGGTTGCCTTTCTAGCTTCCGATGACGCCAGCCTCGTGGTCGGCGCCGAGCTTCTTGGTCGGCGGCGGTCAGTCGCAAGTCTGCAGCATCGCGCCTCGTCGGCGTCTGCACACGGCACTCGCGGCTCGATGCCTCAATCTTCGGAACAGGAACACCATCATGTCGGACATCATCGAAACGCTCTTGCTGCGCAATCTGCAGGAGGTCTTCGGGGAGGGCGATCCAACACGCCGACGCGCCGCGATCGAAGAACTGTACACCGAAGACTGTGCGGTTCTTCTTCCCGTCGGCCGTTATATCGGCCACGCGGCACTGGATCAGGTCACCGATGAGTTGCGCGCAGGTCATCCGAGCTTCGTCTACGCGCCACATCGCCCGCCACAGGCCGTTCAAGACGGCGGGCGCCCCGCATGGGGCTCCGGGCCGCCCGGCGAGCCGCCGCGCTACACAGGGCTCGATGTCATTATCGTCCGAGATGAGAAGATCGCCGCCCTATATGTCTTCCTTGACGCGCCGCCCGCATAGTAGCGGACACCGCCACCAATAAGATCAGCGCCTCACTGGCGATCGCCAATAGGAACACGGTCACCGGGCTCAGCAGCACCATAGGCACGAGGTGCTCATAGCCGAAGCTCTGCGTCATTGGCACCTGGGTTATTCTCTGCCCGTGGCGATTAGGGAAGGGTTGAGCGGCGGCTGCGGCCGAGAGGGGTGCGCCCGCGCTGCCACCGAGCGCGCTCGCCAGTGAGCAATGGACGAGGCAAAGCGAAGCGTGGGCTACACACCGCAGGACTTCCTGGCGGCCTGGTGGCGCGGAGACGCCGGGCCGGTCCCCTGCGCCGGCTGCTCGGCCTGCTGCTACTACCCCGGCATCGTCGTGGACGAGAAGCGCGATAGGAAGCGCTTGGCCATGCTGACGGAACGGAACCACGACGGCGAATTGGTGCTGCAGAGGCGCGCAGATGGAGCCTGCGCTCATCTGGGCGAGCGGGGCTGCGTCATTTACGAGCACCGGCCATCGGCCTGTCGCAGCTTCGACTGCCGCGCCTTCTCAGCTATGGGATTGGTCGAGTACTGCGATCCTAATCATCGGACACCGGATTGGGAGTTCGCGGCGCCCGAGCGAGCCTCGCCATAGCCGCGGGATGCCGAGCGCGTTTCCGCTGCGAGACGGTCGGCACATGCCGCAGACCATCGCGACAATCCCGCCCTGCCGGGGCCGGGTCGGCTACGGCGCCCCGCGGACGGCTGGGATGGTCCCTCGGCCGCATGAAGTGCTATCTAGTCTAAGCAGTCCCCTCGATCCATCCGACCAGGGTGGAGTGCTTTGGAGAAGCACGCAGATGCCGCCTCAAACCTTGCACCTCGAAGTCGCCGAATATACGAACGCCTATCAGTGGCGCTGGAAGCTGCACGAACCTGGCGGCCTCCCTTTCCTGGCCGACCACACCGTCGAGCTGAACCGGGAAGATCCGCACTATCGAGCGCTCCTCGACTTACCGGGATATGTGCATCACTATGCCGCGTCGGATCGGCGCGAGGTCGAAGAGTGGCGGCTGGTCGAGGAGGCCGGTGTCTGGATCGGGGAGCGAGTTCTCGGGACGAGCATCGCCGACGCGCTGCTCGCTCGCGCGCGCCCGGCCGTCGTGGTCCGTGTCCGGGTGCCGCCCACGGCTGACTGGCTGCTGTCGCTGCCGTTGGAGATTGCTCGCCGCGCTGCCAACGAGGATACCCTCACCCGGAGGGGCGTCTGTTTCGTCTTCGAGACGGCGGGTGAGGAACCTCTCGACGCTGACCCGGTTGGGAAGCGGCTGCGCATCCTCGCCCTGTTCAGCCTGCCACCGGCCGGTAGCCCTCTTAACCTCCGCCGGGAGCGGCAGATGCTGCGGCAGCGTGTCCAGGAGCTAGTCGGCGACAGGGGCCTCGCGGTGGATCTGCACGTCCTGCAATACGGCGTGACCAGGGACCGTCTGCAGAACGTGCTCCAGCAGGGTGAGGGCTGGGATGTGATCCATTTCTCCGGCCATGGGCTGCCCGGAGCACTGGTCTTGGAACAACCCGATGGCCGCACTGATCAGGTCACCGCGACCGACCTCGCCCAACTGATCCAGCAGGCCGGTGGACGGCTCAAGTTGGTGACGTTGTCGGCCTGTTTGTCGGCGGCGGCCACCATCGACCAGACGCTGGACTGGCTCGGCATCACACCGGACACTGTGGCACGGCGAGACAGCCCTGGCGGCCCGGTGCTGCCGGAGATGGTGAAAGCAGTGCCGACAGTCGCTCGCGCCCTGACCGAAGCTCTCGGCTGCGCGGTGTTGGGAATGCGCTACGCCGTTGAAGACGAGTTCGCAATCCGACTGGTCGACGGAATTTATGACCTTTTGCTGGACAAGGGACAGCCGCTGCCGCAGGCCGTCCGGCTCACCTTGAACAGGATAGCCGGTGACAAGGGCGCCACCCGGCCCGGTGCGCTGTCGATATCGGCACCGGCACTGTTTGGTCCAAAAGCTGCGGATATTGTGCTGACGCCGCCGCAAGGTGACGGCCGGGAGACCAATATGAAGCTCGCCTACGTCCGCGACAGGCGCCCCGAGCCTGATTATTTCGTCGGGCGGGTGGCCGCGTTGACGCGGGCCAGTGCGGCGCTCGCCATCCGCAGCGGCGAGAGTGGGGTGCTTTTCTACGGAATGGCGGGCGCAGGTAAAACCTTCTGTGCCGCGGAGCTGGTCTATCACCACGCCGCCGCAGGGCGCTTTCGGTTCTTCATCTGGTATTCGGCCCCAGAGCAGGGCAAGGACATCGCGCTGGCGGTTCGCGATTTCGCGCTGGCACTGGAACGGCAGTTGCCCGAGCTGGCGATGGTCCATGTGATCGACCGCGAGGACGCGTTCCGCGATTGGTTGCCGCGTCTGAAGGAGATGCTCGCGAAGAACGGGGTCCTCATCGCGCTCGACAATCTGGAAAGCCTGCTGACCGAGACCGGACGTTGGCGGGACCCGCGCTGGGGTCTACTGATCGAGGCACTCCTGACCCCAGGCGGGCTGTCGCGCACCTTGCTGACCAGCCGCATACGCCCAACCGACCTGCCAGGTTCAGCCGCGGTCATTGCTGTACACGCGCTGCCGCGCGACGAAGCTCTGCTGCTTGTGCGCGAACTGCCCAATCTGCGCCGGCTTCTGGATGGGGCGGCACCGGAGGTCACACAGGAGCAAGGGCGCCAGTTGGTGCGCCGACTATTGCGCCTGGTGCAGGGCCACCCAAAGCTGATCGAACTGGCGGAGGGACTGGCAAAAGATCCGACACAGTTGGAAGCGCAACTCGACCAGGCGGATACGGCACAGGATAAGGGCGCGGACGAACTCGAAGCGTTCTTCCAGGCAGGCGAGACGCGATTGGATGAGGCGGCCTTTTTGTCGGGCTTGCGCCGCTGGACCCGCGGCGTTGCCAGCACATTGCCAGAGCCGGCGCGGCTGTTCTTTCATTTCCTCTGCGCGCTTGAGGAAGGTGACCGCGAGGGGAGGATAATCCAAGGGACCTGGCGCCACGTTTGGCAACAGTTCGGCCGCCCCGACCCAGCGCCGGCGCTCGCCACCGTGCTTGAGCCACTCGTCGCGGCTGCGTTGGTGGACAGGCAGACCGCAGATCCCGGGGCACAGGACTTCGTGCTCGTGCTCCATCCCGGCGTGGCGGATGCGGGCCGGGCGGAAGCCGGTGCTGCGCTCCAAGCCGCGGTAGACCAGCGCCTCGCGGCGATGTGGGATGGCGTCATGCAACAGGGTCTTGAGGCCCAAGGCAAGGAGCCGACCGGAGCTTTAATCGCGCGCGCCGGGATTGCCGCCTATCCCTATCTTAGCCGCCTCGGCGATTGGGGTGCAGTTGGGTGGATGCTGGAGCGGGTCCTTCATTTCGACAAGGCGCCTCGCACGATCGCGGCTGTCTTGCCATTGGCACAGCGCATCGCCGCGGTGACCGCCGGAACCGAGGAGGAAACAATAAATCAAGGCCGATTAGCCAACGTTTATAACGATGCCGACCGGCCGGCCGAGGCCGAGCCCCTGATGCGCACGGTGATCGAGCATTCGGTCGCACGCGGCGACTTCGCGACGGCATCGGTGTCGGCGCTTGATCTTGCACGTCTGCTCCGGGACACTGGTCGGCTGCGTGAGGCATTGCAAGTTGTGGAGGGATACGCGGATTACAGCCGGCGAGCGGGTCACGGGCCCTGGACACGTTTGACGGGCGAGTTGCTGGGCCTACAGCTTCTTCTTCTACTCGGCCAGCACGCGATCGTGATGAACCGGGTGGCGGAGCTTCGTGCGAAGATGCAGAAGCTGCCAGACCCGCCGGATGAGAACGACGGTTTGGTCAAAATCTGGAATGTACGCGAAGAAACACTGGGTGTCGGGCGAGCGGCTGCGCTACGCCTTGGGGAATGGCAGGCGGCACTGGACCTTAATGCTGAAATTCACGAGAGCGAAAAGAGACGTGGCGCCAGTCTGCTTGAGCAAGCTCTCACCCGGGTCAATGACTATGGTCCGCTGCTGAGCTTGGCGAGACGGCCGATGCCGCCTAGCGAGCGGCTGCAGCGATACGCCGAAGCACGCAAGCTATTGGATGAATGCCGGGACGTGTTCGAACAGGAGAATGAATTACAGGGGCTAGAGTTAGTATTCTCGGCCCTTGCTTCTCTGGAGGGTGACCTGGGTCACGCCGGTGAGGCAAGGCGCTTTGCGAAAACGTCGCTTCGCTTTGCATATACAGTTGGTATTCCCGAACAAATTGCCAATCGCCATTTCAATCTCGCTAGCGTTTTTACCCGGTACGGCGGTAACTGGTGCGCTGTGTTTGGCCATCGCTTAGCCGCCATTTTGATTTGGTCGGCAACAGGATCAGGACGACTGCGGGAGAACATCACTGTGCTCGTGCACGGTCTTCGGCACGTCGGCGCGTCAGCGGCCTCAGCCCTACCTGCTGACTTCGCCGCCCTGTGCGCAACCGTGCAGAAGGTCGATGGCGTGCGCTTCCACGACCTGATGCAAACCCTCCTGCCAGACGAAGACCGTATGAACGCGGCATTACAAGAGACCATCGCAACGGCAATGGCAGCGAGCCGTCAGCAAGAGGAGCCTGGAGATGAAGGAGACGGTCGATGAGCGACAATACATCCGTTGATGACATTGCCCGCCGAGTGGCGGCGCGGCTTGCGTGTCACCTCGACCCTGCCTTGCCGGAGCAGGTCGAGCGGGAGCTGGATCTATTGAAGCCCCCCAAGCGAGAACCGATTACGATTTCCCTCGGCGCGCTGATCGTCAGCATCGCCACGCTCGGCTGGACTGTCTATCATGACCTGAAAAAGGATCGAGCAGCCGCCTCGCAGGACGAAGCGAAAGAAGTCGAACGGCTGGCCGCCGGGATGCGCGCTAAACCCGAAGCCGCATGGCCGGCGGCCAACCTCGCACCCGAGCAGCACCAGCTCATCATAGCCGCAGTCGCCGAAGAGATCGTGCGAAGCCAGGTCTGATCCGTTCCAGTCACGGTGGCATTCGAGCCGGGGTCCGCTATCGGCGGCAATCCACGATGCGACTGCTTGCGAGGCGCGGGTACGCGCCACGCCCCGCACTGGCAGCATCCGGTCTGGATGAGCCTCATTGCCCGACCTCACGCATCAGAGCACTCGGTGGCCGGCAGTCCTTCGCAGCGCGGCACCAGACCGAGGATAGTGTCGACCGCGGCGGGCTTCCAGTGCGTTTCCGGGGTGTCCTCGCCTCTGATGACGGCCGTCCTCGCGAGGATCGGCGTGCTTGGCGGCCTAGCGCCCAGACGCGGTTCTGCCCGCCGTACTAGGCCGCGGCGGGGCGTAGCGCTTCAGTTTACGGCGGTGGTGGAGGCTCGCGCCGGCCGGGTCGAGGTCATCGAGCCACAGTCGAGGCGTCCCAAAGCAAAGCTGGGTTTGCTTATTTGAAATGCGACAACACCGGGTTAAGCGCAAGCAGAAAGGCCGTGAGTGCTGCCAATATCGCTATGAACACCCAAGCAAGACTACTCCGACCATTACTGGAATTTTCGAGAGCCACTCTCAGCATCTTCCACCATAATTCCATCATGCTCACTCACCGTCATTCTACTTTGCTATACGCTGGCTCGTTCGGTCTAATTGGCCGCCCGAATGCGATGACGTGCGGTGAAGTTTACGACAGATCCGCAAAGCTGCCTCCGCCAATAAGAGGTGCCATGCGTATTGCTTAATGTCAGAGGGGTTGCCGGTTTGCAGCGTATCGGATCCGCCTCTCGGTAATCTCCAAATCGAGCGCGATGCTTGCGATTGCTGCCATCGAGCGATAGTTAGCCTTCCCGAAGCTGGCCTTTGAGAGACGCACCAATCCGATTAAAAAACCGCGCGTCTGAGCATCGCCCGGGCGATCAACTATGATGCCAGACAGCCACGGGTGGCTATCAGAAAGTGGGTACTTATCGGCCAGCTCTTGCCATTTGGCGGCGAGGTAGTTTGCGCACGAAATTGCACGTTCTTCGTTCACTCCATATGCACGGAGTTCCGCTGTCATCACCCGCATCGAGTGCGCCCGCGCCCGCAATGGCTCTCGGAAAGCATCGAGCTGTCGTCTGCTCACTACCGGCGGGGCGGTCCAAAGGAGCGATACCACGCTTCCGAAAAACCGCCCGAGCGTTCCGGGCGAGTTCCGCTTTCCCAGTTCCCGCCACACGGTTTTCATTCGAGGGTCACTTACGAGAGATCGAATGATCGGAGCAGTATCAGGATAATCCTCCTTGACCGACGCCAGCAGGAGGCGTGCCCAGAAGACGACGTCGGGCGGAACCCAAGGCGGGGCTTCGATCGGTTCGAGCTCGATCGATCCAGACGGGTGCCCCACTATTCGACCACCAGCGTCAGCACCTGAATACGTGGAGACCACGGGTAGCGGTCGTTCTCGGTTGTCTGCCGCAACAAGCCAACGAGGGCCGCGGTTTCTTCGTCGGTCAAATCGGGGGGCATCATCGGAACATGGGAGCGTTTACCAAGCGCGGGAAGCCCGGACGTCGTGACGGAAAGGCTGCGGTCGGGCTGACGCTCACACCACTTTATGAGATAGGGAGTGGAGGACTTAACCCCGATCGGGAAGGAAACAGCGGCCCAGCCCTTGCTGCCGCGAACATCAGACCCCGGAGATCCGTGCATGGTGCGGCACGGGGCCAATCCGAGTGAGGCGCTGGCGAAGGTGCTGGGGTTAGCCGCCCAGGACATTCAGGCGAGGCACTGTCCCGAGTAGGGGAAACCCTGGCGGCGACTGGCCCTGAAGCTGGCGTTCCAAGGCTGCGGGCCAGGTCGGTTCCCCTCCGCCTCGCCCTGTAATAGTCTGCGCCCGTGTACACACCCGACAGCAAAGGACACCGACATGACCGCAGCCAAAGGTTTTGTCGTCCCCGCCGGCGGCGGCAAGCACCACGCCTCGCCGACGCCCGGTCGTTTCTTTGACTTGAAGCTCTTTGGCCGAGAGACCGGCGACAGTATCATGCTGTTCGAGGAGACCCTGCCGCCCGGCACGAGGAGCCTCTACCACCTGCATCATGAAAGCGTGTGCGATTCCTGCCGCACCTGCGAATGCTGCAAGCAAGGGCTCGAGCAGTATTGCACCGGCAAACGCGTCCTGACCTACAATTCGATCGGATATGACGGCGAGCTTACCTATGGCGGCTACAGCGAAAAGATCGTGACGGACGAGCGCTACGCCATTCGCATTCCAAAAGGCATTCCGCTGGAAAACGCCGCCCCGATGTTCTGCGCCGGGGTCACTGTCTATTCGCCGTTGCGGCACTGGAAAGCCGGGCCCGGAAAGCGCGTTGCCATTCTCGGCCTCGGCGGACTGGGGCATCTTGGGGTACAGATTGCCAGCGCGATGGGCGCGTACGTGACGGTGCTCGACCTATCGCTTGCCAAGCAAGAAGATGGGTTTCGCCTCGGCGCCGACGACCATCGGTGTACGACCGACCCCAGCGTCTTCAAGGATCTGGCTTCGTCGTTCGATCTCATTCTCTCGACCGTGCCGGAGAACGTTGATTTGGACACCTATATCGGCCTGCTGGCCCTGGACGGAACATTCGTCAATATCAGCAGCGGCCAGCAGAAACCCCTGACCTGTCGTCGGTCAACCTGCTCACCAACCGGCGCTCGCTCGCCGGCACGCGCAGCGGCGGCATCGCCGAAACCCAGGAGATGATCGATTTCTGCGCCGAGCACGGCGTCATGGCGCAAGTCGAAGTGATCGGCGCCGACGCTATAGACGAGGCCTATCGGCGCGTGCTCGCGGGGGATGTACGCTTTCGTTTCGTGATCGACGTCAGCACAATGCGCGATACCAAAGCCGCGCCCCCGATCGCCGAGCTGAAGAGCCTGGCGTGACACATCCGGGGGGCGGCGGGGAACCTCCCAGCGCCGCCGCGCGCGCAAAGGACAGGCTAGCGCAGCTTGCCGATACGCGGCTCTGGTACACCGATGCTGGGGGCACCGGACCGGCCGTCGTCTTTCTCCATCCGGCCTCGGGTAGCGCTCTGGTCTGGGGCCGCTATCAACAGCCGGCCTTTGCCGCCGCCGGTTACCGCATCATCGCGTACTCGCGCCGAAGCCACTACAATTCCGATCCGGAGCCCGAAACCGATCCCGGGATCGGCTCACGGGATCTTCATGATCTAATAGAATTTCTCGGCCTCGCAAAATTCCACCTGATCGCATCCGCGGGCGGCGTCATCCATGCTATCGACTACGCGCTCTCTTATCCGTCGCGCCTTTTGAGCATGCTGCTCGCGAATGGTGTCGGCGGGGTGCGAGACGCCGACTATGTGGACCTGCTGCTCCGTGTTCGCACCAGGGGCTTCGACGATATGCCAGTCGAGTTCCGCGAACTGTCTCCGTCGTATCGGGCGATCGATCCGGACGGCGTCCGTGAGTGGCTCGAACTTCACCGCCGGTCGATCACCGCCAAACGGGTTGGACAGCGCCCGGCCAACGAGATCACGTGGGCAGCGCTTCGCGGGATGAAAATCCCGACGCTGCTGATCACCGGCGACGCCGATCTGATCTGGCCGCCGCCGGCGCTACGATTGTTCGCCCTGTATATTCCCGACAACGAAACCGCTGTGGTGGCGGAAGCGGGACATTCAGTGCATTGGGAACAGCCTGAGATTTTCAATCGCCTGGTGCTCGACTTCATTGGACGGCATTGACGGCGGTTCCTTGGGCCTTCTCTCGGCGCCTTGATGGGGGCTAGCCGTTCTTATTCACCATCGGTGCCGAATTGCCGGCTGATAAGCCAAACCACTGATTGGACAGTAAATTTCGGTTCCGAGCTGGGTTGATGGCATGATCTCGATCTGCCACGGCAGGCTCGCTTCAGAGCAGCTGAGAAGGGAGCGCAAGTTCGGCGACCGTTGCGGTCGCGAGCGAGGCGACAACGGGAAGAGGAGCGCATAGCTGGGCGCGCGTTAACCCTGGCCTCATCATTCGGGGATCACCCAGTTCCATTGATTGAATCGGCAGCTTCAACTTCCGCACCACTGCCTGCGGACTTCAGAACCCGATACGCAGGCCCGCGGAGACGGTCTGCATAGTGGTGTTACCAGTGCGAACCAGCGCTGACGGCGTTCTGGCGCAACGAGACGCCCGAGCCACCGCCGATGCGGCGCCCGCACCGCTGCGCATCGCCCACGGTATATCCGCGCTTGGCATCATTGCCCTCTTTCTGGCGCCGCACCTCGCGAATCACGTTCATTCATCCTTGGGCCTGACACCTATCGTGTGGCGATGAAAGCGATGCGCCACGTCTATCGCCAGGAGTTTCTGCAACCGCTGTTGGTCGCGCTGTTTCCTGTTTCAAGGAAGAGCGAGGCCGCGGTTATCGCGGGCATCGTGTTCGAGGACACCATCCGGCGGATTTGCCGAGTGCTGAGCCTTACCGAGAACGGCGCCGCACTGGACACGCTGATCTCCGAGTTGGCGAGGCGATCCCCGCCTGTCCTGACCGCCCCGACGGCGATGCCGATGGCGATCGGACACGCATCAACGGGGTGGATTCCGGCTCAGCAATCTGCATCATTTTCTGGAGCACCGAAAGGCTGCGGATTCCGATGAAGTCGCCTGGGCGATACGAGATGATGTCGCCCGGGATTACGAGATGATGTCGCCCGGAATCAGCAGAAAGGCTCGCGCGACTTGTTGTTCCGCTCCGAAAGGCCGGGTCTGCGGAGCCATGAATGGCTGCCTTACCATCCGCACCTATCTCGTAGTCACGGGAATAGTCTCGATAGCCCGAGGTGCCAGTGCCAAGATTACCGT
>Ga0318533_10001889_pt1 | contig 10768 bp, 10 predicted proteins | sample GRESIP053b4f27_FD_203675 | JGI IMG/M metagenome (GOLD analysis project Ga0318533, IMG submission 203675) | Tropical soil microbial communities from Luquillo Experimental Forest, Puerto Rico - GRE.SIPMG.053b4f27 | ecosystem: Environmental > Terrestrial > Soil > Tropical forest > Bulk soil...
GGCTGGCGCAATACCGTGCCGCCTGGCTGCCCGGCGACCTCGTTGCTGGCGTGACGCTTGCCGCCTACGCGATCCCGGTCTCGCTCGCCTATGCCGGGCTCGCTGGCCTGCCGCCGCAGGTCGGCGTTTACGGTTACCTGTTGGGCGGGCTCGGCTACGCGCTGCTCGGTTCGTCGCGCCAGCTGGCGATCGGACCTACCTCCGCTATCTCGCTCATGATCGCCGGCACGGTAGGGGAAATGGCGCAAGGCGACGTGCAGCGCTACGCACAGATCGCCAGCCTCGCAGCATTCACCGTCGCCATGCTGTGCGTGCTCGCATGGGCGTTGCGCCTGAGCGCGCTCACGAAGCTGATAAGCAACAGCATTCTCGTGGGCTTCAAGGCCGGTGCGGGGCTTACCATTGCCATGACCCAGCTGCCGGCCTTGCTGGGCGTCGCCGGCAGCGGGCACAATTTTTTCGAGCGCATCATGCTGCTCGCCGGCCAGCTGGGACAGACGCAGTACCTTGCGCTTGCGGTCGGCGCTATCGCCATCGTGTTGCTCGTGCTCGGCGAGCGGTGGCTGCCGGGCAAGCCCGTCGCCCTCGCTATCGTTGCATCGTCGATCATCGCCGCATCGGCGCTGAAGCTTCCCGCGCTGGGGCTGGCCACGACCGGAGACATCCCGGCCGGCTTGCCATCCCTGCAGGGCCCCGCGCTGCGGCTGCGTGATGTGGAGGGAATCGTGCCGCTCGCGGCGGGGTGCCTGCTGCTCGCTTATATCGAGAGCGTCTCCGCCGCACGCACATTTGCAGCGAAGCACGGATATGCGCTCGATGCGCGCCAGGAGTTGCTCGGCATCGGCACGGCAAATCTCGCAGCCGCGCTGGGCCAAGGCTACCCGGTGGCCGGCGGGCTGTCGCAATCAGCGGTGAACGACAAGGCAGGTGCGCGCACGCCGCTCGCGCTCATAGTGGCGTCCGGGACGCTGGCACTGTGCCTGTTGTTTCTCACCGGGCTTCTGGAAAACCTGCCAAAGGCCGTGCTGGCTGCGGTGGTGCTGACCGCAGTGGCCGGGCTCCTCGACTTTCCGGCACTGTTTCGGATGTGGCGCGTGAGCCGGCTCGACTTTTACGCCGCGGCGATTGCGCTGGGCGCTGTCCTCCTGCTCGGAATATTGCAAGGCATCCTGGTCGCGGCGGGCGCCTCCATATTGCTGCTGTTGGCGCGCGCCTCGCGGCCGCACGTCGCCTTCCTCGGCCGCATTCCCGGTACCAGCAGCTATTCCGACGTTGCCCGGCATCCCGACAACGAGGCGCTGCCGGGCGTGATCGCCTTCCGGCCCGAAGCCTCGCTGATCTACGCCAATGCCGATGCTGTGCTGGAAGCGGTCCTCGACCGCCTTCGCGCGTCAGACGGCATTCGCCTGGTGATCTGCGACCTCTCCGCGTCGCCCTACCTGGACCTCGCCGGCGCGCGCATGCTGCACGACCTCTACGGCGAGCTTGCTACGCACGGCATCGCGCTGCGCATCGTGGGAGCGCATGGCTGGGCACGCGATCTCCTTCGAGCCGACGGGATGAGCGAAAAGGCGGGAGGGCTCGACCGTGCCGCGACGCTCGATACCCTGCTCAAGGAGCAGCGCAACAGCAGCGGGTAACCGCTCAATGCGAGTATCGCGCCCTAAAATTTTTCGGGCACGAAATGCCTTCCTCGCAATGAGGCCTGATCGTCGTACTCGTGCTTGCTCGAACGCTTGGGCAGCTTGACCTTCGCACGCGCGACTTTCTCAAACGGAATCAGGTTGACGATGTGGCTGATGCAGTTCAGACGGGCGCGGCGCTTGTCATCGGAGCGCACGATGTACCACGGCGCATGCTCGCTGTCGGTCATCCGCAGCATCGTGTCGCGTGCACGCGAATAGTCGTACCAGCGCCGATACGATTCCACGTCCATCGGGCTCAGTTTCCACTGCCGGAGCGGATCGTCGACGCGCGCGGCAAACCTTCGCTCCTGCTCCTCTTGTCCGACCTCCAGCCAGATCTTGATCAGCTGGATGCCGCCGTCGACGATGTATTTCTCGATTTCCGGGCACAGCTCGAGAAAGCGCCTATGTTGCTCCTCGTTGCAGAAGCCCATGACGTACTCGACACCCGCGCGGTTGTACCAGCTGCGGTCGAAGATCACGATCTCGCCGCCCGCCGGAAAGCGCTCGACGTAGCGCTGCATGAACATCTGCGTCTTCTCGCGATCGGAAGGGGCGGGCAGCGCCATGACCCGAAACACGCGCGGGCTCACCCGCTCGGTCAGCGCCTTGATGGTCCCACCCTTGCCTGCGGCATCGCGGCCCTCGAACAGGATGATGATGCGCGCGCCCTTCTCCTTGACCCAGTCCTGCAGATGGCAGAGCTGGACCTGAAGCTTGCGCAGCTCCTTCTCGTAGGCCTTGCGTTTCATCCGGCCAGTTTTGTCCGCTCTCAGCTTCGCGGCCATTTCACTGGCCGACAGCGAGGCTGCGCACCGGCGCGGCCAGTCCGGCCGCTGCTGCCTGCTCACCGAGTTCAATCTTCGCGATCTGGTTGCGATGCACCTCGTCCGGGCCATCGGCAAGCCGCAGCGTGCGCGCGTGCGCATAGGCCTGCGCCAGGCCAAAGTCGTCGGCGACACCGGCTCCGCCATGCGCCTGGATCGCCCAGTCGATCACCTGGCAGGCGACATTGGGTGCCAGCACCTTGATCATGGCGATCTCCTTGCGAGCCGCCTTGTTGCCGGCGTTGTCCATCTTCCAGGCCGCATTGAGCACCATGTAGCGCGCGCCATCGATCATGATGCGCGCCTGAGCGATGCGCTCACGCGTGACGCCCTGATCCGCCACCGGCCGGCCGAAGGCCACGCGCGCGGATGCCCGGCGGCACATCTTCTCCAGCGCCACCTCGGCCTGGCCGAGGAGCCGCATGCAGTGGTGGATGCGTCCCGGCCCCAGCCGGCCCTGCGCGATCTCGAAGCCGCGCCCCTCCCCCAAGAGCACGTTCTCAACCGGCACCCGCACATCCTTGAGCTCAATCTGCATGTGGCCGTGCGGCGCATCGTCGTAGCCGAACACCGGCAGGTGGCGCAGCACGTTGATGCCGGGGGTATCGGCGGGGACCAGCACCATGGACTGCTGGCGGTGGCGCGAGGCATGGTCCGGGTCGGTCTTGCCCATGACGATGTAGATTTTGCAGCGCGGATCGCCGGCACCGCTCGACCACCATTTCACGCCGTTGATGACGTAGTGGTCGCCCTCGCGCGCAATGCGGGTGCGGATGTTGGTGGCATCCGACGAGGCCACCTCCGGCTCGGTCATCAGAAATGCCGAGCGGATACGGCCCTCGAGCAGCGGCTCGCACCAGGTGCGGATCTGGTCAGGCGTGCCATACTTGAGCAGCGTCTCCATGTTGCCGGTATCGGGCGCCGAGCAGTTGAGCGCCTCCGGTGCCCAGCGCACACGCCCCATGATCTCGCACAGCGGCGCGTATTCGAGATTGGAAAGCGTGCCGCCATGCGTCTTCGGCTGCCACAGATTCCACAATCCCGCCGCACGTGCCTTGGGCTTGAGCTCCTCGATCACCGGCGCAGGCTGCCATCGCTGCTCGCTCCTGACATGAGCCTGCCACCTGTCCTCGTTCGGATAGATGTGCTCGGCCATGAAGGCGAGCAGCCGCTCGCGCAATTCCTGCACCCTGACGCTGTAATCGAAGTTCAAGCGGCCCTCCGCAGGATCTTCTCCACCTGCTGCCAGCCAAGCTCGGCGAGCGGCCGCGCCCGCCGCCCGGCATCGCGGGCGTGGTCGGAGGCGGCCGTGCCGTCGAGGACGCGCTTGGCAATGCCTTGCAGGATAGCGGCAATTCGAAAGAGGTTATAGGCGAGATAGAAGTCCCAGTGAGCGGGATTGATGCCGGAGCGGCTGGTTCTACGGCAGTACATTTCGAGATAGTGACTTTCGCTCGGTATGCCGAGTGCATCCAGATCGAGCCCGGCAATGCCCCGGAATTGCCCGGGCGGGATGTGCCAGCTCATGCAGTGGTAGGCGAAGTCGGCGAGCGGCTCGCCGAGCGTGGAAAGCTCCCAGTCGAGCACCGCAAGGATCCGAGGCTCGGTTGGGTGGTAGATCACATTGTCGAGCCGGAAATCGCCGTGCACCACGGTCGTGCCGCTCTCCGGCGGCACGTTGTTCGGCAGCCAGGCGATGAGATCGTCCATGGCCGCAATGCGCTCGGTCTCGGAGGTGCGATACTGCCTCGTCCAGCGCGCGATCTGCCGCTCAATGTAGTTGCCCGGCTTGCCGAAGCCCTCGAGCCCCACAGTGCGGTAATCAATGGTGTGCAGGAGCGCAATGACGCGGTTGAGCTCGTCCCAGACGGCGAAGCGCTCGGGCTTTGTCATGCCGGGGAGCGACTGATCCCAGAGCACCCGGCCGTCGACGTCATCCATCAGGTAGAATGCCGTGCCGATGACGGAAGCATCCTCACACAACAAGTACGGCCGCGCCACCGGAAAGCCGGCGGCATGCAGCGCGCGTATGACGGCGTACTCCCGGTCGACGGCATGTGCCGACGGCAACAGGGTGCCGGGCGGCTTGCGCCGCAGCACAAGACGCCGGCCGTCGGCCCCCGTCACCCGGTAGGTGGGATTCGACTGCCCGCCCCTGAACTGCTCGATCCGGAGCGGGCCCCTGAGGCCCTCGATGCGACCCTCAAGGTATTTCTGCAAGGCTTCAATGTCGAACAGGAGTCTTTGCTCGACGGGTTTGGTGCCGATGAACTGCTCGAACATCGGATCGCGAGGCGTGCTCATGCCTCGCCGGCGCGCTGCTCGGGACGAAGCGGAAGAGACGGGGCGCGGGCCCTGCAATTCACTTTAAAGGACATCTGCTGCACTGCATGACAGCAGAACCTGGAAAAGGAACCATCAGCAGCAGGGAGCCGAGACAAAGCTGCACGTCGTATGTACTCCGCCCAACCCCGTCCCTGCGGCGGCCTCCAGCACCTCGTCCGACACCTCATCGATCAGGATGTGTTCCTCGTCACAGTCGAACTCGACGGTTTTCCTGGCCATGACACTCGTCCTTGGTGCGACATCACACGCGATGAATTCAAGCACCGAACACAACGCCTGTAAACTCTGTTTGCAACATATGCGTTGAGCGGAAATTCTCAGTCGATAATGTGGTACCCGCCATCGATGTAGAGCGTCTCGCCGGTGATGAGCCGCGCGGCATCGTGGGCGAGAAAGGCGGTGGCAACGCCGACGTCGTCAATGCTGACCAGGCTGCGCGCCGGCGCTTTCGCCCGCGCCTTGTCGAGCAAGGCGTCGAACTCGGGAATGCCGGAGGCGGCGCGGGTCGCAAGCGGCCCGGGTGAGATGGCGTGCACGCGAATGCCCTTGGGGCCGAGCTCGGCGGCGATATAGCGCACCGCGGCTTCCAGCGCCGCCTTGGCCACGCCCATGATGTTATAGTTCTTCACCACCATCTGGCTGCCGTAATAGGTCATGGTGAAGAGCGTGCCGCCCTTCTTCATCAGCGGCTCGGCGAGGTGGGCCATGCGCATGAAGGTCCAGCACGACACGTCCATGGTGGTGAGAAACCCCTCGCGCGAGACATCGACGACGCGCCCACCCAGCGCGTCCCTGGGCGAGAACGCAATGGAGTGCACGAGGAAATCGAGCCTGCCCCAGTCCTTGGCAATGCGCTCGAACACCGCCTCCATCTGACCTTCGCTGCGCACATCGAGCGGCATCACGATCGGGGCCTCGAGCTCGCGGGCGAGCGGCTCGACGTATTTCTTCGCCTTGTCATTGAGGTAGGTCACCGCCAGCTCGGCCCCGAGCGCGCGGAACGCCCGCGCGCAGCCCCAGGCGATCGACTGGTCGTTGGCAATACCGACGATCAGGCCTCGCTTGCCTTCCAGCAGCTTCGCCTTCACGACGGGAATCATGGAGGAAGGCTTCTTGCCTGCGGGTTCGATCACTTGGCCCTCCAGGTAACGCTCGGCAATCCTGTTAAGCTCGCGAAAGGCGCCTCGCCTGTCCTTGGCCTCCTTGACCTGGCCGATCTCCCGCCCATTGACCTTCAGATGTCCCTCCCCCCAGGGAGCGACATCCATGACGAGTTGATCGTTTCCGACGGTCGCAACCCATTGCTGGAAAGTGGCGCCTTTCCCAACCGGCATTCCCTCGTTCGCTTTCCAATCCGGCTTCAGCATGCTGCGGCCCTCAATGCATCTGCGAAGCGTTGCCAATTACAACGCCATCTTCGGAACGTCCTTCGGGATGACAAGCTCGGCCTGCGTCGCAGCCTTCACCTGATCAGGAGAAACCCCGGGGGCGGTCTCGATGAGCGTTGCGCGCCCTTCGGGAAAGCCGATCACCGCGAGCTCGGTGACGACCAGATCCACGGGCCGGCTCGATGTCAGGGGCAACGTGCACTGCTTGACGATCTTCGGCGCGCCCTTGGCGGTATGGGTCATGGCCACGATGACCCGTTTGGCGCCGGACACGAGGTCCATGGCACCACCCATCCCGGGCACGAGCTTCTTCGGGATCGTCCAGTTGGCAAGCCGGCCGGTCTGATCGACCTGCAATCCACCGAGCACGGTCAGATCGAGATGGCCGCCTCGGATAAGACCGAACGACATTGCGCTGTCGAACGTGCAGGCACCGGGCAGCGCAGTCACCGGGCGGCCACCCGCGTCGGTCAGCATGGGATGCGCCATGCCTTCCTCGGGCGGCGCACCGGTACCGATCAGGCCATTCTCGGACTGGAAGAAGACGTGCATGCCCTGCGGAACGTAATTCGCAACGAGGGTGGGAATCCCAATGCCGAGATTCACCAGCATGCCTGGTGCAAGCTCGCGTGCGGTACGGCGGGCAATGACGGTCTGCGCATCCATGGGCATCTCACAAATTGGCGATGAGGTAATCCACCACCGGCGCCGGCGTCATGATGTGATCGGGCGAGATTACGCCAGTCGGAACGATGTGCTCGGCACAGACAACGACGGTTTGCGCCGCCATCGCCATCACCGGGTTGAAGTTGCGCGCGGTCAGGGCGTAGCTGAGATTGCCGAGATAATCCGCAAGGAATGCCTGCACCAGGGCAAAGTCTGCGCGCAGCGGCAGCTCAAGCAGATAGCTCCTGCCATCCACATCGATGCGCTGCTTGCCCTCTTCGACCGAGGTGCCGATCCCGGTCTGTGTGAGGATACCACCCAGGCCGTAGCCGCCGGCGCGGATGCGCTCGATGAGCGTGCCTTGCGGGACGAGCTCCACCTCCAGCTCGCCTGCCATCATCTGCCGCTGCGTCTCCGGGTTGAGGCCGATATGGCTCACGATCAACTTGCGCAACAGCTTGGCGTCGACCAGCTTGCCGATCCCCCTGCCCGGCGCTGCGGTGTCGTTGGCGATGACGGTGAGGTCGCGCTTCTTCTGCCGCACGAGTTCATCGATGATGCGCTCGGGGGTGCCGACGGCCATGAAGCCGCCCACCATCAGGCTGGCACCGTCCGGGATCAGGGCAACCGATTGACTGAGAGAGAGGGTGCGCATGCCTGCCTTCCCGGAAATCGAAAGGATGCGCGCCGGATCGAACGGCGACCGCGGCGGGTGCCGCACTCAACGACAGGCGGCGAATGCCGTCAATCGCCAGATCGAGATCCTGCTTTCAGTCGGTAGCCGATGGCTCGGCCGACACCGCCCTTTCCTCCGCAGGCAGGGTGCTGAGCGCAAGCTCCAGCCGCCGCGCCTCATCCTCCAATCCGATCCAGCGCAGCTTGCGTACCAGTTTCGCCCATTCCCGCGATCTTTTTTCCCGCAGAAGTGAACTCTCCTCCCTTACCGGCTGCATGGGCGTTCTCCCATCCGTTCTTGTCATTGTCATTTGCCTCGTTGCCGCGAGGCATTGCTCTCCCGACAATCAGTGCATGCGCACTGCAGGCCGATTTCAGCTGCTGGTGGTCGGCCAGACGTTTCCGGACAGCGAGCCAGTCATCTTCTGGGCGAACTTCTGATAGTCCTCGACTATCTGTCGTCCGTCCTGCGCGGCCATCTGCATGCGCTGCGTAACAAACTTCTGGTAGGATTCGAGCGCCTCCGGCATGGAGCGGGTGACAGCAAGCTTGCTGGCGAGCTCCGACCACAAATCAACTTCCGACTTGACGCGGGCAAGCCATGCGCGGCTCGCCTCCTCGTACACGTCGAGCAGCTCTTTCTGCACGTTGACCATCGCCTCACTTCGCTCCTGACCGGGCGACCGACTCGCGCCCGGCTTGCCTTTTGCAACGCCGCCCTGCTCGAATGGGTTGTTGTCCGTCATCTTTACCTCCTACAAAGTTAATAAACGCGCACCTGCGCACTGCGGTCATTGATCTCGATCAAAAAACCGTTCGCTGAACGTGCAGTTGCCGCGAAGCAGCGGAGGCAGGGCTCGCAATGGGATGATTTCCTCCCTGCGGCGATGTTACTCCCGCGGCCGACGTTCGGCCAGTGCTTGCGTGAAAAAACCAAGCTGGAACTCGAGCGTCAGGCGGCCTGTCCATTTCCCTCCTCGTGGAGCGTACAGTCTCGAATGCTTGCATGACATCCGCATGAAATGCTTTTCCGACCTCACAGCGGCTGTGCGAGGGAGCTTGCGCAAACTCAAGTTCCGCGATTTAGAATTGACGCAGGCCAAGCCAGGAGAACCCGCATGGCGACCCAACCGGATGTGAAATTACCCTCAGCCAAGGACTACATGCAGAAAATCGCGCTGGCCGAAGCCGAGGAGGCCTCCAAGGAGGCGCGCCTGCGCGCCGAGGCGGACGCCGAGAAAAAAGCGCTGCTTGATCAGCTCTCAAAGCCGTCCGGCCTCTCCGACGAGGAGGCAATCGCGCGCGCGGTCAAGATCATCGAGCGCGCGGTAAATAATCACCTCACCGAGGTTCAAGTGCACCGGTTTCCCAACCAGCTTTGCACCGATCGTGGTCGCGCCATCAACCAGCAGGAGCCGGGCTGGGAAAAGACGCTGACCGGCGTACCGAGAGAGATTTACGTCCTGTGGGAAAAGTATTTTCGTTCCCGCGGCTACAAGTTGCGGGTGCAGATCGTGGATTTTCCCGGCGGCATGCCGGGCGATGTCGGCATGACGCTGAGCTGGGGCTAGCTCACAAATGCGTGAGACGGTGCCGGGTTGACCTGCGTCAACTCGCGCGCCGCTGACGCGGGCCAGAAAAAGGTTCACACTGGCGTTGCAAGCACGGTGGTATGCTGGCTCGCTCCGGCTGCGAGACTACTGATGGCCAGGGGCAATTGCCAGCAATGACATTGAATGAAAGTCGATGGGAGCGATCCACATGCCATCCGAACAGTCCCAATTGTCGTCGCCAGCGCTGCCCATGTTCGGTCCGTTTGCCCCGCTCATGGAGTACATGGCCGACGCGGCGCAACGGACGGTGCTGTTCTGGGATGTCATGCGCCAGCGCGGCAATCAGTACCGCGAGCATCTGGCGGAGACCGTTCCGCATGTGCTCGAGTATCAGGTGGAGCTCGTCCTCGATGGCCGAACCCTCGAGCGGCCGGTCAACTACGGGCTTGTGCGCATCGTGCCGCCCGCCGGTGTCACCGTCGATCCGCGGCGCCGACCCTTTGTCGTGGTCGATCCGCGTGCAGGCCACGGCCCGGGCATTGGCGGCTTCAAGGCAGACAGCGAGATTGGCGTCGCGTTGAAGGCCGGCCATCCCTGCTACTTTATAGGCTTCCTGCCAGACCCGATGCCGGGCCAGACGCTCGGTGACATCGCTCGGGCGGAAGCAGCCTTTCTCGAGAAGGTGATCGCGCTCCACCCCGAGGCCGATGGCAAGCCTTGTGTCATCGGCAACTGTCAGGCCGGCTGGGCCGTGATGATCCTCGCGGCCGTACAGCCTGAGCTGTTCGGACCCATCATTATCGCGGGCTCACCGCTCTCGTATTGGGCAGGCGTGCACGGCAAGAACCCGATGCGCTACAGCGGCGGCCTTCTCGGCGGCAGCTGGCTGACCGCGCTCGCCAGCGATCTCGGCCACGGCAAGTTCGACGGAGCCTGGCTGGTGCAGAATTTCGAGAACCAGAACCCGGCCAACACGCTGTGGACCAAGCAGTACAACCTCTATTCCAAGATCGACACCGAAGCCCCGCGTTATCTCGGCTTCGAGCGTTGGTGGGGAGGTCACGTCAATCTCAATGCCGAGGAGATCCAGTCGATCGTCGACGAGCTATTCATCGGCAACAATCTCGCCGCCGCAAAGATTCAAACCGCGGACGGCACCGCCATCGACCTGCGCAACATCCGCTCGCCGATCGTCGTGTTCTGCTCGAAGGGCGACAACATCACCCCGCCGCAGCAGGCGCTCGGCTGGATACTCGATCTTTACGAGGACGTCGAGGAGATTCGCTCCTACGGGCAAACCATCGTCTACACCATCCATGAAACCGTCGGTCATCTTGGCATCTTTGTTTCAGGCGGCGTTGCCAAGAAAGAGCATGGGGAATTTTCCAGCAACATCGACCTGATCGATACCCTGCCGCCCGGACTCTACGAAGCGATATTCGAGGCAAAGGGCGAGGGTACCGCGAGCGCAGACCTGGTGACCGGCAACTGGGTGATGCGCTGCGAGGCGCGTACGCTCGACGACATCCGCGCGCTCGGAGCCAATGATGCAGCCGACGAGCGCCGGTTCGCGACCGCTGCCCGCGTCTCCGATATCAATCTTGCCCTCTACCGCACGTTTGCGCAGC
>Ga0318533_10001891_pt1 | contig 10764 bp, 9 predicted proteins | sample GRESIP053b4f27_FD_203675 | JGI IMG/M metagenome (GOLD analysis project Ga0318533, IMG submission 203675) | Tropical soil microbial communities from Luquillo Experimental Forest, Puerto Rico - GRE.SIPMG.053b4f27 | ecosystem: Environmental > Terrestrial > Soil > Tropical forest > Bulk soil...
GTCAGTCGGCGACGATCCTCTACAGCGGCGGTGTCGGCGCCATCGTGGGCGCGGTCGTGTTTGGTGCCTTTGCCGACGCCTGGGGCCGCAAGCCGCAAATGGTGATCGGCACTTTCATCTGCGCGCTGAGCTCCGGGCTGATCGCGTTCATCCCGGAAGGCAGCTGGCTGCTGTTCGCGATCCTGCGCTTTTTTGTCGGCGTCGGCCTCACCGCGGCGGTCACACCCTCGCTGACCGTCGTCGTCGAGCTGACCCCGACCCGCCATCGCACAATCGCGACAAGCTTTTACGTCGTCTTCGCCTCGGCTGGCGGTTTCCTCGCTCCGGCGATCTCGGCAGCGATTATGGGGCCATATGGCTGGCGTCGCGTCGCGATGCTGGGCTTCGTCGCGCTGATCATTGGCGTATTGGTGTGGATCTTCACGCCGGAATCGGCACGCTGGCTGACCGCCAAGGGACGGTTTGCCGAGGCCCGGGCCGAGGTTGCGCGGTTTCTCGGACTGCCGCTCGAGCACGTGCCGCGGCCGACCGTGCCGCCGGTCGTACGGCCCAGCGGCAACCTGCTGGAGCTGTTGTCGCAGCCGCGGATGTTATGCGAGACGATCCTGATCGGGGGCGGCTCGTCGACCGCCGGTTACGGCGTATATCTGTGGGGCCCGACCATTGTCGCGCTGCTGCTTAGTGTGCCCGTGCCGCGGGCGGCTTTCTATTTTGTGTTCGTTTCGGCCGCCGGGGTTACCGGCAAGATCGTCGTCACACTGGTCGCACCGCTGATCGGGCGGCGCGCGCTCGGCGTCATCTGGGGTCTGGGCGGCACGGCCGCGCTGGCCCTCGCCGGTTACTACAACACGGCGTTTGTCGGCGGGGTGCCGCTGATGGTCGTGCTGCTGTGCGCCTCGACCTTCTGCATTGAGGGCGGTTTTTCCAACCTGGCGCCATACACGGTCGAAAGCTACGGCGTCAATCTCGGGGCGCGCGCCTCAGGCCTCGGTCAGACCGCCAACGGTTTCGGCAAGATCATCGGGCCGTTGAGCCTGGCGCTGATCGCCGGCACCAGCCATCTGGTCTCGCCGGAACAGACCCAAGCGGCGGTGCTCCCGGCATTTCTGTTTCTGGCGTTTTGCATGGCGCTGGTGGGACTGTCCTTTGTGTTCCTCGGCGTCGAGACGCACGGCAAGGCGATGGTCCTCGATCACGGCACCGCGCATTGAGCCGGCGGGGAGCGCCTCAGGCGCCCCCCGCCGATAAACGCGACGAGCGGGCGGTAAGCCCTCGAGAGAGAACGACGAACCGGGAGGAAATCGATGACGACGACAAGCGAAGCTGCCGGATGGCCTCTTTCTGACGTCGAACACAAAGCGCAACTGCGGCGTGCCGTGGTGGCCGGCACCGTCGGCACGATCATCGAGGCCTACGATTTTCTGCTTTACGTGCAGGTTGCGCCGCTGGTCTTCGCGAAATTGTTCTTCCCTCACTCCGATCCGCTGGTCGGGACAATGGAGGCGTTTGGCATCTACGCCGTAGGCTTCGTATCGCGCCCGATTGGCGCCGCGCTGTTCGGCCATTACGGCGACCGCCTAGAGGCCGCAAGGTGACCTTGATCGCGACCCTGCTGTTGACCGGCCTGTCGACCTTCGCGGTCGGCTTCGTCCCTGGTTATGCCGTGATCGGCGCCTGGGGCGCGCTGGTCCTTACCGTCGTGCGCTTCATCCAGGGAATGGGGATCGGCGGCGAATGGAGCGGTGCGACGTTGATCGCGATGGAATGGGCAAAGACCAACAAGCATCGCGGCTTCATCACCTCTTGGCCGCAATGGGGCGGACCGGCCGGGCTGTTGTTCGCCAATCTGGCTGTCCTGATCGGCAGCAGGGTCTCTGGGGATCAGTTCTTCGCCTGGGGCTGGCGGGTACCGTTCTGGTTCAGCATCGTCATCGGTCGCCATCGGGATCTACATTCGACTCGGCATCCTCGAAACGCCAGTGTTCAGGCGCGTCATCGAGGAGGAGCGCGTCGCGCGCACGCCGGTCATCGAAGTGATCAGGCAGCAGCCGGTGATGATCATCCTGACGGCGCTGTGCCGCATGGCGGAGCAGGCGCCGTTCTACGTATTCGTCGCCTTCATCTTCACCTATGGCACGACGGTGTTGCACACCTCGCGCGATTTTCTGCTGACCGCGGTGCTGTGCGCGGCTGCCCTCTCGACGGTGTCACTGCCGCTGTCCGGCCACATCTCCGACCTGATCGGCCGCAAGCGCATGTATCTGATCGGCGCTGTGACGATGGGGGTGTTCGGCTTCGTCTACTTCTGGCTGCTCAACTCCCTGATCCCGGCAGTGATCTTCATAGCGATCGTCGTCTCGTTGGTGCCGCACGACATGATGTACGGCTGTCAGGCCGCTTTGATCGCCGAATGCTTCAGCCCGCGTCTGCGCTACAGCGGTTCGGCACTCGGCTTCCATCTGGCCTCGATTGTCGCCGGCGGGCCGGCGCCCCTCATCGCCACCGCACTGTACGCTGCGACCGGCTCCCCCTATTCGATCGCGTTCTACATTCTGGGCTGCGCGGTCGTCAGTATCGTCGCGACATTGTTCCTGCCCGACTACACGAACCGGGACATCTCGCAAGAGGCCGCCTACCGCCCGGCACCGGGCCTAGTCTTGCAGAGCGCGGCCGAGTCTTAGAGGCTTAATCCGAAGTTTGTGGGATCGCGCCGAATGGTTTGATTCAGCGGTCGATGGCGAACAGGGATGTGGACGGAGGAGAACGGTCGGCCTCATCCGCGAGAGGACGAGGGATATCTGAGCGATGCGGAGCGGCGCGGCTGGCACTTCAAAGCTGAAAGGGATCATCCGGGCCGCGGCGCCGTTGATGTCGAGTCAGCGGCGTACAATACGCGTTGAAGGGCAACCAGCACGCGCCCGCTGCGGGGCGCGGCATGAACGGGGAAGGAAACCGGACATGACGAATTTGACCAGGCGTTCGCTACTTCGCAACTCCGTCGGCCTCGCTGCCGCCGGAGCCTTGGCCCACCCCTATATCGCCAACGCTGCGGCCACGACCGCGACGGTGTGGTGGGTCCAGGGCTTCGCCCAGGAAGAGGATATTTCGTTCAAAACGATCGTCGCCGACTACGAGAAGGTGAGCGGCAATACGATCGACTACAGCATCATCCCCTATGCGCCGGAGCGTCAGAAGATCATCTCGGCGGTGACCAGTGGCGAAGTCCCGGATCTGTTTCAGAACAACCCGGGGGAAATCGTCGCGTTGTTTGCGTGGGACGACAAGCTCGTCGACGTCAGCGACATCGTGGATACTCAAAGGGAGGCGTATACCAACACAGCACTGCTCTCCGGCTATTGCTACAACAGCGTCGAAAAAAAGCGCAGCTATTACGGGGTACCGTATAACCAAAATGTCTTTACCAACCATATTTGGAAACCACTGGTCGAGAAGGCCGGCTATAAGATCGAAGATATTCCCAAGACCTGGGATGCCTTCTACGATTTCTTCAAGGGCGTGCAGAAGAATCTGCGCGAACAAGGCATGCGGAACGTTTACGCCTTGGGCTTCCAAGTGACGACCAACGGCGTTGATCCGAACTTTGTTTTCAACCAATTCTTGATCGCCTATGGCGGCCGGAACATCGTCACGAAGGACGGCAGGCTGCATCTCGACGATCCAAAGGTCAAAGCGGCGGCGATCAAGGCGCTGGCCTACCCGGCCACCGCTTACAAGGAAGGGTTTGTGCCGCCGAGTGCCGTCAACTGGAACGACGCCGACGACAACAACGCCTTCCACTCCAAGGAAACGGTGATGGATCTCGACGGCACGATCTCGACCGAGGTTGCGATCTTCAATAAAAAGGAGGATTACAACGACATCGTGACGATGGCGCTGGCGCTCAGTAATGACGAAAAGCCGGTGCCGAGCGGCTGCGGCGTGGGCTGCGGGCTGATCCCCAAGGGCGCGAAGAATGTCGCGGTCGCCAAGGACTTTCTGAAATATCTGATCCAGCCAAAGGTCTGCAACGAGTATCTGAAAACCGGGCTGGGTCGCAGTACCCCCTGCATGCCGTCGATCGTCAAGACCGATCCGTGGTGGTTTGCCGATCCGCACCGCAAACCCTACACCACGCAGGTTCTGCTGGAGCCGACGTTGCCGCAGTACTGGGTGTTCAATCCTGCTTACGCGCAGGTCCAGACCGAGCATGTCTGGAGCCAGGGCTGGATGGACATCATCCAGAACGGGATGACGCCGGAGGCGGCGGCCGACAAGGCGTTCAAGCGGATCGAGGAGATCTTCGCGAAATACCCGATCGAGCAGGCCTGAGGAGAGGAGATGAATGTGGTCACTCTGACACGGCGTTCGGTGCTGCGCGGCTCCGTGGGGTTCGCTGCAGCGGGCGGGCTGGCGCGGCCGCGCGTCGCCAACGCAGCGGCAACAACCACAGTGACGTAGTGGAACCAGGCTATCTGCCTGAGGAGGACGTCGCCTTCCGCGCGCTGGTCGCCGATTACGAGAAGGCGAGCAGCGACAAGATCGACTACAGCCTCGTCCCGAACGCGCCGCTGCGGCAAAAGGAGATCTCGGCGATAGAGAGCGGGGGTGTCCCCGGCATCGCTCTCGACGACATCATCGAGCCCGAGAAATCCCGGCCACATTGCCAACCTGATCGGCCGCAAGCGGATGTATCTGATCGGCGCGGTTACGATGGGGGTGTTTGGCTTTTGTTTGCTTCTGGCTGCTCAACTCATTGATCCCGGCGGGCGAAGCAGCTGATGAAATGAAGAGCGCCGGGCCGCCGGCGCGTGGAATATCGGTCGAGATTGCTCTTCTGCGTATGCCGACCAGCCCCTCCAAGCGCGCGCGTGGTCCGGGCACCACTAAACGCGGTCGCTGCGAGCCCGGCCTGATATTTCTCGATCAGTTGCCCGCAGAACGAGCCGCCGCATTTGCTGCCGCGACGGTTGCCGGCCTGTCGAGCGCGCTGTCTATCTCATCGATCGAACGGCGGCTCGTTTCAAAACCGATGAACCAGAACGCAAACGCTCCCAGCACAACCAGAAGGCGAAATAGTTGAAGCCCGGTATCAGGGCATCGAGCGTCGCCTCGGGCTTAACGTAGTTGGACGAGCCGGCGATCAGCGCCAGCCCGGCCGGGCCGATGAACTTGCCGAGGTTGCCAATGCCATAGACAAAGCCCATGCCGCTGCCGCGTAGCCGCCCGGGCCACAGCTCGCCCATATAGGGGCCGACAATCGAGTAGTTGCCGCTGCCAAAGAAGCTCTGCAACAGTAGCATGACGTAGAATATCGACACGGTTCCGATGAACACGCTGTGCATGTAACCGGCGAGCGACATGCATACCGCCGCAGTCAAGCAGCTGAACACTCCAGCGGGTCGGCGCCCCCATGCATCAGAAATCCACGAGCACAGAAACCGGCCGGCGATCGCCGCCACGGCGATCCAGATCCCGAGCTTGGATGCCTCGGCCGGGGTAATCCGCAGCACCATCACGAGCAGGGTCACCTGCCAGAGCGCTAACCCGACACCACCCGTTTGGCTCAGGCCAGTCAGGGCGCCGGCGAAGATGCTGCGCGGATATTTGAAGAGCTCCCTCCAGCGCGTGTGCTCGGCCGCCGGCGTCAGCGCCGGCAGCTCGATCGCTTTTGGGTCGATCTGCAATGCCCAGGCGAGCGATCGGCGGGCCTCCTCGAAGCGCCCCATGCGCATCAGCCAATAGGGAGATTCGGGAACCCAGGCGCGGATGTACAGGGTTAGGAACGCCGGCAGCAGGCCGACGGCAAACAGGCCGCGCCAGCCGATATAGGGGGTGGCGAAGGCTGACAGCAATGCGCCAAGCAGAAACCCTGCCGGCAGCATCGTCGTAGTCAGTCCGGTCAACCAGCCGCGCCTGGCGCCAGGGACGAATTCCTGAATGATCGTGATGTCGACCGAGTACATGCCGGTCACGCCGAAGCCGACAAAAAGCCGGCAGATCACCAAATAGATCCAAGCGTGCTCGGGAGTGAGCGCCATCGCCCCGGTGGCAATCGAGGTGTTCAGCACCGTGCCGATCATCGCCTTGCGCCGACCGATCTTGTCGGCCGCCCAGCCCCAGAGCAGCGAGCCGAATGGGGCGCTGATGCCCGAGGCGAGCAGGATCATCCCCGATTGCCCGAAGGTCAGGTGCCAATCCTTGACAATGAACGCCAGAACAAAGGCGATCAGCCCAAAGTCGAAGAAATCGAGCATGTCGCCGATCGTGGCGGCGAAGGCGATCTTCCACTGGTTTGCCGTCAGCCGCTGCTGTGCGTCCAATTTTTCGAGCACCACGCCCTCCCAATGATGTGCCCGCCTGATTAGGATCTGCTAGGCTAAGATCTAGCTAGGCCGCTTGACCGATTCGATACCGATGAGTGTGGACGTTGGAGCGATCAGACAGCTCGGATCCACTCGTGTTATTGGAAAACTGGAGAGCCCCATCGTCGTCACCCGGATCGCGGTAAGGATGAGCAGCCCAACCATCAGGATTATCAGGAACGGGTTCATCCCGTCGGCGACCCTGTCGAGCCGCTGCATCAGCGACGTCTGATCATCTCGCGAGGAACGTTGCTGCATCTCGGCTACAACCTCTCACCATCGAGGGGTCACCGGTCTTTCCGAGCAGGGGATCGTTCCGGTGGCTCGAACCGCCTGCCGCTCTCGGACGATGGCACCGAACGATATTATCCGGCGTGCACCGTTTCTTTAATCTAGGCAAATGATCCAGATTAAGAAGCGATGACAGCACCACACTCGTTGTCCAGCGGGCCGAGACGGGGCGAAAAGCTGAACTTGAGGCTGACCGATTGATGCCCGCCTAGGCGTGCTCCTGCGAGATATCGCGGTTGGTGAAATCCGGCAAAAAGGCCGTCGCGATAATGCTGACCACAGCACAAAAGGCGATGTAGCCGGCAATTACGTATCCCGATCCGGTCGCAGCGAGCAGCGCCGTCGCGATCAGCGGTGCGGGCCCGCCGGCGACGACCGAAGCGAGCTGATAACCGATCGAGGCGCCACTGTAACGCAGCCGAGGCGTAAAGCATTCCGCTATCAGGGCTCCCTGCGGGCCGTACATCACATCGTGCGGAATAAAGGACAGTACAATTCCCAAGAAAATCCAACCCGGGATCATTGTGTTCAGCATTCCGAAGTAGATGAAGCCGAACACTCCGGTTGCGACCGAGCCGATCAGATATATGCGCTTGCGGCCGAACCGATCCGACAAGTGGCCAGAAACCGGGATCGTGATAAATGAAATCAGCCCGGCGGTAACCAGAGCTGTCAGCAGGAAATCGCGCGGCTGGTGCAATACCTGCGTCCCATAGGCAAAGACAAAGGCGAGGTAGATGTATGCCGGGGCTTGTTCCCCCATGCGAGCGAGCGCCGCTAAGATGATCTGTTTGGGCTGGCGCTTGATCACCTCCATCGCGGGCGCCCGCTCGATCCGCTCCTCCGCAACAAGGCGCCGGAAGACCGGGGTCTCGAGAATGCCGAGCCCGCTGTTCATCAAATGGGTCGCCCGCTCATCTCTCGTACAGTTCCGCACCGCCGTTTGGACCGGTGATGCTCGTGACACAAAACCCTTTCCGGACCGAGAGGCATGTAGGGCTCCCGCCAGAGGAACCCTTTCTTGAACCTACGGCGACTGGCCTCGTTCCATGGCGGCCTCCGCCAATAGGCTCTCGCGGCCGCGGAAGATCGTCGCGACGGCCAGGGTGCGACCGGCCTGGCGGACGCGCAGCGCTGCGTCGTGGGCATTCGGATCGCCGTCCCCGACAATCTCGTCCCATGCATTGGCATGGCCGACGTAATCGATCGACACGTCGTAATGCTGGCTCCAGAAGAACGGCACGGCGGCGTAACGCTCGCGCCGGCCGAGCATGTTGCGCGCCGCGGTCTGGCCTTGCCGCTCGGCAACGACCCAGTGCTCGATGCGCAGCTGCTCGCCGCTGTAGGCGTCGGGCCAGCGGGCGATGTCTCCGGCGGCGAAAATCCTGGGCGCGCTGGTTTCAAGATATTCGTTGACCAACACACCGCGATCGATCGCCAATCCGGCCTGCTGGGCGAGGTGGATGCGCGGCCGCACGCCGATTCCGACCACGACGAGGTCGGCGTCGATCGGAACGCCGTTGTCGAGCCGAACCCGTCCGGCTTCGATGGCGCCCACCGTGTGGCCGAGATGGAACACGACGCCATGACTCTCGTGCAGTTGCCGTACGAAATCGCCGAGCTCCGGCCCCAGTACGCGCTCCATCGGCCGCGCTTCGGGTGCCACGACATGGACCTCGACCTGGCGATGACGCAGCGCGGCGGCCGCTTCGAGTCCAATGAAGCTGGCGCCGACCACGACGGCATGAGTTCCCCTTCGGGCGCGAGCAATCAGGTCGCGACTGTCGGCGAGCGAGCGCAAGGTGCGCACATGAGGCAAATCGGCCCCCGGCACCTGCAACCGGATTGGTTCGGCGCCAGTGGCGAGCAGGAGCTTGTCAAAGCCCAGCTCTTCGCCGCCGCCGAGCATGACATGGCGCCTGGCGGTATCGATCGCCGTCGCGGTTGTGCCGAGCCGCAACTCGATGCCGTTATCGGCGTAAAACTCGGGTGGGCGTAGCGGAATCCACTCCTCCGGCGCGGTGCCCGCGAGGTAATCCTTGGACAAGTTGGGTCGATCGTAAGGTGCTGCTGCATCGTCGCTGATGATTGTCACGCCACCGGCATAGCCCCCACGACGCAGCATTTCGGCAGCGGCATTGCCGGCCCCGCCGCCGCCAATGATAACCATTTGTCCTGACAGCCTGTCGGTTGGTCGTGGGGTGGCCGGCATCTGCCATCCCGCTTCCGAAATTTTGTCGCGCACAAAGATGCGGCCACCATGCCGCTCGATTCTCCAGCAGGAGGTGGCGTTCAGCGCCGGTGCCGCCAGAGCCTCGCCAGTGCGCAGGCTGAAGCAGGCGTGATGCCAAGGGCAGCGCACCGTGTCCTCGACGATCAGCCCCTCGCCGAGCTGCCCGCCGTAATGCGTGCAGGTCGCGCCGATCGCGAAGATCTCCCCGCCGCGGCGAGCCAGCAGCACTGCGTCGTCGCCAACCTGACCGACAAGCGTCGCACCATCGGTGAGCTCGCTTTCGGAAACACCGTTCGTCAAGTCCGGTTTGTCCTGACCTGCGTCCGTCATTTGATCCTCCCGCAAACACGTGTGGTTGCTTCAACTCTCCGCTGACGCTCCGGTCAGCAGCTCTTTCAATACAACGGCGTCGCTATGCGCCTCGTCGCGCGCGGCATAGACCAGCGTGACTGGCCCACCGCGAGCCGCTTTGCGGATCTCCTCGATCAATTCCGTGTGCGCCAGCAATTCGGTGAGGTAGCGCCGACGAAACTCCGGCCAGCGCTCGGGCCGGTGAGCGAACCAACGCCGCAACTCGGCGCTCGGCGCAATGTCCCTGAGCCAGCGGTCAATCGCCGCGTCTGCCTTCTTGATGCCGCGCGGCCACAGCCGATCGACCAGGATGCGCGTGCCGTCGCCGAGATCGGGCCGCTCGTAAGCCCGCTTCAATTTGATTTTGCCGCACGCGGCCCGCCTGGGCATGGACACACTCCCGCTAGCCTCGGAATTATTCCGACCCCTCCTCCATCGTCGCCAGCGCGACCGACGAATGGGCGAAGACGCCGACAGCGCGCATCTCAGCTGCCATTCAGATCGCTTCCATCAACTCCTGGCTGATGTGAGTTAGCGATTGTTCCAAAGCCTCGGCGAATTTCTGGACGCCTTCGCGCTCCAGTTGCTCCGCGATATCGGCAAAGCGGATGTTCACGCGATCAAGATCACCCATGATGCGGTATGCGTCTTCGATTCCCTGTTCGACGGTATCGGCTATAATCCTGCCGGGGTCGAGCAAAGCCGCAATAGTCAGCTCCGTCATAGTATTGATGGTCATCGGGCCGATCAGCGGCTCGACGTACATGAGATCAGGATAATCGGGGTTTTTCGTACTGGTGCTGGCCCACAGCAGCCGTTGTACGCCGGCGCCGCTTGCCCGCAGAGCCTCCCAGCGGCGCGTACCGAATACCCGCTTCATGCTCTGGTAGGCGAGCTTGGCGTTGGCTATCGCCACCCTGCCGCGGAGCTCGCGCGCATTGGCCTCGACCCTGCTCGCCAGAAGCTCGTCGACGAGCACGTCGATACGGCTGAGGAAGAAGCTCGCGATGGAGGCGATCCCGTCAACCCGCTGACCGGCCGCGATGCGCCGCTCTAGCGCTTTGAGGTACGCATTGGCGACGGCCTCGTAACGCTCGACGGAAAACAGCAGCGTGATGTTGATGTTGATGCCCTCGAACAGCAGCTCTTCGATCGCCGGCACCCCTGCCTTGGTGCCGGGAATCTTGATAAACAAGTTCGGCCGGTCGACGGCGGCCCACAGTCGCCTTGCCTCGGCAATCGATCCGTCGGTGTCGTCGGCGAGGAGCGGCGACACTTCGAGGCTGAGATATCCGTCCGCACCGCGCCTCTCGTAGACGGGCCGAAGAATGTCGCACGCCCCGCGGATATCGGTGGTGACCAGCGCCTCATAAATCTCCGGCGCGGTGCGGCTGGCCGCGGCGGCCTGTTTAATGTCCGTGTCGGAATCCGCGCCGGATGCAATCGCCTTGGCGAGAATAGCGGGGTTGGCGGTAACGCCGCACACGCCGAGAGCGACGAGCCGCGATAGTTCGCCCTCCCTCATCA
>Ga0318533_10001909_pt1 | contig 10721 bp, 11 predicted proteins | sample GRESIP053b4f27_FD_203675 | JGI IMG/M metagenome (GOLD analysis project Ga0318533, IMG submission 203675) | Tropical soil microbial communities from Luquillo Experimental Forest, Puerto Rico - GRE.SIPMG.053b4f27 | ecosystem: Environmental > Terrestrial > Soil > Tropical forest > Bulk soil...
TGATCTTGACCGAACCGCATAAGCCAACCACGTTGATGTCAGTCCAACTCCCGCGTGCCAACATTGACGATGACCATGCAGGAATTGCTCGCACCTGGTCGCTTTGTCGATAGCAACGCCCCCTCGATTGAGGCGTTCGCGCATCGGGTCACGGCAGGGCTGCGCGACGAAACCGATCGCATCGTTCGGCTCTATCGCGCGGTTCGCGACAGCATTGTCTACGATCCTTATGTCGACGTTTTCGATCAGCAGAACTATCGCGCCAGTAGCGTGCTGGCCGCAGGCCGCGGTTTTTGCATCGGCAAGTCGGCGGTGCTGGCCGCTACGGCTCGGGTCATCGGTGTTCCGGCGCGGGTCGGCTATGCCGACGTCCGGAATCATCTCACGTCACGGCGACTACGCGAGCGCACCAAGAGCGACATCTTCATCTGGCACTCCTATACCGATCTCTGCATCGGCGAGAGATGGGTCAAAGCGACCCCGGTATTCGATCAGGCGCTTTGCGAACGGGTCGGATTGAAACCACTCGAGTTCGATGGCCGGCAAGATTCACTGTTTCATCCCTTTGACCGCGAGGGACGCCGTCACATGGAGTATTTGTGCGATCGCGGAACTTTCCCCGATGTTCCATTTGAAACAATCCAGGCCGATTTTCGGCTTGCCTATCCAAGCCTCGCTAGCCAACCCGGGCTAAAGGCTGATTTCCACGCCGAAGCAATCGCATCCTCGGACTAAGAATCGCGTGTGCCAAACCACAAGAAAAAACGAGCGCCCGAGCTCCTGATTGAAGGCGATTATCGCATTGACAACGCGATCTTTTGCATCGCAGCAAAGGAACATGCTTGGCAATTGATCTGTATCAATGCGCGATGCTGGCAATCGTCGCGAATTCGCTGGTCAGGAAGGCAATGCGCCGAGGAGGGTCAGATGAGGCCCGCTTGCTCAGACAAGAGGCTGAGCCTACCAGCCGCGCTACACGGATTACTGCTCTCGTCTCGTCAGCAGCCGTGAGGCTTGCATCATGGTTGCGCCCGCGCTCGAAGACCTGAAAATCGCTTCTGACGTTGCCGTTTTCGATGGCCTCAATCCAGACGTCGTCAGTCGTCTGCTCGCGCCAGCGACTGTGCTGACGCTCAAACAGGGCGATTGCCTGTACCGTCAGGGCGATTTGGCGGTGTCGCTATACATCGTGATCACCGGCTGGATGAAACTCTATCGCAACACGCTGAGCGGCGATGAGGCCATCATTCACATTCTTACCAAAGGTGAAAGCCTGCCCGAAGCTGCGGCATTGACGAGCGCGCGCTATGCCGCGACTGCCGAGGCAATCAGTAAGGTTCGCGTTCTGCAAATCCCTGCCAACTATCTTGTGCGCTGCATTCGTGAAATGCCCGATATTGGCATTGCCATGATCGCCTCTTCGTCCCGGCGCATGCAGCGGCTGGTGCAGGAGATTGAACATTTGAAAGCGCAGACCGGCATCCAGCGCGTTGCCGAATTCCTCGCATCCCTATGTCCCCCGGGCGCCGGACCTCACATGATCACGCTGCCTTATGACAAAACTTTGATAGCCGGACACCTCGGTCTTAAGCCGGAGTCACTCTCGCGGGCTTTCGCCAAATTGCGGAGCATCGGCGTTAATATAAACGCATCCCACGTCGTCGTTCGCGAGGTCGCAAAGCTGAGATGTCTGGCTACTGCAGAGCGAGTCGACGTCGGCCCCGCATTGACGCATAAGCATTGACCACTGGAACCCTTTAGACCAGCGGAGAACAGACGACTGCTCGAAGTCACAGCCTTGAGCAAAGCCTTCGCGGGAATTGTCGCTTCGGACAGCCTCTCGTTCGATGTTAGCGCCGGCGAACTTCACGCGGTCATCGGCCCTAACGGCGCGGGGAAAACGACGCTGGTCAACCAGATCGCCGGTCAGACGCTTCCCGATTCTGGCTCTATAAAATTTGCGGGTCGCGACATTACGTGGTTACCCGCAGACCGCCGCAGCAGGCTCGGCCTGGCGCGATCATTTCAGATTAGCGAGCTTTTTCTCGACTTCAGCACGATCGACAATGTGGCGCTCGCGGTTCAAGCGCATGCCGGCCATTCATTCCGGTTTTGGCGGGAGGCGCGTTCGGAGGCGGAACTACGCAAACCGGCGCTTGATGCATTAGCCCGCGTCGGCCTGCTTGACCGCGCCGATTTTCCAGCATCTCAACTCAGCCACGGCGAACATCGCCTGCTTGAGCTTGCAGTGGCGCTTGGCGGTCGGCCGCGCATGCTGATTCTCGATGAACCAACGGCCGGATTGGGCCCCGAAGAATCAACGCGCATGATCGACTTGCTCCGCGAGCTCAAAGGGGAGTTCACGATCCTGCTGATCGAACACGACATGGACGCGGTGTTTGCGCTGGCTGACCGCATCACGGTGTTGCTCTCCGGCCGGGTCGTGGCAAGCGACGTGCCGACCAGTATCCGCGCTAATGCGGAAGTCCAGGAGGCTTACCTCGGGGGTCATGAGCCAGGAGCGGATTGACCTAGGTCAAGAAGGTAGCTGGCTCCTGACATTATTCTGACGACGCAGGAAAAGGCGTCAGTGCGCATTTCCGAACCGTCGAATAAATTCTAAAAAGTCATAGGCGCGGCGTTTTATCTTGGCGAAATATTTCAACACAAGCGGCACGATCTCAGCCTGTTCCGGCTCCATCTGACCTTGCCCTGGACGCGCAAACAAACCCTGCGGCCTCCAGATCAGGACGACGATCATGATCGTGTAGATGACGAAGGCGCCGAGCTTCGGCACGTAATATTTGCCTGCGACATCGCCGATACCGAGCAGGATTGAGGCGAGCAACGGTCCCGTAATGCTCGACGTGCCGCCAACCGTCACCACGATCAAAAAGTAGATCATGTATTTGAGCGGAAAAGTCGGATCGAGGCCGAGGATTTCGGCGCCGAGCGCACCCCCGAGCCCGGCAAGCCCGGAGCCGAATGCGAAGGTGATTCCAAACACCGCGCCGACATTGATGCCAAGGCCGCGCGCGACTTGTTGATTGTCGACTGCCGCGCGCAGGCGACTGCCGAACCGCGTTTTGGTCAATGTCAGTTGCAACGCTGCCGCAAGCGCACCACAGACCGCGATGATAAGCAGGCGATATTTGCCCATCCCGATGCCAAATAAGTCGACTTTGCCCTGCAACATGTTCGGGATTTCTACGAATTGCTGCGCGGAGCCCATAACGTAATCGATGGCCGCAACCGACATGAACACGAGGCCGATGGTGAATAGCACCTGGTCGAGATGGCTACGGGCGTAGACGTGAACGTAGAGCGTGCGCTCCAGTAGAGCGCCGAGCGCCGCCGTCACAACAAATGCCAGCAGCACACCAGGCGCGAAGGGAACGCCCATACGGTTGACCAGAATGACGGTACAGTAGCCGCCCGCCATGGCGAAGGCGCCGTGGGCGAGATTTATAAAATTCATCAGGCCAAGTGTTACAGACAACCCGCACGCCAGCACGAACAACAGCATACCATAGGCAATTCCATCAAACAGAATAGTCAGCATGCCAGCCCAATCACTCCATCATGATCCTCAAAAGCGGCGAACTGTCCCGATTTGCGACGACGTCCCCAAATCACTTTGACAAGTAGAAATTTTGATCGTCGGCGCTACTATCACCTACTTTGCTCCCGGGTCTGTCCGAGCAACCCGGCACAGCAGCGCCCGCAGCTGATATGTTCCCATCGCCGGATCATAAGGTGGCTGGTTGTCAGTGAGTAGGTTCGCATTCGACCGCCACACGCCGTAGTCCGGCGCGGGTTCCTCGGGAAACCACCAGCCGTGCTCGGCGTGAATGACACGCGGGTCGATTCCCGCTGTGACTTTCGCCTTTTGCTGTATTCGACCGCGACGTGTCTCTATCCACATCCACTCACCATCGACGACGCCGTAGCGCGCGGCCGTCGCCGGATGGATCTCGGCCAGCGGATACCGGCGCGCCTTGCGCAAATTGCCAATCTGCCGGTGTTCCGAATTAAAAAAGAACGAAATTCGTCCGCCAGTTGTGAGCACTAACGGATAATCGCGGGCAATATTCGGTGAGCTGATCGGACTCTCCGGCGGCTCTTCATAACGTGGCAACGGTGAATATCCAAGCGCTTCCAGGCGCGTCGAATAGAGCTCGATCTTCCCAGTCGGCGTTTTAAAGCCTTGTTCCTCAAACTTGCGATACTTGAACGGCACCTTGACGAAGCCGCGCTGCTTTAATTCGTCGAAGGTCATCCCGGTCTTGCCTGCGGCAAGCTGCTCGTCGAGCACGTCCTCGACGGTCTCGGTGCCGACCGGCAACTTCATGCGGCGCGCCAGTTCGACGAAGATCTCCTCGTCCGATTTACATTCGCCGATGCGTACCGCCTGCTGCTGCGCCAGCACGACATTCGCCGCGACCGTTGGCAGGCCGGCGAGCTGGTTGAGCTCGGGCCACGAAGCGGCAGGCAGAACAATGTCGGCAAGCTCTGCTGTGGGCGTCATGAAGAGATCGGCGCAGACCATGAAATCGAGTTTCATCAGCGACTCATAGACAAGCGACGTATTGGCATAAGTCGAAAGCGTATTGTTGCCGAACACTAGAAACGCCTTGACCGCATATGGTTTGCTCTCACGCATCGCCTGCAGCAGGGTCGGAATGTGGGCTGCGGGCAAATCTGCGCCCTCGCCGCCGAGAAGCTTGAAGCGATCCGCGCCCAAGCGCTTAGCGCTGACCGCCGGTGTCAGATTTTCGATCAAGCTCGGAAAGCGGCCGAGCCCATGCATGCCGAACACCCAGCCGCCGGGCACATCGATATTGGCGGTCAGCGCCGGCAACATTGAAACAGCGCGGACGGTCTGAATGCACTTTGGGGTGTGCTCGATGGCGCAGCCCCATTCGAGCAGCGCGGGTTTGGTCGTCGCAAACAGACGGGCAGCGGTGCGAATCTTGTCGGCGGCAACCCACGTGATCGGTTCCGCCCATTCCGGCGAATAGTCCCTGACCCGCTCACGCAACGCGTCAAAGCCGTGCGTCCAGCGCGCGACGAATGGCTCGTCGTACAACTTTTCCCTGATGATGACATTGAGCATGCTCAATGCCAGCGCATCATCGACCCCCGGACGGATCTGCAGCCAGACGTCCGCCCGCTTGGCGAGCTCGGTTTGCCGGGGATCAATAACGATCAGTTTTGGTTTACGCTCGAGCGCTTCGAGCACGTTGAAGCGGGTCTCGCCGTCCGGACCTGAATTGGTCGGATTGTGTCCCCAGAACATGACGCAGGCGGGCGAAATGTCGCCGGTGTAGTCCGACACAGGAAAGTCGCCGAACGTCAAGATGCAGGTATTGACGCGCGGATGAAAGCACTGCGCAAAGCCGGGCTCGCACCAGTTTGGCGTGCCGAGCGCATGTCCGAAGCGCGAAACCCAGCGAATATGATGGCGTCCGGTGCCGGTGCCGAGCGCAATTGCCTCGGCGCCGAATTCCTCGCGGATCGTGAGCAGCCGCTGTGAAATCTCGTCGAGCGCCTGGTCCCAGGAAATTCGCTGCCATTGTCCCGAGCCGCGTGTGCCGGCCCGGCGCAACGGGTGCTTCAAACGATCCGGATGGTAGACCAGGTCAAGCGTGACGGTCCCGATCGGGCACAACCGGCCATGATTGAGTGGAGACTCGCGATCGCCTTCGACTTTGACGAGACGGTCACCTTCGACGTGTAGCAGCACCCCGCAACCGCCGTGACAACTGCGGCAGACGCTTTTAAGGATCTTTGTCCTCTGACCCATGAAGAGCGCAACTGTTTCGCCGCCTCACCCGTTTGATCCGCGCGCGTCAGCGGCAATCCTCATTTTGGAATCTGCGGCACCACCAGAACGAAGAGCTTGAGCATTCCATTAGCAGCCGCGATCGCTGCGGTTTCGGATGGCCTGAGATAAGCGCCGGCGCCCTTGGAGACGTCGTAATCCTTGCCGTTGAGCGTAATTCGCCCATTGCCCTCCATCAGATACACGAGCTGATGTTTGTCGGCGGCTTCGGCCCGGAACACGTCGTTCGCTTTCAGCCAATGCAAGGTAGCGACCACGTTCTTCGCACCGCAGAGCGCTTCATTGAGTACCTCGGTCATCTCGCCGCGACCGGGTATGGCTCTGCGCGGCAGCTTTTGGGTGTTGATGAATGTCAATGACATCGAAACGTCCTCTCGTCAGGTCTGAACCCAAACCTTGCCGTCCTTGCGATTCCAGCGCAGGTCCGCATCAGAGCCTTCCAAAATCGTTGTCTTGAAACGATTGGGCGCCTGCCACTCGAAATAAAAAAGTGCCTCGAGCGCGCGCAGCCTGTGCTTCTCTTCGGCCGGAATGAAAACCATGTCGCCGGGGCCGACTGGCCGGATGCCTTGCTCGGTCTCGACCTGCGCCTTGCCGTCAATGATGAAATAGAAGTGTTCGCAATTTTTGTGCAGGTGATAGGGCGAGGCTGCGCCTTTCTTATAGTGCATGACGCCCGCCAGCATGTCGTCGGTTTTTGCCAGCTCCTGATTGACAAAAAAGATGCGCTCACGCCCCGGTACTTCCGAATTCAATGACGGCAGCTCGCTCTCATGAAAAATATAAGCCATCCGCGATCCCTTCATTAGTTCTGCCGCACAACTTGTCCGGCGATGAGAAATCCAGCAATGCCGATCGTGCCGTCGCTATGTACTCGCGCAATGCACTTGACTCGAAGGCCATAAGTTCGCCCAGTGCGCCCTTGACCGCCTTGATCTTGGTCAAGTCGGAAGGGGTTCTGTCGGGTGTTTTGATAGCACTCGAAATGTAGGTTCGGTCTCGATCAACGAATGCACCACGGGGGCGCAGATGGCACGATTTCAAAACATTCTCGAAACCGTCGGCAATACACCTGTCGTCAAGATCAACAAACTCGCGCCACCGGACGTCAACCTCTACGTCAAGATTGAAGCGTTCAATCCGCTCGGCTCCGTGAAGGATCGTCTCGCCCTTGGCGTCATTGAGGCTGCCGAGCGCTCTGGAGAGCTAAAACCCGGCCAGACCGTTATCGAGGCCACGAGCGGCAATACAGGAATTGGCCTCGCTATGGTGTGCGCGCAGAAAGGCTATCCGCTGGTCATCACGATGGCGGAGACGTTCAGCGTCGAGCGGCGCAAGCTTATGCGTTTTCTTGGCGCCAAAGTTGTGCTCACACCAGCTGCGCTGCGCGGCATGGGCATGGTGATAAAAGCGACTGAGCTCGCCAAAACTCACGGTTGGTTCCTCACGCGTCAGTTCGAGAATGAGGCCAATCCGGATATGCATTCGCGCACGACGGCGCGCGAGATCATTGCCGATTTTGCCGCAGAGCCGCTTGATTACTGGGTCACCGGTTATGGCACGGGCGGCACGCTCAAGGGTGTTGCACGCGTCCTGGCGAAAGAGCGTCCCGAAACCAAGATTATTGTATGCGAGCCGCAGGATGCGCCTCTCCTCGGCAGCGGGACAGCGCAGGAGCGCAATCCGGACGGCTCGCCAACCGCAGCGCATCCTGCTTTCAAACCTCACCCCATGCAGGGCTGGACTCCCGATTTCATTCCGAAGTTGACTGCAGACGCTGTGGATCTGCATGTCATTGATAGGATTATTCCAATTTCTAACGTCGATGCGCTGCAGTGTAGCCGAGAGTTAGCACAAAAGGAGGGGATCTTCGTCGGTATCACAGCCGGAGGCACATTCGCCGGCGCGCTTCGCGTCTGCGCGGAGGCAGGAAAAGACTCGACCGTCCTGTGCATGCTTCCTGATACAGGTGAGCGTTACTTGAGCACACCTCTTTTTGGGGACGTTCCTACCAATATGACTGACGAGGAAATCGCAATTTCACGTTCAACGCCCGCTGCTCAGATGAACGCTTAAGCAAATGGCGGCTACCAAATCGCCGGATCCACAATTGATCTTGTTTTTGATCGCGCCAATGACATTGGCCGACCCATGGCCAAGCTCAATGCTTTTCTAAGCCGTTTCATCTGCCAGTCGCCGCGGGCAATCTGCTCTGCCCTAAATAAACAATCGTCACTCGATGGCATACCACATCGATCCCAGCGCTCACTATCGCCGCAGGTAAATTCGCCCGGCTGAAATAAGGACCCGAGCATGCTCGCGGTTTTGTGGACAATGTCTGCAATCACGGTGCCGCCAACGCATATTTTTCTCGCCCTTGTTTTAATTTCTATATGATCGCGGCCGTAGGACTGCATTGACCAAGATAAAAGCCGCTACGAAAGCGTATCGCGCCGAGAAGGCGATGAAGGAACGCAACAGCCACGAAGGCGAGAATTCTCGCGGCGAGCGTCGCGTCTCTGGCGCGCACATCAACCCGAAGCCGATTGCTCCCTGACATGCAGGCGAGAGTACCGTTTAAGGCGAGAGTACCGTTTTCCCCGGAGGAGCGTGCCCGCGTCGTCGAGGCTCGGCAGAGCGGGATGAGCGTCAAGGAGATCGCCGACGAGCTTAAGCGCGACGTCAGCAGCATCGGCGGTATTCTGCGGCGCGAGGGTTTTTCGTTCAGACCGCGACCTCCACGGCAATCCCGCGACATCACGGTTAGGCTCGGCGAAGCGGTACACGGCTTATTGAGCGCGGCAGCACAGCGAAGGAAGAAGTCGGTCGAAGCTCTGGCAGGCGAAATCCTTGTCGGCGTTCTTTGCAGAGGCTCGATCTATTCGCCGCCTGACGTTGGTCGAGCGCTGGCAATGGCAGATGATTACGAAAGAGCGCACTAGCTGAAATCGCCGGAAACGGTGAGGGTATGAAACAGTGAAGCGCTTAGGCGCGTGGACGCGCCCTAAGCTCCCGCCGGCCGGGACGGTCATCCGAACACACTCAACCAATGTCAGCTAATGACCCAAGCGGACATTCACTCGCGCCATAGCCAGCGGCCGAGCACAACCGCCGCGAACATGCCGACGAACTGCGCGGCAATAAATGCAATGACTCCGGCCGGTGCGATTCCGGCAAAGGTATCGGACAGCGAACGCGCAATCGTTACGGCGGGATTAGCGAATGATGTTGAGGCGGTAAACCAATACGCGGCCGTGATGTAGAGGCCAACGGCGTAAGGCACAGCCGCCGGTGTCCGAGCGCTACATCCGAGGATCGTCAATACCAACCCGAACGTTGCGACGGCTTCCGCGAACCATTGACCGGGGCCCGTTCGCGTGGTGGCCGCGACCTGCCATAGCGGCAGTTCAAACATGAGGTGGGCGGCCCAAACGCCGAGAACCGCGCCGATCACCTGCGCACCGATATAGATTGCGGTCGAGCGTGCGGCCAACTCGCCGCGCAGCGCCATTGCCGTGCTAACGCCGGATTGAAGTGTGCGCCAGATATAGGACCGAATGTAAGGATCAGAACGGTCAGTATCGCCCCGGTCGGAAACGTGTTGCAGAGCAGTGCCAACGCGCTGTTACCGCCAGCGAGCTTTGCCGCCATAATGCCGGAGCCGACCACTGCCGCGAGTAAAAAGGCCGTCCCCAAACATTCAGTGACAGTGCGCTGCGCCAACGACGCTTTCACGCTGGTTCGGCCGCCTTGGCGGTCGCACCTTCCATCCGACCGATTTCTCTCAATTTCTTTTGCAAGCTCATTTGATCGAGCGAGCGGAACGGCAGTGAGGTGAATATGCCGATGCGCTGATTGAGCATCCGATAAGTGTCCTTGAAGGCGAGAGCGATTTCGGCCGGATTCCCCTTAGCTTCGGCGGGATCAGGCAAACCCCAATGCGCCGTCATGGGCTGTCCGGGCCAAACCGGGCAGACTTCTCCCGCCGCGTTATCACAGACCGTAAACACGAAATCGAGTAACGGCGCACCGGGATCGGCAAACTCACTCCATGACTTCGACCGAAAGCCCGAAGTGTCGTAACCGAGCGACCGCAGTAGCTGGAGCGCTTCTGGATGCACCCACCCTTTGGGCCGACTTCCCGCGCTGTATGTGCGGAATTTTCCTGCACCTAGCTTGTTCAAGATGGCTTCCGCCATGATCGAACGAGCCGAATTGCCGGTGCAAAGAAAAAGCACGTTGTAGGGGTGATTGATCATGGCCTGCCTCACGCGGTTGATGCTGGCGCAGTCAGAAGCCGCAGCATGATTTGGTGTGCGCAATACGTGCTTCACGCTCGCCGCTGCCGTCGCCGTAATCGGTGCTTTCGCCTGTGGTGAGGAATGTTTCCCAAGCGATGCCAGTGGGGTCGTCAATCCATGACTTCTCCGACTTGGCATAGCAGCAATTCGTTTGTCCCTGTTCGATTACGTCGCCGCCCGCGTTATGCAGGCGTGCGTAGACTTCGTTGAGTTCGGCTTTGTCCTCGACTTGGATACCGAGATGATCGAGACCGGCCTGACGACCCCGCGCTGAGATGGCGAAATTCACACGCGGGTCATCAAGCATCCACTTGGCATAATCCGACTTGATGACGGTTGGCTGCGCTGCAAACAACGCAGAATAGAAGCCAATGGAGTGCTGTAAATCATCGACGGCGACGTGAACGTGCATGCGTTTCATGGCTTACACCTTTAGATCGACGGCAGCGGTTGATAGCCGATGCGGTTCATCATGGTTTCAAAATAATCTCTGACCTTCTGCGGAAAGCGCAGCCCTTTGACGACTGCTGCTGAACGCAGGAGCGGTAAAACGCGAATGTCGTCGAGTGAAAGCT
>Ga0318533_10001911_pt1 | contig 10713 bp, 8 predicted proteins | sample GRESIP053b4f27_FD_203675 | JGI IMG/M metagenome (GOLD analysis project Ga0318533, IMG submission 203675) | Tropical soil microbial communities from Luquillo Experimental Forest, Puerto Rico - GRE.SIPMG.053b4f27 | ecosystem: Environmental > Terrestrial > Soil > Tropical forest > Bulk soil...
CAATTACGAGCCCGATAAGATAGGCAACGAAATCCCCCGTGATCATCAACACGACGTAGACGACGAGCAGGGACATGCGCGTTTTTCCCCTCCGCCCCAGCGGCTGGCGGCGGCAATATTCCAACACTTTTCCGCAATGACGGCAATGGCGCTACCGCAAGCCCAAATGCTCCGGTGCAGCGCCGTGCTCTTCAGGCGGTCGGGCCGCAGCGCCGGCTGCGGGACGCTCGACGCAATTCATCCCAACCGCTGCCAGCGTCCCTCCTCGTCCGGCCGCCAATAGGTGACATCGAGACCCTTCGCCTTGCCTTCGCTCCAGCGCGCGCGCGCGGCGGCGACCGCGTCGGGATCCTCTCCGTCAACGATGAGCACGATGCGCTGATAAGCGTCGGCATCCGTGGGCATCGGCGCGCCATCGATCAGGAAGCGCACCGCCGCGCCGTTCGGGTTATCGCCGTCGAGCGTGAGCAGGATCGGTTGCTCGCTCGCCTCGCCCTCGCGCCAGGTACCGTGCGGGAGGAAGCTGTCGTCGCGAAAGGTCCACAGGTGCGCGTCGAGTGCCTCGACCCGCTCTTCCGAAGCCGCCTGCACGACCACGCGCCAGCCGCGCTCGAGCGATTTTTCGATCAGCGTGGGAAGTACACGCTCGAGCGGTTGACGCTGCAACTGGTAAAATACGATTTCCGTCATGATGATCGTGCCATCATAGCTTGTGCACCGACTTCCCCGCTTCGGAGCCAGCGGACATCGCATCACTTCTCGTAGTATTCGGCCACCAGCCGGTCCAACAGGCGCACGCCGAAGCCGGAGCCCCAGCTGCGGTTGATCTCGCTCTGCGGCGAGCCCATGGCAGTGCCGGCGATGTCGAGATGCGCCCATGGCGTCTTGTCGACGAAACGCTGCAACAGCTGCGCCGCTGTAATGGCGCCGCCATAGCGCCCACCGGTATTCTTCATGTCGGCGAATTTCGAATCGATCATCTTGTCGTATTCCGGCCCAAGCGGCATTCGCCATACCCGCTCACCCATTTCGTTGCCGACCTTGACGAGCCGTTCGGCGAGCTTGTCGTCATTGGCGAACAAACCGGCATATTCCTGCCCCAGCGCGACGATGATCGCGCCGGTCAAAGTGGCTAGGTCGATCATGAACTTCGGCTTGAATTGCTTGTTCACGTAATGGAGCAAGTCGGAGAGCACGAGCCGGCCCTCGGCGTCGGTGTTGATGATCTCGATGGTCTGCCCCGACATCGTGGTGACGATATCGCCCGGGCGTTGCGCCCTGCCGTCGGGCATGTTCTCCACGATACCGATCGCGCCGACCGCGTTGACTTTGGCTTTGCGCGCCGCGAGCGCATGCATGAGGCCGACCACGCACGCGGCTCCCGCCATATCGCCTTTCATGTCCTCCATGCTGGCCGCGGGCTTGATCGAAATGCCGCCGGTATCGAAACAGACGCCTTTGCCGACGAAGGCGAGCGGCGCGGCGCCGCGCTTGCCGCCGTTCCAGCGCATGATGACCGTGCGGCTCTCGTGCTCGGAGCCCTGTCCAACGCCGAGCAGCGCGTTCATGCCGAGCTTCTTCATCTCCTTGACGCCGAGTACGTCGACGACGGCGCCGAGTTTTTTCAAACCGCCGGCGCGGCGGGCGAATTCTTCCGGGTAGAGCACGTTGGCCGGTTCATTGACGAGATCGCGCGCAATCGCCACGCCGTCGGCGACGGCGGCGCGCGCGGCAAACGCCTTCTCCACCGCCGCAACGCCCGCAACCGCGATCGTGATCTTGACCTTGGTCGCCTTCTCCTCGTCGTCCTTGCGCTTGGTCTTGTAACGCTCGAAGGCATAGGCGCGCAGTTGCACGCCGAGCGCCATGTCGGCGGCCCGCTCGGGCTTGACCGCGCCCCCGGGCAGGTCGGCGATCAGGGTGGCCTCGCTCGCCGCCGCCGGGATCTTGCCCATGGCGATGCCGCCGAGCTTGACGAAATCCTGAGCCTTGAGGTCGCGGGCCTTGCCGACGCCCACGATCACAAGACGCGACAGGTCGAGCCCGGGCGGCGCGACGAGGTCGAGCGTCGAGGCATTCTTGCCCTTGAACCGATCGGCCGCGGCCGCCCGCTTCACCAGATCGCCGGTCGGCGCGAGCGCGCGGCGCGCGGCGGACCCGAATTTGACCCCGTCCTCACAGAACAGGACAAGAACACCCTTGGCGGGCGCGGCAAGGGGAGCAAATTCAAGCTTCAGGCGGCCGGACATGAGGCCCCTCCTCTCGATTCGCTGCAAAGTGGAAGCCGCTTTTGCGGACGCAATCAAGCTTGCGCCGATTGCGCGAACTTACCTGCGAGTACGCGCACAAAGACGTGAAATGGGGCGTTTTTCGCACCCCGCCGGCACCGCCGATCAGGGTCGAAACGGCTAGGTGGAAGGCCGGAGCACGCGTAGTTGGGCCGCCCTCGAAAGCACTTCAAAGCACTCCTCTCAGGCCGGCCCGGCGAGGGCTCGCAGGGGCTTTCTTTCGCCCGCGCCTGTGGCCGCCGCGACACACGATCCAGATTAACGTTTTGTTGTGCATACTCAAAGGCTTTGCCTTGGCCAAGCCACTTTGTTGCCGGATCAAATAGAGGGTAAAAAGGGGCGGGTATAGCATCGGCGCGCCGTTGCGGGCATCGGGGGCCCGGCGCACCGACGTTTTGCCGCGAGCGGGGACGCGTAATGGGGTCCATCGGCCGGTATATTTTTCGCACCACGCTTGGTGCGTTCCTGGTCATTTGCGCCAGCGTGACCGCGCTCATGTGGATCACGCAGGCGATGCGCGACATCGACCTGATGACGAATCAGGGCCAAAGCATCTTCGTCTTCATCGGCATCACCGGCCTTATCATTCCGCTGCTCGTCCTGATCATCGCGCCGATCGCACTGATGATTGCGGTGGCGCACGTGCTCAACAAGCTGGGCAACGATTCCGAACTCATCGTGATGAATGCGGCCGGAATGCCGCCATGGGTTCTCTTCCGCCCCTTCCTGGCGGCCGGCATCGTCGTCTCCCTGCTTGTTGCAGCGATCAGCACCTATGTCTCGCCGTGGGGACTGCGCGAGCTGCGCCGCTGGGCGACCGAAGTTCGCGCCGACCTGGTCTCCAACATCGTGCAGCCCGGCCGTTTCATCAAATTGGAAGAGCGGCTTACGCTCCACATTCGCGAGCGGCGGCCCAACGGACAATTGCTCGGCATCTTCATCGACGATCAGCGCGACCCGAAGGAACGAGCCAGCATCCTGGCCGAGCAGGGCGACATCGTGAAAAACGAGCGCGGCCTGTTTCTCGTGCTCGAGAACGGCAGCGTGCAACGGCACGAGACCGGGCAGCGCGATCCCGCGTTGGTGCTGTTCAACAGTTACGGGTTCGACCTGTCCTGGCTCTCGAACAGCAACCAGAGCCTGAAATATTCGGTGCGGGAACGGTATCTGTGGGAGCTTTATAATCCTGCGCTGACCAACATGACGTTTTCCGACGAGCCGGATCAAATCCGTGCCGAATTTCACGACCGCATCACGGCGCCCCTCTACCCCCTCGCCTTCGTGGTGATGACCTACGCCTACCTCGGCGCGCCGCGCACGACGCGGCAGAATCGCACCATGTCGCTCATGGGCGCGATCAGCGTGGTGGCGGCGCTGCGAGGATTGGGCTTCGTGGGCATGATCGCGGGAGTGCACACGCCGATTGTCCTGGCGCTTCCCTACCTCGCTCTGACCGCGGCGTTCGTGCTCGGCTATATCGCCATTTCGCGCGGCGTCATCATCGAGCCGCCGGCCTTCGTCGCCAATGCAATCACCGCGATCATGGAGCGCATTGCTCAGCGCACCAACGCCCTGATGGGACAAGCGCCATGATCACCGGGACGCTCTCGCGATACTTCGGGTGGCGCTTCCTTTCGGCGGTGCTTGCCGTGTTCGCGGGGACGTTGGTGCTGACCGCGATGATCGATTTTCTCGAATTGCTGCGGCGCTCCGCGGATATCAAGGACGTCTCCGCTTTGCTCATCGCCCAGATCACGCTCTTTCGCGTGCCCTTCATCACCGAGCGCGTGATGCCTTTCGCAGTCCTGGTCGGCGCGATGTTCTGCTATTTGAATTTGTCGCGTCGGTTGGAACTCGTGGTCGCGCGGGCGGCGGGGATTTCAGCTTGGCAATTCATCGCACCCGCCCTCGTCATCGCCAGCTTGATCGGTCTCGTCTTGACGACGGTCTATAATCCGATCTCGGCGAACTTGCGCGAGCATTCGACGCGCCTTGAAGCCGATCTGTCCGGCCGCGACAGCGGCTTCCGCAACACCGGACGCGGATTCTGGCTACGCCAACGCAGCGAGGACGGCCAGTCGGTCATCAACGCGAAGACGAGCCGCCAACAGGGAATCGAATTGGGCGGCGTGAGCGTTTTCCGCTTCGACGCCGCCGGCCACTTCCGTGACCGCATTGAAGCCAAGAGCGCGACGCTCGAATCGGGATACTGGCGGCTCGAAGAACCCAGATTTTACGCCAGTGGAACAGCGCCGTCGGATCGCGAGACTTTCCTGCTCCAGACCACCCTGACGCCGGTGCAGGTTGGAGAAAGCTTCGCCACGCCCGAGACCGTCCCGTTCTGGCAACTGTCGTCGTATATCGATCACGCCGAAAGCGCAGGCTTGGCCGCCTCCGGTTATCGACTGCAATATTATCAACTGTTGGCACAGCCCTTCTATCTCGTGGCGATGGTGCTTCTGGCCGCGGCGGTCAGTTTGCGTTTCTTCCGCTTCGGGGGCGTGCAGAAGATCGTGCTGGGCGGCATCGGCGCGGGCTTTCTGCTCTACATCTTGTCGAAGGTCACCGGAGACTTGAGCAAAGCCGGACTGATGGGCCCGCTGGCGGCGGCAGGATTGCCTCCCGCCGTCGGCAGCGTGACGGGCCTGATTGCGCTCCTCTACCAGGAGGACGGGTGATGGCGCGGCCTGCTGCCCATTCGCGCCTGTCGCGCCGCCGCACGTGGTGGGCGGCGTTGGTCGTTTTTGCGGCCGCCGTCACGGTCGTCGCCGGCTCGGCCGGCGTGTCGCCGGCACTGGCCCAGTTGCTGGCATTCCCGCCGCGGCCGAAGCCGCCCGTCAGGGCCGAACGTTCGCAAGAGCAGATGCTCGTTCGCGCCGAGGAGATCAACTACGACTACACCAACGAGCGCGTGTCGGCGGTCGGCAACGTGCAGCTGTATTTTGGCAATTCCACGCTCGAAGCCGACCGGGTGATCTACGACCAGAAAACCAAGCGCCTGCATGCCGAAGGAAATGTGGTGTTGACCGAGGGTGACGGCACGGTCACTCGCGGCGAAATCATGGACCTCAGCGACGACTATCGCGACGGCTTCGTAGATTCCTTGAGACTCGATGCGCCCGAGCAGACTCGCTTCGCCGCGCCGCGCGCGGAACGTACGGGCAATTTCACCGTGTTCCACAACGGCGTCTATACCGCCTGCGAGCCGTGCGTGGAGGATCCCAGGAAACCGCCGAAATGGCAGGTGAAGGCGGCGCGGATCATCCACGATCAAGACGAGAAGATGCTGTATTTCGAGGACGCCCGACTCGAATTTCTCGGCGTCCCCGTGGCTTACATGCCCTACATGTCGGCGCCCGATCCGACGGTGAAGCGCAAGACCGGCGTGCTCACGCCAAACTACAGCACCAGCTCGGTCTACGGCTTCGGGGTCACGGTCCCCTACTATTGGGCGCTCGCGCCCGATTATGACGTTACTTTCGCGCCCATGATCACCACCAAGCAGGGCCCCTTGCTGCAAGGCGAGTGGCGCCAACGGCTGGTCGACGGCGCCTATAGCATTCGCGCCACAGGCATTTTTCAGCTCGACAAGGATGCGTTCGTGAACACGCCGGGTTTTCTCGACTGGCGCTACAGCGTGGACACAGCGGGGCAGTTCAACATCTCCGACAAATGGGTGTGGGGCTGGAACGGGACGCTGCTGTCGGACAAGAACTACCTCTACGATTACGGCCTGATCCGAAACCTGCAAATTCCGACCAATTTCCTCAATGTCAGCGTGGATTACGCATTATCGCAAATCTACCTCGCGGGTCGCGGCGACCGCAGCTACTTTGACGCGCGGGCGCTCTACTTCTATGGCCTCTCACCTGTGGACAACCAAAGCCAACTGCCCGTCGTGCACCCGGTGATCGATCATGACTATGTCTTCAACAGCCCGATATTCGGCGGCGAACTCAGCTTCCACAACAACTTGACCAGCATCTCCCGCGAGACCGCCAACTTCGACGCGATTTCGCAGGCGGCGCTCAACGGCGCGCTCTGCGCCCAGACCGCCGATCCAGCGCTGATCAACTCGAACAATTGCCTGCTGCGCGGCGTCCCCGGCAATTACACCCGTGCATCCACCGAGTGGAATTGGAAGCACACCATCATCGACTCCTGGGGCCAGATGTTCACCCCCTTCTTCGGCGTCCGCGCGGATTTTGCCGACATGAACATCTCCAATCAGGTAGGTGTGGCCAATTTCATCAATGTCGGCCAGAGCGACGTCGGGCGCGTCATGCCGGTCGCCGGCCTCGAATACCGCTATCCGCTCATCAACGTGCAGTCCTGGGGCACGCAGACGCTGGAGCCGATCGGCCAGCTTATCTTCCGGCCGAACGAGACCTTCGTCGGCTCGTTCCCCAATGAGGATGCGCAAAGCCTGATTTTCGACGATTCGAATCTGTTCAAAGTGAACAAGTTTTCCGGCTGGGACCGCGTCGAAGGCGGCGGCCGGGCAAACGCGGGCATCCAATATACCGCCCAGTTCAATCAGGGCGGAAACGTCAACGTTCTGTTCGGCCAGTCCTACCAGATCTACGGACTGAACTCCTTTACGCTCGGCGGCACGACCAATACCGGCCTCGACAGCGGCCTCGATAGCAGGCAGTCGGACTACGTGGCGCGCGCGTCGTACCAGCCGAACTCGCTGCTGACCTTCACCTCGCGCTTCCGTTTCGCCGAGGACGACTTCACGCTTCAGCGCACCGAGCTAGAGACCACCGCCAGCTTCGGCCGCTGGACGACCATGATCATGTACGGCAACTATGCCGCCCAACCGTTGATCGGGTTCCTCGAACGCCGTGAGGGCATCCTCGCCAGCGCGCGGTTCAAGATCAACCCGAACTGGGTGCTACTGGGGGCAGCGGGGTATGACATTCACCACAAGTCGGTCACTCAGACCCAGGTCGGCCTCGGATACATCGACGACTGCCTCATCTTGGCCCTGAACTACATTACAAGCTATGCGTATAGCGGCAGCGTGACGGTCAACCACAGCTACATGATGCAGCTCACATTGCGCACGCTTGGTGGCACTACGAGCACCCAGACCGCAGGCGCCCCCGTCGTCAACACCGGGGTGTTCGGCGGCACGCATTAGCCGCGCGCGCGTCGAGGAGAACGGCTGGACTGGAGAAGGATCACGGCGCGCGAGCGACAAGCAAGGTGCCGGCTCTCATGGGCGAGGAAGCGGACGAAGCCATGATGCACGAGAGGTTCACGACCTGCCGCAAACTGGTGACCGCCGTAATGCTCGGATTCGGCGCGGCGCTGCTGGCAAGCGCCGCCAACGCCCAGCAGGTGGTGGTCATCGTCAACGGCGAGCCGATCACGGCGCTCGACATCGAGCAGCGCAGCAAGCTCAATCAGCTGTCGACGCACAAGGTTCCTGCACGCCAAGAGATCCTCGATGAGCTGATCAACGAGAAGCTCAAGGTGCGCGAGGCCAAGAAATTCGGACTGGAAATACCTAGTTCCGACGTCGACGCCGCATTTGCCTCGATGGCGAGCCGCATGCGAATAACGCCCGATCAATTGACCGAGCAGCTCGCCAAGTCAGGCGTCAACACCGCCACGCTCAAGGCGCGCATCAAGGCCGATATCACTTGGTCGCAACTCGTGCGCGGGCGATACCAGTCGAGCCTGCAGATCGGCGACAAGGATATTTTGGCGGCGGAATCGAAATCCAACGATAGCGTCAGCTATGACTACACCTTACGCCCGATCCTTTTCTTCGTCCCGGCCGGATCGCCCGAGACATTCGTCGAGGGGCGCAAGCGCGAGGCCGAGACTCTCCGCAGCCGTTTTCAGGGTTGCGATGACGGCATTACCTTTGCCCGCGCCCTCAAGGATGTCGCCGTGCGCGACCAGGTCATTCGCAGCTCGGCTGACATTCCGGCGGAACTGCGCAAAGTGCTCGACGGCATCGAGGTCGGCCGATTGACGCCGCCCGAAGTCACCAAGTTCGGAGTCGAGATGTTCGCGATCTGCGCCAAGAAAGAGTCGGCGGCCGACAACACCTTGGTTCGGCGCCAGGCCCGTGACACCATCATGGCCGAGCGCTACGAGCAGCGTTCCAAGCAATATTTGCAAGAGCTACGTCGCGGCGCGATGTTCGAATACAAGTAAGGCTAAGCGTAATGGCACGGCCTTTGGCGCTGACGCTGGGCGAGCCGGCCGGGATCGGACCCGACATCACCTTGGCGGCGTGGCGCCGGCGCGCCGAGCTCAACCTCACACCCTTCTATTTCCTCGCCGATCCGACATTTGTCGCGCAACGCGCGCGGCGGATCGCGCCCGACTTGACCATCGCAGTGGTCGAGCCGGCGGCGGCCTGGACGGCTTTCAAGACCGCGCTACCGGTCGTCGACATCGGCGTGGCGGTCAGCGCAGAACCGGGCCGTCCGGATCAATCGAGCGCGCCGGCGGCGCTTGCGGCCATTCGCCGCGGGGTGGCCGATGTGCGCGCCGGAGCGGCGGCCGCGATCGTGACCAATCCGGTCGCCAAGAACGTTCTCTATCGCTCGGGCTTTCCCGAGCCCGGACACACCGAATATCTCGGTAAGCTGGTCGAGGAATCGACCGGCGCGGCTGTCCGGCCGGTGATGATGCTGTGGTCACCCGAGCTCGCGGTGGTGCCGGTCACCATCCACCTTCCGCTCAAGGACGTCGTCGCCAAACTCACCGCAGACCTCGTGGTCGAGACCGGCCGCATCGTCGCGCGCGACCTGCATGAGCGCTTCGGCATCGCGCGTCCGCGCCTTGCCATCGCCGGCCTCAATCCGCATGCGGGCGAAGATGGCGCGCTCGGCGACGAGGATCTCACCCTGGTACGTCCCGCCGTCGAACGTCTCAAGGCCGAGGGCATCGATGCGCGCGGCCCGTTGCCCGCGGATTCGCTGTTCCATCAGGCCGCGCGCGCGAGCTACGACGTGGCGCTCGCGATGTATCACGACCAGGCGCTGATCCCGATCAAGACGCTGGCTTTCGATCATGCGGTCAACGTGACGCTCGGCTTGCCGTTCGTGCGCACCTCGCCCGATCACGGCACCGCCTTCGATATCGCCGGCACCGGCCGCGCCGATCCCACGAGTCTGATCGCCGCTCTTCAGCTTGCCGCGAGGCTTTCGTCCCGATCCCACTCGCGTCCAGTCGCGCTTCGCGCATGAGCGCCGTCGATGATCTTCCGCCGCTTCGCGAGGTGATCCGCCGACACGGTCTCAGAGCCAAGAAGTCGCTCGGCCAGAATTTTCTTTTCGATCTCAACCTCACCGCTCGCATCGCGCGCGCGGCGGGTCCGCTCGAGGGCGTGGACGCCGTCGAGATCGGTCCCGGGCCGGGCGGGCTCACCCGTGCGCTTCTCGCCGCAGGCGCGCGCCGGGTGATCGCGGTCGAACGCGACGACCGCGCGATCGCGGCGCTCGACGAGATCGCTGCGCGGTATCCGGGACGCCTCAGGATCGTTGCCGGCGATGCCCTCAGCTTCGATCCGCGTCCGCTCCTCGGCAGCGCCCCCGCGCGCGTCGTTGCGAACCTGCCCTACAACATTGCCACTGCGCTCTTGGTCTGCTGGCTCACGCTCGAGCCGTGGCCACCCTGGTACGACCGGCTCGTGCTGATGTTCCAGCGCGAAGTCGCCGAACGCGTCGTCGCCGCCCCCGGCTGCAAGAGCTACGGGCGGCTTTCCGTTCTCGTTGGTTGGCGTTGCCAAGCGCGCATCCGCTTCGACGTCGCCGCCAGCGCCTTCGTGCCGCCACCAAAAGTGACGTCGTCCGTCGTGGAGCTCGTGCCACGCGAAAATCCGCTGGTCTGCGAGCGCCGCGCGCTCGAGCGGGTGACTGAAGCCGCGTTCGGCCAGCGCCGCAAGATGCTGCGCCAGAGCCTCAAATCGCTCGGCACCGATCCGTCGGCGTTGCTCGACGCAGCGAGGATCGAGCCGACCGCTCGGGCCGAGGACGTCCCGGTCGAAGGCTTCGTCGCTCTCGCGCGGGCCTTTGCCACGCGCTGATTGCTTGCCGAGGGGACAGCGCTCCTTCGCCCGCGGCCGACGATCCGATGATCCGGCGTCACAGCTGCGCCTGCAGCCGGCGGATGAACTCGGAGAGTCCGGTCCGCCGCTCGCGCTTGAGGCGCTCGGCCGCCAGGATTGATTGCACCTGCGCGAAGGCGTGATCGACGTCGCTATTAATCACGACGTAGTCGTACTCCGCCCAGTGACTCATTTCGTCGGTCGCCGTGGCCATGCGAGCGTGGATCACCTCATCGGAATCCTGTGCTCGCTGCCGCAGCCGCCGCTCGAGGTCGGACATTGATGGCGGCAGCACGAAGATGCTGACGAGATCGCGGTGCGCCTTTTCGCGAAGCTGCTGCGTCCCCTGCC
>Ga0318533_10001913_pt1 | contig 10713 bp, 9 predicted proteins | sample GRESIP053b4f27_FD_203675 | JGI IMG/M metagenome (GOLD analysis project Ga0318533, IMG submission 203675) | Tropical soil microbial communities from Luquillo Experimental Forest, Puerto Rico - GRE.SIPMG.053b4f27 | ecosystem: Environmental > Terrestrial > Soil > Tropical forest > Bulk soil...
CGAAGAGCGCAAGGCGATCGTGCGCGGCTATGCCGCGACCGCGGGTTTCGCCAAGGAACAGGTCAATACCGCGCCGGCGGCGGCCGCTAGCCGTAGTGGCGGTGGCTGACGCTGACAAAACGGAACTAAAGGTTGCAGCTATTGTCTTGAATTCGCAGCGAGCCCAGTATGAGTGCGCGCGGACGCGCCGCCAACGATCTGCGGCTCGGTCTGAAACTGTCGCGGCCTAAACGAAATGATTTTAGGTTGATTTCGGTATTTCGCTTCTTTTCCGAAAACCGGTCTCCACTTTTCGGGATCATGCTTTAGAATTGAACGAGGAACTGCGTCCGGCCTCAAGCAGATGGGTTGGCCAATGAGTCAGCATTCCGATCAAGTGCTCAACGATATTGCAGCGCGTTATTTCTTGGTGCTCGGCGCGGCTGCCGCAGATTTATGGGGCGAGTTGCCGCAAGATTTACAGCAGCAGCTGTTCGAGCGCGCCGTCCTGCTCGGCCACCAAGGCGAACAAGACGAAAGCTTGCGCGAACAACTGGCAAAATTTCTCCACGACCATCACGAGCGGACTTTGGCGCGCTAATTTTGGCGTGCTGACTCCCGCCCAGCGCTGTGCCGCCCCAGGATCGATGATGCCGAGCAATCAAGATCAGCCCGAGCGGCCGCGCCAAGAACCGGAAATCATTCCGCCCGGCAACGACTGGCCCGACCGGGATTGGCCACCGAATGACCGGTACACCGAGAGCCGCAGCCGACATCGCATCTATATTGGCCACATCGGACCCCTTGGCTTCGCGCTATTTGTCCTGATCCTTGCTTTGTTTGGCGGCGCGTTGCTGGTGGCACTGATCGGCGCCGCGTTGATTTGGTTCCCAGTGCTCGTCGTACTCGCCATCATCGCCGCCATTTCAGGGCTAATCCGGCGGCTGTAACAGTCGTCAGCGCCCACCGGCCCAACAGGCTGGTAGGGACAAGTCATGGGACAAACCGAGCCAGCAAGTCGCTCCAGGCTCGGGACCGGACTAACAACTAGGCCAAGAACCGGAGCAAGAACCGGAGTTCGATTGGAGCGTTGAATTGGCGAAGTTAACGGCAAGGTGGCGCTATCTTAATTAAGTTTAATGCGCCGCTCATTCGCAAGCCGCTATAGTCCGGGCCCGGCGACTGCGCCGGCCGGGGAACCCCCCGGAATTCGGGCAAATCGCGGTTTAAGCGCTCAGGAAAGCGAGCTATAGCTACGGCCATGGGGATGCGGTTGACCGGGCAAGATTCCCGGCAGTTTTTTTTCATTGTTGCAGGGATTGCATTCGCGTCCTTGGCTGCGGCCATCATTTTCTGGCGGCATACCACATCGCAGGCGGCGCAGACCCCGGCGCGGCCCACCGTCCCCGTAGCAGTCGCCCAAGCGACCGTGCACGACGTGCCGATCTATTCGCACGCGCTGGGCACCGTTCAGGCGCTTAACACCGTCGCCATCCGCGCCCAGGTCAACGGCCAAATCGTCTCGATCGACTTCCGCCAAGGCCAGGAGGTGCATCAAGGCGATGTCCTTGCCAAAATTGATCCAGCGCCATTGAAGGCCGCGCTCGACCAGACCATAGCGAAGAAGAGTCAAGACGAAGCGCAATTGATCGACGCGCAGAAAGACCTGGCGCGATTCAAGTCCTTGGCGCTCAAGAGTTTCGAGACGCAGCAGAACGTCGACTTGCAGCAGGCCAAAGTCGACACCGCTAAAGCGAGCATCGACGCCGATCAGGCGGCCATCGAAGCGGCGCAGACGCAACTAAATTACGCGACCATTACCGCCCCGATCGACGGTGTGGTCGGCTTCCGTCAGATCGATATCGGCAACATCATCCACACCAACGACGTCAATCCGCTCACCGTGCTGACGCAAATCAAGCCGACCACGGTGATTTTCACCCTGCCGCAGAGCGATCTCGGACAAGTGCGCGAAGCAATGCTGCGCGGCGAAGTGAAGGTATTGGCGTTCGATCAAAACGACCAGAAACAACTCGCCGAAGGCAACCTCCTTCTGATCAATAATCAGATCGATCAGACCACCAGCACGATTCAGCTTAAAGCGGAATTTCCCAACGAAGACGAGCGGCTGTGGCCAGGCGAATTCGTGCGCGTGCGCATGCTCGTCGATACGCGCAAGGACGCGGTCACGATGCCGGCGATCGCGCTGCAGCGCGGCCCGGACGGCTATTACGTCTGGGTCGTCAAATCCGACGACACCGTCGAGCAGCGGCCTATCCAAGCGCTCATCCCCAACGACGAAATCGTGATTGCCACCACAGGGCTCAATGCCGGGGAAACAGTCGTGCTCGAAGGGCAGTCGCGATTGGATGTCGGCGTCCACGTTTCGGTTCGATCGCCAAAAGCACCCGCACCGCGACAGCCGGACAATTCCTGATGAATTTTTCAGAAATTTTCATCCGGCGGCCGATCGCCACGTCGCTATTGATGGCTGCGCTGGCACTGGTCGGCATCGTCGCCTTCCCGCAACTGCCGGTGGCGCCGTTACCGCAGGTCGATTTTCCGACCATCCAGGTCGTCGCCACGGTGCCGGGCGCCAGCCCCGAAACCATGGCGGCAACGGTCGCCACGCCATTAGAGCGGCAGTTCGGCCAGATTGCGGGCGTGTCACAAATGACGTCGGTGAGTTCGCTCGGCTCGACCGTGGTCACGCTGCAATTTGATCTCAATCGCAATATTGACGGCGCCGCGCAGGACGTGCAGGCCGCGATCACGGCCGCCGGGTCACAGCTACCGAAAAACCTGTCCACGCCGCCGACCTACCGCAAGGTCAATCCGGCGGATTCGCCAATTCTGATCGTATCGGCAAATTCGGAGACGCTCCCGCTCACCAAGGTAGACGATTTTGCTGAGAACGTTGTTGCTCAGCAGATTTCGCAGATTGCCGGCGTCGCCCAAGTCATCATCGGCGGCCAACAGCGCCCGGCCATCCGCGTGCAGGTCGACCCTGCCAAGCTGACCGCGCGGCGGCTCACGCTCGCGGACGTGCGCAATGCGCTCGCCAATGCGACGACCGACGCCGCCAAAGGCACGATGCTCGGCCCGCAACAAAGCTTCACGATCGCGGCAAATGATCAGCTGACCGAACCGGAGGACTACAACAAGGTCATTATCGACTATCGCAACGGCGCCCCGATTCGCGTCAGTGACATCGGACAAGCGATCTCAGGACCCCAGGATGTAACGCTTGGCGCACTGCATCGCGAGCAGACTGCGGTCACGCTTTTGGTGTTCAAGCAGCCGGGCGCCAATGTGATTGACACCGTCGACAACATAAAAACGACGCTGGCGCGGATGCATACCCTGATCCCGCCCGGCATTCATATCACCACCATCGTCGATCGTACCCAGACCATACGCGCCTCGGTCAAGGACGTCGAATTCACGCTGCTGCTGTCGTGCGTGCTGGTCGTGCTTGTCATTTTATTGTTCCTGCGCAGCATTCAGGCCACCCTGATACCGGGGGCCGCGGTGCCGCTGTCCTTGCTCGGCGCCACTGCGATCATCTATCTCGCCGGCTTCAGCCTCGACAATCTGTCGTTGATGGCGCTGACCATCTCGGTCGGTTTCGTCGTCGACGACGCCATCGTGGTCGTGGAGAACATCTTCCGGCACCTTGAAGCGGGCACCACGCCGTTGCAATCGGCGATCAAAGGCGCGCGCGAGATCGGATTTACAGTTCTATCGATCAGCGTATCACTGATCGCGGTTTTCATTCCGCTGTTGCTGATGAGCGGGATTGTCGGCCGATTATTTCATGAGTTCGCGATCACGGTGACGGCTTCGATCATTGTTTCCGTCGTCGTCTCTCTGACGTTGACACCGATGCTGTGCTCCCGGTTTCTGGTCAGCGAACACGACCGCGAACATGGGCGGCTTTACAGGATCATTGAGCGCGGCTTCGATTTCATTCTCGACGGCTATCGTCGAAGCCTTGATCTGGTCCTGCGGCATCAGTTCACGACGCTGCTGGTGTTCATGGCAACGGTCGCCGTTACCGGCGTGATGTTCGTGACGATGCCGAAGGGCTTCTTCCCGGTTCAAGACATCGGTATGATTCTGGGCATCTCCGAAGCGGGACAGGATGTCTCGCCGGAAAAGATGCGGCAGATCCAGCGCCAGCTTTCCGATGTGATCGCGCAGGACCCAGACGTTGCCGACTTCAGCTCGTTCTTCGGCCCCAGCTACGGCAACACCCAGAATACTGGCAGGTTCATCATCGGATTGAAGCTGCGCGATGACCGCAATGCTTCGGCCTCGCAGATCATCGATCGATTGCGCCCCAAACTCGCCCAGATTCCCGGAGCGAGACTGTTCCTGCAGCCGGCGCAGGACATCACCGTCGGCGGCCGCATCGCTCGCGGCCAATTTCAATACGTATTGCAGGACCCCGATCTGCACGAGCTCGACTCCTGGGCGCCGCGCCTGACTGCGAAGCTCAAGACGTTGCCGGAATTGGCCGACGTCGCTACCGACGCCCAGAACAGCGCGCCGCTACTCACGATCGCGATTAATCGCGACGCCGCCGCGCGGTTCGGCATTCAGCCGCAGCAGATTGACGAAACGCTTAATGCGGCGTTCGGCCAGGATCAGGTGACGCAATATTTTACCAACAATTCCTATTACGTCGTGCTTGAAGTGCTGCCGGAATTGCAAGGCAAACTAAAGACACTCAACGACCTCTACATCAAAGCGCCGACCAACGGACAGCTGGTCCCGCTTTCTACCTTGGTGCAGGCCGATACCGCCCATATCGGGCCGCTTCTGGTCGCGCATTCGGGACAATTCCCGGCAGTGACATTGACGTTCAATCTGCCGCCGGGCGTAGCGCTTAGCCAAGCGGTCGACGCTATCAATCAAGCGTCCGCCGATATCGGAATGCCACAATCGCTGATTGGCAGCTTCCAGGGTAATGCGCAGGCGTTTCAAGCAGCGCTGTCGAATGAGCCGATCCTGATCGCAGCGGCACTGGTCGTCGTCTATGTCATTCTCGGCGTGCTCTATGAAAGCTATATCCACCCGCTGACGATCCTGTCGACGCTGCCGTCAGCCGGCGTTGGCGCGCTGTTGGCGTTGTGGGCCGGTGGTTTCGACCTGTCGGTGATCGGCATCATCGGCATCATCCTGCTGATCGGCATCGTGAAGAAAAACGGCATCATGCTGGTCGACTTCGCAATCAACCGCGAGCGCGCCGGCTTGTCGCCGCGCGAGGCGATCCGGCAGGCTTGTCTGCTTCGCTTCCGGCCGATTGTGATGACGACGATGACCGCGTTGTTGAGCGGCGTGGCGCTGATGTTCAGTCAAGGCGCCGGCTCCGAACTTCGGCAGCCGCTCGGCTACTCTATGGTCGGCGGGCTGGCGCTGAGCCAAATCTTAACGCTCTACACCACGCCGGTGATTTATCTTTATCTTGATCGGTTCCAGGATTGGCTGCGCGGCCACAAAGAGGAGCCGCAACAGCCGCAGGAAGAACTGCGGATCGCCGCCGAGTGAGCGTTGCCGCTGCACGCGGTTCCAAATTTTTTTCTAAAATTTTGTTCATGGAGGTTCCCGCGCAAACTGCGCGATTTGCGGAACGCGTTCCCGCCGCTTCGCGTTTCCTTCTGACGCGCAACAATAACAGGAGGAGAAGATGAGAAAGCTTGCGCTTGGAATCGGCACGGCGGCCCTTCTGACCGCGGCTGCCGCGGCGCCCGCCATGGCACAGGTTGGATTCTATGCTGGGCCATTCGGCGTAGGCGTCGGAGTCGGCGCGCCTGCCTACTATGACTGCGGCTACGGCTATCCGTGCGGCGGCGGCTACTACGACTTTTACGGCGGCCCAGGCGTCGTGGTCGGCGGTGACTTGGGCGGCTGGCACGGTTGGCACGGCGAATGGCGTGGCGGTCATGTCCACTTCCATCATCGCTAGCGTGTATCACCGCTGACGTGACGCGGTGATTAGGCGGAAAGGGCTCCTCCAATTGGCGGGGCTCTTTTCGTTGTGCGGGTCTATGAGGCGTCCTTTGCGCCCGCAGTGGGCAAAAGCGCACACCGGAATGTGAATTGAAACCTGGCGCGTTTGTTCGCCTTAGATGATGCATCGTCGATTGCGAAATGCCATGATCGTTGAACGTGAAGCATGCTTGGTCCGGGAATATCCAGCGCAGAAAAGCGATCTTGCTTCGGTAATAAGCTCGGGCCGCTCGCGGGCAATTTTTTAAGAGACTGCCCGTGGCGCGACCTGAGAAGCTCAGGAGGAGCAACCTTCAGGAGGAGCGCCTATGGGCAATTCGCATATTCTTGTCGGCGCGAATACCAATCCCGCGCAACCGGTCGTTCGCCGCATCTCGACATCCGATCTCCATTATGCGCTTGCGCGTGGCTACGACGATTTCACCGCGGTTCCCAGCCATGCCGTATTCCTCTGCATAATTTATCCGCTACTTGGAATTTTGTTGATCGGATTGACCTTGGGCAATTCGCTATCGCTGTTGCCATTGGCATTCCCGATTGCCGCCGGTTTTGCTTTGGTCGGGCCTCTTGCCGCGATTGGTCTTTATGAGCTGAGCCGGCGTCGCGAATCTGGACTCGACAGTTCGTCGAGCCACGCCTTGGACGTGCTCCATTCGCCATCGCTCGGCGCGATCATCGCGTTGGGCGTGTTGTTGATGGCGTTATTCTTGATCTGGCTGGTCGTTGCCGAGTCGCTCTATATCGCGATCTTCGGCTACTCGCCGCCGGATTCCATTGCCCATTTCGCCCAAGACGTGCTGAGCACGCCGCGGGGATGGACTCTCATCGTCGTCGGCACCGGTGTCGGCTTTTTGTTCGCGGCAGCGGTGCTCTCGATCAGCGCGATATCATTTCCGCTGCTGCTCGACCGCGATGTCGGCGCGGCGGTCGCGGTGCACACCTCGCTTCGCGTCGTGGCGGCGAATCCGCTGCCAATGGCGCTGTGGGGATTGATTGTCGCTGTGCTCTTGGTGATCGGTTCGATCCCGTTCTTCGTCGGGTTGACGGTGGTGATGCCGGTGCTCGGGCATGCGACCTGGCACCTTTACCGGCGCGCGGTCGAACCAGACCCCAATCCGCACCCAGACTATCAGCCGCGCGAGCGCCCGCGCCGCTCGGCCGCCGACTTCCCGGCAGCGCTGTTCCCGACGCGTAAGTAAGCGACTAAGTCGAGCGGCTCCGGTGCCGCAGGCCAACTAGCGGCGGGTTTGTCAGCGCGCGGCAAAAGCCTATCATGGACAGCTGCTATCATGGCGGCGCGGCGAAATTGCCGCGCCGGTTCCGTTGCATGCTCGACCTCGGTCTAAGCTTTCTTGGCAGCGTCGCACGCGACCCGAACGCGCTGGCCATCGTCGATGGCGAGGTGCGTTTGACCTACGCGCAATGGTACCGCCGCATCTCGGCGCTGGTCGCAGGACTCGGCTCGCTCGGGCTCAAGCGCGGCGATCATGTCGTAACCGCGCTGCAAAACCGCTGGGAAGCCGCCACCCTGCATTGGGCCTGCCAATTCGCAGGCGTGATCATCACGCCGGTCAATTGGCGCTCGACGGCAAGCGAGCTCGATTTCTTTCTCCAAGATGCCGAGGCCAAAGTGGTGGTTTATGAGGAAGCCTCCGCCACCGCCATTGCCGGATCGGAACTGGCGCAGCGACTGCCTCGCATCGCGGTCGATGCGGCCTCGCGCGGCACAATCTCTTTCGCCGCCCTAGCCGCGACTACCGCAGCCGACGCGCAGCCGCGCGTCGATGCCGAGGCCTGGTCGGTCATGCTTTACACCTCGGGCACGACGGCCCGGCCAAAGGGTGTTCCGCGCCGGCAGCGCGCTGAGCGCGCGGCCGCTTTGGCCCATGTCGCGCAAAATCTTTACGGCCACGCTGAACGTACCCTCGGCGTCATGCCGCTCTATCACACGATGGGAGTCCGCTCGCTGTTGTCCATGTCGCTCGTCGGCGGCGCTTTTATTTGTTTGCGCCGGTTCGAACCAACCGAAGCGTTACGGCTGATCGCGATCGAACGCGTGACTAATCTTTATTTGGTGCCAACGTTGTATCACGACCTCGTGCACAATCCACTATTTGCTCGCACCGATGTCAGTTCGGTGCGCAAGCTCGGTTTTGCCGGCGCGCCGATGACCGATGGTTTGCTCAAGACGCTGCAGGCGGCGTTCCGGCCGGATCTGTTTGTGAACCATTACGGCTCGTCGGAAATCTACACTTTCACCATCGACCAGAACGCGCCGGCAAAGCCAGGATCCGCCGGGCGCGCCGGCATCAACCAAACGGTGCGGGTGGTAAAACTCGGCGCCAAATCCGTGGACGAGCTTGCCGCGCCCGGCGAGGAGGGTGAAATCATCGTGCTTCTTGCCGGAGACGAGTCCTTCGACGGCTATTGGCGGCGGCCCGATGCCGATGCGAAAGCGCTGCGGCAAGGCTGGTATTTCACCGGCGATACCGGTTTCGTCGATAGGGACGGCGACATATTCGTGACTGGCCGCGTCGATGACATGATCATCACTGGCGGCGAGAACGTCTCGCCGGTAGAGATCGAGTCGTGCCTGTCGCTGCACGCGGCCGTGTCGGAGGTCGCAGTGGTCGGCCTGCCCGACGAGCGCTGGGGCAAGATCATTGCCGCTTTCGTCAAGCGCTGCGCGGCAATCGAAGCCGATGAACTAGACGCATTTTGCCGCGCCTCCGGCCTTGCCAACTTCAAACGGCCGCGCCGCTACATCTTCGTGACTGAAATCCCGAAATCGCCGGTAGGCAAATTGCTGCGCCGCAAGCTCGCCGCCGGCGACTATACGGCGGAGCCGGCTGCCCGGGAGCCGCCACGACAGCAAGGAACGGCGGCATGAACGATTCGCCCTCAGCCAAATTTTCCGACGCACGCTTGCAAAAGCTCGACGGCTTTCGCGTCGAGATCGACGGCGCGCGCGAACGCGCCGACATTGTGCTCGACCGGCCGCCGCTAAACGTCATCGAGATGGCGCAGCGCGATCAGCTACGCCTTGTGTTCGAGGCGCTCGACGAGGATGCGCGCGTGCGGATCATCGTGCTGCGGGCAGCCGGCGAGCATTTTTCCTCGGGCGGCAATATCGCGGGGTTTCTGCAAGCGTCGCCAGAACAGGTTTCAAAACTGGCGTGGAATATCGCCGCGCCGGCGCGCTGCGCCAAGCCGGTGATCGCAGCCAATCGCGGCTATTGTTTCGGCGTCGGTTTCGAGATTTCACTCGCCTGCGACTTCCGCATCGCTTCGGAAACCTGCCTCTACGCGCTGCCGGAGCAGCGGCTTGGCCAGATCCCAGGCTCAGGCGGCTCCGCGCGCCTGCAAAAGATCATCGGCATCACCCGCACCAAGGACATCGTGATGCGTTCGAAGCGCATCACGGCGAGGCAGGCTTACGACTGGGGCATCGCCACCGAATGCGTCCCCGACGGCAAGCTGGAAGCGGCGACGGATGCCTTGGTCGAGGAATTGCGGAGCTTCTCATCGCTGGCGCAGCGCACCGCGAAAGCCCTGCTCAACGCCACCGAAGACACCAATCTGGCAGCCGCGATCGAGCTGGAAGGGCATTGTTACAGTCGGTTACGGCAGTCCGACGATTTTCGCGAAGGTGTCGAAGCCTTCCACGCCAAGCGCAAGCCTAACTTCCGCGGGACATAGATCGAGGCATGATCGGCGTGCTATCCGAGCCCGGTACGTTGGCCAGCGGTCCCCGGACACTATGACGCTAACCTCACAACGCGCATTATTCGACATCCCAAAGCATATCTGCTTTCTCAATGCGGCCTCCTATAGCCCGCTACCTTTGGCAACGCTCAAGGTCGCGGAGCGGGCTGTGGCGCGCAAGGGACAGCCTTGGCTGATCGATAACGACTTCGCACAATTTCAGTATGAGCGCACACGCAAGGCGGCGGCGGCAATTATCAATGCGGACCCGCATGATATCGCGCTTATTTCGTCGGTGGGCTATGGAGTTGCCACTGCGGCCAAGATCGTTTCTGTGCCACGCGGGTCGCGGGTTTTAGTGCTGCACGACGACCATTCGTCGGTGGTGCTGGAATGGATCACGCGTGCGACTGACGGCGCTTTTACCGTCGAAACCGTGCAACCGCCGGACAATCATGATTGGACGAGCGCGGTTCTTGCGGCTGTGGCGCGGCCGGGAGCGGCACCGCTCGCAATCGTTTCGATATCATCGGTGCATTGGGCGGATGGTGTGGCACTCGATATGTCCCCTATTGCGCGCACGATTCGCGCGCATGGGGCGATACTTCTGATCGATGCAACGCAAAGCGCCGGCGTGATTGATCTCGATGTGCGGATCCTCGATCCCGACTTCGTGGTGTTCCCGAGCTATAAGTGGCTGATCGGTCCTTACGGACGCGCCTTTCTCTATATTGCCAAACGCCATCAAAGCGGGATTCCGCTTGAGCAGACCAGCTACGGCCGCAGGGCGGTGAACGCCGAACAGGACATCTACTTGACCGACATCAACTATATTGGTGACGCGCGGCGCTTCGATATGGGGGAGCGCGATCATTTCATATCGATGGAGATGGCTGCGATCGGCATGGAGATGATAGCGCAATGGGGCGGCACGGCGATTAGCGCGCGGCTTGCTGCGTTAACGACGCGGCTCGCCGAAGGCTTGGAGGAAACGGCTGTGTCTTTTCCGGAGAT
>Ga0318533_10001915_pt1 | contig 10709 bp, 10 predicted proteins | sample GRESIP053b4f27_FD_203675 | JGI IMG/M metagenome (GOLD analysis project Ga0318533, IMG submission 203675) | Tropical soil microbial communities from Luquillo Experimental Forest, Puerto Rico - GRE.SIPMG.053b4f27 | ecosystem: Environmental > Terrestrial > Soil > Tropical forest > Bulk soil...
ACCTGTTCGAGGAAATTGTCCTCGCCCAGCGCTTCGATCAGGCAGACTTGCACGCCCGCTTGCGCCAATGCGAGCGACAGACAAAGCCCCACCGGTCCGGCGCCGACGACGATCACACGGTTGGAGGTGCTGTCCATTTTGGAATCATGGAGCGCGCAACGAACTCGATGCGCTCCCTCCCTACGGGGGGAGCAGACAGAGCCTGCCTCAAGACTGTGCGCGTCTCGCGCGACCTCAATTCTTCGCAGCCACCACGTCCTTCACGGCGCCGACCCAGCCAGTGTGGGTGAGGTCGAAGACGATGCCGAGCGGATCCTTGTACTTGGCCTCGTAATAGGAGTGCGCGGTGGCGCCAGGAGCCGCCGGCTCCGGCCGGCCGGCAAGATACTTGCCGCCCGCGCCCACGACCTTCTTCTCCGCTTCGTCGAGATCGTCCACCCACATCCCGAAGTGGTAGATGCCGACCTTCTCGTCCCCTTCCTGTTTGAGCAGCGCGACGTTGACGGTGCCGTCGGAGACGTAGAGCCCGCGCCGGGCCTTGCCCGCCACTTTCATGTCGAAGGCATCCTCGAAAAACTTGGCGGCCTTTTCCGGATCGGGAACGATGAGCGCGATGTGGCGAAGCTTGGCCATGACCTTTGTCCTTCTTGAGCCGTCGGGGTGACGAAGAATAGCGAGGAACCGCGCCTGACCACAAGGCGCGCAGGCTGCTATCCTGCGACGCGCATCGAGCGCGGCAGGGGCGAAGGGAATGTACAGGGACTTGCGCGAATTCATCGAGCTCGTCGACAAGCTTGGCGGGCTGCGGCGCATCGAGGGGGCGGACCCTCGCTTCGAGATCGGCGCCATCACCGAGGTGGCGGCGGGGCGGCCCGATGGCCCGGCGCTTCTGTTCGACGGCATCAAGGGCTTTCCGCGCGGCTTTCGCATCTTCACCAACGCCACCACCAACCCGCAACGGGCTGCGCTCGCGCTCGGCATCGATCCGACATTGCGGCCGCTCGACGCGCTCAAAGCCTGGATGGAGAAGCGCAAGACGCTACAGCCGCGCGCGCCCGCCGTCGTCAAGGACGCCGCCTTCCTGCAACACACGATCAGGGACAATGACGTCGACCTCGCCAAGTTTCCCGCGCCGATCTGGCACCGCCACGACGGCGGGCCCTTCATCGGCTCGGGCTCGATCGTGATCATGCGCGATCCGGACGGCGGCTGGATCAATGCGTCGATCTACCGCGTCCAGGTGCACGGCCGAAACAAAGTCACCGTGCAGTTCGACCATGGCGGCCGGCACGGCGCGATCATCGCGAAGAAATACTGGGAGCAGGGCAAGCCCTGTCCGCTCGCGGTCGTCAATGGCGAGGATCCGGCGCTGTTCGTCGCCGGCTTTGAATATTTGCCTGCAGGACAATCGGAGTACGAGTTCGCCGGCGCCATCAAGGGTGCACCGATCGAGGTTCACCCCGGGCCGCTGACCGGCCTTCCGATCCTGGCGCACGCGGAGATCGTGTTCGAAGGTCACCTCCTGCCCATGAGCGAGACCACGCTGCCGGAAGGTCCGTTCGGCGAATTCACCGGCTATTACGCCTCGGAGGCACGGCCGGCGCCGGTCATGGAAGTGAGCGCGGTCCATCATCGCGCCGATCCGATTCTATTAGGATCGCCGCCGATGAAGCCGCCGCGCTTTCATTTCGGGCTGCCGTTCCGCGCCGCCACGATCTGGCAGAATCTCGAGGCCGCCGGGGTCACCGACGTGGTGGGCGCCTGGCAGCACGTCTCGCAGCTCATGACAGTGGTGGCGCTCAAGCAGCGCTACGATGGCCATGCCAAGCGCGCCGCGCTCGTCGCCGCTGCCCACAGCTACATGGCGCGGCTGGTCGTCGTCGTGGACGATGATATCGATCCGTCCAATCTCAACGACGTCATGTGGGCGGTGGCGACTCGTTGCGAGCCGTCGGAACAAATCGACATCGTCCGCAATGCCTGGAGCTCGGCGCTCGATCCGCGCATTTCGGCGGCCGACAAGTCGCGCGGCGTCACCTCGCATTCGAAGGTGATCATCGAGGCGTGTCGTCCGTTCGCGTGGATCGAGCAATTCCCGCCGACCTCGGCGCTCTCGCTGGCGGAAGCGCGGGCGATCGAGCAGAAGTGGGGAGACGCGCTCAAGTGAAGAAGCTGCGGCCTTTTCGCTAGTCACTGCACCGCGTTGGCCGAATTGAGGCTGTCGATGAGCGCGGCCCGGTAGAGGAACTGCTTGTGCAGCTTCACGTCCTCGGAGATGCGCCGTAGCTCGTCGAGGTGCTTACGGCGAATCACCGGGTCCTTTTCCTCGAGCGATTTCTTGTTCTGGATGGTCTGCGCCTGCACGTAATCGACTTGCGCCTTGCGCCGCTGGCGCGTGTAGCGGTCGAATACATCGGGCTTGGCGCGGCCGAACCAGACATCGGCGAGCTTGGCCGTGAGATTAATCGCGTCGTGGATGCCGCCGTTCATGCCCATGCCGCCGATCGGATTGTTGACGTGGGCGCTGTCGCCGGCGAGCAGCACGCGGCCCTTGTTGAAGGTCGCGGCCACCCGCTGATGCACGGCATAGAGCGCGTGATAAGGGATCTCGTATCCGCCCTCCCTGGGGTGGATGCCCTGCAGGCGGCGCTGGATGCCCTCCATGCTCAGGGCCTGTTCGTCGGATTCCTCGGGCGGAACCGGCATGATGCCGCGCCAGATCCCGGGCGGGCCGTTGCCCTTGACCTTGAACAGGTTGAGCCATTCGTTCGGGTCGGAAAAATAGTTGCGGGTGCAAAAGCCGCGGCCGGTTGCGCCGAAGTCGAAGCTGGTGCCGATCTTGATGAAGCGCTCGGGCCAGGTGAAACCCTCGAACTCGATCTCCGCCAGCCGCCGCACGGTGCTGCGCCCGCCATCGGCGCCGATGACGTAGCGGCCGCGAATTTTTTCGGTCTCGCCGGCGGCGTTGGTCATCGTCACGTCAACGTAGTCGGCGCCCTGCGCGAGACCCGTGACCTTGGTGGAGAAGCAGACCTCGGCGATGCCGCTTGCCTCGATATGCGGCCTTGCCGCCCGCACCAGCTTGTATTGCTCCCACTGCACCACGAACGGGTAGGGCACTTCGCCCTTGAGCAGGCCGATGTCGAACACGGCGACGAGCTCGCCGGTGACGCGATCGCGAAAATGAAAGATCGGCGAGAGCAATCCGCCGCTGGCGTCCTCGGCAAAGGCTTCGTTCTTGAGCCCGAGCTCGACCAGCATTTCCACGGTCGGCGGATGGATGGTGGCTGCGCGCTGGTCCTCGGGCGGCTCCGCTTCGGCCTCGATGAGCGTGATCGGGATGCCTTTCTTGACCAACGCGAGCGCCGTCACCGCCCCCACGGGCCCGGCGCCGACCACGATCACCCGATCATCGCGCTGCATCATCCGCTCCAGACGACCACATTCTGCATACCGGCTGCGCTCGTCTGCGCGGTCGGGACACGGGTTGTTTATCAGACTTTCGAAATCTCGAACATCGACGGGTGGAACAGCTCCTCGGCGGTGACCTTGCGATCGATCAGGCCCTGCTCGTGCGCGTACTGCGTCAACGCCGTGATCTCGCGCATGTTCTCCTCGATGCCGTAAGGCCAGAAGTCGGTCCCCATGATCGCCATGGTCTCCTGCGTTTCCGGGATCAACCAAGGCAGCGTCACCATCAGCGCGTTGACGTCGAGAAGATCGATCATGGCCAGCGCCTTGGCCTCGCAGAACGCTTTGTAGACGCTCGACGGCAACCACGGATATTTCGCTACGAGCTCCTTGCGGATGCCGATGAGATGCATGAGCGGGAACATGTGGGTCTTCTTGTAGTAGGTCTGCTCCGCCTCGCGCGTGTTCGCGAACAGGCGCTTGATGTGCGGCTCGCCGCGCAGGAACGATGACGGCGCGCGCGCCGTGAACAACGCATCGAGCTCGCCGTCGCGGAGCATGCCGACGAGGGTCTGCTCCTTGTCGATGGGTTTGAGGTCGAGCCCCGCGATCGGCTTGAGCGGCGTGCGCTCGTCGCGGCCTGCCTCCTCCTGGCCGCCGCTGCGCCAATGGATCTCGGTCGGCAGCACGCCGTATTCGTGCTGCAGCATGCCGCGCATCCAGACCACGGCGGTGATTTGATATTCCGGCAAGCCGACGCGCTTGCCCCTGAGGTCGGCCGGCGCGCGGATGCCGGCATCGGCGCGCACATAGATGCCGGAATGCCGGAACAGCCGCGACACGAAGGCGGGGATGCCCACATAGGCCGAGTTTCCCGCTGCCACCGTGCGGATATAGCTCGAGAACGAAAGCTCCGAGACGTCGAACTCTTGGTAGCGGAAGGCGCGAAAGAAGATCTCTTCCGGATAAAGCGGCAGGTAGGTGACCTCGCAGCCTTCCACCTTGACACGGCCGTCCCGGATGGCGCGCGTGCGGTCGTAATTGCCGCACGCAATGGTTATCGGCACCTCCACCATTGGGGCCTCCTCCTCGGTTTTGCGCTGGAATGGGATGGGCGCAAGGCAGCGAAACGCAAGCTTAAGTCTTCGGTAAAGCGTACTTGCTTCCTTTTCGGCTGTGAAGCGTCGCCTTGTTGTACGCTCTCTTGCGCGATATTTTCAGGCCGCGACGCGGCCCGGTGCGAGCGTGCTCGCCCGCATCGGGATCGGCCAAGGAGAAAAGCCATGATGTCGACCGTGATCGGCGGCGCCATGCTGCCCCATGCGCCTCAGTTCTTCACCATGCCCGAGACCGAAGACAAGAAGGTCGTCGAGCACGTGCGGGACGTGGCGGCCGAAATCGGCCGGAAGCTGCGCGCGCTAGAGCCCGACCTCTGGATCATCTTTTCCAACGATCACGCCGAGCAGTTCTTCCACACCACGGCGCCGCCGTTCACCGTCCATGTCGGCGGCGAGGCGAGCGGCGATTTCGCCGGCCGGAAATTTCACTGGAAGATTCCAAGCGAGATCGCGTTCGAGATCGTGCGCCAGCTCTACCGGCAGAACTTCGATCCCGCCTTCACCAGCACGGCCAAGATCGACTACGCGATCGGAATTCCGTTGACCCATCTCGGTCATACCGACCCCGTGCTTCCGATCTACGTGAACGCCTATCTGCCGCCGCAGCCCACCATGGAGCGCTGTTACGCCTTCGGGCAGGCGGTCGCCCGCACGGTCACCGCGCTTGGGCTCAAGACCGTGGTGCTGTCGAGCGGCGGCATGTCGCATTTTCCCGGCACCGACCGCTACGCCAATCCGGAGCTCGACTGGGATACCCGCGCGCTCGAAAAGCTCAAGGGCGGAAACCTCAAATCGCTGATCGGCTACGACGAGACCGAGCTCGACGACACCGGCAATATCGAGCTGCGCTGCTGGGCCTGCGCGGCCGGCGCGCTGGGCGAACGCAAGCCCGACGTCGTGTCGATGGATCCGAGCTGGCATCACAACTACGCCTCGCTGGCCTGGACCGGCGGGCACGACGAGGCGCGTCGCGCCGCGCACTATCCCTCGATCAAGCCCGAGCTGGTCGAGCTCACGTCGGCGCTGCACGGCCTCGCCCACGATGCCGAGCTGCGCGCGCAATACATGGCCGATGCGCCGGCCTTCGCGGACAAATTCCAGCTTCCCCCCGATCAGCGCGAGGCGCTGATCAAGCTCGACCTGGCCTCGATCGTGAAAATGGGCGCGCACCCCCTCGTCCCGTTCCTGGCGCAATTGCAGATTCAGCGGCTGCGCCCGCGGCCGTAGCTCAGCGTTAAGGATTTTCCGCCACGCGTCCCGGACGCGGTGCAGCGCGAAACGAAGTGGCTGCACTGCGCCCGGGACACACCGAAGGTCGTTGACGCGGGCGCGCAGTCGTATTCAACTACGTGCGACGAGCAAGCGCCGCCGACCACGCGATGGTGCATGCCAACCCTCGGAGCAAAACCCATGAAAAAGCTCATCTTGGAGACCACGGCGCCGTTCCAGGGACTGCCTGAGCTCGTCGCCTATGACGAGGGGCTGTTCGAGAAGGAAGGGCTCCTGGTCGAGTGGGCCGACCGTGAGCAGGGGGTTGAGAAAAAGGTCGAGACCCACGTGACCAGCCCGAAAGGGGTCGACCCCTTCGCCAGCCACGGCAAGCTGTTCGAGCAGGGCAAGGCGGACATGTATAACGCCTGCGAGTGGGGCAATTACTGCCGGGTGCAGGACACGGGCACCGGCAGCCGCCAGCTCGGCCGCCGCGCTATCGTCGCCTACTCGGCGCTGGTGGTGGCGCCCGATTCGCCGGTGTTCACGGCGCAACAGCTCGCCGGCCGCACCATCGGCGTGCCGTTCTATTTCGGCACCCACTACATCGCGCTGCACATGCTGGAAGGCTTCTTGCGGCGCGACGAGATCAAGCTCTGCCGCGCGCCCAATGGCTCACGCTACCGGCTCGACGCGCTCATGAAGGGCGAGCTCGACGCCACCACCCTGACCGAGCCGCACATCACGCTAGCGGAGAAGAAGGGCTGCCGCACCATCTGCACGGCGTTCTTCCACGGCACCGAGGTGGCGTCCGAACGGGTGGATGCGGACACCTACGCCGCCTTCAACCGCGCGGTACGCGAGGCGGTGCGCCGCATCAACGCCGACAAGCGCGCCTATCTGCACTATTTCATCGACTACTACGCCAAGAGCGATCCGGAAATTGCGGCGTTGAAGGTGGAAGACCTGCGCGAGAGCCGCCTCGTGGTCTGTGATCCCGCGCCGATCCCGCTCGACGAGATGCAGCGCACCTACGACTGGCTCAAGAGCTGGGGCATGCTCGAGGAGACCGCCTCGCTGCTCGAGCTCGTCAACATGGACGTGCAGCGCTACGCCCACCAGGCGGCGGAGTGACGCGCGCTCTCATCCTCGAGACGTTCAGAAGCGGCTCGACCTGATCGACGGCGATCGCGCCTTCGAGGCGATCGCCGTGCCGATTTAGAACACCAGCGCTTGAATTAACTCCGGTGACCCTCAACTCCGCTCGTCCCCGCGAAAGCGGGGACCCAGGTCTGGATTCCCGCTTGCGCGGGAATGAGCGGAAGAGTGTGCGGAGCCCCGCCGCCGTCAGGCGGCGGTGGCGGCGGGCAGCGCGGATTGCCCGAGCGTCTTCTGCCAGGCCGGCAGCGCGCGCAGCGTGGCGTACCAGCGCTTGATCTCGCCGTAAGGCTCGACCGGGTAGTGCGCCATCTCGGCAAAATTCATGACCGAGCCGAGCGAGAAATCCGCCAGCGTCAGCGCGTCGCCGGTGACGAAACGCTTGCCTTTGAGCTGACCGTTGAGCACTTCGGCGGCGCGATGGAACAGCTCCGTGCCTTTTTCGATCGCAGCCATGTCCGGCTCCTTGATGCCGCGGAACAAGGGCTTGGCCACGTATTCGAAGGCGAACACCGTGCAGGCCGGATCCCAGTGCGCGATGTCCCAGAACTGCCAGCGCGTCACGTCGAGGCGTGCCCGCTCGTCCCGGGGCAGAAGGCCCGCGTCCGGTTTTTTCCCGGCGAGATATTGCTGGATTGCGCTCGACTCCCATAAGACGTAGTCGCCGTCCTTGAGCGTCGGCATGCGCATGTTGGGATTGAGCGCGGCGTATTGCGGCGTCTTGTGCGTGCCCTTGGGCAAATCGAGGAAGCGAATCTCGTAGTCGAGGCCGAGATGGTTGGCGACCGCCATCACCTTGAAGGCGCGCGGGCTCGGCGGAAAGACGTAAAGCTCCATGGTCATGACGTTCTCCTTGCGATGTGGAACTCAGCGTTGTCCGGCGCGGCCGGATGCCTGCGTCGATCGGCGCGACGCCTCGGCTTCGTCCTTGAAGTGCTCCAGCAGGCGCGGCCAGCCGCCGTCCACGTCCTTGCGCATGGAGGCGCCCGCTTCCGCGCCCAGCCGCTCGAACTTGCGATGCTCCAACTCAACCAGGGTGGCATCCGTTCCTTGCGCGATGAACCTGACCTCGACCTCGGAACTCACCGTGGTGTCCGGCTTCCACTTGCTGTTGAGGTCCCAGCTGATCACGAAACGCTGCGGCGGTTCCCACACCAGGACCTTGCCCACATCGGCTTGCGAGCCATCCTCGCTCAGCTCGTACCAGCGTCCGCCCAGCCGCGGCTCCAACACCGCGGTCTGCATCGGCGGCTTGCCGATGGTGGGTACGCGGCCACCAGCGTCCCAGGCCGGACGTGAATACCTCGAACGCGTGCGCCTGATTGGCATTGACGCGAATGCTTTTGCGCACCGGCGCGATGGTGACTGTGCGGTTCATTTGCCTTTGTCCTTCTCGTGGCTGATTTCGACTTCGGCCACAAACGCCGCCAGGGCCTCATCCCAAAACTGGTCGAGCCACTTCCGCAGCGCGCCGAGCCCGTCTGGGTCGATGTAATAGACGCGCCGGGTGCCCTCGGGCCGGTCCCCCACCAAGCCCGCCTCCTTCAAGACTTTAAGATGCTGCGATACCGCGGGGCGGCTGACCGGCACGCCGCGCGCGATCGCGCCGACCGCCTTGGGTCCGGTCTTGAGCCGCTCGAACACGCGCCTGCGGGTCGGATCGGCCAGCGCCGCCAATGCAGTACCGTAAGCCATGACTTACTGTAAGTGAAGGCTTACGCTATGTCAAGCTGAACCGGCCGCGGCTAACTCCTTGGCGATGCCGCGATGCTGGCGACGTGGTGTCAATGCCGCCATTCCGGGGCGGCCACGCGTGCCCAGGGACGCTCGAGCTGAAGATCGTCAGCAATCGCGTTCGCCGCGATGTAGCCGGGCGCCCCGTTTATGCCGCCGCCGTTGCCGGTCGACGATCCGCAGAGATAGAGCCCCTCGATCGGCGTGCGTGTTCCCGATAGCAAGGGATGGGGGCGATTTACCCCAAGCTGAGACGGGATATAGGCGCCCATGCGCACCGCGCCACGCACCATGTTGACATTGAGGCGTTCGATATCGAGCGGCGTAAACAAGAGTTTCGCGCGCACATTGCCGTCGTCGAGATTGGATGCGTATTCCCGCCACACACCAAGCACGCGCTCTGTGTAGTCGCCTCTTTGGCGGTCCCAGTTGGCCGGGTCGCCATCAACCGCATAGGGAGCAAACGGCCACCAAAAGGCGGAATGCCCATTGGTCGGAGCATAAGTCGGACGTCGCGACAGCGGCGCCCTAGCTTCGCGCAATAGCCGACGACGCGGCGGATCCGGGCGCGGACCAGCAACCTGCTGCCGACGGGATCGGCCTCCATCAGCTCGCGGATGCCCAGCGCGAGCGGGACGTCGGTGTAGAGGCTGCGGTTGACGTACCTCGGCGCGTCGTGGGCGGATGTCGGGTCGGCGGTCCAGACGGGTATCCGCCGCCAGGTCTCCTCGAGCGTGCCCACGATCCCCAGGAAGCGGTCCACCAGCCTCGGGTGCACGACAATCAGGGAATGCACGTGGGGCGCGACTGACGGGTGATTGGAGAAGAAGGCAAACGCCCCCGGTCGCTCGCGGTGCTTGCGCGGTCGGGTCGACGGGTCGTCGCGGAAGGCGAGCGCGAACGGCAGCAGGTCTCGCTTCGACGGGCGCTCGTGATTGTTCATCAGCAGGCTGCAGAGACGAAGGTAGAAGCGCTCGTACTCGCGGAGGACCTGGTCCGGACGGATCGATCCGAGCGAGAACGTGACGGTGAGCGGGACGACCAGCGGCAGGCCCTGGCTCAAGGCGACGAGCTCATCCGCCGAGTTACACTACCAGATGGGACGGGATCCCCCGTTCTTCGTTGGAAAATGAAGCCTTGGGAGCTGCTGCCAGGCAGAAGGATCAACTCAGGCCTGGCCACGGCCGCGCAACTGCGCAACCGCCGGCTCTAGCAGGACGAGATTTCGGCGCGGCTTGCGCGTGTCGAGCCCGACGATCGCGCGACCCTGTGCGGTGAATGCGAGGCCTTCCGGCTTGCCATCCAGATCGCCGAGCCGCCACGCATCAAGGAGCGCAGCGGTGCCGCCACCCGCCGGGAGATCGTCGAGCCGCGCAATCGTGCAGGACTTGTCACTGAGCAGGTAGACGCAACCATCCGGACCTATTTCGAGGTCACTGAAGTCGGCGCAGGTTTTAGCCAGTGTCTTGTCGGGAAGCCAGATTGCGAGAGCAACGAACCGGTGGTGCCCTTTTTTAATCGGCCATCGCTCCCCGCCCGCCAGTGCGCCGCCGCGGACTAAGCCCCGCGACCGCGAAAGTGGCGGACCAAACTCAATGAAAGCCGCCGGCTTCTTCTCCTTGGCGACGAGCAAATGCCCGCCGGGCAGTAGCACCATTCCTTCGCCCCGCGACCCCTTCGGGTCGGACCACGCGCGAGCAATTTCGCCGCGCCCTTCCACCGCAAGATCGATCGACGCAACCACCTTTAACGCCTCGGGGTCGATGAGTTCGACACGCGGCGGTGTTTCCTGGAGCAACAAAACGCGCCCGAGGCCGTCAGCGCAGACAGCCTCGATCTGGGAGTCCTGCTTGGGAAGCATCGAACCTGAGAGCTTCGCAATGTTGCTCGTATGCCAATCGATTCGGCCCTCGTCGCTGCGCGGCTGGGAAAACCAGGCGATCTTCGCCACTCGGTCACCGACCGCGATCAGAAACATCCGACCGCTTTGGCTGCGACGCAAGCAAATACCAGAGACCTCGCGAAGGGGCACGTCGATCACGCGGCGCACTCGCAGCCAGTTCTTGTTCGACTTACCGT
>Ga0318533_10001923_pt1 | contig 10690 bp, 3 predicted proteins | sample GRESIP053b4f27_FD_203675 | JGI IMG/M metagenome (GOLD analysis project Ga0318533, IMG submission 203675) | Tropical soil microbial communities from Luquillo Experimental Forest, Puerto Rico - GRE.SIPMG.053b4f27 | ecosystem: Environmental > Terrestrial > Soil > Tropical forest > Bulk soil...
TTTGCCGAATTCGGTCGGCTTACCGGCCTTGCCTTTGCGAATAACTTCAGTGTTCGGCTCGAACAGGCTGACGATCTTGTTCTCGGCATGGGTGTCGCCAGCGAAGACGCGCGCTTTGGTCTGGTGCATCACCTGCCGCACGCGCGGCACCATGCTGTCAAGCTCGCGACGCAACCGCTCCAGCACGACCTGCCGCCGGATGTCAGCCGCCCGCTTGACGCCGTCGCCGATCTCCTGGGCGAAGTGCTTTGCCTGTCCCACCACCCGGCCGGTTGCCTCCAGTAATCTTTGGTAGGCCTGCGCCAGCTTCTCGCTGCTTTGTCGACCTTTGGCGCGGGCCGCCCGCGCGATCTCCAGCACCCGCAGTTTGACGCTGCGGCTGCGGTCGCGCAGCTGGGCACCGGCTGCGCCGGCGATCCCGGTGATCTTCTTCATCGTGCGGGTCAGCACCCGCACCCCGTCGCCCAACAGACTGCTGTCGGTGGGGTAGTGAATGTTGGTCTCGACCACCGTGGTGTCGACGCGCATTCGCCGGCCTTCCGCCACCCGATGGTCGCGGGCGATCTGCACGATCCGTTCATGGATCTGTTTGACCACCGCCGGCCCCACCGCGAGGCCCCAACGGCCCATGGTCTTGGCGTCGGGCATCTTGGTGCCGCCCACCCGGGTGAAGTCGCGATACACCAGATTGGCCCGCACCTCCCGTTCCAGCACGCCGTAACTCCAGTTGCGCATGTGCTTGAGCACCAACAGGCGCAGCACCACCTCGGCCGGGGTGCCCGGCCGGCCGCGGGTGCGGCTCTGGGGATGCCGCTTGGCCAGGGCCTCGTAGATCGCCGCCACGATCTCCTTGTCGGCCAGCACCCGATCGGCGTGCTTCATCCACGCTTCGTGCAGATCCTTGACCTCCTCGGCAATCAACCCGTCACCAAAGCTGCGCTGTGCGCGCCGGGTCTCAATCATCGGTTCTTCCTCGCGCGTCTCGGCGCGGCGCCATTCGGCCGCAGCAGCGCGTGGTTGAGCTCACAGATGTCCTCGAGCGCTTCCTTGAGCTTGTGGTAATTGCCCAGCCAGCGGCGCACTTGATCAACCTGTTCGCGGCGCAGGCTGAACTGGCGAGTACGGCCACCGGCATAGCTGATGGTCAGAACCCATAGTGGGTGCCCGCCGCCGCCGGCGCAGATCGTGCAGCCGCTGGTGTGGCGCACAGTCCGCTCGAACAGCGAGCCGCGCAAAAGCTCTCCTGTCACCGGCAGCTGGCTGACGAGCGCTTGGCGCGTCTCGATGATCTGGTCTCGCGTCATCTAGATAAATGATACGAAGACCATCGCAATGCGTCAAGCACCTTTCTCTGAAAAAACCAGACCGCGATGCAGCAGCCGATCGAACCTTGCGAACGGCCGCCTGCCGCACAGCCCCCGCACAAAATGTCCGTCCTTGCAGTTTCCCGGGCTCCGGCGCCCTTTAGATCAATCACTTAGACCGGTGATTTTTGCGCCGGAAAGTAGCTAGATGCCGAGGCACCTGCCTTGGAATATCAGTGGGACAATCCAGCACTGCGCGGTCCCAGCGGCCGAGCTCAGCGCGTCCGCGTGACGACGAGAAGGGAAGAGGCGGGGTGACGCGGGCACCGCGCCGATCTCGACGCATGCGGCCGGCAGTCCCGCGGACAGGTGGAATAGCGGACTGTTGCTGACCAGCGTCGCATAGCACCTGCCAGCGCGTCCCTAACGCTTACGCCTTCAGCTCGCCTTTTCGTTGAAGTGCCGCCAATCCGTGGCGTCGGAGATGATCTACTGCAGGCTGACTCCATGGGCGACTAGGACTTCGCCGAGCGCCACCCGGTATTTCTTGACGGCGCCGACAAACCAGCCGATACCGAAGCGCCGCGCCGGATCGCCGAGGGCAGCGCGCCGGGACAATAGGATCAGCCGGCCGGTCCAGCGTTTGGCAAATTCGGCGCGGGTGAGCCACTCCGGGCGCGGCGTGCGCGGGTCGAACAGCAATACCTTGTCCAACCCGACCCGGCCGAGCACCAGCCAACCGCCGTCGGCGAGCCCTGCCAGTGCCGGCAATGGTGTCCGTTCCAGCCGCTCAAAGCTCGAATGATGCGCGCGCGCCTTGACCGGGAACCGCCGTGCCGCCCGCAACAGATCAGTCTCGTCGAGGACCCGCTTGCCGCTCAAATGGGTAATCTCCGCCGGGTCGGCTTGTAAGCCCAGGAGCTGCAGGGCGGCGGCGAGCGCCTTAGCACCGGTGTCCCGCTCCATTGTCGTCAACCGATATGAAAATTGCTGGCGGTCAGCTGGGTCTTCGGGACATTCTGAAAGTCGATCGACCCGAAATTCCCCAGGCTCAACAGACTGCCGCCGTGGCCGTCCATCCCGAGGGCCGCGGCAATCTGGGCCGAGGTGGTCCAGCCCTCGGCGCTGGCCAGCGCCTGCGCCAGTAGCACGACGCCCCTTGCGACATCGCAATTGGCAACGCTGACGGTGCCGCCGAGCGCCCCGATCTGCAAGCTCAACGCATCGGTGCTATTGGGCGTGGCGGTGATGCTATCCGTTCCGCCATTAATTGCGACCGTGTCGTGCAGCCCGTGCAAAAAGAGCGACGCCATGCTGGCGCCGAGCGTGAAGGTATCGTTCCCGGTCCCGGCGGTGATGCTCTCGCCGGTGCCGCTGACCGTGACATTGTCATTGCCGCCGCCAAGCGTGACGGTGCCGTTATTGCCGGTCAGCGACAGCGTGTCGTTGCCCCCGCCGGCCGAGATGATGTTGTTGCGGGTGATCGAAAGTTGGTCGTTACCGCCGCCGACGATGAGCGTGTTGTGATCGCCTGACACGGTCACCTGGTCGTTGCCGTTGCCGACGTCGACGATGTTTCCCGAGCCGGTGAAGATTAATGTGCCATTGCCGGTCAGGCTTGGGTTGAGCGCGACGCTGACATTGCCGGTGGCGCTCTCATGGAGCTCCTCATCGGTGACGGTGTAGGTGAACGCATCGGAGCTACCGCTCGCGGGTGCCGTATAGGTCAAATCGCCGTTCCTCAGCGTCACGACGCCTCGGGTGCCGGTGGTGCCGACCGCGGTCAACACCAGCGTATCGCCCGGTTCGCCGGGCGTGTCCAGGTTTAAGAGCGGGCTGGTCAGGTCGAGGGTCTGGGAAGGCGCGATATCGAGCTGCGCGTTCCCGGCGATGGGCTGGGGCGGCACCGTGATCGTCTGCTGGACGGCGTTGTTGCCAAAGCTGTCCTTGGCGTTGACCGTGATCGCGTCCGCCGCAGTCGACGGGTCGGTGTCGGTCAAGGTCCCAAGATCGCTGTTCACCTGGCTCAGCGAACCGGCGATCGTCAGGCTCTTACCGCCGTTCGACTGGGTGCCGCCGGTAGCCGCCAACACGCCGTTGGTGTCGCTCAAGGTTATCGTGAACGTCTCGCCGCTGGTGGTCGTGTTGCCGGTCTCGGACACGCTGACCCCGGCGATCGCCGTCGCCTGGTTGAGCTGGACCGTCGCCATCATCGGCGCGGTGATCGACGGCAGCCCGTTGACCGTCACTGCAATCGACTTCTGGCTCGCCGTACCGCCATTGCTGTCGCTGGCGTTGACCGTGACGGTGTCCGACCCGGCCGTCGCGTCGCTGTCCGAGAGCGTAGCCAGCGCCGCATTGACCTGGCTCAGCGTCCCTCCGATGGTCAGTGTCTTGCCGCCATTCGACGGCGTCACCGTCGCCCCGCCCGCAGCGCTCGCTGACAGCACCCCGTTGGTGTCGGCCAGCACGGCGGTGAAACTTTCGCCTGATGTCGTCGGCGCTTCCGAGATGCCGACCCCGGTGATCGCTCCGGGCTGCCCCACTCCGGTGGTTGCCGCCGTCGGCGCGGTGATCACCGGCGTGCCCGATTGCGGCATCACCGTTACCGTGATGGACTGCGGAGTGGCGCTCTCGCCAAAGCTGTCGCCGGCATTGAGGGTGATCTTGTCAGGCGCGGTCGAGGTATCGGTGTCGGTCAAAGTCGCGAGGTCGCTGTTGACCTGCGCCAGCGTGCCGGTGATCGACAGGCTCGTCGTGCCCGAGCCCGACACCCCGGTGCCGGTCGCCGCGAGACGACCGTTTGTGTCGCTCAAGGTTACCGTAAAGGTCTCGCCGGTGGTATTGCCGGTCTCGGCGAGGCTGACCCCGGTGATCGCCGTCGCCTGGTTCTGTCGCACCGTCGCCGTGGCCGGCGCGGCAATCGCCGGCGGCCCATTTATTGAATAATCGATGGTCAGAGCGACGTTAGGTAGCGGCGCAAAGTAGCCACTGACGTTCATATCGTCGGAAAAGAAGGTCAATGTCTCGCTGTTGAACCCTATGCTGCCACCCTCGAGCGTCGCCGACAAACCCTCATAGACCTGCCCTGCGGGGAGGTCCGAGATCCCGCTGTCGCCGGTGAAACCGACGCCAGACCCGCTGGTAACCAAGAAAGTGCCCTCGAGATCGTCGGCCGGCACCATCGCATTATTGGCGAGCGCGAATTGGATCCGCGGCATGGCGCTCAACGGTACTGTCCCGAGGTCGAGCGTGTAGGCATTGCCGTTCTGCGTGAATGTTCCGAGAGTTGTCAGCTCTTCGAAAACGGGCACCGCCGCATTACCAGGTTCGGGCTGACTGTTGATAACGATGGTCTCTGCCGTCGGTGAGAAAACCGGGGTCGCGTTCGGAGCGCTGATCTCGACCGCGAGTTTTTCAGAGGGCTGCGTGCCAAGCGCATTCGCGGGCACCTCGATCGTAAACTGTCCGCTCGTCTGTCCGGGCGAAATCGTCACGGTACCGGACGGCAACGTCCCGCCAAAGGCCGATGCGTCGAAATAGCCGGCGCCAGGCACGGTGACCGTCCAATCGAGCGGCGTGTCACCGCTCGAGGCCCTCGTCAGATAGACGACGCAGCTAACCGGGGTTTGCAGGTCGGCCATTTCGATGACGCTAATCGCGGCGGCACTGATGCCGACCGCGGGCGCCGGTGGCGCGCTGGACGTGATCGTCGCGGCGGTCGTGCCGGCCTGCCCTTGACCATCCGCGGTGATAAAGCTCGTGTTGCCGGTCGCGATGTAGTCGAGCTCGGCATCGGCCACGAGGTTGGGGTCGGTAACGCCGCCCGCGGCGACAGCCGCCGCTGCCTGGTTGACGATGTTCTGCGGCAGATCCGCCAGCGACAGCAAGTCGCCTGGGAAGTTCACGTCAGTAAAGGTCGCGGTCGTCTGCCCCGCCGCATAATCGAGCAGCGAATTCGCCTGAGTTATTCTCCAGGCGTTCGCGTATTCGCCGTAGAGCTGTGCGCTGGTCAGCGGCTGCGGCAGCACCTTGCCATCGGCGAGCTGAAAATCGTTTGCTTGGCCTTCGTCCGGTCCGGCCAGGCCCTGCACCGAGCCCGGCCCATCGAGCGGGCCGAGCGAGACCGATAAGTTGAAATACGAGCCGTAGTCCGAGACGGTCAGGGACTCGCCAGTACTCCAGGTCAGCTTCCAGCTGGCCGATGAAAGCTGGACGACACTTCCGCCGTTGAGATTGATGACCGTGTTGGTCGAATTTAACGCGGACGGGCTGCCATCGATCCACACCGCATTTGGGCGGTTGAGCCCAAAGGTCACGCGATCGGTTCCGACCGCGGCGCCGATCATCGTCATGACCGTGACCGAGGCGCTGGTGAACCAGGGCTGGAGCCGTATCTGGACCTGGAACGAATTACCGGGCTCGGTCGACTGGGTCAGAACGAATTCGCCCGCGGCCTGGAAGTCGTAATGTAACCCGTCATACGTCGTGCCATGGACATCGCCCCTCAAATGAGAAGTCGATTGGTTCGGTGGCTCGAACGGCAGCGGGACTTGGGGGAATGGTGGTGGCCGGTTATTGATCAGCCTTTTTATTAAAAGCCATCCAGCGTATGTCTCCAATAATTCTCCTGGAATAAGAACGAATTTGAATGGGAGGGGGGCCCAAGCGGCGGCTAGATGCGTGATCGTCGTGGCCTCCCCGAGAAGAGCGAGGGCGAGTATTGTGGAAACCTGGTCGCTAGAGCTAGACTGCTCGATTGGTACACTCCCCGAATACACCGGTGTCCCGAAACCGGGATAAGGTGGGGCCTCGCTATCTACCGGCTCGCTGCCAGCGTACACCGGTGTCCCGAAGCCGGGATATGGTGGGGATAAACCCGTCGGGTCTACCAAGCCCACCGGGGTGTTGCCGGCATAGGCATAGAGACTCGGACCGCCCGCGACACCGATGGCATCCCGAGAAGCAAACCTTCCGGTCGTAGGATCATAATGACGCGTCCGCATATCGAGGAGGCCATCGGTGCCGGTGGTTATGCCCCAGCCGCCTGCATACTGGAACGGATTGGCGATACTGCCGGTCGATGTGAGCAAGGTTCCGAACGGCGTGTAATCGTAGGTATCGACTAGGTTGCCGCCGGCGCCGCTGAGGCTGGTCATATCGCCCGTTGCGTCGGTGTTGTAATAGTCGGTGCCACTGCTGGTGATCTCGGCCGCAAGGCCATTGCCGTAGTCATAGGTTGCACTCACATTCCCGGCCGCGTTGTAGGCTTGCGCGATTGCCGATAAAGGTCCCGTTGCCGAGGTCGAGATCGCCAAGGGATCGATGACATAATTGCTGACGACGCCGTTGACGGTGGATGACACCAGATTGCCGAGAGCGTCGTACTGATACGTAAAGTTCCCGCTCGGCCCTGACTCGGCGATCAGTTGGTTCTGTGAGTTATAAGTATAGGTCGTAGTGACGCTGCCCTTAGTCATGCTGACGAGGTTGCCGTCAGCGTCGTAGCCGTAGGTCGTGCCGTTGCTGGATGTGTACTGGTTGAGGCCGTTTGTCGTGTAGTCGTTGACCGCACCGTTGAAAATCGTCTCAGTGCGGTTGCCGGCCGCGTCGTATTTATAGGTCAGGTTCTGGCTTGGGACGGAGGCATTAGTCGAGGCGAAGACCGCATTGGTGAGCTGACCCGCGACGTCATAGGTGTAGGTCCAGGTCCCATCGAGCGAAGCGGCGGTGATCGCCTGCCCATCGGCATTATAGATGTAGTTCAGCTGGCTGGTGACGGTCCCGTCCGCCGCTTTGGTCAGGATCTCCGTGACGTTCCCATCGGCGTCGTAGGTGTAGCCGGTGGTTTGGCCGTTGCCGTCCAGCGAGCCGACTACTTCTCCCAGGGCGTTGTAGGTGTATTGAGTAATCAGATTACCGGAACCGCCTTTGATTTCCGAGAGTTCACCGGCGGCATTATAGCTGTATTGCGTAACCGAGCCGTCCGGCTCGATCCGGGTCAGTTTCTGGCCACCACTGTTGTAGGTGTAAGATTCGACCTGACCGGCAGGATTGGTGACGCTGGTCAGCTCGCGGGCCGCATTGTAGGTATAGGTAGTGAGGCCGCCATTCGTTGCTTGCGCCGAAATCAGCTCGCCTTGAGAGTTGTACGCGTAGGCCTGGACGGTGCCGTCGCTGAAAGTTTCTTTCGTCAACAGACCCTGGGCATTATACGTGTAAGTTGTCGTCTGCCCGCGCGCGTCGGTCGAACTGGTCAGCAGCCCGTTCGCTGAATATCGATAGCTGGTTCCGCTCCCGTTGTCGTAGGTGATGCCGGTCAGGTCGCCGGCCGAATTATAGCTGTAGTCCGTGGTATTGCCGTTCTGGTCGGTGAAGCTGGTCAGCAGGTCGGTTCCTGGCGCATACGTTGCCGAGACGGTGCCGCCGTCCGGGTCGGTGTAACCGGTGAGGTTCGCGCTGGCATCGTAGGTGAAAGCGTAGGTCGCGCCGCTCGGCGCCACCGCCCCAGTCACCTCATTGCTGAAATTGTACTGGAAGTGGGTTACGTTCCCGAGCCGGTCCGTGGTCTCGGCGAGATTTCCGTTCGCGTCGAAGATGAGGGTAGCCGTGTTCCCAGCCGGATCGGTCGTGGTGAACGTGCCGGCGCTGGGGTAACCGTAGCTGAGCGGGCCTACGCCGCCGCTGCCCGATTCTGAGATCAGATTGCCCTGGCTGTCATATTGAAAATTCTGGGTTGTCCCGTCGGGGTTGGTAATCTGGGTCAGCCCGTTTTGGGTGAACGCGTTGCTGCTCGAAACGTAGCTGTAGGTCGTCGTCCCGTCGGGGCCGCTGACGCTGAGCAGATGATCTCCGCTAGCGTCATAGGTGTAGATCGTCGTCTGACCGTAATTATCGGTGGCGCTGGTGATCCGCCCTTGGGTGTTGGTCGTGAAGCTCAGCGACTGACCGTTGGAACCGGCGACGCCGCTAATTAAGCCGTTGCTGCCGTAGCTGACGTCGATCGTGTTGCCGTTCGAATCGGTGATGCTGCCGATCTGACCATCGCGAAGGAAGCGTTCCACCGTGCCGTTGATGCCGGTGAGCACATAGGCCCCGCCCGATAAGGTCAACTTCGACGGATCGCCGGGCTGCGGGGTATAGCTGCCATTCGACTGCAGCGTGAAGAGTTCGACACCGGAGGGCGAGGTGATGTAGACGTTGCCTGACCTATCGGTGACGGCAGAGATGCGGTAGGTGAACGTCCAGCCGTCGCCGAAGGGACCCGGATCGTTGCGGTTTAAGAAGCTCGCGCTATAGGTTCGCGTCAGCGAAAGATTGAGGCCGGTCCCCGCCGGGGCGAGATCAGTCGTATCGGCGAGGATGATGTTCGGCAAAACACCGGCCGCCTCCTCCAATACCTCAGTCAGCAACGTGGAAACATCGATCTGCAGCGGGCCGATCAGGGTATGACTGATTTGGCTCAGCGTCGTCGCAACCGGCAACAACGCGTTTACCAGGCTGGTCGTCGTCGTCCCGACATCGGCCTCGTAACGCTTCCAAATCAGGTTCCAGTCGATCGTATCGATAAAGGCGGGACGGAGGGACGCCTCTAGGGAAGGCCAATTGATGACCTGAACCCCGTTGACCGCAACGATTCCCTCCAGCCCGCCCAGGGTAAGCGGTTGTACAGTTACGGCGATCGACTGCGGGCCGACCTGGTCGCCGATGCTGTCGCTCGCGTTGACGGTAATCGTGTCGGACGTCGTGGTGGGGTCCGTATCCGTCAGCGTCGTCAGGTCGTTGTTCACTTGGCTCAAGGGACTGGTGATCGTCAGTCGGGTCGTCCCCGCCCCTGAGACACCTGCTCCCGTCGCCGAAAGGAGGCCGTCGTTGTCGGACAGCGTGACGGTAAGCGTCTCGCTCGATGTATTCCCACCCTCCGACAGGCTGATGCCCGGGATCGGCGTCGCCTGGCTCTGACTGACGGTCGCGCTCGCGGGCGCGGTAAGGACCAGCGGGCCATTCACGGTTACCGCGATTTGCCTTTGACTGGCCGCGTTGCCGAAGTTGTCGCTGGCGTTGATCGTGATCGTGTCGGACGCTGCGCTCTGCGTGTCCGTCAGGGTCGCGAGATCTGCGTTGACCTGGCTTAGGGAACCAGTGACAGTCAAGCTCGTCGTCCCCGAGCCGGACACACCGCTTCCGCTTGCCGACAGGTCGCCGCTCGTGTCGACGAGCGTGACGGTAAACGTCTCGTTCGAAGTATCTCCTCTCTCGAACAAGCTAACCCCGCGGATCGCCGTCGCACGGCTCGTGGCCACTCCAATCGAAGCCGGCGCCGTGATGACCGGCACCCCGTTGACCGTGACCGCGATCCGCTCCGGCGTCGCGGTTCCGCCGTTGCTGTCCCTGGCGCTGATCGTAATCGTGTCGGATGTGCCGGTGGCGTCGGTGTCCGTCAGGGTCGCGAGATCCGCGTTGACCTGGCTCAGCGAGCCGGTGACCGTCAGCGTCTTACCGCCATTCGACTGCGTGCCGCCGGTCGCCGCCAATACCCCATCGCTATCGCTTAAGGTGACCGTGAAGGTCTCGCTGCTTGTGGTCGGCGATTCAGCGATGCCGACACCCGCGATCGGGTCGGGTTGGCCGACCCCTACCGCCACCCTCGCAGGCGCGCTGATCGTCAGTTCGCCCGTTCCAATCGTGATGTCGCTGTCCGTGCCGTTATTGACGAGAGTCACAATGAAATTATCGGCGGTCAGATTCCCCGCCAGGCTATAGGTCAGAGGGCCGCCGCTGCTGAGGTCGACCGTCAGAATCGTATTCGAGCCGTTGAACCTCGACGTCACGCCGGTCGCATTGGTGTTCGCCAGTTCGAGCGTTTCCTCCGGGGCGAAGCCGGCGATAGTCCCGGTGTAGGGAGCAGCGACAGGTGCTGCGAGCCGCAGTTTGCTGTTCGTGCCAGTGAAGGTCGCTGCCTCACTCGTTGCGCCGGCGAGGACAATCTCCCCGCCTGCGCCGATCGAGAGCTGCCCGCTACCGCTAAGCGCGCTGGCAACATCGAGCGTGGCGCCTACGGCTTCGAGGGTGCCGGAATTGGTGGTCGTGCCGGTCAGATCGACGGTGCCGGCATCGACCTCAAAGGTGCCGCTGTTGTTGAATGCGGTCCCTATGGTTGTCTGCTGATGCCCGAGGCGGCGGTCTTGTCAAACAGACCAGCATTGTCGAAGACGCCGCTGCCGGCTTGCTGAATGATGTTGTAATTGGCGGTGTTCTGGTCGTCGAAGGTGGCGCCGGCGGCGTTGACCAGGGTGTTGGTGCCGCCGACCGTGCCAGCGAACGGGGAGCCGAAATAGATATTCCCGCTGGTCCAGGTGGTGGTGCCCTCGGCGGTCAGGGTCCAG
>Ga0318533_10001941_pt1 | contig 10660 bp, 11 predicted proteins | sample GRESIP053b4f27_FD_203675 | JGI IMG/M metagenome (GOLD analysis project Ga0318533, IMG submission 203675) | Tropical soil microbial communities from Luquillo Experimental Forest, Puerto Rico - GRE.SIPMG.053b4f27 | ecosystem: Environmental > Terrestrial > Soil > Tropical forest > Bulk soil...
CATATATGTGTGGAGCATGTTGGATCCGATGGCTCCAAAGTTAAAGGACCGGCTAAGCCTGAAAAGCGAACGAGGGGCGTACTGGCTGACGTTCGACCTAAAGGGCGACTACGCCTATGTTTCGCACGATGAGACCGAGATATTTAACGCCCGCACACGCACATCTGTTGGCTTAATTGGTTCATCGGCAGAGATGCTCGAGATAGATTTTATGGATGGAAAGATCAGCCGCGTTGGCGATCAGTATGGGATTGGACGGCTGCAAGAGAGTGAGCTACATTCACCCGCCAGTTGGGTTGTCCGCTGAGAACCGGCCAGGTTACGTTCGCGTAGTAGCTCCGGGAGCTTGGCGATGTTGGCCGCGGTCCTTCGCGCTTCGTCGCGCGTGAGCGGCTTGGCCGCTGCGCGCGGATCATCGAAATAGACACAGGCAAGCTGCTGGGAATCACTTCGTGACGACCGGCGGCGGTGCTTCGACCGGCGGCGGGGCTTTACCCTTGCCGACGTATACGGCGTTAACGTCGCACCAGTAACGCGGCCAGGCCCGCACCGGACCGAGATAGTAGTGCGGCTCGGTGGTGTCGTAGTTGCGCGGATCAAAGCCGAGGCCGTAGGTCGATTCCAATTCTCGATGATAGTCGTAAGTGACATGAACACAGCCACACGGCCCGCATTCGGCAGCTTGCACGCTTGGACCCGGCACGCCCAAGTCGGCGGCCCGCGCGCTACCCGCCAGCAAACCAGCTGTGGCCGCCAGAACAAATGCTGCGATGAGCGGCTTTGCCATAACTGATCTCCCCCACCGGCGCCCCATCCGACGCCACCCTCCTCGCCAAATTAGGCCATAAACTACAAACTTACAATCGCTTGGCCGACCGGCTCCAGAAGTTTTAGTGCCGGGTGAATGGCGTTTTCAGTAGCTCCGGCAGCTTGGCGATATTTCGCCGCGATCCGATGTGCCGTCCTCACTAAGCAGCTTGGCCGCTGACCGGCGACCGGCGGCGCGGGCCAGCATGTCCCCGAAGCCTGTTCCCGGGCCTAGCAATTTGGTCAGTTCGATGCTGAGATGAAAAGCGGCGGTGTCGGCGGCTCCGGAGAACGCCATGCGTTCTTTGATTTTTGCGGTATTTTTTGTTTCAGCTTTGTTGTCCGTCAGCTCTAGCGCTTCCGCTCAAGGCCCTGAGCCGACCCCCCAGCCGACACCTCAGCCGATCCCTACCCCCACTCCCACCACGGCGGCTTCATCTCAACCTACGACGCCACAAGACTACATGAGAGCGTGGCCAGAACCGGGGCGATACCACCCGTGCCCGGCGAGCGTCGGTTTCGGGAACGGTCGCAGTGTGTGCCTTGGCTTGGATGAACCCAGGAGGCATGTGAGGCATGTGCATGTGGCAAGTTATGGGCATTATGTCCCAGGCGGCTACGGTTATTACGATTTCGGGCCCTGCCGGCATTGCGCGGCGCAGCGGTTCTACCAGTCAATTGAAGCGCTCACCGGCTGCCCGGTCGGCTTTAGCATGCAATACGGAGCCTGCTGGCCGCATACTTGGCCGATCCTTCGGGGCGGCCCCCTTTTTTATTAGTTCAGTGCGCGAGAGTTGACGGCAACGGCTAGGAGTTTTTGGAGGGACCGCGGGCCGCCTCTATCGATGCTCTCGCTCACCGACTGTTCTGATCAGAGAACACTGCTCTATTTTCAATCTGGTTTCGGCCTAGTCGGTCCTCGTATGTCGTCAAGCAGGCCTAATCAGTAGACTACCGCTAGAACTCCGGGAAGTTTCGCCACATTCGCCGCGATCCGCTGCGCCTCATGCGAGTGAACTTGGCAAGCGTCGTGTTGCAAACGGTGTCGGGGGACACCAGTAATCCTGCTCAATCTTGCCGGAGTGTCGGGCCGCAGACTTTGTTACAACAAGTGTGAGTCGCGGATCTGAAGCAGTAAGTCCTAACGAGCCACGCGGGCTTCATTCTCTAACACAGTGTCGGCGGACATTGTTACAGTCACAGTAGCAGTCTGTTGGACAACGCCGGACGTTCCGTGAACTGCAACATGCGCGAGATGGACATTCCGCGAACCGCAGAACACACCACACCATCATCGCAGCCGCTGCTATCAAAGCTGAGCTTGATGCTCTAGTTGTGTCTTGTCCTCAAGGCAATAATAGCCAGACAGGCGGCTCAGTACTTTGTTGCGCTGCCAGTCGTTGAGGACCCGGGTCAGGTTCTCGCGTGCGATGCCTGCCATGGCGGCAAGATCGTTCTGCCCGATCTTCTCACGGATCACGATCCGACCGGTCGCGACCTCTTGCCCGAAATGATTCGCCAGCTCCAGCATCGTCTGAGCGACCCGCCCCTTAAGCGAAAGAAAGCTACCGGCTGCAACCACTGTGTCTGTCTCGCGCAGGCGTTCTGCAAGAACTCTGATCAGCGATTTGTAGACTTCGGGGTGTTTGTCTGCGAAGGCCTCAAACTCGGCGCAGCTGAGAAAGCTCACTACGGCATCGCGCACCGCCACCACCGTTGCCGAACGTGGTAGCCCGTCAAGGATGGAAAGCTCACCGACAATGGCGCCTGGGCCGAGAAACGCAAGAATGCGCTCGGCGCCCGAGCGCGAAACCATCGTAACCTTGAGGAGGCCGTCCTCGACACGATAGCAGCCGTCGCCGGGAACGCCCGTCCGGAACAAGATCTTACCCGGGGCGAGCTGCACCCGGTTCGCGTTGGCAAACAGCTTCGTGGGAAGATCCGCAGGCAATTTTGACAGCAGATCAAGCACTCTTTTCATTTTCGTTTCTCCCCATCTACAGCTGCGAGTTATTCGCGCTGGCGTGCGGTCGCGCGCGCTGCGTCACACGCCTTCAGACCGAAAGGATGAGGTCTGCTGAGAGTTATGTGCCTGCCGACAGCACTAGCGCTGCCCTTTCACTCTTACGGGGATTTCGGCTCTCCCGTAATCGGCAGCTCGGCATGATGTTACAAGAGTACAGTGACAATTAGAAGTACGCGTGTTGGCACAAAGCGGGATGTCGGGCAGCAGAAGCCCTCTGACGCTTTATGGATCGTTCGCAGTAACTCCAGTAGCTTCGCCACGGTGGCCGCTATCCACCGCGCCCCGTCGCGGGTGAGCAGTTTGACCGCCCCGGCTCGACCTCGAAATACAGCTTCTGCCCGCTGTCCTTCACGATGAAGCAGGCGTCGTTGAGTTCTTCGACAGATCAGGGCGGCGGGAAGCGGCGTGGAATTCGCCGATGAACTTTAGCCTTGGCCGGATGTACGCCGGGCGCGCCTTCTATTTCGTGGACCGCGTTCGCTTCACCGCAGCGCGCGATTTGGCCGATGACTATTTGATCCGGATCAAAGAGCTTAACCTTCTGGCGTGTTTTGCAAAGCGACGGGGCGCTACTTAAGCGCAACTTGGCATACAAGGCTTTCAGCTCTTGGGGTTCGTATGGCCGACTATTATTCACTGATCAGCCGAGCCGTTGCCGCTCTAGAGATAAATGGTTTTGAAGAGCGGCGCGCCATCTACAATCGCGCACGCGCTGCTCAGTCGTACCAGCTTGGCAAGCCTCCTTTTAACAAAGCAGACTTCGACCGCGAGCGTTCGATGTTGGAGGTCGCCATCAGTCGAGTAGAGACTGAGGCAACGACCAAGCGGATAGCTACCAGCAGCTGCTCGCTATCCGACCGCCTATTACGGCCAGCGCCTCCCAGCGCGCCAATGCAACCGCGTTCTTGGCTCAAAAGCGTGCTTCGCCGCCTTTGGCGAGACTGACTTCGGGATCCACCGCACCTCATTTTTGGCCTAAGCAACTTAGCCGCCCCATTTGCTGGGCGATTGCGTTATTGCCGCGCGCGGCTCCGATTTCCCAAAAGCTCTGGCAATTTCGCGCGAGGTTACACCGCTGTTACAGATGCGGCAGGGAACGGACTATACAATCGTGTAACGAGCATTATCCAATGTCCAATAGAAAACGATCTGACCAGTGCCGCTACTTTATCGAGGAAAAAAGTGCGGCATTTGTCAATGAAACACTCGATCACCGAAATGGTACCGACGCCGCTCAAGCCTATACCGTGTAATCGCCAAGTGCTCGACGCTATCCTGGGAGCTATCGAACGGCACCGGCGTGCAGTAGCTAGCCTAGGAGCTCGAAAACTTCAACAACGTAGATCGGCCTGGCGCTTGTGGGGCATCGAATATGATGAGACCATCCCCTATCGACGCGCCTGAGGAGCCCGACTGGTCGATAATGGCGACCGATATCGAGGCGGTAGAACAAGAGCAACGAGAGCTGACTGCTGTAGTCGAGCGTGTCCCCGCATTGCTCACCTACTTCACCCATGTGGTCGACGCTGGCATTACGCCGATTGTTTGTGGCCGAGATCGCCAGAAATTGCGCCGATGGAGGCACGCGGGGGACACCGTCTAGCTGGTGCGGTCGTCGCTTCTAGACAGGGCTCTCGACAGCAGTGGATAACGCGACGCTGCGATCACCGCTTAACTTGATCCTCGAGTTGCGCCTTATCCTCAACGCAATAGTAGCCGGACGGGCGGCTCATCAGCTTGTGGCGCTGCCAGTCATTGAGGATGCGGGTGACGTTCTCGCGTGCAATGCCTGCCATGGCGGCGAGATCGGTCTGCCTGATCTTCTGACGAATGACGATCCGTCCCAGTCCGACTTCTTGCCCAAAATGTTCTGCCAGCTCGAGCAACGTTCGGGCCATCCTGCCTTTGAGCGAAAGAAAGCTAGCGGCGGCCACCGTCGTGTCTGTCTCGCGCAGGCGTGTAGCGAGAAGTCCGACCAGCGATTTGTAGCGCTCAGGATGTTCTTCTGCGAAGGCGTCGAACGCGGCCTTGCTGAGAAAGTTCACTGCCGCATCACGCACCGCCACTACCGAAGCTGAACGCGGCAACCCATCGAGGACCGCAAGCTCACCGACGATGGCACCCCGGCCGAGGAAGGCAAGAATGCGCTCGGCGCCAGTGCTCCAAACCATCGTAACCTTGAGGAGTCCCTCCTCGACGCGATAACAGCCGCTCCCGGGATCGCCGGCCCGAAACAACACTCTACCGGCGGGGAGCGGCACCAGTTTAGCGCGGGCGAATAGCTCTCTCGAAAGGCGCCTAGGCAAGCCCGACAGCAGCCGTGGATGATCCGGCTTAAGCCGCGCTAATGTGCGGCGGTCTCCGATTGTCATCTATCGATACCAGTCTGCTATCGATACCAGTCTGCTCAACGCTGCAAGCCATCATTCGGCATGTGATGGCTATCACCAAAATTCACTTTGCAACCTCCGTGCGATGTCCACCGCGCGCCGAGCTTCGTCGCGTGTGAGAACCAATGCGATGTAGCTCGCGCCACATTAGGAAAACCTGTCGACTAGATTAAATGCAAGTAAGAATCGGTTTAGAGAGCGACTGCGGCATCAGATTCGTATTTTTGGTGATGACCAACACGTCAGCGTATTCTATGCGAAAGTGGAAATTGCTCATTCTAATATATCGCGCGGAGCAAGTTCAAGAAGTTGAAAGAGCCGCCATGACAATTTGCGCACTAATAACTCCGGCAGCTTGGCGATGTTCAGGGTAATCCGCCGCGCCTCATCTTTCGTGAGCAACTTGGCTGCGCATCGTTGGGCCGGCTCATCCTCGAAAATGGTTTGGCACGCGAAATCAACTCGCTGTCCCGATAAAGCAAGATTTCACCCAGCGCATTGTGCAAATATGAAGCTATATCCGTTCGCGCGGCCGCAAAACGGGTGCGGCTTTCAAGCTGCGGGTTGTCCCAGTAGCGTTTAGCGCGCTAGCTGAGGATCACGGTCATGCGTTGGGCGACGCGACAGCATGTCCTGACATCACAAGCAAGAAGGCACACCCTCTGCCATCACTGGATACGGCGACGAGGCCCCACGCTTTGACTTAGGTCAATGCCGCTCCCGCAACAAAACCCGAGAAAGGGGCCATGTATACAGTATTTTTGTGTCCTAAGTGCCGCGGCCAAGGGACGACAAGCTGCAAGCTCTGCAGCGGCCTCGGCAAACGGGTGATGGGCGAGCTAATGATTGGGCAATGCAAGGCTTGCGGCGGGACCGGCCAACAGCGTTGTGACGTTTGCGGCGGTGCCGGCGAAATTGATGCCCGCGACCCTCTCTCACGCCTGCGCAGCAGGTTGGCGAATTCGGGGTGATGGGCAACGCCTAATAATGAGCAGATCAGAGCCGCTCCCCTTCAGCTGTCCGAGCTGCGAGGCAAAATATCATATTATTACGGTCGATACGCCAGCTGACACGCAGAACGATAGAGTTTGCCTGAGGTGCGGTGCTCTGTTCCCTTCCCGAGGCGCTTTCCTAAGATACTTTCGCGTAGGTCGACCGCGCCCTCCGTACATCCGGCATAAGCGCGGCCCTCGGGAGAAATCTTAATCGCCGCCTCACAAACCAGTCGCGCACCGGGACTAGCAAGCGGGCGCCGGGGTGGTATTGGACACGACTATTGGACATCCGTTGGACATCAGTAGGCTGAGATGACAAAGAACAAGCTAATAGTCGGGAAATCGCTCGCGCCGTTTGCGAAATAAATATTACAAATGATCTCTTATTGATTGATACTCTATGCCGATAATCTGCTCTTGGGGCCACACAGTCTCCTCGACAGACCAAGGAAAGCGGCGAGATTGCCGATCTGCGGTTTAAGATGACGCAACATCAGGCAATGGCAGCGCAATGTTGAACAGGCGGCACACAATGCCGTTCCCCTACAACAGAGACGCACGCTAATGGGCGAGCTGGAGAAAATGCTTAGGCCGCCACCGCCAAAGCCCGAAATTATCTATGTCGAGGCGACGGGGGGATCAGACCAACTTGGCGAAAGCGATTTCAATGTCGAGCTGTGGCGAAATAATCCTCGGCCGTGGTGGTGACACAGCCATGACGCTCTGTTCAATCATGCGCGGCCGGGCCTGCATTGGTTCATTTGCTAATGGCAAAGCCGCCAGGCTTGTGACCGGCGGCCTTGCCTCTCCCTCTGACTGACATCTCGGGACGTCAGCAAATGAAGCGTATCCCCGGCCTGCCCCGTTGTCTGTCACATTGGTGTCACTGCGCCGCATAAAAAAGGACCCCAAGTTTTTGTACCTGGGGCCCTCCATACAGAGAGAGATTATCGTGCTTGTCGCCCCCAAGCCTGTTAGGTGCGGCCAGCACGGTAAGGAACATCCGTTCCATTCGCGGCTTTTTTGTGTGGAAACTCCACAGCGCCCGTCAAGTCTGAAATACTTTGGAGAGGCCCCAGACCGCACCACCGGTCATTATGAGGCCACCGAAAGCAATCACGTAGGCGGTAATAGCGCCATGCATGCCACCCCCACTCGAGGTCGCTAAGGTGCGAGGTGGCTAAGTCCGCATGGTCCGAGCACCACGAACGGCGAGGCCTACGGCGGGCGTGATGCGGTCGTCATCATTTGCGACTGGTTTCGTTTTGCTCGAATCGGAAGACTGGAATTATCGCGCCGGAATTGTAATCTCCCTTAAGGGAACGCTAGGTCTAATCACATCGCGTGCAGCAGGTCAGAGCCGAAGAGCGCGGTCTGCGCCCGCAACCGTGGCGGGTCAGACAGCGGCGGGCGTCTGACAATCAAGCAAACTAAAATATCGCGACCACCACCAAAATAAAAACGTAAAACGCAAAAGCGCTAGAGCTTGACATTGCCGCCCCGCTCTCTGACGTTGGACATAATGCCCCGCAAGCGGGGCACCGCAGGACATTCTTCACATCCTTACTACAGCGTGTGCAAATAAGCCTAGCCAAAGCACCCCCGCGCGGCTGTCGTTCCGAGCACTTCTCATTACTGAAAAATTTTGCCGAACGGGTCAATCCCGGCGCTGCGAGCCGAGCATCGTGCCGACGACCAGGGCGGCGGGAAGCGGCGTGGCATTCGCCGATGAACTTTAGCCTTGGCCGGATGTACGCCGGGCGCGGCTCACTACTATTTTAACTCGTTTGTGGCGAGGAAATTGGCTGTTGCAGGATTGCCACGTCCCGCCGAAATCGGCGCCTTATTTATCTGCATAATAGCTTACTGGTCGCGCTGGGCTTGCGTTCGTGGCGTGCAGAGGCGACCATTATTGGGGGGTCCCATGATGCGAAGATACTCGTTCACACTGCTTGCTGGTGCGGCGGTTGTTCTGGCTGCAAACCAACTTGCATTAGCGGCCGACCTGGGGAGGCCCCCGCCTCCGGCTCCTGTTTATGTACCGCGTCCTGCTCCCGTGTTTACTTGGACGGGCGTCTACATCGGCGGCAACCTGGGCGTAGCTTGGAGTCAAGGCGACACGAGCGACAGTTTCGGCAACAGTTTTAGCAACGAACTAAAGGCCGTATTCGCTGGCGGTGGCCAAGTCGGTGCCAACTATCAATGGAACTGGCTAGTCGTCGGCGTCGAAGCAGATTTCGACTGGCTGGCAAACAATAGTAATTCGAGTAACGCAGTGTTCGTGCCACTCGTCGGAAGTCTCCGATTTTCTGCTAACGACAGATGGATCACGACACTGGCTGCGCGTGTCGGCGTCGCCAATGCCAATTGGCTGTTTTATGTCAAAGGCGGTGGCGGTTGGGTCGGCGTCAACAATCCTACTCTGACCAACGTCACCACTGGCGGTTCGATTAGCGTTTCGAACAGCAACAGCAACAGCGGCTGGCTTGCAGGAGCGGGCATTGAATGGGCTTTTGCGCCCAACTGGACGGCCAAAATCGAGTACGATTTCTTGGGTCTAAACAACTCAAGCTTTACGGTGCCAGTTGGAACGCCATTCATTGGCGGTGACATTGTCACCACCACCAATCGTAACGTTCAAACGCTGACGGGTGGGATCAACTACCTGTTCAATTGGTATTAAGGCAAGCTGCACAGGCTGCGCGCCTGTTGCATTGCGGTGTTCTCCGGTCGCTCGACAGATTAAGTCTTGCGCACCAGCTCCGGTAGCTTCGCCACGTTCACCGCAACCCGCCGCGCCTCGTCGCTCGTTTAAAAGCTTGGCCGTTTAATTCAAACGCTGGTTTCGCGCAACGCTCCGCCGAACTCTTCGATGAAGGCGCGAGCGCTTGCCGGATCGGAAAAGCACCAGCGATAATGAACATGTCGTGCTGAATGTGTCGCGAAAGATGAAACTGGGTGATCCGGCGGCCCAATGCGACATCCAATCCATCGGTAGTGATGGCAAGCTCGACGATGTTTGGGTACGTATCCTCATTCGTCAGCGCCTTGGCACTACGAATTTGACCCGTATTTCGCTGCCTTTTGGGCGCCGCGTGCATCGGATGGACAGTAGCCTAATGCGTTTAGGCATCATCGTGAGCACGATATTTGCCGGCGATCCGCCGCGCCTCGTCGCGCGTAAGTAGCCTCAAACGCCGTCCGATGGGACGAAGCAAAGCATCCCATATTTTGGACCGGCGGTAACCTCATACTCCGACCGCGACTGCGACTGGTACCAGGCGATTGCCTCGCCAACGGGATTTGCGGTCTTGATTACTGCTTCTCGCGGTATCGGATACCACTCGCCTTCGATAGGGACCCAATATTGACCCCGCCTCATATCGTAGCCGGTGACCATCGGCGTAAGAGCAACACGATCCATCAGGGGACCGCAGATGCTCAAACCACTCCCGCACTTCGGGCGGAACGTTCGCGAATTGCCCGCGGTCCATTGCATTGGCAGCAGTCGCGCTAACTGCACAGAACACAAGTGATGCGATCAGTGGTCTCGTGGCCGACATCACTTAGCGCGCTCGGGCGCGGCATTTAAAAAATCAAACCACATCCTTCTTCGGCCTTCAGCCTCTTGTTGCTCACGCTGACGTTGAAGATAGGCCGATTTATGTGCCTGCTTACAGAAGCGGAGACCGCCCTTTCGATGTGAAATTAGACCCAGGCGCCCGCCGCAGAATGCGCATCGTTTCATGGTGCACCACATTCACGAACGGCAGCAGCAAGTAAGAGAGCAAACCGCATTCTTAGACCCGGCCGCCATCGCCTCTCGATGGCGCGGGCGCATTTTGGCAGAAACGCTCTGTCAACGCGGTAACTGCGCAGTAACAAACAAGACTGCCATGGGCGATTGGCCGCCGGGTGGCAACTATCATGGTGGGGTTTAGGTGAGCAGCACCCCATCCCCCGACGCCCTGCCGCGAGCCCAAGCCCCAAGCGGCGTTCAGCCTAGAGCCTTTGTGACAATGCATCCGCTCGCCTCGCCCGCTTGCCCCTGCCCGGCGCGCATGCGCATGAGCAGCTGGGCCCCTGATCGTCGCCCTGGATCGTCCGCGCAATAGACCAAGCGCCAAATTGTTTGTTACGACGCTGTTACGCGCTGATGGAGTGTTTCTGCCAAAATGCGTGCTCGTGCCGAAGGCGGCAGGCACGGCAATGGGGTGGCCGCTCGGGCGGCCCCATATAGGCCAAGAGAAGCCAAAACGGCCAAGAAAAAGGCGACAAGAGACGGCGACAAGAAACGGCCAATCGAAACGGCGTAAAAAAAGCCGGGAGGCAGCCGCGGCAAGCGGCCAAAGCGGAGGCTTAAGGTGGTGGAAACGGGTGTGAGGAACGGCGCGCACGGTGCCGATAAGTTCGGTTTCAAGAGTCTCGCCGGCGTTCATTGG
>Ga0318533_10001954_pt1 | contig 10630 bp, 8 predicted proteins | sample GRESIP053b4f27_FD_203675 | JGI IMG/M metagenome (GOLD analysis project Ga0318533, IMG submission 203675) | Tropical soil microbial communities from Luquillo Experimental Forest, Puerto Rico - GRE.SIPMG.053b4f27 | ecosystem: Environmental > Terrestrial > Soil > Tropical forest > Bulk soil...
CAAGCATCTCGATTCCGGCGGCTATGATCTCATGGGCATCGTTACCGGCTCGGAGGGTCTGCTCGGCGTCGTCACCGAGGTGACGGTGCGCATTCTTAAGCGGCCGCAGACCGCGCGCGCCGCGATTATCGGCTTTGCCGCTTCCGAAGATGGCGGCGAGTGCGTCGCCAAGATCATCGGTGCCGGCATCATTCCGGGCGGCATGGAGATGATGGACCGTCCGGCCATCCACGCGACCGAACAGTTCGTCCATGCGGGCTATCCGCTCGACGTCGAAGCTCTGCTGATCGTCGAGCTCGATGGTCCGGCCGCCGAGGTCGATCACCTGCTTGAACGCGTGCAGGAGATCGCCAAACAATGCCGCGCGGCGACTTGCCGGATTTCGAATTCTGAACAAGAGCGGCTGCTGTTCTGGGCCGGGCGCAAAGCGGCGTTCCCTGCGGTCGGCCGCATCTCGCCCGACTATTACTGCATGGACGGCACGATACCGCGCGCCAAACTGCCACTGGTGCTGCGGCGGATGCAGGAACTATCGGCGAAATACGATTTACGTTGCGCCAATGTATTCCACGCCGGCGATGGCAATCTGCATCCGCTCATTCTCTATGACGCCAACAAGCCGGGCGAGCTCGAGCGCGCTGAACAATTCGGTTCCGACATTTTGCGGCTCTGCGTCGAGGTTGGCGGGGTTTTGACCGGTGAACACGGGGTCGGCGTCGAGAAGCGCGACCTGATGCCGACGATGTTTTCGGAGACCGATCTCAATCAGCAGCAGCGGCTAAAATGTGCGTTCGACGACAAAAGTCTGCTTAATCCCGGCAAGGTGTTTCCAACATTGCACCGCTGCGCTGAGCTCGGGCGCATGCACGTGCATGCCGGCCGGGTCGCATTTCCCGATCTGCCGCGGTTTTGAAATTTCGCAACGAAACGCGCGAGCCAAGACATATGCCATCCAATAAAGCCCTCAAATAAGGCCAGCTGATAAAACCATGCAATTTGGTCTGTTCACGTCGGCGCAGGCGAATAGCGGCGATCTCGGTCCGGAAAGCGGGCAGGGCTTTCGCGACTATCTCGATTTCAACGTCGCGGCCGAGCGGCTCGGTTTCCGATCAAGTTTTTTGGTCGAGCATCATTTCACCGGCTGGAATCAGGTTTCCGCGACGCTGATGCTTTTGACCGCGCTCGCCATGCGCACCACGCGATTGCGTCTTGGCTCGGCGGTCATGGTGCTGCCGTGGCACAATCCCGTTTTGCTGGCAGAACAGGCGGCGACGCTCGATCTGATTTCCGGCGGCAGGCTAGACCTCGGCATTGGCAAAGGCTATCGCCACAGCGAGTTCAAAGGCTTTCAGATCGCGCCCGAAGAAGCGGAGGCGCGTTTCGACGAGGCGCTTGAAGTGATGATCCGCGCCTGGAGCGAGCGGGGCCGGTTCTCGCATCGCGGCCGGTTCTGGCGGTTCGAAGACATCGTGGTCGAGCCGCCGCCGGCGCAGCAACCGCATCCGCCGCTCTGGGTTGCCGCCGGCAGTGCCGGTTCGATCTGCCGCGCCGCCGCACGCGGTTTCAATCTGATTCTCGATCAATATGCTGCACCGGAGCTGATCGCCGAACGCATCGCGCTCTATCAAGCCGAGCGCAAAGCGCATGGCCTCTCGTTTGATCAAATGCAGGTCGCGGTCGCGCGCCAGATTTATGTTGCTAACGACGCCGCCGACAAGCAAGCAGCGCTCCGCCGCCAGGCCGCTTACACAAGACGAACCGTCGAAGTTTCGCGCACGCCCAGCAGTGCGGAGGGTGCCAAAGCGGGCTCGCACGTACTTGCTTATGCCGACAAAGTGGGGGGCACCGAGGAACATGCGCTTTTCGGCACGCCGGATGAAATTTGCGCAAGGCTCGAAAGCCTGCGGCAAGCCGGGGCGCACTACATTTTGCTCACATTCGCTGGCGGACCCGCCCAGCTGCAGCGCTTCGCGCGCGAGATCATGCCGTCGTTTTCGCGGCTCGCCGACGCGCCGCAAGCTGCCGAATGACGGTGCCGCAATGACTGAACCACTACGGCCGCACGAGCCTAAACAAGTCGAGGAAGCGATTTCCTGGGCGCTGGCGCAAGGCAAAACACTGGAAGTGATTGGTCGCGGTAGCAAGCGCGCGATTGGCCGCGCCGCGCAATGGGATGCGACGCTCGACCTTTCCGAACTTAGCGGTGTCACGCTCTACGAGCCGGAGGAACTGGTGCTCTCGGCCAAAGCCGGGACGCCACTCACGCAGATCGAAGCCTTGGTTGCGGAAAAACGCCAGGAACTTGCGTTCGAGCCAATGGACTATGGCGCCCTGTTGGGCGGCGAAGTCGGTGCCGGCACCATCGGCGGGGCGATCGCCGCCAATTTGTCCGGCCCGCGGCGAATCAAGGCCGGCGCGGCGCGCGACCATTTCCTCGGCTTTTCCGCCGTTTCCGGCCGCGGCGAGACATTCAAGTCCGGCGGCCGAGTGGTCAAGAACGTCACCGGGTACGACCTTTGCAAACTGATGTCGGGGTCCTGGGGCACGCTCGCGGCGATGACCGATGTCACGATCAAGACGCTGCCGAAAGCGGAGACCGAGCGGTCGATCCTCGTGTGCGGCCCCGATGCTGCAACGGCCGTTAAGATGATGGGCGCCGCGATGGGGTCCTATGCCGATGTCTCGGCGGCAGCGCATTTGCCGGCGGCGGTGGCGGCCGATGTGACGGAGACCGCGTCGGCTGGGGCTGCAGTCACGGCATTGCGGCTCGAAGGTGTCGCGCCATCGGTTGAGCAGCGGAAATCGGTGCTGGAAAAGCTCCTTGGTTCGTTCGGCGCGCTCGCCGCCCTCGACGAAGCAGCGTCGCGTGCGCTGTGGCGCGCCATCCGCGACGTGACGCCGTTTGCCGCCAAGGGTTCGCGCGGCGGCGCCGATATTTGGCGCATTTCGACGGCGCCCGCGCGCGGCGCCGAAATCGGCCGCGTACTCGCCGACAAAGCGAGCGGCGAAATCCTCTACGATTGGGCTGGCGGCCTCCTCTGGGCGGCCTTGCCGCGCAGCGACGATGCGCAGGCGCCGCTCATCCATGCGACCGTGGCGGCGGCCAGCGGCCACGCGACGCTCATTCGCGCGCCGGCCGCAGTCCGAGCCAAGGTCGCCGTCTTCATGCCGGAGCCGGCGCCGCTTGCGGCTTTGACGCAGCGTGTGCGCAAAGGCTTCGATCCGCAAGGCGTTCTCAATCCTGGCCGCATGTGGGCCGGCGTATGATTTCGAATATTCACAATGCAGACTAATTTCACGCTCGCGCAGCTGGCCAATCCTGATGTCGCAGAATCGGAAAAGATCCTGCGCGCCTGCGTGCATTGCGGCTTTTGCACTGCCACCTGTCCAACCTATGTGCTCGATGGCAACGAGCTCGACTCGCCGCGCGGGCGCATCTACCTCATCAAGGACATGCTCGAGCACGACCGGCCGGCGACGGCCGAGGTCGCTGTCCACATCGATCGCTGCCTATCTTGTCTTGCCTGCATGACGACTTGCCCGTCCGGGGTGCACTACATGCACCTGGTCGATCATGCGCGCGCCCACATTGAGCGCACTTATCGCCGCCCGCCCGCCGAGCGCCTGATGCGCGCGCTTTTGGCAAACGTGATGCCGTATCCGCGGCGTTTTCGGGCGGCCGCTTACGTGGCGCGATTGGCCAAGCCGCTGGCGCCGCTCGCCGCCGCTTTGGGGTTTGGACGATTGGCCGCGATGCTGCACCTGTCGCCGTGGCGGCGACCACATGCACCACGACCGGCACAGACCTTCCCAGCGGCGCGCGCTTCCGGCCGCAGGGCGCGCGTCGCGCTTCTTGCCGGCTGCGTCAACGACGTGCTGGCGCCGGAACTCAATGGCGCGGCCATCCGGCTCTTGACCCGCCATGGCGTCGAGGTCGTGATCGCCGAAGGCGTGGGCTGCTGCGGCTCGCTGGCCCACCACATGGGCCGCCAAGCGCAGGCACTAGCGCAGGCCCGCGCCAATATCGACGCCTGGAGCGCGCTCGGGGATCTCGACGCGATCGTGATCACAGCGTCCGGCTGCGGCACGACGGTCAAGGATTACGGTTTCATGCTGCGTCATGATCCCGCCTATGCCGAGCGCGCCGCGCGCATAGCAAAACTCGCCGGAGATATCAGCGAATATGCCGCCGCGTTGCCGCTTAAGCGCCGCCGCGACGACGCCAACCTCGTCGTCGCTTACCATGCGGCTTGTTCTTTGCAGCACGGCCAGCGCGTGATTCGAGAACCCAAGGAGATTCTCAGCAAACTTGGTTTCGTCGTGAAGGATGTGCCGGAAGGTCACCTATGCTGCGGCTCGGCGGGGACCTACAATATTCTGCAGCCGGACATCGCAAGGAGGTTGCGCGAGCGCAAAGTCGGGACTATCGAGAGATTGCGGCCTGACGTGATCGCAGCCGGCAATCTCGGTTGCATCATGCAGATCGCAGCGGGCACGGACCTTCCGGCGGTCCATACGGTCGAGTTGATCGACTGGGCTACTGGCGGGCCTTGTCCGCCGGTGCTGCAGGGGAATCGCCTGGAGGAGGCGACCAACCCGGCGATGCACCCTTCGACGGCAGCCGGTTGAGCAAGGGTTGCTTATTACGGCTCGCTTATTAAGCCTTGGCCGAGTGTCAGATCGGGGTGTCGTAGCGCGTGTCAGATGCCGGTCTCGACGTTAAGACAGCACGAGTTTTAAATCGTTAGCAGGATCGGGAGGTCGATCATGGCGAAGAGGAAAAAGGCGAAACGGTCCACCAAAAAGAAGAAGGCCGCTCCGGCCCGCAAGAAGCGCAGGACGTTGAAAGCGGCAGCGAAGCGGTCGACCAAGAAGAAGTCGGCGCGCAAGGCTGCCCCCAAACGTCGCTCGGCCCCGAAACCCGCGGCTCCCTCAATGCCCGCCTCGGAACCGGGACCGATGCCCTCATGGAGCCCGCCCAGTGACTTCGGCGGCGGCGGCGATACCAATACCTAGCCTTTAGCGAGCAACAGCGAAGGGCGGCGGCGCCAAACGCCGCCGCCCGCATTGCCTAGCGGTGTGCATTGCTTAGCCCTGGCCGGGCCAATACCATTCATTAAAAGCAACGATCGGCGGCGACCGGTCCGCCGATCTAGCGCGTGCGAGAACCGGCCGTTTTCTGTTGAGGAGGTGCGTTATGCCGGGGACCTACAAAATACTGATCATGGGCGCGTCTTATGGTTCGCTTCTGGCGTCCAAAATCCTATTTGGCGGACACAAGCTGCATTTGGTTTGTCTTCCCGCGGAAGCCGATCTGATCAATAGCGAAGGCTTTCGCGTGCGCTTGCCAGTGCGCGGGCGCAAGGAGCCGATCGAACTCGACTCGCGCAAGCTGCCGGGAAAGGTCACCGCTGGGCCTGCCACCGGTGTTAATCCGAAGGATTATGATCTCGTCGGACTAGCCATGCAGGAGCCGCAGTATCGCTCTCCCGGCGTGCGCGAGCTCCTCGAGGCGGTTGCCAAATCGCGCGTGCCATGCATGTCGATCATGAACATGCCGCCGCTGCCATACGTCAAACGTATCCCAGGTCTCGATTACGAGGCGCTCAAGCCCGCCTATACCGATCCCAGCGTATGGGATTCGTTCGATCCCGCCACCATCACCTTGAACAGCCCCGATCCGCAGGCGATCCGGCCGCCGGATGAGAAGGTCAATGTCCTGATGGTCACCTTGCCGACTAACTTCAAGGTGGCGCGCTTCGCGGATGAGAAATCAACAGCGATATTGCGCCAGTTGCAGGACGAGATCGAAGCGATCCGCTACGACACGCCGGAAGGCAAGATTCAACTGCCGGTCAAGCTCAAGGTCTACGATTCGATATTCGTGCCGCTGGCGAAATGGGCCATGCTGCTGGCGGGTAATTACCGCTGCGTCACCAAGGACGGTATGCGCACGGCGCAAGAAGCGGTGCACAGCGATATCGCGACCTCGCGCTCGGTCTACAACTTCGTCTTCGATCTGTGCGTCAAGCTCGGCGCCAAGCCCGAAGATCTGGTGCCGTTCGAGAAATATGCCGAGGCGGCGCAGTCGCTGACGCGGCCGGCTTCTGCGGCGCGCGCTTTGCAGAATGGCGCGCCATTTATCGAGCGCGCCGACAAGCTCGTGCAGCTCATTGCCAGGCAGAAAGGCATGAGTCTTCCGGCGATCGACGCGCAAGTGGCTTTGGTTGACGCCCGGCTCGAGGCCAATCGCAAGAAGCAGGCGGCGTAAAACAAGCCGCGCTCCTAGATTGGCGCGCCGTTACATTGCGGGTCAGATAACGGCGACGTCCTGCCAGAAGCCGAATCGGCCGCCGACCTGTTTCATCTCCGGCCGCGGGGCTTCATAGCACCAGGCGGCGCGGCTGTGCCGCTTGCCCGCGACGATCACATCGTAGAATTGGACGCCGTGCGGACAGGCATGATCGTCCGTTGTCTTGCGGGCCTTTTCGAGCCAGTCCAAGCGCACGGATTGCGGCGGAAAGTATTGATATCCTTTGCATTCGATCACGTCGTCGCTGTCAGCGATCACCGCGCCGTCCACTATCGCCTTCATCGTTCCTTCTCCTCGAATGATAGTCCCACGAAGCTATATAGGGCGCCGCTACCGATGAGCGTCCGAGGGAAGAAAATCTCTTACAAATCAGCTGTATCCCAGCTGCCACACTTTTCCAGAAAATTTCGAGTTTTCCAACGAAAGCATAAATAGGCAGCATTTGCCGTTGATTTAAGCTTGGCTGATCCGCATCAAGATTGAAGAATTCGTGACGTTATTAGCCGCGCATATCGGGATGCGCAGGGGTGTCAAGGATCGGGCTTGCAGCATTCGCTGGCGTCAACAAGCCCGTCTGCCGACAGGGGATAGAAAATAGGGGGTTGGTTATGAAACGAGTGGCTTTACCTTTGCTGATTGTGGCTGGTTTGACGAGTTCGGCGCTAGCCGCCGACATGGCCACGAAAGCGCCGCCGGCGCCGCCGGCGCCGCCGCCCTCGCCATGGGACGTCGCGATCAGCGCGGCCTTGATGAACGACTACAATTTCCGCGGCATCACTCAATCGCGGCACAATCCATCGACCGCGGCTGGGTTCGAAGCGCGGTACACCTTCAATCCGCAATGGCAAGCGTACGCGGGTATCTCGGGCGAGAGCATCGATTTCCCGAACCACGCGGCGGCCGAAATCGACTTCTACGGCGGCATCCGTCCGACCTTCGACAAGCTCGCGCTCGATTTCGGCGTTTGGTACTACTGGTACCCGGGCGGCGAATGCTTCAACGGCGACTTTACGACGCCGTGCGCACCGCCCGGCTCAAATGCGTTTCCTGGATTATTTCTCCCAAACGGCAATGTCGTCAAAGGCAACCTTAGCTTCGTCGAAATCTACGGCAAAGCCACGTATACGATCAACGATCAGTGGGCAGTCGGCGTCCAGGAATGGTACTCGCCGTCGGTCCTGAACTCCGGCGCGGACGGCTGGTTCACCACCGGCAACATCACCTACACCGTACCAAGCGCCATGCTCCCGGGCGGTATCGGCATGTTAATCTCTGGTGACGTCGGCTATTGGGCGCTTGGCACCAGTAGTAACTTCTACTGCACAACCGGTTTCCCGAATGGCTCGCCGGTTGTCACACCAGGAAACGTGTGCGCCGGAGCGTTTCCCGGCGGCGTGCCCTACCAGAGCTACTTGACCTGGGACGCCGGCATAAGTTTCACCTACAAGGCGTTTACTCTTGACCTGCGCTACTACGACACCAATCTCACCAAGGCCGAGTGCAACGTGTTTGTCAGCGATCACACTTCGACATTCGACCCAGGGAGCGTCACCAACTTGAACCCGGGTGGGCTGGCCTCCAATTGGTGCGATGCAGCTTTCGTTGCCAAGTTGTCCTTCGCCACCAACCTCAGCAACATCAAGTAAGGTTTGGGCGGCGACTAAGCAAACATGCGGCCGGCGGCGGAAACGCCGCTGGCCGTTTCGCGTTTCATCTCGTGGTTATGCGGCGTTTGGTGCGCTCCCGCGGCCGGCGTCCAAGATTTTTATCGGTATCGTGGCCACCGCCGTTCTCATCGATGAATTCAATCGGATGGTGCACGTGCGTGCGAGCGGTCCCTCAGGCAAATTAGGTTCGCTTTCGTAACTTGACCCGGGGCCGCAGCCGTTCTCGTCCCCTGGAGAAAACTTGTCTCGCGTAAGATGCTGCAGTACCGAGATAAAATTGGGTTCGTTTTGCACTTTTTACTTCCTTCATACAATTATAAGTTGCTTTTGGTATTTTTGCACTCCAAGAACCTGCGCAGCGCTCGGGCGCGTCGACCTGCAGCGCGGCGCTCGTAACGGTCGAGCATGATCAGTTCAGGTAGTGAGCGCCGTATTGCTTCGGCGGTGCGCTCGGGCTCTGTTGTTGGCATCGCCGGAGGTTCGAGTCCTTCGAAACGAACCAGCTCGCCGCGATCGAACGCACGGAAAAAACGCTTGGCCTCGCGGATCAAGTGTGAGGCCGGCGGCCCTTTAGCGTCACCAAACGCTATCACGCGCGAAGTCAATTCGACTTGCACGCGTCTGATCTGCGCGAGGTCAAATTCTGCCTGGGCAATTGTCCGCGCACACTCGAGGGTGACAACATCAGTGCTGGCACCGGCGATGTTGCGCGCCAGGCGTTCAATATGTTTGATGCGGTCCGCGGTTGCAGTCGCGGCGGCAGCAAGACCGTGGCGGAAGGAATTCCGATTGGATCTTTTCCTGCCAGCAGATGAGCGCGGGCCGGTGCTGCGGCGTGCATTGCGACGGTTGGCGGCAATTTGTCGATCGGTGGCCACGGATCATGCCAGTTTTGGCGGTGGTTTCTTTGCGGCATTGTCAAGCGCCAGAACTTCACCATCGATCAGTTTTTCCGCGGTTTCGCGCAGCTGTCGTCTAAGTCCGCCACGAAATTCCGCGAAAGCACGCAGTGCCTTGTCTAAACGCCATTCTCGCGATTCCAATAGCCGATCGAACTTCTCAAGATCTGTAGCCCTAATTCGCATCGCCTCGGGTTCAATCGCGTGCTCGTCGAGGCCGAAATAAGCGAGCTTTTGCAAAACCGCCTGTTTGGCGTTTCGGTCATTACCGAACCATTGATGAGCAGCAAGCTTGTCTTTATCATCAATACCGAGGACGAATGGTCCCGGTTCTCGGCAACCACTAAGCAGGTTTTCCAAAGCGCTACGATAGGCAGAATTGAGTATGTTTGTTTTAGCGCGGCGGTAGCGGCGAATTTCCCACATCAGGGCCGCTATCTCTTCGACCATAAACTCTTCGACGGCTCCGTGCGGCTTGAACTCATCCTTAAGAGCGTCGCGCAAACGTGAAAACTGATCTGCAGATTCAGTGATGAGCACCGGCGGCGGTTTCACGAGCGCCAAGCGCAAACGAGGTCGTCTGGTCATTTTTACTACCTACTAGTTTACTACCTACTGGCTCAAAAGCGACTTACCCAATTCTTTATTATAGCTGATTCTTATCTTGACGGTGGTTTACGCCACGGAAGATCGAGAAACCTGAATGAATCAACGAGCCGCTGCTCAAGCCAGCGTATCTCTGCTGCCGGTTTTCTGGCCACACTTCGAATCACCGACATTCTCGTCGCTGATTCAATTGGATGGCGATTGATACTTAGCACCAGTGCCGCCGCTTCGATCTAGCGGCTTAATTCTTTTTCTGGTGCCGCTTTCGTAGGCGTACTCCGGGTCCGCCGCCGTTCTCGTCGATGAATTCGATGCCACGCGCCGCCAAAGCGTGTCTGATGGCTCGTATCGCCACAACCGATACTTGCCGTCGTTGTTTTTCGAAATCGACTATCGTCGACAATCCCAAAGTTGCGGCATCCGCAAGCTCGCCCTGCGTTAGCTCCAATAGCGCGCGAGCGGCCTTGCATTGACCAGGTGTGATAGTATCAACATTTTTTGTTGACATCAACTCCTAAACCCGATAAACATTTTTTGTTGATCAGCCATACGTGATCGCCTGCGAACCCACGACATAAAAGGCCTAATCATGAGTCGAATCCATAGTCAAACAGAACCACGTCGCTATTTTGTTGGCGGCTCGGATGCCCGCATCATCATGGGCGACGATGAGCCCGCGCTAATCCGCCTCTGGCGAGAGAAGCGCAGGGAAGCCGAACCGGAGGACCTCTCGGGCAATCTCGTCGTTCAGCTCGGTCTTGCGACCGAAGATCTGAACCGGCGCTGGTATGAGAGCAATACCGGTCAGGTCCTTACCGACGTCCAGCGGCAGGTCCGTCACCCAGTATTACGCTGGATGGCGGCCACGCTCGACGGCCGAGTCGAAACTACCGGCGCGGTCTTCGAGTCCAAATTCATGCTGCCGTGGTCATTCTCGGAAGAAGCGGCGGCCGAGAAATACATGCCGCAGCTGCAACACAATATGTGGGTGGTTGCGGCCAGGAGCGCGGTCCTCTCGGTGATCACTGGCGGCGGCAAATGGGTCGAGATCACTACCCATGCCGACCCGCTTTATCAGCATCTGATCGTCACGGCCGAGCGGAAGTTCTGGCGGTGCGTTGAGAGCGGCGAGCCCCCTCAGCTCT
>Ga0318533_10001960_pt1 | contig 10619 bp, 8 predicted proteins | sample GRESIP053b4f27_FD_203675 | JGI IMG/M metagenome (GOLD analysis project Ga0318533, IMG submission 203675) | Tropical soil microbial communities from Luquillo Experimental Forest, Puerto Rico - GRE.SIPMG.053b4f27 | ecosystem: Environmental > Terrestrial > Soil > Tropical forest > Bulk soil...
ACCAGCGATTTCGGGACCTATACGACCGACCAGTATTACGACGATCTCGGCCGCCTGACCGATTATCGCAGCAACCCCGACATGGCCGAGCTGCTCATCACGAAGAGTCAGGAAACGCTCTTATGGATGCGCCGCCAGAGCATCCGCTTCGCGCCGATGTACTCGCGCCAGGCCTTCAAGCATGAGGGCAAGTTCGTGTTCTGGGGCGGGCTCGCGCTCGAAGCCTGGGGCGGCGGTCCGGGGCTCGTCGAGGGCCTCTTCAAGGCCGCCGAGGAGCGCCAGATCCAGGTCGTCTATGAGGCGCACGGCGAGGCGCTGATCGCCGACGACGACGGCGTGCACGGCGTTGTTGCCAAGGTCGACGGCAAGACCACCCGCATTCCGGCCAAGGCCGTCGTGCTCGCCTGCGGCGGGTTCGAGGCCAATGCCGAGATGCGCACGCGTTATCTCGGCCCCGGCTGGGATCTTGCGAAAGTGCGCGGCACCCGGTTCAACACCGGCGCCGGCATCAAGATGGCTCTCGACATCGGCGCGATGCCCTACGGCAACTGGTCGGGCTGCCACGCGGTCGGCTGGGACTACAACGCGCCCGAGTTCGGCGACCTCGCGGTCGGCGACAATTTCCAGAAGCACAGCTACCCGTTTGCGATCATGGTCAATGCTGACGGCGTGCGCTTCTGCGACGAGGGCGCCGATTTCCGCAACTACACTTACGCGAAATACGGCCGCCTCATTCTCGAGCAGCCGCACCAATTCGCGTGGCAGATTTTCGACCAGCAGACGGTGCATTTGCAGCGCGACGAATACCGCATCCGCCAGGTCACCAAGGTGACGGCCGACATGATCGAAGGGCTGGCTGACAAGATGGCCGAATACGCGCCGGTCGATAAGCCGCGCTTCATCGAGACCGTGAAGGCATTCAACGCGGCGGTGCGGAAGGACGTGCCGTACAATCCGACGGTTAGGGACGGCCGCGGCACCGCGGGTATCGATCCGCCCAAGACCAACTGGGCGATGGCAATCGAGAAGCCGCCGTTTGAGGCCTATTGCACGACCTGCGGCGTCACTTTCACGTTCGGCGGGTTGCGTATCGACACTGACGGAAGGGTCCTCGACACCGCGCAAAAGCCGATCCCAGGCCTCTATGCCGCCGGCGAGCTGGTCGGCGGGTTGTTCTACTTCAACTACCCCGGGGGCACTGGCCTCGTCTCGGGTTCGGTGTTTGGCAAGATCGCCGGCAGCAGTGCCGGCACCGCTGCGCTCAAGGGCTGAAAAAGCTGCGTACGGCGCCGCGTAGGCACCGGCGCCAATCAGAGATACCGGGCGTGGTGCCAATAGGGGCCGTAGCCCCAGGCATGTCTATGATGGTGGTTGCGGTACCGCCAAGCCTTGCCAATCCAGCTGACTGTGCGGTAGAGCCGGTCAATTGCCGCGCGGTCTCGGTGCTTTCGTAACGTTCCGTTTATGCAGACGCCTTTCGAGTAGCCTGGCAGTCATAAATTTTACAAAAAATGACAACATGTCACTGGGAAGCCATGTAGTTTCATCAAGGGGTTACAGCGCGAGCTTATTTTGAGCTGATCGAGCGGCCTCGGCTAGCTGAGGCTGGAACCGCGAATGTGGTATCGATGAGCGAATTTACTAAGCTGCTCGAGAGCGAAATCCCACGGCTGCGGCGCTATGCCCGAGCACTGACGCGCGACCCAGTGCGGGCCGATGACCTTGTGCAGGATTGCCTGGTCCGCGCCATCGCCAAGCAGCATCTTTGGCAACCGGAAACCAATCTGCGCGCTTGGCTGTTCACGATCCTGCACAACCAAAACATTAATGACATCCGCCACTCCATACGCGAAGAGACCAAGATCCCAGCGGAAGAAGTTACCCCGCCTCTGACCGTTGCTTGCGATCCCACCAGCGCACTGCAGATCCGTGACCTGGAGCGGGCGCTCGCCACGCTCGCCGCGGAGCAGCGACAGGTGATTCTGCTTGTCGGTCTCGAAGGGATGAGTTACGAGGAGGTAGCGACGATTCTCAACATCCCGATCGGCACTGTGCGTTCGCGCTTGTCGCGTGGGCGCGAGACGCTGCGCAGGCTGATGGATGTGAGAGGGACGACGATGGAGCGCCCAAACAGTCGCCGCGCCAACCCAGGCAGCACCTTCTACAGAGTCGCTTGATCGACAGAGAGTGCTCTAGAAATCGCTGAAGCGATACTGCCGGCGATAGCCCCAGTAAACCTGCGAAATCAGCAGACGCGCCCTTCCCTTAGTAACATGCCTCTCTTGCCGGCAATGATGAGAGCCTTACCCCGGCTGCAGAGCGCGAAGCGCGCGTCTCGGAACCATCGAACCGGGCCGGCGTATCATTATCATGGTAACGAGCGCGAACGAGGCCAGGAGGAACAACAAAACGTACCGGCCGGTTGTCTTGCTGGTCGAGGACGAAACTTTATTGCGCGAGACCACTGCCGAATATCTTCGGCTTTCAGGCTTTACCGTCGTCGAGGCGGCGAACGCCGGGGAAGCTCTGGCTGCGTTTGCCGCCGGGGAGTCGGTAGACCTCGTCTTCAGCGATGTCCGGCTGGCCGCAGGCACCATGGATGGGTTCAAGCTTGCCCGATGGGTCCACCGACATCACCGGGGCGTCCCCGTGTTGCTGACCTCCGGGCACGGCGAGGCAATCCGTGCGGCCGCGCTGGTGGGAGGGAGTTCATTCGTCGCGAAGCCTTACCGCCAGAAATCGCTGGTGAGTCGGCTTTGCCGCCTGCTCGATGAAGCCCGAGGCCGGACAGCCTAGCCTGCCTCGCCGAGTACTCCCCGTATCTTGGCGATCAAGCCGGCGAAGGTGAACGGCTTGGCGATAAACTCGACGCCGGGGTCGAGCCTGCCCTGATGGATGATGGCGTTTCGCGCATATCCCGTCGTGAACAGCACTAACAGACCCGGATGTTGCCGTTGAGCCTCATCGGCGAGCTGCCTTCCGTTGAGGGTTCCGGGAAGTCCGACATCCGTGAACACAAGGCGGACATCCGGCTCCTTTTCGAGCACGTGCAACGCGGTCGCGCCGTCTGTCGCGGTCAGCACGCGATAACCTTGCTCTTGCAGCACCTCCGCGACGGGCATCAACAAAAGCTCGTTGTCTTCGACGACAAGGATCGTCTCCGCTCGCGGTTCCGCGGGGACCGGCTGGCGGCCGGTCACATCGCGAATATCGACGCCGTCTCCGGCAAGCCGCGGCAGGTAGAGCTTCACCGTCGTACCTTGATTCAGCTCACTATAAATCTTCATGTGGCCCGCCGACTGCTTGACGAAGCCATAAACCTGGGACAGGCCGAGCCCCGTCCCGTGTCCCGCCTCCTTCGTCGTGAAGAACGGCTCGAAAGCCTTATCGATCGTTTCCTTGGACATGCCGGCGCCCGTATCGGTGACGGCCACCATCACGTATTGGCCAGCCGTTACCTCGGCATGGGCCGCGGCATAGGCCTCGTCGAGATGAACATTGCCGGTCTCTATCGTGATCTTGCCGCCATTCGGCATCGCGTCGCGCGCATTGACCGCCAAGTTCAGCAGAGCATTCTCTAGCTGGTTCACGTCGGCATAGACCGCCCACAAACCCGCGGCGGAAACGGTTTCGATCGCGATGCTCTCGCCCAGGGTCCGGTGCAGAAGATTGGACATGCCAGAGACCAATCGATTGACGTCTATTGACCTCGGCTCGAGGGGTTGACGACGAGAAAACGCCAACAACTGCTGAGTCAGCGCCGCAGCGCGGTCGGCCCCTTGAAGCGCCGCCTCAATGCGTTCGCCAACCCTCGGATCGTCGGACTCCAACCGCCGTTGCAGGATTTCGAGGTTGCCAATGATTACACCCAGCATATTGTTGAAGTCATGGGCAATGCCGCCCGTGAGCTGGCCCAGTGCCTCCATCTTTTGCGACTGGCGAAGAATTTCCTCTGCGCTCTCACGTTCTTCTCTTTCTCGAACGAGCGCAGCCTCTGCCTCCACTCGATCGGTAAGGTCGTGGGTGAGTTTGGCAAATCCCTGCAGGTCGCCACCCTCATCGCGGATCGCCGTGATCAGCACGCTAGCCCAAAACCGTGAACCGTCTTTCCGAACTCGCCAGCCCTCTGCCGACGCACTTCCATTACCAATTGCGGTCTCGAGGAGACGTACCGGTACGCCAGACTCAATATCTTCGCTGCGGTAAAAGCAGGAAAAGTGACGCCCGACGATCTCCTCGGAACGGTAGCCCTTCATACGCTCGGCGCCTCGGTTCCAGTTGATCACCCGGCCCTCGGGGTCGATCATGAAGATCGCATAGTCTTCGATTCCGGAGACCATCAGACGAAAGCGTTGCTCGCTTTCGCTCAGCGCCGCCTCCGAGCTTGAGATGCGGCGGAAACTGCCGGTGACGAGGATGCCTCCGAGGACCATAAGTGTGGACGCAACTGCGCCGCCGATCAGACTGACGATCGCGGTGGCGTGTTCGGCGGTATCGCCCAGAGCTTGCCGGTCCTTCAGCAAATTCTTTTCGGCCGTGATGGCAGCATCGATGAGCTGAGCGATGGCGCGCATGCTGTCGGCGCCGACATTTGTCTCGACGATCTTCCGGGCGGCGTCGAAGCCGTCGTTTTGACGGGCATCGACCGTGCGTTTCGCCTCGGCAAGCTTGATATCGATCTGAGATTCGAGGTTTGGCCACCGGCGCTGCTGCTCGGGATTGTCAGCAGTCAGCTGCTTCAATTTTGATAGGATGGCGGGTACCCGCTCTAAACCCGATCTGTACGGATCGAGATATGCGGCATCCCCGGTGATCAGGAAGCCCCGCTGGCCCCGCTCGGCGTCCTGGAGAGCGAGTTGAAGCGATTGCGCCGTCGTAATCACCTCGATGGTATGGGCAACGAGGTCTTGGCTCCGCCTCAGCTCCGGAACAGTCCTGAGAATCTGGTAGATCTGGAGGCCAACGAGCACGACCGCAGGTACCAGGACGAGAGCCAGTCCCTGCCACAGCGCCTTCGGCAGTCCGAGGCGCGCAATACGATCCGATAGCGCAGGGAATTTAGTCGCTAATGCCCCCGGACGAGCCAGGTTTTCTTTAGTTATGCTTCCACCTCTCTGTGATGCGTTCACCGAAGCAACGGAATGGAACGCAACCCGAACGATACTCTCCGATCTGCTCAGGTGGAAGCGCGGTCTTCCGCGGCCGTGGCCGGTGGGTGTTTGGTCCGCTTTTCGAATGTGATCAGTGTCCGCCGCTGCTCGCTTCACCGATCAGGAGCAGACCGGAGGATTTGCGCCGCCTCGTCGGTGCGCTCAAGCTCCCTGGAGGAAAGCAAACCGCAGTTGGTTCAGAGCCTCGACATTGTCCGGCTCGACAGCAAGGCACCGGCCTAAATTCAGGCTCCGTATTAGGCAAGATCGCCGGGACCAGCGGCGGCACCGAAGCCCTCGGGCAGCGAGCCGCCGCTAGCTGAGGCCCGCCGTGGCGGGCCTCACGCCAGCCCGTCGTCGTCATCATTCGATCGACGGTGGCGCCGGCGGATAGGGCGAGGCATATTGCGGCGGCGGTGGCGCCGGCGGATAGGGCGAAGCATACTGCGGCGGCGGTGGCGTGATCGACGCCACCGGCGGCGGTGTGGTCGACGCCAAACCGGCTGTCCCGCCCACAGCGCCGCCGATGATGGCGCCGGGCACGCAACCGATGCCGAGCAGCGGCGCGGTCGCCGCGGCGCCTATGCCACAGCCGACAGCGGCGCCGCCCAGACCGCCTTCGGTGAGATTGGCGCCTGGATTCGGCGTGCATCCGGCAAGTACGAGGAGCCCCGCGCCAGCAGCAATCGAAATCGTCTTCCTCATCGGATTTCCTTTCTCTTAATGACCGCGAGACCATCTCTAGGTGGCCTCGCGCTTCATCACCGCGGGGCGAACGTTCGCCCCGTGCAGGTGACCTGCTTTTTGGAGTTAAGGGAGGCTACGGGCGATACCGTGGCGCCGGTCGGAACAAACCGGTGCCACGGGTCGAGTCGAAGTTATCCGCCCGCCGTATCTTTACCTAGGATACGAATAGCCCTGCCAATAGGGGCCATAGCCCCATCCGTAATGCCGCCAATAGGGATGATGGTGATGCCACCACCATGTGGAATGGTGAGGCCAGCACTGCCAAGCAAAACCATTCCACCAGCACGCCGCATCAGCCGGGCGGGCAAAAGCAGCGGTGCCGATCGTCAAGGCGGCGAGCGTCGTCAGGACGAATTTCCTCATCGCTTCACCTCCGTGATGCTTGTCTTCTGCGGAGGAAACGGTGAGCGAGATCGATTCAATCCCTTTAACCAATTATTTTTTACTGATCGCCCTGAGTATGGCTTCCACCGCGGCTTGTGGGTCGGCGGCCCGCATCACTTCGCCCATCACCGCAATGCCGTGCGCTCCGGCGGACCGGCACAGCCCGGCGTTGTCGGCCGTGATCCCGCCGAGCGCGATTACCGGACCCGGTGCCCGTGCGACGACGCTTGTCAGCCCGTCGAGCCCGAGTGCGGGGCCGTAACCGGGCTTGCTGGCGCTGACGAAGACCGGGCTGACGGTGACGTAATCGGCGCCGGCCTGTAGCAGGGTCGAAGCCTCCTCGGCGGAATGCGCCGAGGCGCCGATCAGCGCGCCGGGAAGCCGGGTACGCGCCGTCTCCGGTCTCGAGCCGCTTGGCAAATGCACTGAGTCGGCGCCGGCATGAATCGCCGCATCGATATCCTCATGTATGCCAACAGTAGCTCCGCAGCGGCGGCCGAGTACGACGAGCCTGCCGAGCAGCGCGCGGCGCTCGGCCGGCAGCACATCCTTCTCGCGCAGGCTGAACCAGCGGCACCCTCCGGCGAAGGCCGCTGCCGCGATTTCTTCAAGCGGCCGGCGCGCCTGGCTGCTGTCGGAAATGATCAACAGCGGCGGGACCGGAAGCCTAACGATGACCTCACTCACGGCCGCGGCGAAACGAGGAGCAGTTCGGCCTCGACGGTGACGCGGATTTTGCTCTCGCCCGGCTCGGCTACCGGAGCTGGCGCCGCCATCGCGGCGAAGCGCGGCACTGGTGAGCCGCCAGTTTCGGCGTTGCCGACGTGCAAATCGCGGTAGCGCAGCACGCTGAGGTGCATTTGTTCGGCGATCGACGCGGCGCGGTGGCCGAGCGCTGCGAGTGCCTCTGAGGTGAGGTCCTCCTCGGCGCCTCGCACCGTCTCGGGAGCGATTTCATAGCCTAGTGAAGAAGTCGACAGCCCGTCCGACTGCAGCGCGCCAGCCAGCTTCAGCATCGAATCGGAGTCCTTGCCGATCAAGATCACCGATTGCCCACCGCGCCAGCGCACTGGTCCACCCTGCGGCCGCTCCTCGCCAACATTGTAGAAGCCGGTTTCGACCCGCACTCCTTGCACGCGCTTGGCGCGGTCGAGCGCCGCAGCCATGCGCCGGTTGATTTCCGTCTGGACCGTCTCCGCGTCCGCCCCGGTTGCTTCGACCCTGAGTTCGATCCGCAACACATCGCGCGTGACAGTGCGCTCGGCGGTCTGGCTGAGGTGCAGGATGGTCATCGGCCGCTCCGCATCTTGCGCAAGCGCCGGGGCGACGGCGCACAGCGCGAGAACGAGCCCGATGAAGCAGGACCGTGGGCGTCCCGCCCGCCATGCGGGCCCCCTGTTCCCTACCAGGGGCAGGCTCCGACCCGCGGCCCCATATCTCATCGTCAGCCGATTTTCGTCAGCTGGCGGGCCGATAGGCTCTCAAGTTGCTTGAGCCGATCAAAGAGCACGTCTGGCGCGATCCGCGCGTCGCCGGCGTCGAGGCATCCGCGGAACTTTTCGAACAGCTCGACTTCGCTTAACGGGCGGTCGGCGTGACCTTTGGCGCGCGACATCTTCTCGCTTTCGACGCTGCCGCCGCCGGCGAGATCGATGCGAACCTGGTCCCACACGGAGGCGCCGGAAACTTCTGGGTCATAGTTCCGGTTGGTCTCGATCCCGACCTTTCGCATCAGCGCCTGAACTTCGGGGCGCTGGACAAAGCCGTCGTTGTACTCGCCAAGCCCGGCGCGGCGCGCGATCACCGCCGCGGCCATAGCGAACTCGATGCTGAACTTCGCCTCCAACCCAGTCTGCGGCTCGTGGTTGCGCAAGATCAGCGCGTGCGTATCGCTCAGTGAGACGGTGATTTTCTTGATTTCCTCGGGCCGCAGCGGCCGGCGAGCGAGCAGTTCGAGCATCGCGTCGAGCGCCCGGTGGGTGCAGTAGCATGCCGGGTATTTTTTGATGCCGAGCCGGTACTTGACGATTTTCCACTCCTCTCCAAGGCCTTGAGCCGGGGTCTCCCGATCGACTTCTCCAGCGGGGGATACGGCACTCAGGAACCCTTGTGGATGCTCGAGCGCGTCGGGGGATGCGGTGAAACCGATCTCGGCGAGCCGCGCCGCGAAAAGGCCCGAATGCGCCGAACGGCCGGCATGGAACGGCTTCGTCATCGTGCCGAAATTGGCCATGATGCCGCTGCTCTGCGAAGCCGCCAGCGCCAGCGCGTGGGCCGTCCGCGGCGCATCGAGGCGCCGCAACGATGCGCACGCAGCGGCCGCGCCGATTGGTCCGAAGATGCCGGTCGGATGCCATCCCTTGCGATGGTGGTGGCCGGGATCGCGCCAGGCGAGTTCCGCCCACGTCTCGTATCCCGCGACATAGGCCGCGAGCATATCGCGACCGGAGGCGCCGAGGGCCTCGCCTTCAGCGATGATCGCCGGGACCAGCACGGTGCTCGGATGGCCGCGCAAGGAAGCGACATCGTCGTAGTCGAGGGCATGCCCCGCGGTGCCGTTGATCCACGCCGCTTCGGGCGCCGTGGCCCTTTCGCCGCTGAAGTACAGGGAGGCCTCGCCACCTGTCGGCTGCAGCGCCCGGCGCAACAGCTGCGGCGCCGGATCGCGGGCGCCGGCGATCATAGTCGCAATGCAATCGATGAAACCGATCCGTGCGACATCGATGGCTTTGGCGGGAAGCCGCGCGAAAGCGGCGTCCGCGACGAACCGGCCGAGGTCCCGGGTGAGCGACATTGGCATCTCCTTCTTGGGCGAGCGGTTGCAATCGGACGAGTTTCGACAGCATTCTCGACTAAATCGAGCAGGCGGCCCAGTCCGATTTCAGGCTCGATGATCGTAGACGGTCTCGCATGGCGCAGCAGGGCTTGCGGGCGCTCGTCACGCGCCCTCGGGAAGAAGCAGAGGCGCTTGCCGCGGCGTTGACGGCGCGCGGTATCGAGGCAGTTGTCGAGCCGCTAATGCAGGTTCATTACCATACGCCGGCAGCGCTCGACCTGGCGGGGGTGCAGGCAATCCTGTGCACCAGCGCCAATGGTGTCCGTGCTTTGGCCCGGACGAGCAAAGAGCGGGAGATGCTGCTGTTGGCGGTCGGCGATGCGACAGCCGCACGTGCCCGCTCCGAAGGCTTCACAGCGGTCGAGAGCGCCGGCGGCGACGTCAACGACCTTGCCCGCCTGGCGGCGGCTCGGCTCCGGCCGCAAAGCGGGTCTCTGCTGCACGTCGCCGGCAGCGTCGTCGCCGGTGATCTTGTCGGGGCGTTGGGCGAGCGAGGCTTTCGGGTCGAAAGGCATGTCCTGTACGAGGCGCAGCCGATGAAGGCGCTAAGTCCGACCACTATTGACGCTCTGCGTGGGGGCGCGATCGATTTCGCTTTATTCTTCTCGCCGCGAACGGCCGCGATTTTTGCAGAGCTCGCTGTGGCGGCTGGAGTAGTGCCGTGCTGCGCGAGGATGACGGCGCTTTCGATCAGCGGTGCCGCCGATGCGGCCCTTGCCGGTCTCCCCTGGCTCGACCGCCGGGTTGCCGAGCGGCCGAACCAAGCAGCCTTGCTCGCGGCCCTCGATCGTGTTCTCTGCGAGCGAGCAGGAGGTTGAACGGGAAATCGGCGAATGTCCGAGGGGCACGGCGAAGAACATCCGGAAGAAGAGGGTGCAGGCAATGTCGCGGCGCGGCCCGCTGCCGCGTCTGCGAGGCAACGCAGATCCTATGGCATTGCCCCCTGGCTCACGACTTTGCTGATGCTGGTCGTCGCCGGGGTGGGCCTGTCTCCGTTCTGGGCCCCGCAGCTGGCGCTGCTGTTGCCCTGGGGCACGGAACCAGGCATTCCGAACGACGAATACGCGGCTCTCGCCGGGCGCGTAGCGGCGGTCGAGCAGCGTTCACCCGCGCCCGGCATCAACGTCGATGCCGTGAAATCGGCGATGAACGGGCTGGGGCAACGAGTCGAGCAACTCGAAACCACCGTCAAAGGCCTCATCGCCAAGTCCGCCGCGGACGCCGACGCGCTCAAGTCGCAGGTCAGCAACTTAACGCAACGGGTCGATCGGCTCGCGGGCGCGAGCAGCGGAGATCAGCAGCTCGAAGCCTCGGTCACTTCGGTGAAAACCGGGCTGCAAAACCTCGAGGAACGGGTCACGGCGGTCGAATCCCAAGCCGCTGCACGGCGAGCGAGCGATGCAGCAGATTTGCAAAAAATCCAACAAGAGCTCGCTCGCCTCGGCACAGTAACTAGCGACCTTGCGAGCCGACTCGGCACGCTCGAGCGCGATCAGCAGTCA
>Ga0318533_10001962_pt1 | contig 10615 bp, 10 predicted proteins | sample GRESIP053b4f27_FD_203675 | JGI IMG/M metagenome (GOLD analysis project Ga0318533, IMG submission 203675) | Tropical soil microbial communities from Luquillo Experimental Forest, Puerto Rico - GRE.SIPMG.053b4f27 | ecosystem: Environmental > Terrestrial > Soil > Tropical forest > Bulk soil...
TTTCTGGTAGTGGGTCAAAATTGACCTACTACCAAACTTCCCGCCGGCTTGCTATTACCAAATGCATCCGGCGGGATCTTATGGTAGACTTCAGCCATGGACCCTGCAGGAACGGATACTCATCCCTCGGTGCCCGCACCCAACCTGTTTATGCCCCATCCTGGTTTCAGTGATGAGGTAAATCGAAACATCGTGCAGTCGGAAATCGAAGGCGGCGTGCACCTGGACGGCCTCGGAAACGGCGCTGTCCTGGAAGTTGAGACCCAGAATCACTACTACACCATCGTCAAAATTGGCGGGGCTGAGGCCCTGATCTCCGGCCACCCGCAGTATTGTCCCGATCCCGTGCAGGTGAGAATCGAGGGATCAACGTGGGGTGGGTCGATGCTCAAGATCCGGTACATCGGGCGTGGGATGCGCCTGGAGTTTATGCACCCCACTTATCGGACCATCCGGACCTCGCGCATCGTGGAGATCCGGGCGCGGGACCATGTAATGAATGTTCCGGCCTGACCCGGTCGAATTTCAAGATCGGATCCAGAGCCAGCTACCCCTGCAGCCGAGTCCGACGCCCGACCCCACCCACAAACACCCTATCCCCCAACCTAACCTAACCTATAAACCGATTGACACCTCCGGGCGGCCAGCCATATCATTAAACAGAATTTCAATTGCCCTTCGTGGCAAGGGTTTCCTGAATGGCCTCCTTCGGTGAGAGTTTGCGACGCGAACGAGAGATGCGAGGTGTCAGCCTGGAGGAGATCTCCACAACGACCAAGATTAACCTACGTTTCCTACAAGCCATTGAGGCCGAAGATTTTGCCAAGCTCCCCGGCGGTATTTTCACGCGCAGTTTCCTCCGCGCCTACGCCGGTTATCTGGGTCTTGACACCGAACGCATTCTGGTCGAATACCAGCTAGTGGCTCCGCCGGCAGTTGAAGGCATCTCTAGCTTCAACAAAACCAGCCTGCCACAAGCACGCCGGGGCTTTCTAGCGCGTTTCGTGCCCGTGCTGGTAGCTGCTCCCTTACTGGCGTCGGGTTATATACTCTACCGCTATTCTCACCGTACTCCGGAAATCGCGGCAAGCGTAACAGTCACGCCTCCGGTCTCAAGTCCGCCGGTTCCGGCCACTCAAAGCACGGCAGCCAGCCCTTCGCCCCAAGGCGTTGGTTCGGGCGCGACCACTTCTGGCACGCAGGACGCAACGAATTTGGCCGCACAGCCCGACAAAACATCGAGCCCGCGTGACGAGAGTTTGATGAGTGCTGAGCAACCGTCCAGCGGCGGCCAGCCCAACCCAAATGTACCGACTGCCACCGGGACCGCGACCATCGGGCTCGAGAGCGCGCCTGGTAACCGGGGGGAACCCAGGTCCGCCGTGCCTCCCAGTCCGACTGCCGCGAGTCGAGGGGGGGAGGGAGACATGGTTTTGGAGGTGGTGACCACGGAACGTGCTTGGGTGGCCGTGGACGCTGACGGCAAAACAATCTTCCAACGCACCCTGGATCCAAACGAGGTCAAAACCTTCACGGCCAAAGATTCCTTCGAAGTGTGGACTGGTAATGCCCAAGGCACGGTGCTGACCTTGAATGGCACTAAGCAAAAGTCCTTGGGCCGCGAAGGCGAGATCAAGCGGGTTCGCCTGACGCGGGACGGCCTGCAACAACCTCTACCTTGAGGGCGAAGCCATTCCAAAGAGCATCCTCGACACGATGAGGGACGGGACGGCGCCGGAGTCGATCCGCCGCAAAGGTGCGCGCGGCGACGTGCCTGTATCCCTTGTGGAGAAGATCGAGATCCTCGTCTTTCTTTCCACCCATGCCGATGTTGAGACAAGCCAGCAAGCACTCCACTCACTTCGTGGTTGGAACACCCAGGAACTTGATCAGGTTTTGAGCGATCCTTCCACGTCGCCCGCGGTCATCGACTTCGTCTTCGACCGTATCTTGGAGGAACAGAAAGATCTCCACCAGGTGCTGGAACAAAGCGCCGCCCCATCGAGCGCACTCGGGCCGCCCGCCAATACGCAAAAATTGGAATCCGGCTCGGCCTCGTCCGCCCTTGCGGACTCCGGGTTGGCCGCTACCCCGAGCTTGGAAGCCGAGCAGGCGTCGGCCATTGGCGCTGAGACGGACCGCAGCAAAGAAACTCTCCTGCAGAGAATGGCGCGCCTGACGGTTCCCCAGAAGGTTCGCCGGGCACTGGTGGGAAGTCAGGAGGAGAGGCTTATCCTCGTACGGGATTCCAACCGAGTCGTGGTGCGGTCCGTCATCCAGTCACCTAAACTTTCTGATAGCGAAATTGAATCTTTTGCCGCCATGAGAACCGTGCAAGAGGAGGTCTTAAGGCTCATCTCTAAGAATCGCGTGTTCATCAAGAACCCTGTGGTGATCCGCGCCCTGGTCTTCAACCCACGTTCCCCAATCGACGTCAGTCTGCCTTTGATCAAGCTGCTGAAAGATCGTGATCTCAAATTGCTAACCATCGACAAGAACGTTCCGGACCCGGTTCGAAATAGTGCGGTCCGACTTTACTTGACCAGGACACAGAAGCGGTAAGGCTAGGCGGCTGCCGCACCCCTGCTCGCCCTGAATCGACGCTTCCCATGACTTGTGAAGTCAAGCAACTCGGGCGGGTGGATTACTCCGAAGCGCTGCAGCTGCAACGTCGAAACGTCGCGCTCCGCAAGGCGGGTACGATTCCGGACACGTTATTGCTGCTCGAGCATCCACACGTCTACACGCTCGGCCGGAACGCCAAGAAGGAACACCTGCTGGTCTCGAGGGAGTTCCTCACCAAGGCCGGTGCGGAAGTCTTCGAGACGGACCGAGGCGGTGACATCACCTATCACGGCCCGGGACAGTTGGTGGGTTATGCCATCCTGGACCTTACGTGGCATCGGCGGGATATCGCCTGGTACATGCGTGCACTCGAGGAAGTCCTTATTGGCGTGGCAGCCGGGTTTGGCATCCGGGCACGACGCCTCAACGGCATCACCGGCGTCTGGGTGGGCAGCGAGAAATTGGTGGCCATGGGGGTTCACATCTCGCGGTGGGTCACCTCACATGGATTTGCATTCAACGTGAATACGGACTTGCGTTACTTTGAGCACATTGTTCCCTGCGGTCTGCGCGGCAAGGGTGTGACATCGATCGAGAAGCTGCTAGGCCGAAACGTCGAGATGGAAGCGGTCGCAAAACGTGTCAGTGAGGAGTTCGGTCAGGTCTTTGGTTTCGAAATGGTCCCAGTCGAAGAGTCGAGGGTCGAAAGCGGGTAGGCACGGTCAGCGACTTTCTGACCGTGGCCTCTTTTCGTGTGCGATAAAGGAAAAGCCCACGCTCACAACACCCGTGACCGTGGCTACCGGTACTCTTCGACCTTCAACTCTTCGACTGCTCTTATGAAACTTGCCCGCGCACAACATCATGAACTCTACTACTACCTGCGCCTGAACCGGCGGGTAGACGAGCAACTGGCCGCACTCTACCGGCAGGGCAAGGTGGTGGGTGGTGTCTATTCCAGCCTCGGGCAGGAGGCGATTTCGGTTGGTACAGCTTACGCGCTCGAGCCGCGGGATATCATCGGCCCGATGATCCGCAACGCGGGCGCGATGCTGGTGCGAGGCTACAAGCCTCGCGATTTGTTCCTGCAGTACATGGCGCGCAAGGATGGTCCGACGGGCGGCCGCGAAGCGAACACCCACTTTGGCGATCTCCAAAAGGGAGTCATTGCACCAATCAGCATGCTGGGCGAGCTGGTCCCCGTGCTAGCCGGCGTCGCGCTCGCGTCCAAGATCCGCAAGGAAAACCGTGTGGCCCTGACCTACGTCGGTGATGGCGCCACCAGCACGGGCCAGTTTCACGAGGCGCTGAACCTGGCTTCCGTTCAGAAGCTGGGGCTGGTGGTGATCGTCGAAAACAACGGCTGGGCGTACTCCACGCCCACCGCGAGGCAGGCTGCTGTCCGTGACCTGGCGGAGCGCGCCAAGGCTTATGGGATGCCGTCGGCCATCGTGGACGGCAACGACGTCTTGAACGTGATGGAGGCCACGCGTTCGGCCGCTAAACGCGCGCGCGAAGGCGGCGGACCCACGTTCATCGAGGCCAAGACCATGCGCATGAAGGGCCACGCCGAGCACGATGACGCGAGTTACGTGCCGAAGGGAGTCTTGGAAGAATGGCGCGGGAGAGACCCAGTTCTGCGCTATGAGAATCTCCTCGTGGCAAAGAAGCTCCTGACCGCCGCGGAGAAGTCCACCATCGAGGCCCGCATTGAAAAAGAGATTCGCGCGGACCTGGCGTTTGCCGAAGCCAGTCCCTTTCCCCCACCGGCGGATGCGGCGCGGCCAGTTTGGGCGTGAGGAACAGCGCCCTCGCTGAGAATTTTCTTCACTTACAACGAAGAGGAAGAGGTTCACGTGCCGGCAGTAGAGTTCCGCGAGGACGACGTGCCGTCGACGGGTCGCGTTCGAGGAGTAATGCCGGTCGTCCTGGAAGCCAGCGGTTGCCGTCCAAGCTTGGAGACGCCTTAGTGGCAGCGGAGCACTGCAGCGCCTCGCACCGCGTCATTCTTCAGCTTGTTCAGAGCTTGGTTGGCCTCGTGCAACGGGAAGATTTCCACCTCGCTGCGGACCGGGATTTCCGCCGCCAAGCTGAGGAAATCCTCGCCGTCCTGACGGGTGTTGTTAGCCACGCTGCGGATGACGTGCTCGTAGTAAAGCAGCGGGTATTCGAGGGGTGGTGTAGGACTCATGTGAATGCCAGCCAGCGCCAGGGTTCCGCCTTTCTTGAGGGCCTTCAGGGCAGCGGGCACAATCTCACCGGCGGGAGCAAAGACGATGGCGCTGTCGAGCTTCACCGGCGGCTCGGCGAGAGTGCCGCCCGCCCAGGCTGCGCCGAGTTCTCGCGCCAGCCGCTGGTGGCGCTCATCGCGGGTTGCGGCAAAGACTTCAATGTTCCAATGGCGAGCTACCTGGATGGCTACGTGGGCGGCCGCGCCGAACCCGTAGAACCCGAGGCGCCCCCCGGGTGCAATTCCTGACAGGCGCAGGGCGCGAAAGCCGATAATGCCGGCACACAGCAGGGGCGCCGCCTGCTCGTCGGGGAAGTCACGAGGGAGGGGATAAACGAAGCCTTCGGGCGCCAGCGTGTACTGGGCGTAGCCACCGTCTACTACATAACCTGTGAAAGTGGCGTTATCGCAGAGGTTCTCTTTGCCGGTGCGGCAGTATTCGCAGACGCCACAGGTCCGATGCAGCCAGGGGATACCCACACGTGCGCCGGCCTTGAATCGCCTTGCCGCATCTCCGACCTTGTCGACCACGCCGACCACTTGATGGCCGGGAATCACCGGTGACTTTCGCGGGGACAACTCGCCTTCCACCACGTGGAGGTCAGTGCGACACACTCCGCACACGCTCACCCGCACCCGCACCTGGTCACCGCTTGGCTGCGGGTCGGGCACGTCGGTGAAGTGGAGCGGCTGGGTCTCAATGGGCGCGGGTGAATTCAACAAACAGGCCTTCATAGATACCAGGTGTTTAGGTGCTCGGTGTTAGGTGCCAGGGGTTAGTGTGCCGGCCCGATATCCCGACGTCAGTCCGACGTTAAAGAGTAGCACAGAGTTCGCGTTCTTCGAACTCTGCCGCTCTGCCGCAGCCGCCTCAGGGTGGTCTCGGGGTCGAGGCCCGTCGACTCCACCATGTGGCCCAACTAGTATGCTCCGTGGGAAAAGCCGCAGACTTTCTGAGAAAGCGAAAGTCTGCGCTACCCGACTCCCTCTGTGGCCTGACACCTAAAACCTAGCAGCTTTTACCTATGATACACTGCGGCGCGAGCGAACCGCTCCTGCGGAGGAAAACGATGCTGACGAAAACAGGTGTCACGGTGGGCGTCGATATGGGTGGCACAAGCATTAAGGCGCTGGCTGTAGACGGCGACAATCGCATCTTGGCCAGCGGCAAGATCTCCACGTTAGCTCATAAGCCGGGCCAGGCGATCAAAGACCTCGCTACGCTGGTGAAGGGAACCGTAGCAGACGCCGGCTTGAAGCTGAAGCAAATCGTGGGTGTAGGCATTGGAGCTCCCGGGGCCGTCGACCCTCGGCGCGGGATCGTTCACAAAGCTCCCAACCTCGGTTGGATTGACGTCCCGCTGGGACCAGAGCTGAGAAGATTGCTGCGCGTGCCGATCGTTGTCGACAACGACGTTAACGTGGGGACTGTGGGTGAGCATGCGCTGGGAGCGGGTGAGCAAGCTCAGGGAATAGTGGGAATTTTCGTGGGAACGGGGATTGGCGGCGGAATCATTCTCGGGGGCCAGCTCTACTATGGATTCCGGGGCAGTGCCGGCGAGATTGGTCACACCGTCCTCGAAGTCGACGGTCCACTCTGTGGCTGCGGTCGCCGGGGCTGCGTGGAGGCGCTTGCCAGCCGCACGGCGATGGAGCGCGATGTGCGCGCCGCCATCAAGGCAGGCCGGAAAAGCGTCGTGCCTCAGATTATGAAGGAGCGCAACAGCACCCGAATGACCAGTGGCGTCATCGTCCGAGCGCTCAAGAAGCGTGACCCGGTAATGCAGGAGGTGATGAAGCGGGCCGAGTACTACCTTGGACTCGTGATCGCCAACATCGTGAACATTCTCGATCCTGAGCGGGTGGTGATTGGAGGTGGCATCGCAGAGCGGCTGGGTGAGGACTTCGTCGCTCCGATGCGGCCCACAGCCTATGAGCATTTCCTCAACCAGGACAACGCCCGGAGCATCAAGATTGTTCCCGGCAGCCTGGGCGATGAAGCCGGCTCCCTAGGTGCCGTGGTGCTCGTTCGCCAACGTCTGGGGCAAACGCCCGCTTCACGGGGCAAGCGAAATCGGAAAGTGCCCCCACCTCGGATGTAGGGCAGCCTTGGGCCGAAAGGGACAGCACAAGTGACGATTGACAAGCCCCGTGCTATCCCGGCTGCTGACCGGGCTAACCAGCGCAACGCCCTCGCTGCTGGCTTTCTGGGCTGGACCCTGGATGCCTTCGACTTCTTCGTGCTCGCCTTCGTTCTTGGGCCCGTCGCCAAGGACTTCAGAGTCTCTATTCCGGAAGTGGCGCTGGCCCTTACCGCCAGCCTGGCCACCCGTCCTCTGGGCGCGATCATCTTTGGGTTGATGGCGGACCGTTACGGCCGCCGGCTCCCCCTAATGATTGATATCCTGTTCTATTCGGGCGTGGAGGTGCTATCGGGGTTGGCGCCCAGCTACCGCGTTTTCCTTATCCTGAGGTTACTCTACGGCATCGGCATGGGAGGTGAGTGGGGCGTTGGCGCCTCGCTGGCTATGGAGTCAGTCCCTGCCAAGTGGCGTGGCGTCCTCTCCGGGTTGTTGCAGGAGGGATACGCCCTTGGATACCTTCTGGCGGCGGGAGCATTCTATCTGGTCTTCCCATACTGGGGCTGGCGGGCCATGTTCTTTATCGGAGGTCTGCCGGCGCTGCTGACGCTTTTCATTCGCGCCAAGGTCAAGGAGACGCAAGCCTGGCGGGACTCGCGCACGGACTGGCGCACCTACGGGCGTTCCATCCTGCAGCAATGGCGACTCTTTCTCTACCTGGTACTGCTGATGACCATGATGAATTTCATGTCGCACGGCACTCAGGATCTATACCCAACGTTCTTGCAGCGCCAGCGCCACTACACGCCGCGGGCCACCGCCATCATTACGGCTATTTCCATGGTCGGCGCGGTGGCCGGTGGTCTGGCCTTTGGACTGTATTCCGACCGGCGAGGCCGGCGGCGGGCTATGGTGACCGCGGCGCTGCTGGCCGCGGCCCTTACGCCCCTTTGGATCCTGGCGCGCAACCTCGCTCTTCTTGTGCTGGGCGCGTTCCTCATTCAATTCATGGTGCAGGGAGCCTGGGGGGTTATTCCGGCCCACATCAACGAGCTGTCGCCGTCTTCTTTGCGCGGCTTTTTCCCTGGATTTGCATACCAACTGGGAGTCCTCTGCGCCTCCAGTATCGGCTACGTGGAGGCAGTGCTGGGAGAGCATTTCAGTTACACGCAATCCATGGGGATCCTCGCCGCGACGGTGCTCCTGGTGGGAGCGGCAGTCATCGCCCTGGGTCCTGAGGCTCATGCGGTTAGCTTCGGCAAAGAAGGCGCGATTGTTTGACCCCGGGGGCCGTCCTTATCTGTTCTGCCCGCGCTTTTTGAGGTGAAGTCGATGGAACGTAACCAGTACGCTCGTGTTGTTTTTGTGCTGCTCCTTTTACTTGTGCTTTATTACGTCTTCCAAATTCTTCATCCCTTCCTCCACGCCTTGGCCTGGGCGGCAATCCTTGCCATTGCTTCTCATCCCTTGTTCGAGTGGCTTTTGCGGCGTCTCAAGCGTCCAGGCCTCGCCGGTGTGCTGACGTGCGTGGCGGTTACTCTTCTGGTCATTGTTCCGGTGATCGTCGTCCTCATCCTGCTGGCGGAGCAATCTGTTCAGGCTTATAACACGCTCCAGTCCAGGATCAATTTAAGAGGCTTGAGCCGGCTCGACGTCCTTCGCGGCACGGTACCCTATCAGTGGGTATTGGACAAGATGCGAAGTCTGGGAATGCCCGAACCGGACTTGCGCGCCACCGTCGTGCGCGCCGTTCGTGCTATCAGCCAGTTTCTGGTAGGAAAAAGCTCAGCGATCTTTTCCGGCCTCACGCACTTTGTGTTTAGTTTCTTCGTCACCCTGATCGCGCTGTATTACTTTCTCCTCCATGGGCCAAAGGTGGTGGGGAGGATTCGCCGTCTCGCCCTTTTGCGTCCTGAACACGAGCAGTTGATTAGCCGCACCTTTAACGACATGACGGCTGCAACGCTTCAGGCTGGTTTGCTGACCGCGCTTGTTCAGGGTGCCGCTGGTGGAATCGTCTTTCTCTTATTCGGGATCGCTTCTCCTTTGCTGTGGGGCGCGGTGATGGCCGTTCTCTCCCTGGTGCCCCTGATAGGCACGGCGTTGGTTTGGATGCCGGCTGGGATCTTCTTCTTGCTCACTGGCGCGGTAGCCAGAGGCGTGGCGTTTCTGGCAGTCTGCGCCCTGGTGGTGGGCTCGATCGACAATTTCGTTAAGCCTTTCTTCATCGGACGGAAGACAGAGATTAATACCCTGTGGCTATTCCTGGGAGTGATGGGCGGTATTGCCTACTTTGGGTTTTTGGGTTTCGTTTTGGGGCCGCTGTTGATCACTATCTTGTTTGCCGCCGTAGAGATACTCCCAACCGTCGTGCTCAAAGAAGCGGACGAAAAGCTTTGATCTTGAGGTTAGAGTACATCTCCGAAGACCACATACGATGTAGCCCACAGGCTGGTAGGGATCGACCCGCGCGGCAGGAACGTGAGGATGATATTGAAAGTGCCCGGGGTGGCGGGGAGACGGGCCAGGATGTTTCCGACGGAAGCCACAGGGAGGGAAGAGGACGCCGGCAAGCCCGAAGCGAAAATCGGCTGGACCAACGCCAGGCTCTCGAGCACGGGGTAGACGACGGCGCCTGCTGAGGCCATCGGGGTTTCGAGGTTCTCGCTGATGAATCGCATCTGGGCGCTGATTTCGTAGAAGTGCCAGGCGAGGCATGCGCAAAAAGTGACAGCCTTCTCAAAACGCGCCAGCGTGTGGTCGTCGCCAACCGGAAGACGCGTATCGAAAACCAGAGCAACCCGACGTTCGTCCTCGCGAGTGAACTCCCGCACTTTCAGTTGTTGGAGCTTGGCCGTGGCCTTCCAATCGACGTGCCGGGCCGTGTCGGTCTGCCGGTAGTCGCGGATGGCATAGAGGTCGTGGCCCCGCCCTTTGTGGTGGCTCTCCACTTCGCCACTGATGAGTGGCAGTATTTCGTAGAACTCTTCCGTAGGTTGGATGTTCGGCAAGACCAGGACCTCCCTGCGCAAGGGTATATCACGTGACTTCCGCAGGAGCCCGAAAGGGAATCCGGTACTGACGCGCAGGCCTTCCTGGGCATAACGGCCTCGGCGAGGGAAGGTTACGTCGACTTGCGCGCTCGCGCTCGAGCGGCGACCCAGATAGGCAGTGTAAAAGGGACGCCGCAGGATCCGGCGGGTCTCTTGCCCGCTCACGGTCGCCCTTACATCACCTCCCCGCAGGCTCTTCGCTGAAGGCCGGTCGGCAGCCGAGATCGAAAAGGACGGGAAGGCCCATTTAAGGTTGCGCAGCGTAAGCCGCAAGGTCGTGGGTAGACCCGCGAAAAGGTGCTCCGGGAGTTCAAGGTTTAGCTCGAGGCCGGTTAGGACAATCTGCGACACGACCCCGGAAACCAGAATGCCCGCAAGCAGGCAGGCGAGTATCATGAAAAGCAGGTTGTTGCCGGTGTTCAGCGCGGCCACAGTGATGACGACGATGACGCCGAGATAGATCCCGCCTTCGCGGGTAAACTCATACTCGATTCTTAGGATCCAGCGTTCAAGCGCTGTGCGGCGCGCGAGGTAGGGAACAGCCTTAACGGCTACGATCCCTGCCAAAAGCAGAGACAGGGTCGCGACCGTTGCAGAAATTCCGTAACGTCCGGAGTCGTGCAAAGCTGTGGCGTAAAGGGCGAGGAAGAAGGAAACGGCGAGTCCCAGAAGGGCGAGAAAGAAAC
>Ga0318533_10001976_pt1 | contig 10595 bp, 19 predicted proteins | sample GRESIP053b4f27_FD_203675 | JGI IMG/M metagenome (GOLD analysis project Ga0318533, IMG submission 203675) | Tropical soil microbial communities from Luquillo Experimental Forest, Puerto Rico - GRE.SIPMG.053b4f27 | ecosystem: Environmental > Terrestrial > Soil > Tropical forest > Bulk soil...
TTAACCTGAGCGTCAGGACCTTGCCATAGTCGAACCACCCACAGCCTTTATTCACGAAGCATCGTTGCGCCGCCGGAGCCTACGAAAGGAGGGTTTTAATGTATGTCACCGAGAAAGGTTTCTAGCGGTGTCGTACACGAACTGCCAGCAGATCTAAGAAAGGCGCTTACATCGGACCCGAAAGCATTATCAGCAGTGGGAGGATATCACGCCCCTCGCACGCAACGAGTGGATCTGTTGGATTGAGTCAGCGAAAAAAGCAGAAACAAGAAGCCGCCGGATCGAGTGGGGCTGTTCCAACCTGAGGGATGGGAAACGACGCCCCTGCTGTTGGCCCGGATGTAAACACCGCTAACTCCGAGATCGTTCCGCCGGCCACCGCGACCGCGCAACGGAGTCGGCCAGCTCCCGATTAGACGCGCAGGCCAGCGTGTTCAGCTCAGCCTCGCCGAGCTGCTTCGATGGCGGCAATATCGATCTTCTTCATCGTCATCATCGCCTCGAAGGCCCGCTTTGCCTCACCGCCAGCAGCCGCGAGCGCATCGGTTAGCGCGCGCGGGGTGATCTGCCAGGATAGGCCCCAGCGGTCCTTGCACCAACCACACTGGCTTTCCTTGCCCCCATTGCCGACGATCGCGTTCCAGTAGTGGTCCGTCTCTTCCTGATTCTCCGTGGCGATCTGGAAGGAAAAGGCCTCGGTGTGCCTGAACGTCGGACCGCCGTTGAGACCGAGACAGGGAATACCCAAGACGGTGAACTCCACCGTCAGCACATCGCCCTTCTTGCCACCTGGATAGTCACCGGGAGCCTCATAAACGGCGGTTACTACACTGTCCGGAAAAGTCGCGGCGTAGAAGCGCGCCGCCTCATGCGCGTCCTTGTCGAACCAGAGGCAGATCGTGTTCTTTGGCTTCATATTTCGTGTGTTCCTTGTGTTCGATCAGGGCAAACGCCGCGGTCTTTGCGTCGGTCCGTATCAGTGCCCCACCGGTCATCTGCTGATCTGCTGCCGACGTCTCAGATTTATTCCTGCTCTTATGAATCATGTCGCCGGCAGGGATCAACTTCGCGATCCGGAGGGATGGCCGGCCAATCTCTGAATGATCCGATTCAGGCTCCTCCCGGGGATAGGTCATTTCAAAACGGCTTAGCCTTTACCGATCATGCCACGCTAGTCCGCGATCCGGAAGTTGGGGCCGATAGGGGCCCAGGAAGTCGCCATGTCGGACTGTGGGCGTCGCTGGACAGGGCAGGGAACTGGGAACATGATTATACAGCCCCAATTCAATGGGGTGTCCCAATTCAATGGAGCCGATCCCGGTCTTGCCTCTTTGATAGAATGCAAGCCGGTCCGCGTTGAGGCGGCCGAGGGGAGGGGAAATTGTCGAAAAGTGGAACCTTTACCTTTCGGGCGCTGGGTTGCGCCGCGCTGCTCGCTGGGTGCCCGGCGTATGCCCAGGCATTGGGCTGTATCGCGCATCATGCGATTTACCTCCCAGGACAAATCGAAACGTCGTACGAGCCAGGCTGCACAGGTCATGATGAGCCAGAGCTGATGCCGGTTTCGAACGCACCGGGTTCGGCCAGGGATCTGATGTGGACGGTAGTTTTGCCTGCAGCCGGCACCGGGCCGGTATCCGCCGTCGGACCGGCGTTTTGGTTTGGCGGTGTCGTTACCGATCCGAAAAGCCTCTTTGGCCAGTCTTTTGTTGAACTGCAGTTCTACCCCGATTCGATCGTGAACAAATGCTTGCCGACCGGTGCTTTCTCAGTGACTTTTGCGCCTGACATATATACCGCCTGTTCGCCGGTCTTCCGCCTGACTACGACGGGGGCGGCCGGCAAGTTTCGCGAGACGGCGGCCTTTAACGCCATGCTCACGGAAGGAACGGGACGGAGCCCCCTCATTATGCACGCCGGCGACACGATCACGATTCATTGGTTCACAACAGCCGCGCAGGACGGATTTCATGTGACGGTGACCGACCTCACCACCCAGGCTTCCGGAACCATCGTTCTCAATTCGAACGCGGGACCGCTCATGCCGGCCTTCGATACACAATCGATTGGTAATTCGCTGGCATGGGGCCTAGTGGACGATGCCCCGAATTCCTTTGTATGGGAGATCGGCCACATGTCGATCTACAGCAGCAGCCCCGATGCGTTTTGTGTGCCCGGACAGACTGGATGCGACTCATACAATGCCCCGTCGTGGGCTGCCATGGTGCCAATCCGCATCCTGTCGGTCACCTTCGGCGATGGTTCCCAGCCCGACAAGTGGGCAGTCGTCAGCGACACGGGCGGCAAAGCCGAAGTGAACGCATCTTGCAGCACCTATGGAGGTCCGTTCTGCATCTACCCTTGGTACACGCTCACGTCGAACGGCTTTCACTATGGTGTCGATTATCCCGATACGCGGAAGGACTTCCGACAGGCCAGCCAGTTTGCGCAGACCATGCAGTGCGGCGGTCCATTCGGAGCGAACACGACGTTCTGCTCGACCATTTTGAAGTAGAAGTAAGAGTCGGGTGTAAGGCTGTAGGCTCGATGTGCCGGCTTGCGGGTCCGTCTCAACTTGTGAACTATCACGGCTCCGAATCGTCTCAGCCTTGAAGGAGGGCCTCTGAACGCAAATGATTCTGCTTTTGCCTATCGGCCTGAGAGTCGACACAGGCAGGACCGGTCACAAGGCTTCTGGACCTGCCCGAACTTTTTCGGAGTTCTTTCCAGATTGTCGACGACTCGGAGATAGCTCGATCCGGATTTCTCGTGAAAATGCCCATCACGATCGCTTAGCCGAGAAACGCGCTAGCCTTGGAAGCGCCCTCGAAGCCAGCGTTTTCAGGGCCGCTTATCGACAAGGCGAGGTGGTTCAGAATCAGTTCAAGCGACACGCTCTTAGTGAGATAAGCGGGCGTCTTCTTCGGCTGGCGTGCGATCTTTTGGGCTCATTTCCACCGTTCGATGTTCCCGTATTGTTCCCGGCGCTCGCCGGCAAAGACTCGGTTGCGCGGCACAAGTCCGGATAGGCCGCTTATCGGCAACTACTAGAAATCGTCGTTCGAGGCCAGCGAGATGAGGTGATCTTCATGCACTTCTGCGCTGCTTCCGTCCGCAAACTCGACGGTGTAAACAATCCCGCTTGGGAACGTATTGAGCTACGATCCGATGCGCTCATGCTGTTCAGAGACACCGACGACCTCAGCCGGGCTACCAGGCCGCATATTGTCTGGTGCGTCTTACGCAATTCGCACACTATCTCCCCATGTGAACTTCGCCATTGCTTCTCTTGATATTCGCACGCTGAGAAACCCCGGACATTTTCCCTTCTCGCTGGCCGGGATCGCCGACGACGACATGGGGCACGCCGCGCCCGCGATTGGGCCAGCGGGGGTGTCCTAGATTCGGCCGAAAGGTGATAACTGCGCGGACGGATGGTACCGTCGTAGCCACCATCAAAGCATACTTGATCCGGTTCCCGACCGGGAACACGCAATAATGGCGAGTGGTAGGAGCAATGGGCTTCAATGTGGGATTGCAAGACGAATTGGGCCGTCGGATTGACGGCGTTGACGACCCGCTCGGCCTCCTTCGGTTTGGGCGTTCAGTTTCCGAACCACGGAGCAGCGGTGGCAACATGAGAGTATGGCAATCGGCGATATGCATTGCGCTCAAAGTTCTGATGGCCATCCCGCAGAGGATCTCAAGACACCCAACCCACATCGACGATCCGCGTTGGTTCTTTGCGCCGGTCTCATCGGAGGTGTGCTTCCTCAGATTTCAAGTCTGAAGGCCCAGCCCGGACCCGTTGACGGCCACGTCGCTTGGGTCATCGAAGTTTTGAAACGGATGCTCACCATCAAACCGGGCATGACCAGGGAGGCATTGCTCAAGGTCTTTACGACCGACGGAGGCCTCTCGACTGGACTCCACCGCACCTTTGTGAGCCGCGATTGCCCATATTTTAAGGTTGATATCGACTTTACAGCAGTTGGCAGACCGGACCGCGATGACCGGGGGCGAGTAACACTAACTGAAGACCCTCGCGACCTGATCGTGACGATTTCCCGGCCCTATCTCGAGTTCAGTATTAAGGACTAGTGCCTGGGAAGCAGGAGGGCTGGTCTACGGGCTTACCATAGACATGGACCGCTCGGACCGAATGGCAGCACTTCTCCGATAACCCACTTCATGTCCAAGACCGGGCCGTATTGATGCACGGATGCGATTCATCAACGATTCGCGATCAGCCGTGACATGCCAGGCGAAACAACGGGCGAGGCCCTGAGGAATACCTGGTGCATTCTTAAGTGTCCAGTCGTAGATCGCGGGGGCTTCGTCCTCCGTGGCCGCGCCACTCCACAACGTCACATACCGGCTGGATGTCGGGTCACCGGAGAAGAACAGAAAAGGTGGATCACTGATGGGACTGTCCACATAGATGATCCTCCAGGCACCCATTCTGAACGACTGCAGCACCTCCACGGCAGGAGCGTGCAGTTGCGCGGCAATGGCCCCCGCCATCCGTGCCTTGCTCTCGTTCGGTAGGGCACGGTCCACGCCATTGCAAGCTGATGCACCCCACTTGGTGCTGGCTGACTGTCCGCACCCAAACATTAGATTCACCGCAGCCAACAGGATTGCCAATGGCAGACACCGCATTGACTGACATTTTACGGTATGCCTCGCCCGGGACGATATACGGCGATACGGGACTTCATTCCGACGGGAACCGCCTTCGCCAGGGGTAGTTTCCGCGAACCCACTTCACGCCAGTCAAGGGCCGGATCGTTTACCGTCGCTCCGTTCGCCACGACTTCACCTTCGTTGGCCCGCCAGCGGTGGTAACAAATTGATCGTGGATGACGATATTCGGGGAATGCGGCGCGTGGCCGGTCGGATCGAAGAGTTTGTTGACCACGAAGCCGTCCGGTATAACTGTGAAGGACTCCTTTGGTTCAGCAGCCTGGACGCAGTGTTGGCACACCTGTACCCGCGAATCCGTTGGCATCCAGGCCATCGTGAATTGCACGCCGTCGAATGCGTACAAGCGAATCGCAATCATCGGTGGAGCTTGAGAGGGCGTCACTATTACCGAGCCAAGGAACCAGAACTGACCTTTGACCGGGGCTGAAGTCAGCTGTTGCGCGTAGAGATCTGTCGCGGATTCCCAAACCGCGCTGTTCGCCGCCAGGGTCCACCGACCTCCATCTGCTTTGTAGGCGCGGAAAGATACCGCGTCCTCAGGAATTGCAGGACCGCCTCGCGTTATCTCGATGCCCACTACCAGGAGACGGGCGGTTGGGAGATCCGCGAAGAAGGCTACATTGTGGCGGGCGTCTCCCCTCTTGTATTCCAATGCGGAGTCCATGGCCTGCGTCACCGGCTCGGCTGTCATCAGGTCCGGTCTAAGGCTCTCCCCCAAGTAGGTGTCCAGCTCCTTCAGCAGGCGCTGCGTGATTACTGCCTTTGTACGCTCATACTCACCCGATTGGGCGGTATCGACCCAGCGGAGTTGTTGGGAAAGCCTCCTGATCTCACTAATCCGCCTGATTGAGCGGGACTGAGCGATCAGTGGAGACGTGCAGGTCAAGCCAAGAAGCAGCGTAAGGTAAACCCTCGGTCGAGACATCCGTGGCCCAGTCTAAAGGGCAGCAGTGCCTACGTCAATCGGCGATACCGGAAATTTGCGCGTTCGATATGGAAATCCCGCGGCGTACTACCTATCATGGCTTGGCGGCCACACTTACGCCTGTCTGATAGCTCAGCGTCTCCATCCAGCTCCCGGCGCGATTCACCCACAAGCGAGTCACATGCAGCGGTTTTCCACGGTCTGGCTTGTGCTCTGAAACCATCAGCACCTCATCCGTGAACTCGAACATCCGGGCGGAAAGCAGAGGAGTCGGCGCTACTCCGGCATCCTTCGAGCGGTCGAATTCTGCCATCCGGCTGCGCTTGGTTTGGAGTCTGTCGCTATTAGAGCTGGCTGCCACAAACTCGTCAGCTACCATCGGAGCGAACGCCGCCGAGTTGCGGGCGTGGGCGGCTGTTTCCAGCTTCGAGTACGCGAGTGCCACTTGCCGCTCCGTTTCGGTGTTCGGTGTGAATGGGATAGCCTTGCAGGGATTGTCGCAGTCTCTGCCAGCGCCGGGCGTGAACGTCGGCGGTCTGTCGAGCGATATCACTTCCTGATACACGATGGCCTTCCAACCCCCGGAGCGATTTACCCACACTCGCAGCTCGTGGAATCGCCCCCGGTTCGCCTGGACATCGGCCAGAACGCCATACGTGAAGACTCGCGATTCTTCATCCTTTTCGTTCAGGATTGCGGTCTTCGGTAGTTGGTGCAATACCTCCGACCGGGAATGAACCGCGCCATCGGCACTTGTCCATGTAAAGTCGGCGTCGAGGACTTTCTCAACGCCAGCTGTATCCGCGTGGGCGACCGCTTGGACAAATTGGAAGTCCGCCTTAGCAACGCGAAGTACCTCTACCGGTTCCTGGTTATAGAGGTCGCGATCTTGGCCGAACCCTGTTAGCGTCGTCGCAGCAATCAGGATGATACCAAGAGGGACGCCGAAACCCGCCATCGCCATGCGTCTTCCTCCGTCCATGTTAGGAATTATAGACTACGAGTGATCCAGCGGAGCATACTGCGCCAGTCCTTCGGGGAAGTGAGTCCCTGTTCAGGAACAACGAGAGCCGGCACGGAGTCTACTGTTATGGAGGGCATGCGATGCGAAGTAGACCAGTCTGGAGTATGGCTTTGCTGCTCACACTGCCTGCTGCTTTCGCTGAGAGCGGCACATCGGAGTCCATGGTCACCAAGACCCTGCTTGACGAAGTCCGCCAGTTGAGGCAGGACCTGCAATCCGTCGCGGCAACGATTCAAAGAGTGCAGATCGGGATGTATCGGCTGCAGAGCGCATCGGTCCAACTCGACAAGGCGAAAGTGCGGCTGGAACAGGCTCGTAGCCAATGCGAGCAGGCACAGCAACAGCAGAAGTGGGCAGCTGGACGGATCGAAGAGGCGGAAACCAGACAGCGAGACGCGGCGAATTCTGATGCCCGACAGGCCGCCGAAGCTTCTCTCAAGCAAGAGAAGTCCAATTTGGAAATGTGGACGGACAGGGCGCAGAAATGCCAGGTAGAGCAGATCGAGTCCGAGAATCAGGTGCGCGACGGACAGGCGAGAATGGCGGAACTCTCGGATCAACTGGATCGATTCGACAAACTCTTGGCAGCGTACCTCGGCAAATAATCCTCACGCAACCACTGCCCGCACCCTTCGAGCCGGGCCGAAATAGGGGACGCCCGCAAAGAGTGAAGAACGCAAGGGGCTTTTCAGGTCCACCGCCGGGGTCCAGTTCCAACAGCCAATGGAATGAAACGCCACTTTCCAACCGAAATGCCACCAGACTGAAAACACCGGACTATCAGCCGCCCTCCTATTTTTCGATGAGCACGGTCTGGCCGCCGCCGGTGCAGATGATTTCGCCGCCTGCGGTGTGGGCACGCCACGCCTCGTAGCCGCACGACATCTGGAGAAACTGAAGACAGGTGCCGTCGGCGAAGTTCAGCCGCAAGTCACCGGTCTGCTCGTCGAGGGTGACCGATTGAACTTCAGGTGACGGCAGGGAAGAAAGCACGCACCTTGAGGCGTCCACAGGTTCGGGCATGCCGAAACTGCTGTTTGTGGTCTCCATCTGCAACAGCGATTCCCTGTGGTGTGATGAGACGCCACTGAGCTTCCGTCACGATCACAAGCGGCGCATCGAACCTGAAGAACCAGGACCAGTCCACTTTTTCAATGTTCCGCAGCGACTTCCCCACAAATGATTGCAGTTGTGTCCACATTGAAGATCAGACTATCGATTAGGTGTCTTCTCGGATGATGCGGCTGGCACCGATTTCTCCCGATTCTCCCAGGCTCCGTCAAACGGCGGATTTCTCGATTCCCCACACCTCTGTTCCGATGGGAATATCTTCTTTACTCTTGCCAGAAAGCATCATCACCAGCTGGCATTTTCCGTGTAATGGACACAAGAATTCAAGTCCACCTATCTGGACCAGTTCTTCTGCACCGTCGGCAAATCGGAGTCGGAGCGACTCTCCAACTCTGAACTTCTCCTCGCCGACGAAGTTGAGTTCCGGCAGGAGGACGACCCCTCGACCTGCCACCGTGAACGCCTCAGTGACGGTGAACAGCAATCGCATCTCTGAACAGGATAATGCCCCGCATGCGATGGCGTCCTGACGTTCCCGCAAACGGTCGGAACGGTTCTGGCCGAAACTGGGCACATGGGCCACGTGTCTGGTTAGGATTAGCCTTGGACGGGCATGAGGGTCATTTGGTGTTGGCGGTGCAAGATGGACGTTCCGATGCTCGACGATGACGAGTACAGTCAGGTTATGGCGTTTCGCGGGACCGGTAAGCACGGCAGCATCTTGGAGAAAATCTACGGCCCCGTACTCGCCGAATACGAGCGGATCACAGGATTCCACGAAACGAACGCCAACGCCATCTTGCACCACCGTCTTTCCGATTACGGGCCGCCCTGCACGTCATGCGGGAGGCCTTTGCGAACCCCGAAGGCCAAACTCTGCGGCCATTGCATGAGGCCAGTGGATCGAACTTCTCGGTCGTAGCTGTGCCACTTTACTACCACGAACCTCTGCGCATACGATGGTGGCAGTCGGGCAAATGGCTCATGACATGGATGCACGCGACCAGGACATGCAAATACTGTCGGCGTTTCCACAGGCGCTGCGCCACGACGTTGTTCGTGTAGTGTCGGTCCTTCCCACGGCATTTCACTCATGCTCGGCAACGTTTCGGACGACAATTGGAGACGAGGCGCTGATCATCCCCTACCGGGTTTATTACGACCGGAAGGCCATCAGTTTCGGCAGCCTCACATCCTTACAGCAGGTGGTCCTCGGTTGCGTCCTGACACGGCATCACGATGGCTTCGTGCGGGGGGGGGAAACCTTGGGCGGATTATCTCCCGCAAGGAGAGTTGGATTCCGCCCTTTGTAATCCAACTCGTCGGCGAATACGTGGTCGAAATTCTGGAGGCGATCCACAATAACCTCTCTTCCCTGGATTCGACCGTTCACGCTGCGTTCTTGAACGACAACATCTCGTTCTGGGAAACGACGAAGCAGCGCGTCGTGAGTTACTGGGACTGCTACTATCGACGGACTTGGAAGCACCGGGAAGACTACGTTGGTTTTCGGATCATCGAACACCTGGACTCGGTTCCCCTCCGCACATCTCGAGTGTGAAAACGGGCGGCGAATTTGCCTGGACGCACCGGCACTTCTGCGACGGCGACCGTCACAATGCATGATTGATATCGGCGGGCATTCGGCTTTGGGGGACAGTCGTTATCCTGACATGTATATCAAGCCGTATGGCCAGGAAGAGCGGAACGGGCATTCGCTCCCAATAAAGGCGGAGGACATAGGTAGACTAAAATGTGTCGCAACGAAGACGGGGCATGATAATTTCTGGCACGAGCAAGTTGATCAATACGTTGAGGCGCATTAGCTTGTCCCTCGGCTCTCTACTCTTTTCCGTCACTCTCTTCACTCTGCTCTTCGGCCTTTTCTTACGCAGCCAAGGGCTCTTCCGGGCCGAACCGCTCCTTTTCATTCTTCGCTTCACGATGATATTTGCGCTCCCAGTTTGGTGCCTGTACTTGCCGTTCGTGGCTGCACTCAAGGATGCTGAGGAGCGGCGAATCTGGACCATCCTCTTCAGCGGGATTCTAATCGGGCCCGTATCGCTCGGTCTCTGGGGTCTCATCCTTTGGCTAAGAGGCGGCGACCCACATAAGATTTGGCTGGGTGATCCCCTATTTGGCGTGCTAGGCGGTATCGCAGCCGCAATGATCTACGCATTAATCGTGGGATCTTCGGCGACCAGCCTTTATGTGATCGCCTTGAGAGTCCTTCATCGTCGGTCCGCTACGGCCAGGAGCTGATTCGATGTATCGTCGACGTTTGCTGAGGAGTGGCGGTTCCGGTCGGAAGACGGGCCTTGCAGAAAGATCACCTCGACGGTCCAGTGTCGGCGAAACAGTTTAAGGACTGTTCAAGAATTTCCACAACTCGGTCCCAGTATTCGACTAAGCGCACTACTGCCGCTCCACCGCCTTGGGGCGAGGATTGCAGGCGCTGCCGAAGGCCGTTGACCTGATGCCAGACCTCGCGGTTGATTTGACACTTGGTGAGTTCCCCGTTGGCCAGTGGCCGATCTTCGTAGTCGTCGTATTCGTGAGTCAAGCTATCCCGAAGGCTATTGATTGCTGCACTCGTGTCCAGAGAAGCCCGCATGTCGTGCAGCGGCCCGAGCCAATGCTTCAACTCGTTCTGCTGTTCCTGCCAGATCACAAACTGTTTGTCGATGAGTTCGAGGACCCCAATCCCAGAGCCATCCGCGGAAAATGGCAGTGAAGTCTTTCAGCGTCGACGGTTGGCAAGCTATCGTCTGGGTGGGCGATTCTCACGACCTTGCGGAAGCGCCTCGGATCGGCTGTGTAGAGCGCCCGGTGCTCCGGCTTGAGCTGCCGGCTTGCTCGGCGGTATCC
>Ga0318533_10001978_pt1 | contig 10594 bp, 8 predicted proteins | sample GRESIP053b4f27_FD_203675 | JGI IMG/M metagenome (GOLD analysis project Ga0318533, IMG submission 203675) | Tropical soil microbial communities from Luquillo Experimental Forest, Puerto Rico - GRE.SIPMG.053b4f27 | ecosystem: Environmental > Terrestrial > Soil > Tropical forest > Bulk soil...
TTTTCGATGTCCTTGAAACCGGCGATGACGGCCGTCTCATAGGCGCGGTTGTACTTGCTGGTGTAGACTTTGCTGACGGGAACGGCGGCCTGACGAATGGCGTCGCCGAATGCTTTTGCCAAAGCCTTGCCCTTGTCGCTTAGATTACGCTGAGCGGCAATATTGTCGAAGTTGAGGGGGTCGGTATCAGCTTTATCGGGAAAAGTAGCGCCGTGGCGAACCACCATGACAAGATCGCCGGCGCGCAGTGCCTTCGCGATGTCCGCATCCTGAAGACCCGCTTGCGCCGATGCCTTCGGCATGGGGATCGCGATCAGGGTAAAAATACTGATGAGAGCCGCGATTGCGGCGATGGTCGGCTTATTCATCGCAGACATATTTGCTCCTTCGTTGACGCGCGTCCGCCGCCACTCAAGACCAGCAGAAAAGTAATTTATTCCCGGTCACTCACGGCCAATTGCACATTCGACTGGGGGAACTCGACTGGTGGCGATCCCCATGGCAACATCCGGAACACGGATGGGGGTGCCGACGCGTCTTCCGATGGGTGAGCCAGCCTAAGGCCTTGATGGCGGCCTATGTGGGCGTTGTTCCGGGATCGCCACCTCTTTTTCGGGTCAAGGGCGGCCAATATTCGACGGCCAGAGATGACGGCCTCGTCAAGGGCGACAAAAAAATGCCAACGCAGCAGGATATGCGTGCTGCGGCGTTCCTAAGCGAGCGGATGCGAGGGAGACAATTGCCATGACCGCGATCTGGCCTGCAATCCCCTACAGAGCATGGCGAGAGACTTGTTCCGCGCTTCACCTGTATTCCCAGGTCGTCGGCAAGTATCGGTTGGCGAGGACACCGTGGGTCAACCATTCCTGGCATGCGACCTTTTACGTTGATGCCCGCGGACTGACGACTTCATTGATTCCAGACGCTTCAGGTATTGAGATCAAGTTCGATCTCCTCAGCCACAAGGTGATCGGTGAGGCAGCGGACGGTCGCAGGGCTGAATTCCGGCTTGGCCCTATGTCCGTTGCCGAGTTCTGCACCCGCTTTCGCGAACTGGTCGAACAGCTTGGCGGTAGGGCGGAGTTCGACGGTCGACCCAATGAGATTCCCGATCCGATCCCGTTTCGGGATGACCGGCAAGCAAGACCGTATGACAGCGGCGCGGTGACCCATTTCTTCGAAGCTCTCGTCGCAATTGACCGCGTGTTGTCTCGCTTTCGGACGGGGTTTACCGGAAAGGTCAGTCCCGTCCATCTCTTCTGGGGCAGCTTCGATCTTGCGGTGACACGCTTCTCCGGGCGCCCTGCACCACTTCACCCAGGCGGTATCCCGGGTTTGCCAGACGACGTCACGCGCGAGGCATACAGCGACGAGGTTTCCTCCGCCGGTTTCTGGCCCGGTGGCGGTGGAACAGACTTTGCGGCCTTCTACTCCTACGCCTATCCGGTCCCGAAGGGTTTTGCCGACGCAAAGATTGCTCCCGCGGAAGCATATTTTGACCCAAAGCTTGGGGAATTTCTTCTGCCTTATGAAGTCGTCCGGACATCGGCTGATCCGGAATCGATGCTCACTGAATTTCTGGAAACTACGTATCGGGCCGCAGCCGACCTTGGCCGTTGGGATCGTAGTGCGCTCGAATGTGCCATAGGGCAACCCCGGCGACCTCGCTCACTGCGCCTGCGAGACTGACGCGATGAACACAGGAGGTTCATGATGCCCACGATCACCACGAAAGACGGCACCGAGATCTTCTACAAGGATTGGGGCTCGGGCCAACCAATCGTCTTCAGCCACGGCTGGCCGCTGTCCTCAGACGATTGGGATACGCAGATGCTTTTCTTCGTCAACCGCGGTTTTCGCGTCATCGCACATGACCGGCGCGGTCATGGCCGCTCTACTCAAGTCGCCGACGGCCATGACATGGATCACTATGCCGACGATCTTGCTGCGCTCACAGCTCACCTTGACCTGAAAAATGCCGTGCATGTCGGGCACTCCACCGGCGGTGGAGAAGTCGTACGCTACATCGCCCGCCATGGCGAAAGCCGCGTCGCAAAGGCGGCGCTGCTTTCCGCGGTACCGCCGTTGATGGTGCAGACGCCGGCCAATCCAGGCGGCTTGCCCAAGAGCGTGTTCGATGGTCTGCAGGCGCAGCTCGCCGCCAACCGCTCGCAATTCTATTACGATCTCGCCGCGGGACCCTTCTACGGCTACAACCGCCCCGGTGCGAAATCCTCGCAAGCCGTGATCCTGAACTGGTGGCGCCAGGGCATGACAGGCAGCGCGAAAGCGCATTACGACGGCATCGTCGCGTTTTCCCAAACCGACTTCACCGAGGATCTAAAGAAGATCAATGTGCCGGTGCTGGTGATGCATGGCGACGACGACCAAATCGTGCCTTACGCCGACTCTGGGCCGCGCTCGGCCAAGCTCTTGAAGAATGGCACTTTGAGAACCTACAAGGGCTTTCCGCACGGCATGCCGACGACCGAAGCCGAGACCATCAACGCGGACCTGCTGACCTTCATCAGGGCTAAGTGATCCGATTCGACGGATGCGAGCGCGGGTCGCAAGCGACGGCGGTAGCTATCGGCGTGCTAAGGAAATTTCAGAGATCCCCGCCGAAGACTTTCCTGCCCGCCGCGACGCGCGACATCGCATCGCTGCAAGCATCGCTGACCTCTGCAATATGCGATTTTATGCACTTTCTGATGCCGCCGGTGCCCGGCTCAATTCCAGCACACAGCTTCGCGATATCGCCCTTGCACACCTTTCCGGTCACCGCCACCGTGAGCACGCGGTCCTGGCAGGTTTCCGACAGGTCGCCCAAATGCGATTTCATGCAGGCCATGAGCCGGCCCTCGCCGGGCTTGATGTCGGCGCACAGTTTCTTGATATCGCCGGTGCAGGGTTTGCCCGACTGCTGTGCCACCGCGCCCGAAGCCGACAGCAGCAGCCCTGTTAAAATAACAAACCCGGATCGCATTCCTGCCATTTTGAATTCCTCTATGAGATTCGAGAAGGGCGTATAGTGGATCTATCCGAAAGCCGGCTCCGCCACCAGGATGAGAGATTCGTGAAGATTGCGCAAAGCATAGCGCGCAAATGTAACCCACATTTGACTTTGCGCTTGGTCGCAATTCCGCAGTCCGGCTACACCAAGACCTTACCTCTCTGTGCTTCTTCGATATGCCGCCGCTGATCGAGAAACGCCTGACTTGATCTCGTCTTGTACAATTCGAGGTCCTGAGCCTCGTCGGTCGAGGATGCCAGCGCTCTGTCGGTATATTCGAGCCGATGCGCATCGTTCTTGACCTTGCGCGCGAGCCGCTCGAGGCGGATCGCCAGTGTCGCCCACCGGATCGCCTTGACGGCGGTCTCCACAAAATAACGCGGATAGAACACCCAGGCCGGCTCGACCGGCAAATGCAGGCGGCGCTCGCGCCGGCTCTTCAACCGAAGCACGCCGCCCTCGAGCGGATGGACCTGTTCGATGGGATGGTATCCCTTGAAATACAGCGCAAACGTCTTGATTCTGTCGACGCTGTTGCCGGTCGCCGCCGCCCGCCGCATGACCGTTTCGACGTGCCCCCAGCCGTAGTAGGTGTTCCAGGCCAGCTGATAAGCGTTTTCCCATTCCGCCTTGGACATCTGCGAATGGCCAACGGTGACATGGTCGAGATCGTATTTGTTGAGGTCCGGATCCATCGCGACGCCACCCATAAATAACGTCTTATGGTCTTCCGAGCCGGGCAGCGGTGTCAGAAAGAAAAACTCCAGCATGTCGATTGGCAATTCATCCTGGATGATTTTGATGTCTCGCACGATCGAGGCGACTGTATCGTTCGGAAAGCCCAGGATGTAGCCGCCAACGGTCACGATCTTGGCCCGCTTCCAGGCCAACATCATCTCGCGATAGTCGGTGATCTTGTTCTGACGCTTCTTGGCGCCGAGCAGACTGTCCGGGTTGATATTTTCCAGACCGATGAAACAGCGCCGAACCCCGGCCCTTGCGCACTTCTCGATGAAGTTCGGCAGCTTGTGGCAAAGCGTGTCGACCTGGATCGTGAAGGTAAGCTTCCATCCTTCCTTCTCTCGAAGTGCGATGATCCGATCGAGCAGAATTTCCCAATCCTTGTTGCGAGCAAAATTGTCGTCGGTGATGAAGAAGGCATGAATGCCCTGAGCGATGTTTGCGCGAATCAGGGCTTCTATGTCGTCTGCGGTTCGGCGTCTGGACTTGCGGCCCTGCACATTGATGATCGTGCAGAACGAGCATTGAAACGGGCAGCCGCGCCCCGCGTCGAAGCTCGTGGTGCGGCCCATAATCCGCTCGATTTGCTTGCGGGGAACAATGGGCAAGGGCTGACTTTCCAGGTGCGGCAGGTCGCTTAGGAAATTATAGAGCGGCCGCAGTTGTCCTGCGATCGCGTCCTGCAAAAGCCCTTCAAGGCGCCCCTCAGCCTCGCCGGCAAAAACCGAAACGCCGAGATCCATGATCTCCTGGACGCTGGGGTCGCACTGCGGCAGCATGGACAGGGTACCTGACACATGGAAACCGCCCACTGCGACCTGCACTCCGCGGCTCCGGAACTGTCTGGCGATATCGAGCGATCGCGGAAACTGATTGGACTGCACGCCCACCAGCATCACCATTCCGGCGTCCGCAGCCTTGATCGAGCGCGTCAGATCCTCGATCCGCACCTTCCTGTTGGTTTCATCGATCGCTTCGATATCGATATCGAAATCAGCACCGAGAACACGACGCTCGCGACAATCGAGCGCGATGCCATGAAGACAGGCCAGGGAATTGGAAGGCAGGCCACCCCGCCACCATCGGATGACGTAGCCATCGTTGTCGTAATGCGATGGTTTTATAAGAATAAGCTGAAAGGTTTTTCTCGTCCCCATGAGCACAGGGTAACCTCCAATCCGTCGGACGCCAAGCTGGTTTCCCCCGGAAGATACCGGCAATTAAGGCCGTTTTGGGCTTTGACCCCTAAAGAACGTGGTCGTGCGCACAGGCAAAAAGCATCCTTTGCCTTGCACAAGGTGAGCGAAAGTCAAATCGGTCCAACTGACCACCTGCAAATTGTCCTTCACATCGCCACGGGTTGGGTTACGCTCGCTGACCAATCCGCCACGCGGATTTTCAATTTTAGGAACCGGACCGACAACTCATGCCCATCGTCAATCGTATCGCCGCGCTCTCGGATGACATGGCCGCCTGGCGCCACGACTTCCACGAGCATCCTGAGCTTCTTTACGACGTACATCGCACGGCCGGCATCGTCGCCGACAAGCTGCGCGAGTTTGGGTGCGACGAAGTTGTGAGGGGCATCGGGCGCACCGGTGTCGTCGGTGTTATCCGCGGTCGCAAGAGCACATCCGGCAAGACCATCGGTCTTCGCGCCGACATGGACGCGCTACCGATAACAGAAACATCCGGTGTATCCTATGCTTCGAAGACACCGGGCCTGATGCACGCGTGCGGCCATGACGGCCACACCGCGATGCTGCTCGGCGCCGCGAAATATCTTGCCGAAACGCGCAATTTTGATGGAACGGCCGTCGTCATCTTCCAGCCGGCCGAGGAAGGGGGCGCCGGTGGCAGGGCGATGGTCGATGATGGGCTGATGACGCGCTGGGGCATTCAGGAGGTCTACGGGCTGCACAACATGCCGGGCCTACCTGAAGGCCATTTCGCTACCACGCCCGGTCCGATGCTCGCCTCAGCCGATAGTTTGGAGATCAAGGTTCTCGGTAAGGGTGGCCACGCCGGGGCCGCCCCGCACAAGGCGGTCGACAGCGTCCTGATCGGGGCGCAAATCGTCAACGCGCTGCAGTCGATCGTTGCGCGCAATGTCGATCCGCTGAAATCAGCCGTGATATCGATCACCATGTTTCAGGCTGGCACGGCCTTCAACGTCATTCCGGAGACCGCCGAATTGAAAGGCACCGTGCGCACGCTCGACCCGGAGGTGCGCGATCTCGTTGAACGCCGGATCGGCGAGGTCGCCGACAGCGTCGCCCGCGCCTATGGTGGATCGGCCGAAACAAAATATACGCGCATGTATCCAGTCACCATGAACCATCCGCGGGAGGCGGGAGTGGCAGCCGACGTGGCGCGGGACATCGTCGGCCCCGACCGCGTAAACGCACGCCTGGTGCCGGTGATGGGAGCCGAAGACTTCGCCTTCATGCTGGAGGCACGTCCGGGTGCGTTCGTGTTCCTCGGCATGGGCGATTGCAATGAGTGCCATCATCCCGCCTACCGCTTCAACGACGCCATTCTCGGGTATGGTGCGTCATATTGGGTGAGGTTGATCGAGAAAACCATGCCTGCGGGCTAACGGCTGCCAATCCAATGCAGATTTCGGCTTGGTCAGCCGCCTTCGCCACGACTTGCCAACCGAACAATCCACGTCAGGTTGCAGTTACACGCAGATCGCGAATCGATCCCCTCTCCTGCAAGGACCAGAGTTGATCGAACAGGCCCTCCGCCTGGCGCCGACTGAAGGTGCGGGTCGCGCAATCCAGAAACTTGCCTTTCAACTCCGCCGCACTGAGCGGCTCCTGCCAACTCCCCTTGGCGTAGACCACGGGTGCGTGTTCAAGAACCCTGCCCGAAGCAAGCACAACGCTGACCTGGTCAGCCTGCGCGAATGCCTTATCCTCTGACAGTGCCTCATCGGTTGTGGTGTGACGAACCTTCGCGAAGACCGAATTGACCTCCGGCCTCAAGACAAACTCATCGGTGAGTTCGCCAAGCCCCACCCGGCCAGCGACAAGAGCGGCAGCCATCGCGAATTCCATGCTGAACTTGGCTTCGAGACCCGTCTTTGGATTGTTGTTACGCAGCAACAGCTTCTGGGTAGCGCCGGTGCGCACGCGGATCTCGTGCACCTCGTCCGATTTCAACCCGTGCTTGGCAACGAGGTCCAGCATGGCGTCGATCGATCGGTGGGTCGCATAGCAGGTGGGATAGCGCTTCACATTGACGCCGAGATTTGCCGACCGCCAGTTGGTGCCGATATCGAGCTGTCCATTTTCGACGTCCGGTTTGCCCGAAGGCGAATGCGCGCGAAGGAAGCCTGTCCTATGCTCCAATACATCGAGAGCGGCGGTGAATCCCTGGTCGGCCAGACGAGCGGCAAGCACCCCCGATTGAGCGGTCCGACCTGCATGGAGCGATTTGGTCATCGTGCCGAAATTGGCAACGAGGCCGGAGGCGAGCGAAGCGGAGATCGCTATTGCATGGGCCGTTTTCTCGGCATCAAGCTTGCGCAGCCGGGCACACGCTGCTGCAGTGGCAAGAGCACCCATAATCGCCGTTGGATGAAAACCCCGCTCATGCAAGCTGCCGGGCTCAAGCGCGACAACCTGCGCCCACGTTTCGTAGCCTGCGACATAGGCGGCAACTGCATCTGCCCCGCTCGCATCGAGCGACCAGCCCTCGGCCAGAATTGCCGGTACCAGCACCGCACTGGGATGGCCGGAAAGTGCCACGTCGTCGTAGTCGAGCACATGCGCCGCAACGCCATTGACGAGCGCCGCGTCGGGCGCAGCAAGATTGCGCCCCGACGGAATCTCCGGCGCCCCGTCATTCTGGGTGGAGGTCGCAACCATGGCGGAGACGATGCGTACCGGTTGCTCGCGTGCACCCGCGATCATGACACCGACGCAATCGACGATGCCGATGCGGGCAGCCTCGAGGCACCGATCCGGCAGATCGGTCGGCTTGAGGTTTGCGACGAAATTTGCGGTTTGGCGCGTGATATCGAGCATGATCACCTCCCCAATCGGGTCACGGAGGACCTCGCTATTTTCCCTGAAAGTTCGGCTTCCGGCGTTCGTTGAATGCAAGCACACCTTCGCGCCGATCCGAAGTCGGAATCAATCGATTATAGGCTTCGATTTCGAAGGCAAGGCCGTCGGCGAGCGACATCTGCAGCCCGCGATGAATGGCCTGCTTGGCCTGACGTACCGAGATCGGACCATTACCCGCGATGCGCTCGGCGCTCGCCAGTGTTGCAGCCAGTAGCTCCTCGGGCGGAAGCACCCGGTTGACCAGTCCCCATCGTTCCGCCTCCTCGGCGGAGAACGGCGTGCCGGAAAGGATCAGCTCCTTCGCGCGGCGCTCGCCGACGGCCCGCGGCAAATTCTGCGTGCCGCCGCCGCCCGGCATGATGCCGAGCGTAACTTCCGTCAGCGCAAAGCGAGCATTGGTCGAGGCATAGACGAAGTCGGCGGCGGCGGCAATCTCGCAACCGCCGCCATATGCCGCGCCGTTCACCGCAGCGATCACCGGGATTGGACAGGCAACGACCGCACGCAGCATCCGCTCGAACACGAGATGCTGGGCCGTCCACGCCTCGTCTGTCATGCCGTTGCGCTGCTTGAGGTCACCACCGGCGCAAAACGCCTTGGCACCGCTGCCGGTCAGGATGACGACACGCAGCCCTTCAAGATCGACGGTCAAGGCCTCGAAGAGCTCCATCAGATCGAGGCCCATCTGCGTATTCAATGCGTTCGCGGCGTCCGTCCGGTTCAAGGTGACAAGCAGGATATGGCTGCCGTGCCGCTCGACAATAATCGTCTCGAAATCATGTCGCATCTGATGTTTCCCGGGAGCGGACGTCGATGCACCAAGATTTTCTCATTTGCCAACAACCCTAAGCAGCCGTTCAATGTAACTCGATCGGTCAACAAAGGACTCATTCTCCTCCAGGATCATGACCCTGGCATCATGAACGCGCTGAAAGTCGGCCTCGCTCAGGTTCCTCTTCAGCTCATGAAAGGGTTGCCCCCCAAACACCCCGAGCAAGGCGTAATAGTAGAACGTCAACCGGGACAGGCAATTGTGCTCGATCATCAGCTGTGAAGGCAGGAAGCCAAAGCTGGACCCTACAACGGCGATATCGAGCTCGTGTGCCTCATGGGCCGCACATGAGGCAGGCTGATCAAAACTCAGTTTTGGCGTCAAATAGCCGAGTGGAGGAAAAAAGACATTGAGCAGATCGACCAGCTCCCGGTCGGCTCTGCTTTTTGCACTGGTCAGCGTGTAGGTGAATGTAAATGGCGGGACAAGTTCGCGGCCAGCCTGCCGATTGATCTCTTCGACAACAGCAGAGACTGCGAGTGCTCCGCCGATGTCGTTCCAGTGTTCGCCTCCCTCCGAAAACAAGGTGACCTCGTAGGCCCCCTTCTTCGAATGTATCAGACCGGCAGCATCGACAACGTTGATACCGGCGGCCCTCAAAGCCGAAACATACTGCGGAACCAGCTGAACTCGAGCCGCTTGCGAACTTGGGCAATTGAAGCGGTCGAGAAAATATTCCGGAAGATGCGCAGCCTTCGATGGCGAAAGCAGGTAAACGAAGACGCCGCCCGATCGGCGGTAGAAGTTCTGTATTGTAGTGAGCTTGGGAATAATATCGGCGGCAAACTTCGCTCCCATGTCCTCGGTGCGAGCGCAATATTCGTCGAGATAAAGTCGCCCTATCAGGTGTCCCCTGGCCCCGCGAACGACGTAAGGCGCGGTCAGATCGCCGAACAATTCAGCACGAACCTCGTTGTTGACGCGAATGAGCAGCGGGCGAAAGGCAAAGGCCTCGGCAATTCTGCTGCTGACCGTCTTCTGAAAGCTGCCGTCCCAGATCGAAGACCACGAAAGAACTATCGGATCCTCACGTGTGACTCCGCCAAGCTTGGGTCCGATCTTGATTTCACGTTGCGGCCCGACGGCCATGTTCCAGGCACTGATCAGGGGGAGCAGCAGGAGGAGCGCAATAAAAGCAAAACGGGACGCAGGTTGCCGAAGCGCGAGGCGGCTCATTGTCAGAACCTGAAGTAGATAAAAGGTTGGAATGGCATTGCGAACGCACGCGCGAGCGCGAGGATAAAGATGACTACCAGCACGGCCCAGGTGACTATGCGCAACCAGACCTGTTGCTCATATATTCGGGCAACGACGCCCGAAAGACGCGTCGCCGGAAACAGGGAGATCACCACGCCCGCCAGCAGCGCCAACGGTACTTCAGGTGGGACTTCCAAATTGGTTGCTCCAGACTGGGTCGCAAATAGCGAAAACACAAATCGACCGAGACTACCTGGTTGCTCGGACCGAAAGATAGCCCACCCGATGACGACAATAAACAGGGTGGCTGCCCTTGCGACCACCGCGCCACAGCGGGCTAACGCCTGCTGGAGGAATATGCGGTCAAGGGTCAGGAACAATCCGTTGTAGGCGCCCCACAGCACGAAGTTCCAGCTCGCACCATGCCACAAGCCGGAGAGCAGGAAGCAGATCCAAAGATTGACGTAGGTGCGCAGGTTGCCCCGCCGATTGCCTCCGAGCGGTATGTACAAGTAGTCCCTGATCCAACTGGTCAGCGACATGTGCCATCGCTGCCAGAACTCGGTCAGCGATTGAGAAATGTAAGGTGAGTTGAAATTTTCTCTGAGGCGAAACCCCAGCATGCGCGCCAGCCCGATGGCCATGTCCGAATAGCCGGCGAAATCAAAATAGATCTGGATGGTAAAGCAACCGATCGCCAGCCATGCGTAGCCCGGACTCAACGCAGCTGGTCCG
>Ga0318533_10001983_pt1 | contig 10586 bp, 9 predicted proteins | sample GRESIP053b4f27_FD_203675 | JGI IMG/M metagenome (GOLD analysis project Ga0318533, IMG submission 203675) | Tropical soil microbial communities from Luquillo Experimental Forest, Puerto Rico - GRE.SIPMG.053b4f27 | ecosystem: Environmental > Terrestrial > Soil > Tropical forest > Bulk soil...
ATTTTGCCTTGCGGGGTGAGCAGCGCACCAAAGCCCGCCGCCGCCGGCGTCACCTTGGCGGTGTCGCTGGTCACGAGCCCGTTGAGGAATTTGCGCGCATCGTCGCCGGCGACCTTGACGACGCCGCGGTCGGGAAGCAGCGCGGCCTTCATGGTATTTGATCGGACTTGCCAGATGTCGCGCCTAAACGTAAGGCGCTCGCTCTACGGTCACAAGGGCGGCCTTCGTGTTGGCGGGGACGGCGGGGCGCGCTCAGTCGCCGGTGACGAAGAAATGCCAGGTGCCGTCCGGTCCGATCCCGAGACGGTAGAAGGCGTAGACGCCGAGTTTCATCATGTCCTTGTAGTCGGCGCCGGTGACAATTCGAAACAGCTCGACCTTCTGCTGGGGCGTCAGCGCGGAGAGCGACATGCGCACGAAATAGGGCCAGACATACATTTCTTGCGGCGTGCCTTCATCGACGCGCACGTAGCCGGCTTCCAGGATCATGGTCAGGATCGAGAGCACCTCGATGCCGTCGGAGTCGGGATAATTCGCCCTCCAGAAGGCGACCGGATCCTTGTCGTCGGTGAACGAGAAAATCGGCCCCGAATCGTTTATCAGCGACGCGAGCTGCTGCAGATCGCCGCTACGCGCGGCGGCGAGCAGACGTTCGCGGGTGCGCGCCACCGGCGCGGGCAAGCGGGAGAGATCGGTGATGATTTCGGCAACGGCGGACGCCGGGGCGAGGCGGCCCTTGCCCTTGTCGGCGCTCCGCTGGGATGGCTCGTCCGGCGCCGGCGCGGACGCGTCCGGCGGCTTTGCCGCCTCGCCGCGAAGGTCGGTCGGCGCAACCACGCTGCCGCCCGCGGCGAGCGCTAGCAACAAGAGCCTCAAGCCAATGCGCAGCAGCATGGGTCGGCGGCCGATCGAGGATCGCCGCCAGTCTATCAGAAGCATGGAATCGGTGGCGAGTGGCCGCAACGCGAGTCGCGCGGCGAGCTCCGGTGGTATGGCAATCGCGCGTTCCGCGCCAAGCCGCAATCAGCGCGCGACCGAGGGCCTATTGCCTCGCCATGGCGAGGGAGAATTCGCCGTTGCGGATGCGCCCGGCAAGACCCTCGGCGAAACGCGCCGCCGCCTCCTCGCCGTAGGTCGAGACGAATTCGGCAAAGGCGGCGAACAGGCACGCCTGCGCTAGGCAGTCCCCGTCGATACCGTCGACGCGCGCTTCGGTCCAGGCCGCGTTGAGGTAGCCGAGCGCAGCCCGTTTCTGCTCGTGGTCGGGAGCCTGTCCCGGAACTTCGATCATTTGCGCTGTCATGCCCATGTCGATTCGGGGGCTGCCGTTGCGTGGAGGCACGTTAGCACGCGACGCGCGTGCGCCTAGGCGCAACTGGAGGAACGGTTAATGCTCAAGCCGCAGCCGGGCGAGGCGGCTCCCTCGCGGCCAGGATCGCGGGCGCAGGTCTCGGCCTTGGGGCCGTATGGCAGTAGTGGTGCAGGGGCGGCGTTGGACGCGGGGGGCGCCGGTCAGTTGGCGTAGCGCGCCGTCATCTCGCGGGCGATCTTGGAACCTTCCTCGAGGTAGCGGCGAATGACCAAGTCGGCCGCCGGGGTGCAGGTGCGATAGCTCTGCTGGTAGCCGCGATAGCCGCGATTGAAGCTGGCGATCATACGCGCTCGCCGCTCGCCGCTCGGGGCCTCGGCGTCGACGAGGGACTGCATCTCGTTGCGCCACTTCTGGCCTTCATTGGCGCCGCAGATATTGCGCAGATAGTGCAGCGCGCCGAGGATCTCGGCGAGGCGCTGGAGGCTGCCGTCGAAGGGGGCCACCCCGGCTTCGGCGCGCGCCGTCGCGCCGGCGCCCGCAAGCGTGATCGGGACCACGGTCGCGGCCACTATCAAGACGCGTCGCAACATGGGATGGAGTATCTGCGCCGACATGAACCCTAGATGCGGCGGACCGCACTTGTTGAGGCATTGTTGCGGCGCAAGGCGACGGAAAAAAGGCATGCGAGTCACCCCGCTTGCAAGCAGCCTCTGTCCGCTCGTCCCCGCCAACGACAGCGGAGACCTCAACTGGACTCGCGCTTCCGCCGGAATGCGCGGAGATGGCGAACACGCTCCTCGTTAGGACGTCTAGGTGGTCGGCGGTTGGGCGAGGCGATCGAACGCCGCGGCCACGATGTCGGCGAGGCCGGGGGTCGTCGGCAGGCTCGCGAGCTCGGTCGGGTCGAGCCAGCGCGCCTCGTCGAGTTCCTCGTTGAGGACAGGCTCGCCCGCGCGCCAGCGGGCGGCAAAGCACAGGATGATGAAATGCCGCTCGACCCGGCTTTGCGCATCGCGGACGATGGCTTCGCGAAAGCCGGCGAGCGCAACCGGTTCGATTGCCAGTCCCGTCTCCTCGCGCACTTCGCGCGTCACGGCTTGCGTGAGCGTCTCGCCCACCTCGACCACGCCTCCGGGCAAGGTGAACAGGCCATGGGCTGGCGCGCGTGCGCGGCGCACCACAAGTATCTTGCCATCGCGCACGATGGCAGCGCTCACAGCGAGGTAGGGACGCTCGGGATAGGATCGTGCGTCCGACACGGCGGCGGACTCTCCAAAAGCATGATGTAAGAGCTTACCTTAGGCGAGGTCGTCTGCCGCCAGCCTTGTGCGGCATGGTTAGTGAAGCGGAACAAGCGAGACAAGTCCCGCATGTGTGGACGCTACATGGTCCTGTCCTCGCCGGAAGCGATCCGGCGCCTGTTCGGCTACCCGGAGCAGCCGAATTTTCCGCCGCGCTACAACGTGGCGCCGACGCAGCCGGTGCCGATCGTTCGCATCGTGGAGGGGCAGCGGCAATTCGCACTCGTGCGTTGGGGCCTGATCCCGCCCTGGGTCAAGGACCCGCGGAAGTTCGCCTTGCTCATCAATGCGCGCGGGGAATCGGTAAACGATCGGGCGGCGTTCCGCTATGCCATGCGCCGACGCCGCTGCCTCGTTCCCGCCGATGGTTTCTATGCCTGGAAGGACGAAGGCGGACGCAAACGCCCCTATTGCGTGCGCCCGCGGGAGGGGGGACCGATTGCTTTCGCCGGGCTGTGGGAAACCTGGATGGGGCCGAACGGCGAGGAGATGGAGACGGCGATCATCATCACCACCGCGGCCAAGGGGGAACTCGCGCGCTTGCACGAGCGCATGCCGGTGATCGTGCCGCCGGATGCCTTCGACCTGTGGCTTGACTGCAGCAAGGTCGACGCCATGACCGCCGCCGCGCTGTTCGCGCCGGCACCGGAAGGGCTGCTCGGAGCTTACGAGATTTCGCCCGCGGTCAATCACACCGGCAACGACGGGCCGAATTTGATCGAACCGGCCGCGTCGCAGCCGCCGCCGGTGCCGCCTCCCGCGAACAGCGGCGCCAGCGCGCCGGCGAGGCGCGCGAGCAAGAAGGACGCGCGGCAGCAGTCGCTGTTTTGACCCGCTTTGCGGGGGGAAGAGCACGACTGGCGCCGTCTACAACACCTTGCCCGGATTGAGGATGCCCTTGGGATCGAGCGTGCGCTTGAGCGTCCTCATCAGATCGTAGGCGACCGGATCCTTCACCTTGGGGAGGAGATCGCGCTTCATCACGCCGATGCCGTGCTCGGCCGAGATCGAGCCGCCATGTTTGGCCACCACGCCGAAGACCGCGGCGTTGACCTCGCCCCAGTGCGAGAGGAACTCGGCCTTATCCGCCCCCACGGGCTGGGCGACGTTGTAATGGATGTTGCCGTCGCCGAGATGTCCGAACGGAAGCGGCCGGGCGAGCGGGATCAGCTTGGCGACGGCGGCGTTCGCCTCCGCGATGAAGGCCGGCACCGCTGCCACTGGCACCGAGACGTCGTGTTTGATCGAGCCGCCTTCGTGCCGTTGCACTTCGCCGAACATTTCGCGGATGCGCCAGAACATCTTGGTCTGATCGAGGCTCTCGGCGATGGCGGCGTCTTGGACGAGGCCGCGTTCGAGGCCCTCGGCCAAAATTTCCTCCAGCACCGCGCGCAGGCCGGTGCGGGCCTGCGACGAGAGTTCGATCAGCACGTACCACGGATGCGCCTGCGGCAGCGGATCGCGGCAGCCCGCGCCGTGGCGGAACACCAGTTCGACCCCCAGCCGCAGCATCAATTCGAAGCTGGTCACGCTGCCCGTGGCGCGCTCGCTCGCAAGGCCGAAGAGGTCGAGCGCGGCCTGCGGCGAGGGCACGCCGACGAAGGCGGTCTCCACGGAACGCGGCCGCGGGATGAGCCGCAGCACCGCGGCGGTGATGACGCCGAGCGTGCCCTCGGCGCCGATGAACAGGTCTTTGAGGTCGTAGCCGGTATTGTCCTTCTTGAGCTTGTTGAGGGCGTTCAACACACGCCCGTCGGGGAGCACCACCTCGATGCCGAGCGCGTGCGAACGCGCGATGCCGTGGGCGAGCGCGGCGGTGCCGCCGGCATTGGTCGAAAGATTGCCGCCGATGGTGCAGCTGCCCTCCGATGGCAGCAATTGCGGGTAGAGCCGGTCGACATCGGCTGCCGCCTCGCGCGCCCGCAGCAAGGTCACGCCGGCCTCGCAGGTCATGGTATTGGAAACCGGATCGACCTCGCGAACGCGGTCGAGGCGATTGAGCGCAAGCACGATCTCGCCGTGTTGCGGGATCTGCCCGCCGACTAGGCCGGTATTGCCGCCCTGGGGGACGATCGCGGTCGCGGTCTCGTTCGCAAGCTTGAGGATTTCCGCGACCTCGGCGACCGAGCCGGGCCGCAGCACCACGGGGCTCGCGCCGCGAAACATGTCGCGCGGCTCGGTGAGATAGGGCGCCTGCGCCTCCCGATCGGTGATGGCGTTTTTGCTTCCCACGATCGCGACGAAGCGGGCCAACAGGTCGGTTGCGAGAAACTTGACGGGCGTCTCTGCAATATTCATCGCTCGAGCTCGATCCACGTCGTTGCGGCTCGTGACTATAGCGCGGCGCGTGGCCGAATTCCTACCTCATGGGCGCGGCGCCGCGGCGCGCGCAAGCCGGTCGTTGATCGCTTCCCCCAGGCCCGCGCGCGGCACCGGCATCACCGCGATGGTCGCGGCGCCCGACGCATCGAGCGCGCGCAGGTGAGAAAAGAGATTGGCCGCGGCCTCGATGAGGTCGCCGCTCCGCGACAGGTTGAGCACCGCCGCCGCGCGCTCGGCGCCCGCCGCCGGTGTCGGGCCGAAGGCGAGCAGCGCCTCGTGCGCCTCGACGCGCTGGGCATCAAGCCGCAGCCGCGCCCGCGGGGCGTAGTGGGAGGGGAGCGCGCCAGGGGCGATCGGCACGTCGTCGATATTAGGTGACGCGGCAGGAGGCGGCACCTCGGCCAGCGCCACCTCGCGCTCGATGTCCGCCCGCGGCAAGGCGCCGGGCCGCAGCAGCACCGGGCGATCGAGGCAGGCGACGATGGTCGATTCCAGGCCCATGGGCGTGGGCCCGCCGTCGACGATCAGCTCGATGCGCCCGCGCAGGTCGGCCAGCACGTGCTGCGCGGTCGTGGGCGAGACGTGCCCGGAGCGGTTGGCCGAAGGCGCCACCACCGGGCGGCCGAAGGCGAGCAGAATGGCGCGCGCGAGGGGATGGCTGGGCACGCGCACCGCGATGGTATCGAGGCCGGCGGTGGCCAGCTCGGCGACGGGGCAGTCCGCAAGCTTGGGCAGCACCAGCGTCAGCGGTCCCGGCCAGAACGCGCTCGCGAGCCGTTGGGCGGCAGCGGAAAAGCGCGCGAGCGCGCGCGCCGCGGCGGCGTCGGCGACGTGGGCGATGAGGGGATTGAACGACGGGCGGCCCTTGGCGTCATAAAGGCGTGCGACCGCGGTGCCGTTGGTGGCGTCGGCACCCAGCCCATAGACGGTCTCGGTGGGAAAGGCGACGAGGCCACCGGCGGCGAGCGTGCGTGCCGCACGTGCGACGGCGGCGGCGCCGGGCGTGATCGCGCCTTCGCCGGCCTCTAACACTTGGGTTGCCGCCTGCGCGGTCATCGGGGTCTATAGCTTGCAGCCGTTTGCGGACACGGGTTATAAGACCGGCCTTCAGGCGGAGTGTAGCGCAGTCTGGTAGCGCACCTCGTTCGGGACGAGGGGGTCGCAGGTTCAAATCCTGCCACTCCGACCAAATATCCTCTGGCGACGCTGAATCTCCACACCTATTCTGCAACGCGTTCAAATTTCGAGACGTCGTGCACAAAGCCATGCGCAGACGCGTATTGCGGAGGGTGGACCTTGCGGCCGCGCTGGAGAGGCTACTGCGGCTCACCGAGGGCGGTGACAGCCCCGACAATTATGTCAGCGATCCCGCAAGCAGCGATCCCAATTGCCGCCAACGAGTACGCATTCACATCCCAGCTGCGACCAGCTCCGCGAGCCTCTTGCGCGCATAGAAGGTGCGCGACTTCACCGTGGCCTCGTTGATGCCGATGATCTCGGCGACCTCCTTGATGGATTTGCCATGGTAGTAGGTGAGGTCGATGACCTCGCCGTGCTCCGGCGATAGCCGAGCCAAGGAGTGACGCAGCAGTTCTTCTCGGTTCTTCTTCTGTAGGACAAGCTCCGGGTTGTCCGCCGGGTCTGCGACCGTGGACGCAAGTTCGGCGTTGAGTTCAACATCCGTCCGACGGCGCCGTGCGGAGAGCGCCTTGTGGCGCGCGATGGCCAGCAGCCAAGTCGAAACCGAAGAGCGCCTCTCGAAGGAGGCAGCTTTGCGCCAGACATCGAGGAAGACATCGCTCAAGAGGTCGTCGGCGAGGGTTTCGTCGCCCACCAGACGCAGCAGCCAGCGGTAGATCGCCAGGCGATGCCGCGCAAACAGCGTTCGCATGGCAAGCTGATCGCCGTGTGCGATCCGTCTGATTAACACTTCATCCGAGAAAGTTTCGGTCGCCGCTGCCCGTGCAGGCGATGCGGCGGCCCATCCCGTGTGGGAGTAGGCCACAGTCATAGCGTTCCCCTGTAATCACGTCTCGCCCAACAAACGCCCGCAGCAGAAAAAGGTTCCGACCCCGTAGCCGGCCATTTGGCTGTGAGTGTTACCCCCGAGCGGATACCCACTATGGTTAACTCGGAATGGTTAAAAAGCACCTAAGCGGGATGGTTAAGAAGCAGCTAAGCGGATGAAAGTCTCGGCAAGCTTGGTTGATTGATCGCCCGGGAAATGGCGCGAGGCGAAGAGAGTCCGGCACGTGAATCCTGCGACTTCTCGAACCAAGCACGATCGCCCAGCGCCCTTGTGCGAGGGCCTCGATGCCGCGTACCTTCGCTCGCAAGTTCGCGAAGGCACCGCGACGGGCCCTGGCGGGACCCAACCAAGAGCCGGCAACGGGAGACAAGCGCCATGATCCCAAGCATGAATTTTGCCCGCGGTTTTGCCGCGTGTCTGGCCGCGCTCATGTGGGGCGGGATCGGCACTGCCTCCGCGCTCGACTACCCGACCCGGCCGGTGCATTGGATCGTGCCCTATACCCCCGGCGGGGGCACGGACATCACGGCGCGCATCATGGCGCAATGGCTCTCGGAACGGCTGGGCCAGCAGCTCATCATCGAGAACAAGCCGGGCGCGGGCAACAACATCGGCACTGAAGCGGCGATTCATTCGCCGCCCGACGGCTACACGCTGCTGCTGGTCAATCCGGCGAATGCGATCAACGCGACGCTCTATCCCAAGCTGTCCTTCAATTTCATCCGCGATAGCGCGCCGGTTGCCGGCATCATGCGGGTGCCGAACGTGATGGAGGTCAATCCGTCGGTGCCGGCCAAGACGGTGGCCGAGTTCATCGCCTATGCCAAGGCCAATCCGGGCAAGATCAACTGGGCGACCTCGGGCAACGGCACGTCTGTGCATCTCTCGGGCGAGCTGTTCAAGCTGATGACCGGCGTGGAGATGGCCAATATTCCGTACAAGGGCTCGGCCCCGGCGCTCACCGATTTGATCGCCGGCACGGTGCAGGTGATTTTCGACAACATGCCACCGTCGCTGCCGCACATTCGGGCCGGCAAGCTGCGCGCGCTCGCGGTGACGACGGCGACACGGTCGGAGGCGCTGCCCGATGTTCCGACGGTGGCCGAAACGGTGCCGGGTTACGAGGCCAGCGCCTTCTACGGGATGAGCGTGCCGAAGGGCACCCCGCCCGAGATCATCGACAAGCTCAACAAGGAGATCAACGCCGGATTGGCCGACCCGAAGGTCAAGGCTCGCCTTGCCGACCTCGGCGGCATGCTGGTCCCGGGCAGCCCGGCCGACTTTGGAAAGCTCGTCGCCGCGGAAACCGACAAGTGGGCCAAGGTGATCAAGGAAGGCGGCGTGAGTCTGGAATAGACTCAAGCGCATCCCCCGGATCGTCGCAATGAACCGTAAGCGTCCCCAAGACCTGCGCAGCCACCGCTGGCTCGGCGTCAACGATCTGCGCTCGTTCGGGCACCGTTCGCGGCTGCGCCAATTCGGTTATGACGCGGCCGACTGGGGCGGCAGACCCGTCATCGGCATCATCAATACCTGGAGCGAGATCAACGCCTGTCACGCGCACCTGCGCGCGCGGGCGGAGGACGTCAAGCGCGGTGTGCTGCAGGCCGGCGGCTTTCCAATCGAGCTGCCGGCGATGTCGTTGGCGGAGCCATTCGTCAAGCCTTCGACCATGCTCTATCGCAATTTTCTGGCGATGGAGGCGGAAGAGCTTCTGCGCAGCCACCCGATCGATGGCGCGGTGCTCCTCGGAGGTTGCGACAAGACCACGCCGGGTCTGGTCATGGGCGCCATCAGCATGGGCATCCCGGCGATCTACGTGCCAGCGGGCCCGATGCTGCGCGGCAACTGGCGCGGCGAGTACCTCGGCTCGGGCTCCGACGTCTGGAAATACTGGACCGAGAAGCGCGCAGGTCTCATCACCGAAGCGCAATGGAACGAGATGGAAAGCGGCATTGCCCGCTCGTTCGGCACCTGCATGGTCATGGGCACGGCCGCCACGATGATGGCGATCGCCGAAGCGCTCGGCCTGACGCTCCCGAGCGCATCCTCGATCCCGGCGGCCGATTCGAGCCATCCGCGCATGTGCGCCGCCGCCGGCCGCCGCATCGTCGACATGGTGTGGGAGGCTCTCACCCTCGACCGGATCCTCACCCCCGCGGCCTTCGACAACGCCATCAAGGTTCACATGGCGATGGGCGGCTCGACCAATGCCATTATCCACGTAATCGCGATGGCGCGCCGTGCCGGCATCGCGCTCGACATGCAGCGCTTCGACCAGATTTCGCGCGAAATCCCGGTGCTCGCCAACGTCCGGCCCTCGGGGAAATACCTGATGGAGGATTTCTTCTACGCCGGCGGCCTGCGCGCCTTGATGCGGGAACTCAAAGAGCGGCTCGATCTCTCCGCACTGACGGTGACGGGCAAGACGCTGGCCGAAAACATCGCCGGCGCGGAAGTCTATTTGCGCGACGTCATCCATTCGCTCAACGATCCGATCTATGCGGAAGGCGCAACCGCCGTCCTCACCGGCAACCTCGCACCGCGCGGCTGCGTGATGAAGCCGGCAGCGGCGGATCAACGGTTCCTCAAGCATCGGGGGCCCGCACTCGCCTTCGAGGACTACAACCACATGGCGCGCGAGATCGAGCGTGACGACCTTCCCGCCACGCCGGACCACGTCATCGTGCTCAAGAATGCCGGCCCCAAGGGCGGTCCCGGCATGCCGGAATGGGGCATGCTCCCGATCCCGAAAAAGCTGGTGCAAGCGGGCGTGCGCGACATGGTGCGCATCTCGGACGGGCGCATGAGCGGCACGAGCTACGGCGCCTGCATCTTGCACGTGGCACCGGAGAGCTTCGTGGGCGGGCCACTGGCGTTCGTTGAGACCGGCGATGCGATCGAGGTGGACGTGCCGGCACGGCGCATTCACCTGCACGTCGCGGAGGAGGAACTCAACCGCCGCCGCGCGGCCTGGAAACAGCCCCCGCCGCGCTACCTTCGCGGCTACGGCGCCATGTTCTCCGCCCATATCGGGCAGGCCGACGAAGGCTGCGATTTCGATTTCCTCGCCGGCAAGGGGCAGATTCCCGAGCCGGAAATCCACTGACCGCCCTACCTGGCCCGCCGAGGACTTGATGAAAATCGGACTTTTCGACCACGTCGAGCATGGGAAGCGTCCGCTCGCGACCCTGTTCGACGAACGTCTCGCCTTCGCCAAGGCCGCCGACGAGGCCGGCATCTATTGCCTGCACGTGGCGGAGCATCACGCCACGCCGCTCAACATGGTGCCGGTGCCTGGGGTCTACCTCGGCGCGGTGGCGCGCGCGACCAAGCGCATGCGGCTTGGCCCGCTGGTTTATCTCCTGCCGCTCTACTCACCGCTGCGGCTGATCGAGGAGATTTGCATCCTCGACCACCTCAGCCATGGGCGGATGGAAGTAGGCGTGGGCCGCGGCGTGTCGCCATTTGAGCTCAAATATCACAAGATCGATCACGAAGAATCGCGCGATATCTTCATCGACGCGTTCAACTGCATCGCCGCCGGGTTGACCGCCGACACGCTCAACTATTCCGGCAAGTACTACCAATTCGAAAACGTGCCGATTGCCTTGCGGCCGCT
>Ga0318533_10001984_pt1 | contig 10583 bp, 7 predicted proteins | sample GRESIP053b4f27_FD_203675 | JGI IMG/M metagenome (GOLD analysis project Ga0318533, IMG submission 203675) | Tropical soil microbial communities from Luquillo Experimental Forest, Puerto Rico - GRE.SIPMG.053b4f27 | ecosystem: Environmental > Terrestrial > Soil > Tropical forest > Bulk soil...
AGATTGGCAGTCGGGTCGGCGCACATCGTCCGGTGCACGCTGCCCTCCGCCGTCCCCATGATGCGCGCGAGAGAGGGCAGCCCGAAGCCGGCGGCGACCACGAACAAGAGACCAAGGACCAATCGGAAGCGGATCAACTAGAGGGGAACGAAGAGCCGCGAGAGACGAGAGTCGCCATCGTCGGCCGTCCCAACGTCGGCAAGTCCTCGCTGGTCAACCGGCTGCTTCACGCCCAGCGCGTGCTCGTCAGCGAGCTGCCGGGCACGACGCGCGACGCGATCGACGTCCCTTTGACCTGGCACCGGCGACGCTTTCGGATTGTCGACACGGCCGGCATGCGCCGCCCAGGACGGGTGGCTCGAGGCGGCAAGGTCGAGCTCGTGAGCGTCGCCCTCGCGAAAGAGTCCATCGCTGATGCCGACGTCGTCGTCCTCATGATTGACTCGAACGAGGGAGCGACGGATCAGGACGCCGCCATCGGCGGGGAGGTGGATCGAGCAGGCCGCGGCATCGTCATCGTCGCCAACAAATGGGACGTGATGAAGGGAGGAGGGCCCGAGAATTTGGCGAAGGCGTTCGACGATCGGGTCCGGCGGAAGATGCGGTTCCTCGACTATGCGCCGATCCTTCATGTTTCGGCGCTCACCGGCGAGCGCGCCGGGAAAGTGATCGAGACGATTGACAAAGTCTCGGCCGCCCGACGCATGCGCATCTCCACGCCCGCGCTCAATCGGTTCGTTGAGGCAGTGACCGCAGCCCATCCCCCCGTGAGTCCTGGGCGAAAGCACGTGAGGATCCTTTACGCCGCGCAGATCGGCGTGGCGCCCCCGTCATTCGTCTTCTTCACCAATGTGGCGACGACGTTTCATTTTTCGTACGAACGGTTCCTGGTGAATCGGCTGCGCGAGGAATTCGGGTTCGTCGGCAGCCCCATCCGGCTTCAGGTCCGCCGGCGCGCCAAGTGACCTCTGACAAGATGGCCTTCGACAAATGACCAGTACATCGTTATCCCGTGACGGGCGGGTGCGCATCGTGGTCGCGACCACCGTGCTGCTCTCATTTATCTCGTTCTGGCGCGCGGCGGCCATCGTTCTGAGCGACCTCGGATCGACCGCGTTCTACGTGGGCGGCATTGTCGAGCAGGCGGTCGGAAAGGCCGCGCCCTGGTTCATTCTCGGGGTGATGTGCTTTTCGTATGCGGTGCGCGCCGTCTACATCGAGAGCTCGGCGATGTTTGTGCGAGGCGGCGTCTACCGAGTGGTCAAGGAAGCCATGGGCGGGACGCTCGCGAAGCTGTCGGTTTCGGCGCTGCTCTTTGACTACGTCCTCACGGGTCCGATCAGCGGCGTGTCTGCCGGGCAGTACCTCGTTGGCCTGTTGAACGACCTGCTCCACCGGGCGGGGAGCGCGCACACGCTGCCGGTTGGTGCGACCGCGGCGTTCGTGGCCATTTTGATCACCGCGTATTTCTGGTGGCGCAATACGCAGGGGATACACGAGTCCAGCGAAGACGCGCTGAGGATCATGAAGGTGACGACCGTGATGGTCGTCCTGATGATCGGCTGGTGCGGCCTGACGCTCTTCTGGCAAGGCGGGGTGTGGCCGCCAGCGCCCGTCCCTTCGAACATGCACTTTTCGGATGATGGTTTGGGTTGGCTCAAGGGAACCATCTGGCCGACCTTCACCGCGATCGCGATCCTCATCGGGTTCGGCCACTCGATTCTCGCGATGAGCGGAGAGGAATCGCTTGCCCAGGTGTATCGGGAGATCGAGCATCCGAAGGTCAAGAACCTGCAGCGCACGGGGTTGGTGATCTTCGTTTACAGCGTGGTTTTCACGTCGCTCGTCAGCTTCTTTGCCGTGGCCATCATTCCCGACGGCGTACGCCCGCGGTTCTACGACAATTTGATTTCGGGTCTCGCGATGAACGTCGTCGGGCCGCTGTGGGCGCGACTGTTGTTTCAGGCGTTCGTCGTGCTCGTGGGCTTCCTGATCCTCGCCGGTGCGGTGAACACCGCGATCGTTGGATCCAACGGCGTCCTCAACCGAGTGTCCGAAGACGGCGTCCTGACCGATTGGTTCCGGCTGCCGCACAGGAAGTACGGGACGACGTACCGACTCATCAACCTGGTCGTCCTTCTCCAGATCGCCACCATCATATTGAGCCGAGGTGATGTCTACGTGCTCGGCGAGGCGTACGCGTTTGGTGTGGTGTGGAGCTTCGCGTTCAAGGCGCTGGCGATGGTGGTACTCCGGTTCAAGGAACCCGACGCGCCCCGCGAATGGCGCGTGCCGTTCAATGTTCGGATTGGTGCCCGCGACATCCCGGTTGGTCTGGGCCTGATCGCGCTGATGCTGTTTGGTGCGGCCGTGATCAATCTGTTCACGAAGCAGATGGCGACCGTGTCGGGCGTCGCATTCACGCTGCTGCTTTACACGGTGTTCATCACCTCCGAGCGAGCCACCGCGAGCCGGCGCAAAGTCGCCCACAAGGAGCATACCGATCAGTTTCAGTTGTTGCGGGAAGCCGAGGTGGGGCTCGAGGAGCTGCGGGCACGACCCGGGTCGGTTCTCGTGCCGGTGCGGGACTACAACACGCTGGCCCACCTCGATTATGCCGTGCGGGAGACCGACACGGATCGTCAGGATGTCGTCGTGCTCACGATCAGGCTGCTCACCGGTCCGGACGCCGGCATGCAAGACATCGAGCATCAGGAGCTGTTCACCGACTATGAGCAGCTGCTCTTCACGCGGGTCGTCGCAATCGCCGAGCGCCACGGCCGCAGCGTGAAATTGCTCGTCGTGCCCGCGACGAACGTGTTCGACGCCGTGGCGCAGTCGGCGGTCCGCATCAGGGCCCGCGAAATCGTCATTGGCGAGTCCGCGAAGATGAGCGCGGCGAGCCAGGCGCACCAGCTCGGCGAGGCGTGGGACCGCGTTCCCCACGATGCGTCGCTGGCGACGCGACTGGTGGTTTACGCGCCTGACGGCCGCGCAGCACGATTCTCGCTCGGCGCGCACGCGCCGGAGCTCTCTCCTGAGGACGTGGAGCGGATCCACAGGCTCTGGCTGAGTGCCGTCAAGACGCTTGGCACCGATGTGCACCATCGAGACATCGTGACGGCCGCGCTCGGCGCGTTCGAGGAGCAGCTGGACGGCCGCGGACGCGACGCCGCCGTTGAGCGTTTGAGACGGCAGATGCGCCCCTGAGGCAGGTCGAGAGGCCGAACGGATCGCTTGCGATACCATGGCGGGCGTGCCGACCACGCTGACTTTGCCAATCAGACGCCTCGCGCATGCGCGGGGGCTTCCACTCCCAGCCTACATGACGCCGGGCGCTGCGGGCATGGATCTCCATGCCGCGATTGACGACGATCTGCGCCTGGAGCCGGGGGCGATTCTGCTGGTGCCAACGGGATTCGAGGTGGCGATTGCCGAGGGCTTCGAGGGACAGGTTCGACCGCGTTCGGGGCTTGCCGTGAAGCACGGCATCAGTCTACCCAACGCCCCGGCGACGATCGACGCCGACTATCGGGGTGAGATCCGCGTGCCTTTGATCAACCTCGGGCGGGACCCGTTCATCATCTCGCGCGGAATGCGGATCGCGCAATTCGTCGTAGCGCCGGTCGTGCACGTGTCGTGGCAAGAAGTGGCCGAGTTGCCGGCGACCGCGCGCGCAGGCGGTGGCTTCGGCCATTCTGGTATCTAGCACCGAAGCAGCATAGACCTGCTATACTTTTTTTCGAGCCCATGCCGGAAGTCGTCGCTCAGGTACAGATTCCCAAGCGCGCCCTGTTCAAAGCGGCCGAGGTGTGCGACCTGGTCAAGGTCCAGCCGTACGTGCTGCGGTCGTGGGAAGCGGAGTTTCCGGATCTCGGGATCACGAAAACCGGAGGTGGACCGCGCATTTATCGGCGCGCGGACGTCCAGCAGGTCTTGCGGATCAAGCATCTGTTGCTCGTCGAGGGGTTGACGCTGGCCGGCGCCCGCCGGCGGCTCGAAGACGAGACGTCGCCCGTGGCGGCGAACGCGCCGGTGATCGACGAACTGATAGGGCAGAACGCGCGCGAGCGACTCACGGCGGTGAAGCGCGGATTGCAGTCTATTCTTGAGTTGCTCGCGGGGGCGAACGGCGGTGAATTTCGCCTCGAAGCGCCTTCCTTGGGGCGTCCAAGGCCGGCCGCCCGGGTGACGCGCTCTGCAACCCGAGCGAGGGTCGCGCGTGGAAGGGTAGCGGCGACCAAGCGCGGGCACGAGGCGAAACGAAAGCATTGAGCAAGATCGGGATGTAGCGCAGCCTGGCTAGCGCACCTGACTGGGGGTCAGGGGGTCCCGGGTTCAAATCCCGGCATCCCGACCATTTTTTACGAGTGAAACGGGCCGACCAGTAACGTAGCCGTTATCTTTGGGTCCACTGTGGGTCCAAGATGCGACCGATTGGCGCGTCGCTGTGAGCCGTATATACGCGGGATTGGCGTCCCCAGCGGAATCCGCGACTCGTAACCGTCTGGCTACGTCCGGCTGCCTAGCGCCTCGAACAAGCTCTCGGCCTCGACCTCGATCCTGGTGCGCTGGGTCGCCATCTCGGGCTCATTTCTCATCGCCTTTCTTATCCCACGGCGTTCGCACGATGATTTCGAGCGGTCCGCCCTCTTTCCCGGCTTGTTCCGACGTGACAGGCTGTTGGGCGGGCTTGTCAATGGTCCGATTCATCAGATCCGTGAAGGCATGCACTGAGGGATCCTTTTCCCAGACCTCGATGGTCTCTTCCCGGAGGTTGCCGGCCACGGCTGGTCCAATGCGAACAAACTTCCTCGTTTTCTTGTCTCGGGTGACGAGGTACTTGATCCCCAATGCATTCTGAATCTGCGCTTGAACGAGCGCCTGAATCTTCGGGGCCACTTCGGCCATGACCTGCTCACGCATGGCGATCTTGTCCAGACGGTGCGGGCCATACGAGCCTTTAGGACGTCCGCCTTTCCTGCCGTTCTGCCGTGAGATGTGGCCAGCCATACGCGTCAGGTTATTTAACCTGAAATCCTGGAAATGGTCGAGAATTTATCGACTATGACTGCGTTTGCACGCGTCGGCACTCTGTGCGCGCGCCACGCCATCGTGATCACCCGTTCCAGGCCATCGTGATCGCTCGGTCCACGGCATCGTGAGGCGGGGCTTCGATCGGGAGAGATGGTCGCGTTGGAGTGGACCGACAGTGACGTAAGCCGGCAACAACTCTGTGTGCAACGCTCGGCGTGGCAAGGGCAAGTCGCCGTACCGAAAGGTGGGCGATCGCGGTACGTGCCGATGACGCGGCGACTCGCTGATGCGCTGCGGAATCATCGACATCTTCGAGGGGCGCGCGTGCTGTATCAGGACAACGGTGAACCGTTCACCGAGAAGACGGTGCAGACGTGGCTGCTGCGAGCGTTGGCGGGACACGCAGATCTCAGCACGACGCAACGCTACATGCAGCTGAGTCCAGCCGCGATCGAATCCGCGATCCGGCTGCTCGACGGGGCACACAGCGGGGCAACGGGATCGGGCGAGACTGCTAATTCGTGAGGCTCGAAGCACTTAACTGGTGCCGGAGGAGGGAATCGAACACTATCAGACGGTGTTTTCTAAAGTGGTGATGGCGTGGGTGTTGTGGCGACAAGTGCGCGGGATTCATCCACTTGTGACCGGATGTCTCGTCTCCGTGCGTCTACTCCAGTCCACGAGAAACAACCGGTGTCGTGGCAACCAGCGTGGCAACGTCGGAGGCGCACCCGCTCGCGCTTGAAACCCTCAGCTGCGTCGCAGCGATGAGTTGGGCAGCTCAGATTGGTTTCCGCACGCACCTCACAGCTTGTGCCTTCCATTGCCACGTCTCGACTAAATCGCGAGCAGCCGCAGGCGACATTGCGCGAATCGCGCGCGGCGTGAAACCGGTGAGTTGACGCAGCACACGATATAAGTTCTTCTTGCTTCTGTAACCCACCGCCATTGCGACGGCCTCCACGCTCGCCGTGCGAATCTGTTCAAGGGCAACCGCCGTGCGGACCACTCGCTGGTACGCGTGGATCGACATCCCAAACTCCATCTGAAACTCGCGGGTGAGTGCCGCGACCCCAACCGCCAGCCTGTGGGCGAGATGGCTCGCCGTCCACGGTTGCTGATACTGCTGCCGGATCATCCGGCCTGCCCGTTGCGCAGGACTTGGCGGATGGTGCGCGATTAGAGCGGGGAAGAATGAGTCGGCCCAGGAGACCAGGACTTCTCGAGGATCAGCCGGGCTTCCCATCCGCCATCGTTCGAGGAACGCTGCAGGGACGAACCCGCACGTCGCCAATTCACGGCCACCGTGAAGACGTCGGTGAAGATCCGTCCCCGAGTGCCGCGCGAAGTCGAATAACAAAGATTGCACAATCACCGCCTCCGCATGATTGCGGGGCTTGGGGAGTGTCGGCGCAACGGTGATCACGGCGTTGTGCGCGTCAGCGCACTCCACCCAGGTCGCCTGTCCTAAAGCGGCCTGAATTTGTGTGACGGTCGTGTGAAGCCAGGCGGCATCGACCATAGGGGACAGGTTTTAGCACACGCCGTTCCCTTTTGCGCAGCTGCGTGGCCGCATTTTGATCGAAATGGGAACGCGTTTTTTCTTGCGTCGCCACGGTGTCTCTTCGACAATCTGCCTACTTTTCCAGCTTACCGGATCGATGGTGCGACCCATCTCAGCGTGGTGGGGACGGGAGGGCGTAGATGCGCGCGCGAACGTCGGACGATCGAAGTCCCGCCATCGGTCCTCGCCTCACCGTTCGGCGCCCGCCTGATCGCCCCGGCAGTTTTCATATCGCAATAACCGTTGCCGTGTGCCTCGTGAGCGGGGCGCGCGTCGTGAGCGCGCAGACGACCTATTACCTGCACAACGAGAGCTCGTTCAACTTTGGATTGCTGCAACTCAAGACCGCCCCGCCAGATACGGCGGTCGTCGTGGACCTCTCGCGAGATTTGAAAGGGGTCGGCCCGACCACGGATACGCTGCGCGAGTTCGATACCCAGCCCGGCGTGCCCGGAGTCGGTGGGGTCGTGCCGAGCAACACCACACTGACGGCCACGCTGTGGATGAGAAAAACATCCTCCTACGGGACGGTCTTCCCCTACGCCGAGTTCTTCACGGAGCCGAGCAGTGGCGGGCCGCCGTTCACAGCTGGTCTGTGCAATGCCCAAGGGGGGACAGCGTTGACGATGACGCTCACCTCCTACACGTTCTCGTGCACGACCAACTCAGCCGTGACGATGCTCAGCACCGACCATTTCGTGGCGATCCCGGGGTACGTCATGACGCAGGGCCCGGGCAACAAGAGCATGAGCGTGGAGTTGGACTACGAAGATACGACCAAGGGGATGAACGCATCGCGCGTGGCCATTCCGAATCCGACTCCACCGTCCATCACGACGCTCAACCCGACCTCGGGCCCGGTGAACTGGGGCGTGACGATTAATGGCACGAATTTCGGTGCGACGCAGGGTTCCAGTCAGGTGACGTTCTACGGCACGGCGGCGACGCCTACCGCCTGGGCCAACGGCAGCATCAGTGTGCCGGTTCCTGCGGGCGCCATGACAGGACCCGTAGTCGTGGCGGTGGGGGGCACCCCGAGCAATGGGGTCGCATTCACGGTCATTCCACCGCCAGTCCTCACGTCGGTCACTCCCACGTCGGCGCACATCGGTGACTCCGTCACGCTGGCGGGCACGCATTTTCTTGCGACGCAGGGGTCGAGCACGGTCACGTTCCATGGGACCGCGGCGACGCCGACGAGCTGGAGTGACACGTCGATTGTCGTGCCCGTTCCAACCAACGCCACGAGCGGGAACGTCGTCGTGATGGTCTCGAATCAGCTGAGTAACGGTGTGCCGTTCTCGGTCATCATTCCGGGGTCGATCAGCGGCACGGTCACACGCGCGACGGGTGGCACGGCCGTCTCCGGGGCGACGGTGCAGGCGTTCCTGGCGGGGGTTCTGAAGGCCACAGCAACGACGGCGACCAATGGAACGTACACTCTCGGGCCCGTCGATCCCGGCACGTATGACGTGCGCGTCACGGCCTCCGGCTTCTCGACGGAGGTGCGGCAGGGCGTCACCGTGTCCTCCAACACGACGACGACCTTGAACGTGACGCTCTCTCAGCCGGGAGCCGCCAACGGCGTGGTCACGCAGGCCAATGGGACGACGCCCATCGCTGGGGCCGCGGTGACGCTCTATCAGAATGCCGTCCCGGCGGCGACGACGGCGACGAACGCGTCGGGCGCGTACTCTCTGAGCAACCTGCATGCCGGGGCCTACACGCTCCAGGTCGCCTCGGCGGGCTACCAGACGAGCGAGTCGGGGATTTCCGTTGCGGAGAACGCCACGACCACGACGAACGTCAGCCTGAATCCAGCCGTGGCGGGGCAAGTCACCTATGTGTACGACGAGCTCGGGCGACTGGTGTCCGTGATCGATCCCTCCGGGACCGCCGCGAACTATCGGTACGATGCCGTCGGTAACATCCTGGAAATCGACCGCGCCGGCTCGTCCACCGTGTCGATCAGTGAATTTACGCCGCGCTCGGGTCCGGTCGGAACGACGGTGGTGATTTTCGGCACCGGTTACAGCACGACGCCCTCGTCCAACACGGTGACGTTCAACGGCACGTACCCGAACCCTCCCGTAACGGCCACGGTCACGGCGGCAACAGTCAACCAGCTCACGACCACAGTCCCGGCAGGCGCGACGACCGGGACCATTGGCGTGGGCACGCCCAACGGGTCCGCCACGAGCGCCGCCACGTTCACGGTGACCGCCACGGGAAGCCTCGGGCCGCCGACCATCACGAGCTTCTCGCCGGCGATTTGGGACGGCACGAGTGCATTGACGATCACGGGCACGAACTTCGATACCACGCTCATCAACGATCGGGTGAGCCTCAACCAGGCGCTCGCCTCTCCGTCGGCCGCGACCTCCACGAGCTTGACGGTGCCCGTGCCCGTCTCTGCCACATCTGGTCACGTCGTCGTGGCTACCGCGGCTGGCACCGCGACGAGCACCGCGGACTTCTACGTCCCGCCGCCCGGCTTTTCCTCGACGACCCTCGATTCAACGGGCCGTGTGACGCTGGGCACCAGTCAGACGATCACGTTCTCGGCGGCTAACCGGTACGCCCTGCGGTTGTTCGAAGGCGTCGCAGGTCACCGCGTGAGCGTGGCGTTCACGAACGTAACCGTGTCGTCCGGCACCGCCAATCTGTATGACCCTTACGGCCGGCAAGTGGGCACGACTGGGTTGGTCTTCCCTGGCAATCTCTTCATCGATGCCGTGCCGGTCGTGCAGGGCACGTACACGCTGCTCGTGTCGGCGGGGTCCACGGGGAACGCGACCGCAACGGTATACGACGTGCAGGATATGACGGGCACGATCAACGCCGACGGCTCGACCAACAACGTGAACCTCACCGTGCCGGGTCAGCGCGCGGTGCTCGCGTTCTCCACAACGGTCAGCGAGCGTCTCAGCGTGGTGGTCGGGGGCGGCGGCGGGGGCACGGTGTCCCTTGGTGATGCGCGCGGCGTCACGCTCGCCCAGGGCAACATCCAGGCGCTGACGTCGCTTATCGGGCCCCTGACGTATCCCGCGGGCTCCTACACAGTCGTCGTGAAGTTGGGGGGGGCGGCGACGGGCACGGAGGCCGTGAACTTGTGGGTTGTCCCTCCCGACCTGACCGGCACGATCACGCCGGGGGGAGGGACGCTCAACGTCAATCTGGTCGCCCCGGGCCAGCAGGCCACCTACACCATCGCCACGCCGATCAACAGTCGCGTGGCGCTGCTCATTGGCGCCGGGCCGCTGGGGACGGTGACGGTGTTGAACGGCACGACGACAGTGACGTCGGGCAGCATCGGCGTGCTCAATACGTTCCTCGAGCCGTGGACATTCGCGGCGGGTCAGACGATCAGTGTCGTGCCGAGCGGCGCGGGCTACGGCACCGTGCCCTTGACGGCCTATGACGTGCCGCCCGACACGACAGGGTCTATCTCGATTGGCGGCCAGGCGGCCACTGTGACGTTATCGACGAGTGGGCAGGATGGCACGCTGACGTTCAGCGGCACAGCGAATCAACTGGCCACGGTGCACGTGACGAACAACGCGATGGGATCCCTGACTGTGCGCTTGGTGGACACGGACGGGTCCACCGTGCTGGCGTCGAGCTCGTCGATTTTCACCAATTTCGATCTGACGCAGGTCACGTTGCGGCACACCGGGACCTACACGATTCAAATCGACCCCTCGGGCGCCAACACGGGGACGGTGAACATCAGCGTCTCGAGTCCGTAGCGCCAGGCAGCAGCCGTGGTGCGCGGAAAACCGAGTAAGGGACGTATGACGACACGAACACGTTTCGCCGGCATCGCTTTCCTGATGGTGTTCACCCTCGCGGCGCTGTGGCGCGGTGATGTGGCCGCTCGACAGGCATCGCAGACCCCAACCGGCGTGGTGGCGCCGCCTGGACGCGCCGCGCGCGTGCCGCCAGCGGGTCAAACCGCCACGCGGTTGCAGGACGGTCGCTG
>Ga0318533_10001993_pt1 | contig 10566 bp, 8 predicted proteins | sample GRESIP053b4f27_FD_203675 | JGI IMG/M metagenome (GOLD analysis project Ga0318533, IMG submission 203675) | Tropical soil microbial communities from Luquillo Experimental Forest, Puerto Rico - GRE.SIPMG.053b4f27 | ecosystem: Environmental > Terrestrial > Soil > Tropical forest > Bulk soil...
CTCTTCCGGGCGCATGGGCTACGCCGTGGCCGAAGCGGCCGCGCAGCGCGGCGCCAAGGTCATTTTGGTCAGTGGTCCGACCGCGCTTGAAACTCCCGCCAACGTCACCCGCGTGGATGTCCGCAGCGCGGCCGAAATGCTCGCGGCCGTCGAACAGCACTTCCCCGCGGCCTCGCTCGCAATTTTCGCCGCCGCCGTTGCCGACTACCGCCCCGCAGAACCGGCCACGAACAAAATCAAACGCAGCGCCGAGCAGGGCATTACGCTCGAGCTCGTGCCCAACACCGACATTCTCGCGACCATGGCCGGCAAAAAGGGCCACCGGCTTATGGTCGGCTTCGCCGCCGAAACCGACCACGTAGCGCTGAACGCACGCAAGAAGCTTAAAGAGAAGAACGCCGACCTGATCGTCGCCAATGACGTCACCGCCCTCGGGGCCGGCTTCGACGTCGAAACCAACGTGGTAACGCTCTTCTCCTGCGATGGCAGGGACCTGCCGCTCCCCAAACTCAGCAAGCGCGAAGTCGCCCATCGCATCCTCGATGAAGTAGTTCGGCTTTCCGCCAGCGTAAGGCAGCAATCCGCCGACTGAACTCTCCTATGCCCGACTCTGCCAACACCGCCCGCAACGAAAAACTCAAACAGCGCCTGCGCTTCTACGAAGACCTGGGACTTGCTCCCTTCTACCGAGACCGAGTTCTGGCTTCGCCAGGTCCGGTCCGGCCGGAGTTGCTGCCATCCGCGCCAGTTCCGGCATCGCCGCACACCATCGAGGAGTCCACGTTGCGCAAACCCGCTCTAATGCCGTCGACCGTGCCCCCAGCCGCCAGTTCCGGCAAACCGGTTCAGCCGATATCGTCCGGCCCATCGCTGTTCGACGCCGCCAGCGCGTCCGCGGCCGAAACGCTGACCCAGATTCGCGACGACCTCGGCGAATGCACCCGCTGCAAGCTGCACAGCACGCGCCACAAGATCGTGTTCGGCGACGGAAGTCAGAAAGCGCGGCTGGTTTTCGTCGGCGAAGGTCCCGGAGCCGATGAAGACGCACAAGGACTGCCCTTTGTCGGGCGCGCCGGAAAGCTTCTCACGCAAATGATCGAAGCCATGGGCCTCAAGCGCGGCGACGTGTACATCTGCAACGTGGTCAAGTGCCGTCCGCCCGGCAATCGCCAGCCCGAACCCGACGAAGTCGCCGCCTGCTCTCCGTTTCTTTTCCGTCAGCTCGACTCCATCAAGCCCAAAGTGATCGTGTGCCTGGGGGCTACCGCGTTCCAGACTTTGCTCGGGACCAGCCGCAGCATTTCCCATTATCGCGGCCAGTGGCTTGACTATCGCGGCTACAGAATGCTCCCCACCTATCACCCCGCCTATCTTCTGCGTAATCCCGCCGCCAAAGCCGATGTCTGGAAAGATCTGCAGAAGGTCATGGCCGAGCTCGGCCTCGAAGTCAAAAAGAAAGCAAAGTAGATGCCCAATGGCGTGGTGCTAGGCATCGCCACGGCCGTTTCCTGGGGCACCTCCGACTTCATAGCGCGCTTTGCGATCAAAAGCACCGGCAGCGTGCGCGCTCTTTTTGGCGTTCAGTGCTGGGGAGCAGTCTTCCTCACCATCCTTCTGTTCTTCGCGCGAGATTGGGGCCACCTTTTCGACGGCTCCGGCTGGCAGCCCTGGGCCTGGGGCATGGTCGCAGGAACCATCAACACCTGCGCCATGCTCGCCCTCTACCGCGCGTTTGAAATTGGCAAGTTGGCGGTCGTGGCGCCGATATCGGCAAGCTATCCGGCGCTCACCGTCATTCTGTCGACTCTTTCCGGAGAGCGATTCTCGGTCTACCGCGCGCTGGGCATGGTTGCCGCTTTTGCCGGCGTTCTTCTGGTCGCGGCCGGCGACGCTAGGAAACCAGACCGGCACGTAGGCGAAAAATTGCCAAGCCCTGCTTTTGCCGCGTCAGGCGGCAGGCATCCCGCCGTCCGCCGGGCGGGCATCCTTTGCGCGGCCGGTGCGGCTTTGGGTTTTGCGGTCTTGTTCTGGCTCTTGGGCATCCGAATCATTCCGAGAACCGGCGCGATCGCAACCGTCTGGATGATTCGTCTGACCGGCACGGCCATCACGCTCACCATCCTGCTCGCGCAAAAAAGCCCCCTGCGCATCGCCGGTAAACGCGCCGGCGCCCAACTTTATTCCATGGCTTTTTTTGACACCGCCGCCTTTGCCCTGAGCAACCTCGGCATGCGCATCGAACAGGTCGCCATCGTCAGCCTGTTGGGCTCGCTCTACGGCGCCGTCACCGTCGCCCTAGCCGCCATCTTGCTTCGTGAACGAATCGCCCCGCTGCAATGGTCGGGCATCGCCGCGATCTTTCTTGGCATCGTTTTGATGAACTCCTGACCTTCGGCGCTGTGGTTCCTCTCGGGGCACGCGTGCGATTTCAGGAAAGCACCTTTCGTTTGCCGAGCGCCAAGGCATACTGCCGCCACGGCCCTGTTAAACTACTCCCTCGCATGACCGACGAACTCTGCAACGTGGCCGTCACCGTTCCGCTCCGCACCGCGTTCACCTACAAAATACCCGCTCGCTTGGCCGGCGAAATCCAGCCCGGCAGCCGCGTCCTGGTCCCCTTCCGCAAGAAATCCACGGTGGGTGTTGTCACGGAGTTCGTCAACGCTGCGCCGCCCGCAGCCAAGCTCCGCGAAATTCAAAAATCCCTGGACCTGGTTCCGGCGCTCACGCCCAAGCTGCTGGAACTCGGGCAGTGGATCGCCAGCTACTACCTGGCGCCCATCGGCGAAGTCTACCGCGCCATACTTCCTCCCCTTACCGAGCTTCAAGCCGAGCAACGTGTTGCCATTACCGATGCGGGCCATAGGCTGCCGGACTCGCTCGACGGCGCCGACCCGGTCTCGGTGCTGTTCAAGAAATTAAGGTCGGTAAAGTCCGGTCTTCCGCTTCGCGCCGCGGTTCATGGCGGCGTCGCCTTGCCCGATCTGCTTAAACTGGAGCGCCGCGGTCTCGTCGCGATCCGCCACGAAGTGCGCGACCGGCAACGCCGTATGCAGCGCATTGTCGCTTGGCGAGACCAGCCGGCCACGGACCCGCCAACCTCCAGCGCGGCGAAGGGTGCGGCTGGTGAAAAGGAAGAGCGTTTGAGGGTTCTCCTCTCGGTCGAACGCGGCCCGCTCCCTCTCGCCCATCTGCTCAAACTTTCCGGTCTCTCCCGCGCGGTCATCGAGCGCCTCATCCGTCAGGGCAAACTCGAGAGCTGGGAGGAGCCGCTCGATGCCGCCGAGGATCCCTTCGATACGGGCTACATACCGCCCGCCCACTCCCTCAATCCCGAACAGGACCGCGCTTTCGCCGCCATTCGCGCGCGTTTCGAACTGGGCGAATTCGGCGTCCAGCTTCTGCACGGTGTCACCGGCAGCGGCAAGACCGAGGTCTATCTGCGCGCCGTCCAGGACACGCTGGCGCGCGGCAGGACTGCCATTATCCTGGTCCCCGAAATCGCCCTCACGCTCTGGATTGGCCGGCAGTGCCGCGCCTGGTTCGGTGCGCAGTTTGAAGGCGTCGCCGTCCTTCACTCCGCGCTCAGCGACGTCGAACGGGCCCGCGAATGGTGGCGGGTTCGCAACGGCGCGGCGCGCGTGGTCGTCGGCACGCGCTCCGCCATCTTCGCGCCGGTGGAAAATCTCGGCCTCATCATCGTCGATGAAGAGCAGGAGTCCGGCTACAAGCAGGAAGAAACGCCGCGTTATCACGGCCGCGACGTGGCCATCGTGCGCGCCAAACTGGAGGCCGCGCTGGCCCTTTTGGGCTCCGCCACGCCGTCCATGGAAAGCTATCACCACGCGCAGAGCGGCAAGTATGAGCTTCTCTCGCTCACCCAGCGCGTCGCCGATCGCGCGCTACCGGCCGTCAGAATCCTCGACCTCCGCGAGGAGTTCAAACAAACGCATCGGACCAGTCCCATCTCTTCCCTGCTGCACCAGGGCATCGAACAGTGCCTGGCCTTCCGCACGCAAGCGCTCATCCTCATCAACCGCCGCGGTTATTCCTGGTCGGTCATCTGCCGCAGCTGCGGCGCCTCGGTGCAGTGCGCCAACTGCAGCATCAGCCTCACCCACCACAAGGACCGCAACCGCCTCGAATGCCATTACTGCGGCTACACGCAGTCGATTCCGAAAAAATGCCCCAAGTGCGATTCGCAGTACGTCTATTTTTTTGGCCAAGGCTCAGAACAACTCGAAGAACGCCTGCGCAAGGAATTTCCCAAGGCAAGAATTGCACGGCTCGACCGCGACACCGCGCGCACCAAGCGCCAGTATCAGGAAACGCTCGGGGCCTTCGCGGAAGGCGCGCTCGACGTCCTGGTCGGCACGCAAATGCTGGCGAAAGGCCATGATTTCCAGCGCGTCACGCTGGTCGGCGTCGTCAGCGCCGATAGCGCGCTCAACATGCCGGACTTCCGCGCCGCCGAGCGCACGTTCCAGCTCCTTACCCAGGTCGCCGGCCGCGCCGGCCGCGGCGATCTCCCCGGCCAGGTCTTGATCCAGACCTTTTACCCCGCCCATTACGCCATTCAGGACGCGGTCCAGCAGGACTACGCGGCCTTCTTCGAACGCGAACTCCACTACCGCCGCGTCATGGCCTACCCGCCGTTTACCTCGCTCGCTAACGTCATCGTTCGCGATCGCAGCCTGGAGCAAGCCATCCAGTGGTCCAATCAGCTCTCGCAGTTTTTCACGCGGCAGGAATCGGATGAGATTCGTGTCCTCGGTCCGGCCAGCGCTCCTCTGGCCCGGCTCAAATCCGAATACCGCTTCCAGTTCCTCCTCAAATCCCGCAAAAAAGCCGGCCTAGCGAAGCTTCTCTCCGCCGCCCTCTCCTACGCCGACTCCAAGCAGATCCCGCAAACGTCGCTCCTCGTCGATATGGACCCATTGCAGCTCCTGTAGAGCTTCGGTCCAGGTGGCAAAAGCCTTCCCGAGCCTTTTGGACGCGTCGGGTCAAATCAACTGGGGCATGCTTCGGTCTCAGGTCCGCTCCGATCTTTTCGTCTCTGCCATCAATGCGAACCGGGTTTGGCTGGAATCTATTTTCATTTGAGAACGCCCGGTTCGGCAGGTCGTTCCGCTGTTCTTTCATCGGCGCTGGTCCTAGCGCCGCTAAACCGCTGATTTTGTCGGCGCCAGAAGAAATAGGCCGGCACACCCAGCGCCATCAGAATCAATGCGGCCAATACATGCCGGAACTGAGCCGGATCCCTGCTAGCCAAATAAATTGCATTGCCCACGACCGCCGCCGCTGCAATCAAAAACACCACCGGCGTCCACGGATATCCGGGTACACGGTACGGCAGAGTCTTCCCGCCGGAAACGCGCCGCAGCGGAAAAATCGCCGCGCCGGAAAGCCCGTAGAAGATCCATCCGACAAAAACCACTCCATCGATCAGTTCGGAAAACTTTCCCGCAAAAGTCAGGACGGCCGACCACGCACACAAGGCCGCGATCGCCGCCGCCGGCGTGCGGAACCGCGGATGCACCTCGGCCAGCGTCTTGAAGAATAGATTGTCCTTGGCCATGGCGTAGAACACGCGCGGCGCGGTCAGCACCACGCTGTTGGTTGCGCTGAACACGGAGATCAGGATGGTCACCGCCACCACTTTTCCGGCCCACGGGCCCAGCACCGCGTTCACCGACGTGGCCGCAATCGCTTCACTCTCCGTCGCTTGCGCCGGGCCAAGGGCCACCAGATAGCCAAGCACGGCAACGACGTATAGACCGATCAAGATCAATGAGCCCAGCAGAAAAGCCCGCGGAAAGACCTTCTGCGGCTCCAGGACTTCGCCGGCGCTATAGGTTCCGAACTGCCAGCCTTCATAAGCCCACAGCACCGCGATCATTGCTAGGCTGAAACTGGAAAACAGCTCCACGCCGCGCAGCGAAGTTCCGCTGGCCGGGACAATGTCTCCGCCATGTTTGCCGGAGGCGAGCAGCACCAGGCTTAAGACCAGCACCAGGCCGCCCTTGATGAGCGTGGTCCAGTTCTGCAGATCGGAGCTGTGCCTGGTTCCGCGCACATTCACCACGCCAACCAGCAGGATCATCAGCAGCGCCGCTGCGTTCGCCTGCCAAGGGTTGAGAGTAACGACTACTCCGAGGTACCGCGCGAAGGCCCGCGCCAGCGCCGCGATGGTCGCGCTGGAAATCACCAGAAACAAACACCACCCGTAGAGAAACGCCGGCAGCCGCCCGAATCCGTCGCGAATGAAGCAATAAAGTCCGCCCGCTTCGGGATGTGCCGCCGCCAACTCCGCATAGGTCAGCGCACCCAACAGCGACATCACTCCGCCCGCAACCCATACCAGCATCGCGAGACCAACCGAACCGTGCACTTGCTTCAAAATGAGGCCCGGCGTGAGAAAAATTCCCGACCCAATCACCGATCCAATGAACAACAGCAGAATGTCGCGCAGCCGAAGTGTACGAAGGAGTGAACTCATTTCACTGGAAAAACGCGCGGCCCGTGCTGGGCGCCGGAAGCATCATATCCGCGAAACCGGAACTCGCTCGCGCAAAATTCACGTGTTGTCCCGCGCCAAGCGCTCGCGCTTGGCATCAGCCCTTCCGTGGTCATTGGAGGTGAGCTTCAGCCCGGCAACGAGATGACGCAAAACAGGGGCTTCAGCGCCTGAAGCAACACTTTGCTTGCGGGAACAACGGGTTCCCACACCGGCAAGGGCATGAAGCACAAGATCATAACGATCAGCGCCGCGACCGCCAGCGCCACGCGCGCCCGATCGAGCGGGCGCTCGTCGTAGACCGGAGGTATGCGCAGGAATCGCAGCGCCAGCAGAATGCCCGCCCACAGCAACCAGATGGTCGGTGAGGGGTTCCTGAATCCCAGCGCGATCAGCACCAGGGGCACCATCCAGCCGATCGAGCGATGCCAGCGCGCGCTCAACGAGCGCACAATGTGTCCGCCGTCGAGCTGTCCCGCAGGCAAGAGGTTCAAAGAAGTCGCAAACAATCCAACCCAAGCGGCTCGCGCCACGGGATGCAGCAGGATCGAGTTCGGATCGACTCCGGGAAAGATCGCTCTTTCGGCCAATCGCACCGCCAATGGCAAGCCGAACACGACGTCGGCATCGGCGGAGTTCAGCCCCGCGGTCACATGGGAATGCATCACCCCGTAGATCAGGAAGGGAATCGCCACCAGGAACCCCACCAGCGGCCCGGATGCACCGACATCGAACAGGGCCCGTCGGCTGCGAATCGGGGACCGCATGAGAATGAAGGCGCCGAACGTTCCAACCAGCGAGGGAGCCGGAATGAAGTAAGGGTAGGAAGAGCGAATGCCGTGATATCGGCAAGCGAAGTAATGCCCCAGTTCGTGCGCCAGCAGGATTCCCATCAACGCCAGTGCGAAAGGCAGCCCCGGCCCCAGCGCCGTCGGATCCTTGTACAGCAGTTTCAGCGAGACCACGAACTCATCGAAGGATGCGGCTCGGTTGCTGGCAAACGATATGGCGAACTGTCGGCCGGCGGCAAGGCAGGTGACAAACGTCAGCGCGAAAAGCGCTATGGCCCGCCCCAAATGCTGTGGTTTGGCTCCGGCCGGAGCCCACACCGGCACTGCCGGACGACGCTGTTCGGTTTCAGATCCTTCGGCAAGCTCGATGGCTTCGGATGGAAACTGGCTTTCGCTGTTCACAAAAATTGGATGCGGACACTTCCCTGGCGGTAGATGCGAAGAATGTAGCGGACCTGTTACTGCTGTTCCGCCAGGCCTTGCAGTTCCTTGCCGGGCTTGAAGCGGACCGCTTTGCCGGGGGGAATGTTCACTTCTTCGCCGGTGCGCGGATTGCGTCCGATCCCGGTTTTCCGCGGTTTCACGGTGAATACGCCGAAGCGCCGCAGCTCGATACGCTGGCTGCGTCCCATGCCGTTTTTGAGCGACTCAAAAACCGTTTCAACCGCCTGCTCGGCTTTCACGCGACTGACGTTCGCGCCTTCCAGTTTGGCCAACACAGCGTTGACGATGTCCAGTTTGATCAAACGTCCCTCCGTAATCTCCTGCCGCCGCTTCCCGCGCCGCTCCTTGAAACCGCGCGCTCTAGCGGGACAGCGCGCGCATTTCTTAACCTTAGCGCAATTCCGCTGGCAGATGCTAGAGTCTGCCAGCCCAGGTTGTCAAGACGTGGCGGCTCGGACTACACTGACTCTTCTTCACGCAACGCAAAATTCATTTCCGTGGCCGATTCGAGACTCTGCTTCTAAGCGCACCCTGGAATCGCGCCGCAACCTGTAAGGAGAGATGATGGCGGTCAAGCCGGACAAGTGGATTCGCCGCATGGCGCTGGAACATCAAATGATCGAGCCTTTCACCGACCGCCAGGTCCGCGAGGGCGTGATCAGTTACGGCGTTTCTTCTTACGGCTACGACATTCGCGTCGCCGACGAATTCAGAATCTTCACCAACGTCAACACCACGATTGTCGATCCGAAGCATTTCGATCCCCGGTCGCTTGTCGAATTCAAGGGCGACGTTTGCATCGTTCCGCCCAATTCGTTCGCGCTGGCCCGCTCCATCGAGTATTTCCGCATCCCGCGCAACGTGCTGACGGTTTGCGTCGGAAAATCCACTTACGCGCGCTGCGGAATCATCGTCAACGTGACGCCTTTTGAGCCCGAATGGGAAGGCTTCGTCACGCTCGAAATCAGCAACACCACTCCGCTTCCCGCGAAAATCTATGCCAACGAGGGGCTCTGCCAGGTCATCTTCTTCCAGTCCGACGAGGATTGCGAAGTCAGCTACAAAGACAAGAAGGGCAAGTATCAGTCGCAGGGCGGTATCGTTCTCCCGCGCCTGTAGCCTCTGCGGCTTGCGTCTTTTGCACCCATCTCTGGTATGGCTCCGCTCCGCCGCTAGCCTTTCGAAACAACGGATTTTGGGGTCTTTTTATCCCGCACCAGCTTTCCCGCAACTTTTTCTCTCGCTCCACATCAATTAGACGGTTGTCTAAGCGTCAAAACCCGGAAGTGGTCGGAAGATGGAGATTATATGGGCAAGCTGAACCATCAAGTTGCAGTCGTCACCGGCGCCTCCAAAGGCATCGGCGCGGGAATCGCCAAGGCGCTCGCCGCCGAGGGCGCTTCGGTTGTCGTGAACTACGCCTCCAGCCGCGAGGGCGCGGATCGGGTGGTGACGGAAATCGCGGCCAAGGGCGGCAAGGCGACGGCCGTTCAAGCGGACCTTTCCAAGCCCGCGGAGGTAGCAAAGCTGTTCGCCGAAACCAAAAAGGCGTACGGCAAACTCAATATCCTCGTGAATAACGCCGGAGTCTACCGGTTCGCACCGCTGGAAAACCTGACGGAGGACCTGTTTCACAGCCAATTCAACCTTAATGTCCTGGGATTGCTGCTAGCCACCAAGGAAGCAGTGAAGCTGATGGGCCCCGAAGGCGGCAGCATCATCAATGTCGGGTCCGGAGTAAGCACCAGCCACCCGGCAAACTCCTCGGTGTACACGGCCACCAAAGCCGCCGTGGATTCGATCACCGGCGTCCTCGCGAAGGAACTTGGCTCGCGCAAAATCCGCGTGAATTCCATCAATCCCGGCCTGATCGAAACCGAGGGCGTGCGGTCACAAGGCTTCAACGAAGGCGATTTTCGGAAGTGGGTCGAGTCTACCTCCCCGCTCGGACGCATCGGTCAGACCGAAGATATCGCCCCCACGGCGGTGTATCTGGCCTCGGACGATTCCAAGTACCTGACGGGCGAGCAGATTCGCGTCACGGGCTGCCTGTACTAAGCCTCCGTGTCGTAGCCCATCAAGACCTTTCCCTTCCATTGCCCCTGGAGGGCCGGCCTGCTGCCTGCCCTCCGATTTCTTTTGCGCCTTGCCCTTATTCTTTTGGCTTCCGAACTTTCGCGCTGCCTGTTCTTTTGGACTGCCGGTACCACGTCGTTCGACCAAGTTCCGCCCGCGAACCCTCCAGGGCCATTCAGCTTGTCGGCCACGCTTCTGCCCCTCAGCATAGAAGCTGCTCAGCCGATTTCCGCAGTCCACATTCTTCGGAGGGAAGAAATGCGTAAGTTAATGATTACAGGAGTCTTACTGGCGATTTGGGCGGCCGTGCCCGGCTCCGTTAAGGCTCAGGAAAACAAGGGCTTCGAGGTCGCCGGAAACTATCAGTTTTTCCGGTTCAACCCGGGTAATGGCGCCGAGGGCATCAATTGCCAAGGCGGGGCCGGGTCGGCGGCAGCGTATCTGACTTCTCGGCTTGGCGTGGTCGGCGAGTTCGCCGGATGCAAAGCGATGGGCCTGCCTTCGGGCGTCTCTACCCATCAGATGAGCTATCTTTTCGGGCCACGGATGTATTTCCCGACAACGCGCGGACGCATTTTCCCGTTCGTGCAGGCGCTTCTTGGCGGCGACCGCCTGTCAAGCTCGATCAGCGGGCTCGGCTCGGTTTCTGACAACGCGTTTGCCATGGCCTTCGGCGGCGGAGCGGACATCACGCTCTCCAAGCACATTTCGCTGCGTGCCGCGCAGTTTGACTACTTC
>Ga0318533_10001996_pt1 | contig 10555 bp, 10 predicted proteins | sample GRESIP053b4f27_FD_203675 | JGI IMG/M metagenome (GOLD analysis project Ga0318533, IMG submission 203675) | Tropical soil microbial communities from Luquillo Experimental Forest, Puerto Rico - GRE.SIPMG.053b4f27 | ecosystem: Environmental > Terrestrial > Soil > Tropical forest > Bulk soil...
GGGAAATCCGAAGCCCATGAGCACGCCCGAGGGGACAATAGCCGAAAGGCAGACCAACGCGCGCATCGGCAGAGCCGCCGACGCGAAGGCATCGACGAGGAGGGGGAACCAATAGTGCAGTGTGGCGGTATAGACGGCGAGAAGGGTGGTCCATGCGAGCAATCTCCCGCCGACCAACAGTGACACGCGCGCCGACAGGAGACTACCGATGCCGGTTGAAACGATGATGCCGAAGAGGCCGATAGCAAGGCCATATACGGGATGGCCCAGATACACCGAAATCCGTTGGATCAGCCCAATTTCCACAAACATGAAGCCGAGACCAATCAGCAGGAAATAGGCCGAGCCGAATGTCGCGATGCGCGGATGGACTTGGCGGATGGATGGGAGTGAAGGGATCAGTATCGTGATGAATACCAGTACGATCGATAACATGATGATGAGCGCAAGCGTAGCTAGGGCCCTGAGGTTGCCACGGAGCACACCGTCGTCGGATTTCAGGGCGCTCCACAGCGCCCGCGGATCCCCTATCCTGAGCTGCTCAAAAAAGAATGGCCGATCGTCATAAGCGGGCGACAAATCGAGATCGTACTCGTTCATGAGACGGTTCAGATTTTCAGGCGTGCGTGCCGCGAGGATCTCCGTTAGGACTCGGGAGGCGGCGGGAGCCTGCGGACGAGCCGCGACGGTGAACCTAAGTTTGTCTATGCTCGCGGTTAGGCTTGCAAGCTCTGCTGCTGTGAAGGGCGCACGCGATACGATCAGTGTAGCGAGTCTATCCGTGGCGGCGAGGAACAGATGATCGTGCGGGTCCGCTATCCCATCGTCCAGGAGGGCCGCAACCGCGACGCTCATCATGCGCCCGGTCTCATCGATGTTACTCGGCGAATACCAGCGCGACGCGGTGAATACGCCCGTCGGGGTTAGGTGGCGAAAAAAGATGCGCCATCCTTCAACCGTATAGAGGCCGTTCTCAGACAGAGAGAACGCGCCGGCACCGGTCGCCGCCCAGCTATCGACCATGCTCATCTGGATCACATCGAACTGCTCGTTCGAGCGCGCGAACCAGCTTCGGCCCTCATCGACGAAGAGCCGCACTCCTGGGAGGCTCGCAAGCCGATTGTAGTCGCGCAGGCGATTGGTCAGCAGGTCGACGAATATCGGATTGAGTTCGACCCCGGTGATGTCGCGGAACCCGAAATACGCGGCTGATAGCAGGTCCCGACCGCCGCCGACGCCAATCACCGCCGCGCGCCCGTTTTGACGGATGGAGTAGGCGAGGTTCGTTATGTCGTATTTTAGAAATTCTAGCTTTGACAGATCACCGTTAAAACCATACATCGCGCTCGACGCAGACCCGTCGATGGTCATGTCGCGTTGTTCGTGTTGATGATAGGCGGAGGTCGTAGGGGATGGTCCCCACAGGCTCGGGGCCTGTTCACGAGTGGCGTCAACTTTGACGCGGGAAAATGAATTCCAGACAATGCGCGATCCGGGCATCGTTGTCTCGACTTGGTCCTTTACAATCGAGGGCCTGAAGCCGTGAGGTTGGATCGCAGCGTTTTCTATCGCAAGGCAGGCGAAGCCGATGGCAAGAATCGACGGCCGCGCGAGACTGCGGGAGCGCGCAATGGCGAGAAGCGGCGCCTCGACTTCGTTCATCGCGCGCTGTGCTTGCGCAAAAAACGCTCCCGCCGCGGCTCCAACAGCGCCAACCAGGAATAAAGCCGACACGGAATCGATGAGCGTTAAGATGACGAGAACAACAAGACATCCGGTAGCCGCCCCAACCAGATCGACGCCGTAGACGAGGGGTACCGGCCACGGACTGCGCGTCAGCGCCAATGAGATCGCCATACCCGCGAAGAAATACGGAGTCGCCAGGATCACAACCAGCTTGCCCCATTGCAGCGCAGTCATGAGAGGCTCGCTTGTCACCGAGAGGCTCGTCAGCACCGTGGAGATGGTGAGGAGTGCTGACACCACGACGGTGGAAGCAAAGGCGGAAGAGATCCAGACCAAATTCTGCATCAACCGTTCGCGGGGAAAAAACCGCTCGCGAAAATAGACGAACAGCGCCCCCGCGGTCATGCCGAACATCGCCATGCCGATGGCGAAGAACGCGAGATAGTAATAGGCGACGACTGACAGGATTCTTGTCTCGATGATCTGCAGCATCAATCCGCACATGCAAATCAGGAAGAGGCCGAAAAGGAACTGCGGTTTACCTTCCGTTGGTATCATCCTACGCCCCAAAATGTCGGACATATCGCCTGCATGGTAGTTCTCGTGCGACTACCAGTAGCGCAAGTTTGCCTAATGCCCGATTACCGAGCGCAGCGATGCAAATTTGACCTTACCGACGAGGAGAGTTCTGCTCTCCGAAAGTCGCTCACCGACGCGATCGAATATGATCGATATCCACTGTCGCCCCGTGTTCAGATGTTACGGGGCATCCTGATGAAGTTCGGGCCGATGGCACCCCAGCCACCTCCGCCGGCAAGACCGCCGACACCAGACGCTAGGTTAGGCGCGCGCGGATCGAGACGACCTCGCGATCCTGTCGCTAGCTAAAGAGATCCCGGCCCAGTCCCGTGGCATTTGTGTGACCTCCCGAGCATGCCTGGAACGCCTGTTCCGCGTGGTGGTGTTGGACAGCCAACAATTGACGATCAAAAAAACCCACAACCGCAGCCACATGGCTCCATGCGGCCGATTGAGATCCAGCCACTTTCGGGAGGGATGCCGCTGTGACCATCTACCACGTCACACTCCGCGACCGCGAAACCCACACCGTCGTCGGCTACTATGACGGGGCGTGGACAACGGACCGGCGTCGCGCGCTGACACTCCGTTGGCGTGAGGCGGCGGAAGCCCACGCCGCCCACATGCGCGATCGCTGTCCGCGCAACGCCGAACTCATTACCGTCGAGGAGATCGCTGCCACCGACTAGCAGTTACGACGTCGGATCGTCGGTCCGGTATGCCTTCAACAGCTGGAACGTGGTGGTCTGATCTCGAAGCGACACGGTCGCCCCAGCAACCGGCGCTGGGTCGGGTTAGCGCTTGGCAACAGACCTTGAAGCGTACCGCCCTTCAGGGCTGTTCAGTGCCAATGAACGAACCCGCTACCGCGGGAGAAGGGGGCTCGCCGTAAGCCAGGAGGACAGCAAGCACGTTGATCGAAGACGGATGACAGGCGGGCTCTCCGTCTTGAGGATCGAGGGTCAAAGCACTCCAACCTCAAGACAGGAGCCCCAATGAGCGAGAAGCCCTCAGCCCGCTGCGCCAACGCACGCTCGAAGACATGAGTGCGCGGGTTCACGCCCCATACGCAACGTGACTACATCCGCGCTATCAAGAAGCTGGCGACTTTTTTGGGCCGGTCTCCCGACCGCGACGGCCGAAGACCTACGCGCGTTTCCAACTGCAGCTGACCGCGAGCGGCGTTCAGCCGCAGACCATCAACGCGACGGTGACGGTGCAGCGGTTCTTCTTCAAGGTGACGTTCGACCCCGCCGGAGACGACACGACATCTCGTATTCGTCTACGAGCCGCGCAAGCTGCCGCGCGAGCTCTCGCCGGAGGAGGTGCTGCGCCTGCTGGAGGCGGCCCCTGGCCCCCAAACACAAGGCAGCGCTCACTGTGACCTACGGGCCGGCTTGCGGGCCATGGAGGTTGTCGCGCTGAAGGTCTCCAACATTGACCCCAAACGCATGATGCTGCGGGTCGAGCGGGGCAAAGGCCGCAGCGACCCGCTCCAGCTGCGGCACCATGCCGGCAGCCTCGCACCACAGCGCTAGGCGCCGCGGCTAGCCGGCCTGGCGATCGAACCGCAGATTTCGCGCCCAACCCGCAACGGCCGCGAGGAAATCATTTTTCGTCCAAAAAGCTGGCAGGGACCGCCGATGTAAACCCATCGTCGCGAATCGCATCCATGCCGATGACGCGTGCGCGTCGCGCCTTGTTCAGCGTTTCACCCAGCCGCTCATACGCCTGTTCTGTCTTCTCGTAGCCATAGGCGCCGACCATCCGATAGAAAATTTGGCGCAAGGTGAGTGGCAGCTGCTCGGCATATTCAGCAAGCACGTCCTTGACCTGGGTCGAGCAGCGCTCGGGTGTCAGGGCGCGGGTTCCAGCGATCGACGACCCCCGCGCGGGTAGTCAACCGACCTTGCCCTCCTCGCACCGCCAGTACCTGACCCTGCTGGATTGCCCGACGCACTGTCTTGTCGTCGAGGCCGGCTTTCGCCGCAGCCTCCTCGATGCTGTATGGCCGGCCTGAGTCCTTTTCGGTTCGTTGCATAAGCGCTTCTCCGTCATTCTCCGCAGCGAGGCTTTCGCCACCCTCGCAACTCGTACGGTGCCGTCTTGAGACGCGCAAGGACTTTGCGCACTTAATTGCATTACAAAAACTCCGCGCAAAGGTCCATGAATGGCGCGCATCGGTCGACCGCCCAAGGATGAGGCCGCCAAGAAGGGGGCACAGCTCAGCATTCGGATCTCGGCAGGATTGCGCGCGCGGTTGGATGCTGCCCGACAGGACTCCGAAACCGAACGTTCCTTGAGCCAAGAGACTAGGGCGGAATGACAGTCACGGAATGATGGCAAGCCGCCGAGTGGTTCAAGGGAAAGCTGAAGCAAAGCCCGCTCGCAAGCCTCTTCGAAAGGACTAAGAAATGACTGGTCACATCCGCCAGCGCAGCCCTGGCTCGTGGGAAATCAAGTTCGACGCCGTCACCGACCCGGCTACCGGCAAGCGTAAGGCGCGTTTCGTGACCGTCCGCGGCGGCAAGAAAGACGCACAGCGGGAATTGCGCCGACGCTTGGGGGCACTCGACGAGCGCCGCTCTGGCGAGCCGTCGAAATTCACCGTCGCCCAATACCTCGAACACTGGCTCGATGAGCACGCAAAAGACAAGGTCAGCGCGAAGACCTTCGAGCGCTACGCCGAAATCTTACGGCTCCACGCGGTGCCCGTGATCGGTGGCCACCCGCTCCCCAGGCTCGAACCGTTGCACATCCAGGCCTGCCACGGCGCCATGCGCGAGCGCAACCCGGCAGACGCCGTAGACGCGCCACGGGTCGCGCACAGCGAAATGAAAATCCTCGATCAGGCGCAAAGTGCGGCATTGCTAAGAGCGGCCGAAGGATCGTCGATTTATGCTCCGGTGCTGCTGGCGGTCACTACCGCATGCGGCGAGGCGAGATCCTCAGGCTCCGTTGGAAGGATGTCGACCTCGATCGCCGTACTCTCGCGGTGACAGGAACCCTCGAGGAAATCAAGGCTGGAGGGCTCGTCTTCAAGACCCCGTAGACAGAGCGCTCGCGCCGCACCATCACCTTGCCCGCGATAGCCGTCGAGGGGGTGCGCCGGCATCGCACCCGGCAGGCCCTGGATCGACTCCGGGCGGGCCTGCTCTGGGTCGACCACGATCTGGTTTGTTGCCGCCCGGACGGGATGCCACTGAGTCCACGGCAACTGTCAAAGACGCTCGCGGCGCTGTCCCAGCGCTTTGGGCTCGGAGTGCGGTTTCACGATTTTGCGACACAGCCACATCAGCCATCTGCTCGCCGCTGGCGTCCATCCGAAGGTGGCGAGCGACCGGGCCGGGCATGCTAGCATATCGATCACACTCGACGTCTACAGCCACCTCATTCCGGGCATGAGGAAGATGCCGCGAACAGGATCGACAGGGTATTGCGGGCCCACCTCGATCGCTCGGAGTGGCAAACCGGTGGCAAAGCCGCCTATATTCCGGGTCTGTTCTCCGAGACTTGGCGCGCAAATCTCTGATTTTCTTAGCCTGGATGGGTGGCCGAGTGGTTTAAGGCACCGGTCTTGAAAACCGGCGTGGGTGCAAGCTCACCGTGGGTTCGAATCCCACCCCATCCGCCACCCGCCGCCGTCTGCGGACCGGACCCATGGGTAACGGTAGGTACCTAAGACGTGGGTGACATCCTTGGGCCGAGAGGGTTGTCCGAGGGTTGCAGGGTTTTCTGCTGCAAGTCGCTGAAGCCGAGATCGTAGTTCATGAAACTGACGATCCAAATGCCGTTGTCGACTTTCTCGATGACGAGGCGTTGACCGGCGAGCACGGTTGAGATGTTGACGGGCTTGCGATGCATGCAGATGCGGCCGCGGGCGGTGACGAGGACCTCGCGGTCGTGCTGGGGTAGGTGAGATCGGGCGGGCCGGTATAGGGCCGCGGGCTTGGTGGGACCGCCGGGGCCACCATACCGAGAACTCGGAAAGGTTGAAGGTGTGCTTGGGCTGGCGAGGGTGACGCCGTTGTTAGAGCGGGTGGTGTGGCAGGCCGCGTTCCTGGAAGAGCTGTTCGAAGCGGTGACCGCGAGATCTTCGCGTGTCGAGGTGAGCTTTGCAGAGCAAGAGATAGCGCGAGGCATGATTGGTCAGGGTCAGCGGATAACAGTACTAGCCTCGCCGAGCTCGAACTCGCCCTTAACGACGGGCGCATCGGAGATCGTTCAGCGCCATCCCTATTGATAGCGGCGCTCCAGCGGCCCAGCGGAGTGCCCGGCCAGGCATGTTGACCAGGCCGTCCCATGGAGCATGACGTCAACGGTGCTCTTGGCAGGAATCGGATGTCGCCGTCCAGACGCCGAACCAGGAGCTCGCGAATCTTGTGTGCACCCCAATCCGGTCTATCGCGCTTGCATCCAACAATCAGGGCTCGTCCGGGCCTGCGCTGGTGGGCACAGCGCCGCGGGCGGTCGCTCAAGGCGACCGCGACCTCTAAACTCATGTTGAGACCGGTCCGAGCAGCCAGATCAGCCAAGTTGCAAGCGCCAAGAACGGTCCAAAGGGCAACGCCGAGCCGGCGCCGAGCGGGACCCCGGAGAGTCGCAGGCAGGCGGCCGCGAAGAGCGCCGAGACCGCAGCGCCAAGGACTACCTGCGGCAGTGCCATTGCGCCAACCCAGGCTCCCGACGCCGCGAGCAACTTGGCATCGCCGCGGCCCAACCCCTCACGGCCGCGCAGTCCTCGATACAGCAGCCCTATCGCCCGCAGGCTGATATAGCCGAGAGCAGCACCTAGCGCGCGGCCAGCCAGCTGTTCGTGATCGAACGCGGCGGCAGCGGCAAGTCCGGCGATGATAAGTGGCAAGGTCAGCGCGTCGGGCAGCAGCCATCGGCGAATGTCGATCCAGCCGAGAGCCAGAAGCCACCAGCCGAAGAGGCAATCGAGCCAGATCTTCTCCCCGCCATCGGCCGCGAGAGCGGCGAGTACGACAGTAAACGCGGAGAATTCGATCGCCAGATAGAAGCAGCCGAGAGGATGCCCGCAAAAACGGCAGCGCCCACCGGCGGCGAGCCAGCTGTAGAACGGAAGCAGATCCCGCACACCCAGCGCGGCCCCGCAAAACTCGCAGCGCGACCGCGCCCAGGCGATCGGTTGTCCCGCGGGCAGCCGCCGGATGACGACACCGAGAAAGCTGCCGATAAAGGGCGCACAGAGCAGCGCGCCCCATCCTGTGGCACCGGCGCCCGTCACCCGGTCGAGCAGTTCGCCCCCGATCACGCACCCTCGCTCCGGCCCAGTGGTGTGCTCCTCTCGTCGCTTGCTTGCCGGCTTATAGCGCCGTTATGACCCTCCGAGCTGTGCTTCCTGCAGCCCCTCAGGAGCTACCGATCCGTAGGCGAAGCTCCTATGCCACTTGCCAGCACGTTTACCCGATTCAAATACCTCACGACGCGAGCCCCACGCTCGCCATCCTCGACAATCAAGCGAAAATCGAGTATTTTGATTTGATCGAAGCCCGGCCCTTGTAGTTCCGTAGTCGTACCTGCCTGCGCATGATACCGGACGCTTTGGCTTCTGCGATCTGGTGTTCCGGGTCCTCTCGGGAACGGCTGTGATTGGCGACCCGCTGACGGAGGCCTCACCGGAGCCGCTTGCCTCTTGCGATGCGGTTTTTTCGTGTCTCCTCCAACTGGGCGGGCATAGCAGCAGGGTGGGGGCGGTCCATTCCCGTAATGTCGTCAACGGCGATACTCTGTCCATCTCGCGCCTGATCGAACTTGCGGGCGATCTCGGCATCAAGGCGGAGCACGCCCGGCTGAATTGGTATCGCCTGCACACACCAGGGTTCAGTTACCCCACTCTCGCTCTCCTCAAAGACACCAATGTCGTCGTGTTGACCGGAGGCGGGCGCGACGGAGGTGCGGAGGTCGCCATCTGGGATCCGCTCAATCCTTACGCGGAAACCCTCTATGTGTCGCGCGAGGACTTCGAGCGTGAATGGACCGGCCACGCGCTGATTATTACCACGCCGGCGCCTCACCAGACTGCGACCTCTCCGTCCTCGGATTTCTGCTGGGTCACCTCGGCGGGGCTCGAGCTGATCGGGAAAACCTCTGGCAGGGGGCAACATCTACAGCCTACGGGTCATCGGCGGGAACGAGCCAACACCCACTCGATCACGGCGCGCAGAACAATGCGGCAAGCGGCTCGGGCGATTGTCCCAGTGATGCACGGCGAACTTGCTCCTCTCCGGGTAAAGATCGCGAACCAGCAGCCACCGCCCAATTTCGCGGAAGCTACGCAGCTGTCGACCCCGGCATTCTCTCGCCCCGAACCGGAACGGAGGCGCTGGCCGCTCGTTCGTTTCTGCATCGCCGCCGGGGTCATCGTCACGGCCGCCGTTGGCGGCAACCTTCTACTCAAGGAGGTTTGGACAGTTGCGCCCGACAGCGCGCGGTCGGCTGTTCAAGCGATGCAGAATGCGCCTACCCGCAGCATTGGGAGTGTCGTACGGACCGGTTCCGCACCGATGCCGGCTCCGCTGCCCGCCACCCCGGCGGCCGAGCCTTATGTTGCAGCGCCCTCCGCTACACGCTCCGAAATGCCCGCGGGGACGCTGGCCGCGCAATCCGCCGAGCCGGCTGGACCGAGCCGCGCGGCGGCAACCCCTGCCGAGCCCGCGGGACCAAACCTCGCTGCAGTGCCGACCACACCCCCCGTCGAGCCCACCGCACCAAGCCGCGCGGCGATGTCGACCACACCCCCCGTCGAGCCTGGCGCACCCACCGTCCAGCCTGATACCGTGGCCCCATCCGTAGCGCCGGGCCCTGCAACGCCGGCCAGCGCGCGCGATCCCAGGGCTACAGCTGCTCCACCTCCGTCGACGGATGGCCCGCGGTTGTCGGCGGACGAGATTGCGGCGCTTGTGGCACGCGGCGACACGCTCCTGAGCGCCGGCGATGTCGCTTCGGCGCGTCTCTTTTACGAACGCGCCGCCGACGCGGGGGGCGGGGTTGCGGCGATACGGCTGGGAGAGACGTTCGATCCGCTCTTTCTCGGTCGGGTCCATCTGAGCGGTGTGCGTGGCGACCCGGCGGCGGCCTCGTTCTGGTATCGTCGCGCTCGTGACCTCGGCGCCACCGACGCCGTAGTGTTGCTGAAGGCTCTCGAGACCGAATAACAATGACCGGCGCGCTGGCTCCCGACGTCGTCAAGGATTATCTTGATGTCTATCTGCTGCCGATCGGCGATCTGGCTTTGTTATGAGCTTCGAACCCATCATTTCCCCGATCCCCGAGGACCCCGCGGAGGTGCTCGGCCGGCTTGGTGTGGTCCTTGTCGAAGGCGGCACGATCGACCGGCGCACTTTGGACCGAGCGGGTCGCGTCGCGGCAGAGACCGGGGGCCGGCTCGACCATGTGCTGACCCAGCTTGGGCTGGTGAGCGAACGCGGGCTTGCTGAGGCGCTGGCCCAGCTGCTCGGCGCGCGGCTGATGGAGGCCCGGGATTATCCTGACGCGCCGCTTTTTCTCGATCGGTTGAAGGTCAAATTCCTGCGCAAGGTACGCGCCTTGCCGGTCGCAGCCAACAACGGTCGTGCGACCCTTGCCATGGCCGATCCGCTCGACGTCTTTACCCGCAACGCGGTGGCGGCGGCACTCGGCCATCCGGTGATGGTCGCGGTCGCGGTCCCGATCGAGCTGGAAGCCGCTTTCAGGCGGCTTTACGCCGGAACTGAGGAGGGGGGCGACGGCGCAGCGCTGCTCGACGAAGTGGTACCCGATGCCGAACCGGCCGAAGAGGATGCCGAACGCCTGAAGGACCTGGCTAGCGAAGCACCGGTGATCCGGCTCGTCAATCAGCTGATCGCGCGGGCGGTCGAGACCCATGCCTCGGATGTCCATATCGAGCCATTTCCCGACCGGCTGCGCGTGCGATACCGGTATGATGGGGTTCTGCACGAGATCGAGCCGCCGCCAGCGCGTCTGCAAGCCGCCATCATCTCGCGCATCAAGATCATGGCACGGCTCGACATCGCCGAGCGCCGGCTACCCCAGGACGGGCGCATCAAGCTGACGGTGCGCGGCCACGAGATCGACTTTCGGGTCTCGTCGATACCCTCCCTGCACGGCGAAAAAGTCGTGTTGCGGGTGCTCGACCGAACCGCCGTCGAGTTCGATTACGAGAAACTCGGTTTACCGTCAGATATCCGCGAGGGGATCGAGCGCTCGCTCGAACTGCCGAACGGGATGGTGCTGGTGACCGGGCCCACGGGCAGCGGCAAGACGA
>Ga0318533_10001999_pt1 | contig 10543 bp, 11 predicted proteins | sample GRESIP053b4f27_FD_203675 | JGI IMG/M metagenome (GOLD analysis project Ga0318533, IMG submission 203675) | Tropical soil microbial communities from Luquillo Experimental Forest, Puerto Rico - GRE.SIPMG.053b4f27 | ecosystem: Environmental > Terrestrial > Soil > Tropical forest > Bulk soil...
CTTCTCGCGACAGCATCCCCGATCCCTCCTTGCTGGTCTTCGACGATATTCTCGCGACTGTGCCCCCCACGCGCAAGATCTGCTGCACTGCGGCCCAGCTGGCGGTAACGTCCTTGTCGATGGAAAGTCGCCGCCGAGACCGGGAGGGAGCGCATGCTGAGAAATCTCGTAACCGAACTCATTGGCTTGGCCCTGGCGGCGACGCCCGTGGCACAATCGAGAGGGCCGGCGGATGCGGAATTGGTCGACGATCTCGTCGCCGCCAATCGCATCCTCGCCGATCAGGGCGTGCTCGACGGCTTTGGCCATGTCAGCGCTCGGCACGACAAGGACCCGAGCTGTTTTTTGCTGGCGCGAAGCATGGCGCCGGCGCTGGTCACCGGCGCCGATATCATGGAATTCGACCTCGACGGCAACCCGATCGATGCGCGTGGCCGCACCGCTTACCTCGAGCGCTTCATCCACAGCGAGATCTACAAGGCGCACCCCGAAGTGAGGGCGGTGGTGCACAGCCACTCACCGGTAGTGATCCCGTTCGGCGTCGTGGGCGTCGCACTGCGGCCGATATTTCATCTCGGCGGATTTCTCGGCGCCGGCGTGCCAGTGTTTGAGATCCGCGCCGCCGGCGGGGAGGCGACGGACATGCTGGTGCGCAACCCCGAACTCGGCGCGGCTCTCGCCAAGACACTCGGGAGCGCACCGGTCGCGCTGATGCGTGGTCATGGAGACGTAGTGGTCGGCCAATCGGTCAGGGAGGCTGTTTTCCGCGCGATCTACACCGAGGTCAATGCGCGCCTTGAAAGCGAGGCGCTGCGGCTGGGGCAAGGGCAGGTCATGTTCCTCAACGAGGAGGAAGCCAGGCGGGCGGCCGAAACGAATAGCGCCCAGATTGGCCGGCCCTGGGAGTTGTGGAAGGCCAAAGCGCTCGCAGGTGGTCGCTGAGTAGCCTCAGTCCGTCGAGGTGGCTGAGGAGTGCACCGGCGGTTGGCTCGGGAGTCGGACCGAAGGTGCTGTGGTTGGGAGGTGATTTAAGTTTATACGGCTGAGTGAGGTACCCGGGCGGTCGGTCTTGGAGAGGGAACGGACGATATGCCGGCGCAACTGAGCGAGCTCAAGGTCCGAGACGTTGCCGTCAAGCTGCACTGCGCAGGGCGCGGCCCCACGGTGCTGTTCCTGCATGGTGCGGGCGGCGTGCCGCAATGGTTGCCGTTCTTCGATGCGCTGGCGGAGCGCTACGAGGTGCTGGTGCCCGAGCATCCCGGCTTTGGCGGCTCCGACGACCCGCCGTGGATCCATTCGATACCGGACCTGGCGATGTTCTATCTCGACCTCGTCGAGGAGGTGGGGCTCGACCGGATCCATCTCAGCGGCAACTCGCTCGGCGGCTGGCTCGCCGCCGAGATCCTAGGAGCCTCGTCCAGCTGGCACCGGCCGGCATCCGCGTCAAAGGCGTGCCATGTGGCGACAATTTCATCTGGGGGCCCGAGGAAGCGGTGCGCAACCTCTATCACGACCAGTCCTTTGCCGACCGCATCCTGGCGCTGACGCCGAGCGAGGCGCAGATGGATTTGATGCTGCGGAACCGCTTCACCGTGGCGAAGCTCGGCTGGCAGCCGCGCTGGTTCAATCCCGATCTCGAGAAGTGGCTGCATCGCATCAAGCTGCCGGCGCTCGTCATCTGGGGCGACGACGACAAGATCATGCCACCGGCCAATGCAGCGCTGTGGCGTGAACGCCTGCCGGATGCGCGGCTCGTCATGGTGGAAGGGTGCGGGCATCTCCCGCATGTCGAGCAGGCCGCTCTCGTTGCGCACCATATCCGCGAGTTCCTGGAGGGAGTCGGCTCATGAAGCTCGTCTCCTTTCACCTGATGCCGTACCGGCCGCTCGACCTCGCGGAGGCGGCGAAGCACCGCTCGCCCTGGGTGGTGTTGCCGAACCGCCTCTACGACCCGGTCAAGGGCGCCGAGGAATACGCCCGCCACATCGACGCGCTCGTCTATGCCGAGGAGCTCGGCTTTGATGCGATCGGCGTCAACGAGCATCACCAGACCGCTTACGGCTTGATGCCGGCACCCAACCTGATTGCCAGCGCGCTGATCCAACGCACGAAGACGGTCAAGATCGCGATCCTCGGCCGCGCGCTGCCGCTGGTGAACAACCCGATCTACATCGCCGAAGAGTTCGCGATGCTCGACAATTTGTCGAAAGGCCGCATCATCGCCGGCTTCGTTCGCGGCATCGGCTCGGAATACCATTCCTCGGGCACCAATCCCTATTTCTCGCACGAGCGCTTCCACGAGGCGCACGATTTGATCATCAGGGCTTGGACGGAGGCTGGCCCCTTCGCCTTCGACGGCGACCACTTCAGCCTACGCTACGTCAACCTCTGGCCGAGGCCCTACCAGAGCCCGCATCCGCCCGTCTGGATCCCCTCGCAGGGGTCGAGCGAGACCGTCGCCTGGGCGGCCGATCCCAAGCGCAAATATCCGTTCCTGGTGACGTTCTCGTCGGCCGACCTCGTTGCGCGCTACCACAACACTTATCGCGACCAGGCGCGGCAATACGGCTACGAGGCCGCCGCGGATCAACTCGGCTGGGCTTGCCCGATCTTCGTCGCCAAGACCGACGCCCGCGCTCGCCAGGAAGCGGGGCGGGCAGTCGAGACCTTGTTCAACGATTTCTTGCGCCAGAGCTTCGAGATGTTGATGCCGCCCGGCTACACCTCGATCGGCTCGATGAAGAATTTCATCCGCAGCCGCACTGCGCTGGGTGGCGGCAAGGCCACCGCCGAAGGTCTCATAGAGAGCGGCACCGCGCTGATCGGCAGCCCCCGGACTGTGCTGGCGGGAATCGAGCGGATGCGCGAGCGCACCGGCTTTGGGATCCTGGTGGCGCTTCTCCAGTTCGGCATCCTCTCGGACGATCTGACGCGCCGGAATATGGACCTCTTCGCCGCCGAGGTGATGCCGCATCTGAGAGCCTGAGGCGCCGCCTCGTACCGCGGGGCTTTATCATCATCGGAGGCTTGCGCGGCCTTCTCGTACATGCGAGAGAGCAAAAACAGGGAGGCAAGGAGCGAGAAGACGATGGCGGAAGCGGCTTTTTCGGCCACCGAGTCAGCACTCGAGAACCAGCGGATCGGTGCTTTGCAGATCGGCGTCGTCGCGATCTGCACCTTGATCCAGATGTGCGACGGCTACGATGTCGGTTCGATCGGCTGGGCGGTCCCGTCGCTCACCCATGCCTGGAATCTGCCGCCACCGGCATTTTCGACGGCGTTCGTGTGGTCGAGTGTTGGCGTCATGGTGGGCGCCCTCGCCTCTGGGCCGATCGGCGACCGCTTTGGGCGCAAGCCGCTCTTGCTTGCTAGCGTTACGATCTTCGGTCTCGCCTCGCTGCTGAGCGCTGTCGCCCCCTCGCTAGCGATGCTGAGCCTGTGGCGCTTCTTCACCGGGCTCGGCATCGGCGGCGCGTTTTCGGGAACGGTGGCGCTGACCGGCGACTACACGCCGCAGCGCCTGCGTGCGACGATGATCATGGCACAGTTTGCAGGCGCACCGTTGGGCGGCTTCGTCGGCGGCCTGGCAGTGGCTGCATTGCTGGCGCATTTCGGCTGGGAGGTCATCTTTGTCATCGGCGGCGTGTTCCCGCTGGCTCTGGTGCCGGTCATGGCGTTGTGGCTGCCGGAATCACCGCGTTTTCTCGCCCGGAAGCCGAATTTATCGTCGCGCCAGAGGGCGCTGCTCGCGCGCCTCGACATCGTCCCGGGGCAGGCCGGTTCGCATCCTGTCGACATTGCGGTGGGAAACCCGATCAAAATGCTGTTCGGTCGCGGCTATGCGTTGCAGACCGTGCTGCTGTGGGTCATTTATTTTTGCAGTCTGCTCAACCTGTTTCTGTTCGTCTACTGGTTGCCGGAGGTGTTGCATCTGACCGGCATGACGCCACCCCAAGCAGTCTTCGCCTCCAGCATCGTCCCGTTGGGTGGAATTTTCGCTGTCTTCTATCTCGGTCCGTTGATCGACCGGTTTGGTCCCGAGCGGGCGCTGGCGTTGCACTATGCCGCCGGCGTCCTGTTCATCGCCCTGATCGCACTCGTCGCCTTGCCCTATTTCGCGCTGCTGATAGTGATCTTCTTCGCGGGTACGACCGTCATTGGCAGCCAGAACGGAGCGAATGGGACGTGCGGGGCGCTCTATCCGGCACGTATGCGCACCACAGGGATCGGCTGGGCGATCGGCATTGGCCGCGTGGGCAGCATTGTCTCACCGATACTGGGCGGCTATCTGCTGGCGCGCGGCCTGCCGCCGACGCAGATCTTTTTGAGCGCCTGCCTGTTTGCTCTGGTGGCCGCGGTGGCGACGGCTCTGCTCGTACTGCGCGGCAGTTCCTCCTTCAAATTCTCAGCGGCTCACAATTGCTAAAACTCAATAGGTTGCTTGGCCGAGGGGGCGGTCCCGAACGAACACGCGGTGGCGGCGAATACCTAAACATCTCTGGGCCAACACGGAGAATGCCCATGCCTCGACAGGTCCGTGCCGTTGTCGTCGATCCGGCCGCGCCGGGAAAGCTTGCAATCAAGCCGGTTGAATTGCGCGATCCCGACCGCTACGAGGTGGCGGTGCGGGTGACCGCGATTTCGCTCAACCGCGGTGAGACTCGGCGCGCCGTGCAGCAGGCCGAGCCCGGGTGGCGGCCGGGTTGGGATTTCGCCGGCGAGGTTGAGACCGCGGCGGCGGATGGCAGTGGGCCGAGGCCGGGCACGCGCGTGGTCGGTATCCTGCCATCGGGCGCCTGGGCGGAGCGGGTCAATTGCCGCAGCCATGCGGTCGCTGCGTTGCCCGAGACGGTCAGCGATGCCGAGGCGGCGACCCTACCGGTCGCGGGCCTCACCGCACTGCACGCGCTGCGCCAGGGCGGGCTGTTGCTCGGGCGCAAGGTGCTGGTCGATGGCGCCTCGGGTGGGGTCGGACATCTCGCCGGCCAGCTTGCCATGGCGGCCGGTGCGCAGGTCTGGGGCCGTGTCCGGCGAGAGGAGTATCGCGCCGCCGTTGCCGAATGGTGCGGCGACCGAGTCGTGCTTGGCCACGAACTTGCCGCCGCCAGGCCGCACGGGCCGTTCTGGCTGATCCTCGACTCACTCGGCGGCTCCGCCCTTGGTGCGGCGCTCGGCATGCTGCAGCCGGGTGGCACCTGCGTGACATTCGGGGCGACCGAGGCTCCTCACACGAGCTTTGAGAGCCGTGATTTCTTTGCGACCGGCGGGGTGCGGCTCTACGGGCTTACCCTCTTCCACGAATTGATGAGCGTCGAGCGGGCCGGCATCGGCCTCGCGCTGCTCGCCGATCTGATCGCAGCAAAAAAATTGCGGCCGCAGATCGCGGTCGAAGCGCCATGGAGCGAAATCGGCACGGTCGCCCGCCGGCTTATCGATCGCGAGTTTGCGGGCAAGGCGGTCCTGCACATCCGTTGAGAGTCACCCGGTCAACCGCCGATACCCCAGGCGATGGCGTTGCGCAGTAACGCACTGAACGCGTCATTCTCCCAAGAGCCTCGGAAGGTGAGCGGCGTCGTGTCCATAGGGTCGACGGCCCGGGCGGCGCGGATGGCGGGGTTGTGGCAATGCCCGAGAGCGAAGTAGGTCACACCGCCGTTGCCGAACTCGCGGGTATAGCCGAGCACCCGGCTCTTGCCGTTGGGTTGCAAAGAGGTATCCGAGGCATAGAGTGTCCCGATGGCGGGTGAGGTGGCGTTCGGGCCGTAGTCCGCGGTGAGCAAGATCCGCGTCGAGCCCGGATCTTGCAGTTCGATGAAGTACGGCTCGTCCTCGACGACGAAAGACGTGCCGAGCCCGCGGGTGAGAGGGTGTTCGGCGCTCACCTCGACGCGAATCTCGCAGATCGGAGGATGGGTCAAGAAGCGGCTCCCGAGGAGGGCGTGGTGCTCGGTCTTGACGGTGCGGCGCTGGCGCGAGCCCTCCACCCGTTCGGCACGGCCGCCGCTGGTCCCGTGCAAGCCCAGCCAGCGGCCGCCCGCTTCCAGCCAGTGCCGAATGGCGCGGCACTGGGCGGCGTCGGGGTACGGACCGGCCACGTAGGTGATCAGCAACTGGCTGACCGGCAGCCATTTCTCGACATCCGCGAAATCGTTGGCGACCGAGGCCGGTACGTCCCGTTCGGCGAGGAGGCCCAGCAGCCGCAGCCGGGCATAGTCGTGATCGTGCCCGGCGAGCGAACCGGGCGGAAAACCGCCGGCAATGAGATGCGCGCGGCCGGAGTTCGTCTCAGTCATCGGATCACCTCGCCCGTAGTTCGATTAATATCCCATTGTGACATCGACTTGCTGCAAAAGCCCGCCGCCCCCCTCGAGGCTTCGGATGTTCGCGGCAATCTCCGTCACCAGTTGAGCAACGGTCGGCCGCCGCGCTACGTGCGGCATCACCGTGACTTTGGGGTGCACCCAAAGCGGGCTTTCCGGTGGCAGCGGCTCGGGCCACAGCGCATCCAATGCGGCGTAGGACAACTGCCCCGAGTCGAGCGCACGGATCAGGTCCGCGTTCACCACGTGCTTGCCGCGCCCGACATTCACCAGCATCGCCCCTTTTGGCATCATGGCAAAGGTACGCGCGCAGAATATGCCCTCGGTTTCCCGCGTCAGCGGCAACAGGCAGACGGCGATGTCGGTTTGATTGAGAAACGACTCGAACTGGTCGTGTCCGTGGAAAATCGGCACCTCCTCATTCTCCCGCGGTGACCGAACCCAGGCGGAGACCGGGAAGCCGAGCGACTTCAACACCAATGCCGGCGCCTTCGCCATCATGCCGTAGCCGAGAAACCCGACGCGCCGTTCCTCGGGCCGGGCGAGCCTTTTCCTCAGCCACTCGCGATTCGCCTGGGCCGCTTGATAGCCGGGCATGTCGCGATGAAAGCGCAATACGTGCATGACGACGTATTCGGTCATCATCGGATCGCCGCCGGGCGGCTCCATCTTACCGAGCGGGACCTTCGGCAACTTTGGATGATTGACAAACGCCTCGACGCCGGCCGAGCGGCTGAACATCGCCTTCAAGTTCGGAAACACGGGCAACGCGTCGAAATCGGGATGCATAAAGGCGAGGTATTCGATGTCCGACAGCTCTCCCGGATCGGGCCAAATGCGAATTTCTAGATCGGGAAGCTGTTGCGCGAAGGTATCGCACCAGGCCTTCGCGTTGCCGATACGCTTGTCGAGATCGACGATGAGCAGCGCCATAATCTTCTCCTAAACCCGCCTCACCGCTGTCCGACTTGCGCGCGCACCTTGTCGAGATCGGGGACGTTGCTGGCCGAGGCCACGTCGCCAAGTCGCGACCCCTTCGTCACCGAGAGTGCCGCGACTGCGGCCTCGTTTTCGTTGATCTTCGCCATGATCGCATCTTTGGCGCGGTCGAAGACGCCGCGATTGGTGGCGACGAAGTGCTGCGATTGGTGCAAGCCGGCGAGATACCCGTTGATTTCCGGCACAACGTAGCGGGCCACCATATCCCAGCTGCGCGTCGTGTTTTCCGGGTTGGCCCAGTCGTGGACAAAGCCGACGAGGGTGCCGAAGCCGCCGCTGACCTCGAGCACTGATTTGATCCGCGCGACGAGATCGTCCGGAGTGCCGATTGTCGCAGACGACCCGTTCGAGAAAGCGGTTTTGTCGACCGCCTCGTCAGGGTCGCTGAACGGCTTAGCGTCCGGCCGCTGCAACGTTCCGACAATGTATTGATTGTGATGGCGCAGGAGGCCCTCGCGGGCTTCAGCCCGGGCTTTTTCGCGGGTCTCGGCAATGTGCCAGCTCAAGAGGACCCGCCAGTCCTTGCGGTCGACGGTCTTGCCGTGTTTGGCGGCCGCGGCCTCGGCGAAGCCCCACTGCGTCGGCAGGGCGTTGAGGCCTTCGCTCGACATCGATCCGATCGAGATGATGCCGATCCCATGTTTCCCGGCTAATGTCATGCCCGACGGGCTGATCTGCGAAGCGACGGCGAAAGGCATCTCCTCCTGCAGCGGCAGCAGCTGCAGCGCCGCGTCCTGCATCGTGAACCAGTCGCTTTTCGCGGTCACCCGCTCGCCGTTGAACAGCCGCCGGATGATGCCGATCGCCTCGTCCTGTCGGTCGCGCTGCACCATCGGATCGATCCCCCGCGTGTGCGCGTCCGAGGCCAGTGCGCCGGGGCCCGACCCGAAGATCGCCCGCCCGCCGGTCATCCAGTCGAGCTGCACCATGCGCTGCGCGACGTTGAACGGATGGTGATAGGGCAGCGAGATGACGCCGGTGGCAAGTTTGATGCGCTTCGACCGCTCACCCGCCGCGGCAAGGAACATTTCGGGCGAACCGATCATCTCCCAGCCGCTCGAATGGTGTTCGCCGCACCAGAATTCGTCATAACCGAGACGATCGAGCTGCTCGACGAGGTCGAGATCGCGGCGGAACTGTAACATCGGATGCTCGCCGACCGGATGGTGGGGGGCGAGGAAGGCGCCGAAATTTAGACGCGGCATGACGGTCTCCTGTGGAGCAATGATGGGGAAGGCTATTCCACACCCTCGGCGATACGCAAATCCCGATCGCCGCAACCCAGCCTCGTGCGTCATCGCTGCATGCAAACAAGCTGGGCTTGCCGAGCCGGAGTCGTGCTTTGCCGCTTTGAACCAGCGCGCAGCAATCGTGTCGATGGGCTATGCGACCACGACTCAGGAGCTACGGATGCTAGAAATTCGTGCGACGCGACGGCAGCTGCCCTGCACGGCACCCGCCAGCCCGCGCTCTCCCGTACTAATGAGTGGTAGCATCCCGTACTTCGATGGTGGCGATATTCGAGACAAATCGGCCGCCGGCTTTGTCGCCGGGAGCTACGATCCGTGCAAAACCAGCGCTGCCGAGCGACTGTCCCCCTGTGGCATAGGCGACCATGATCTGGTTGCCGCCAAAAAACGGATCGATTTCGCCGGCACCAAACACCGATTGGTAGCAGTCAGTGCCGGTCACGATGATGACTTTATGCAGAATGTCATTTTTGGTGTTCGGGTCGGTGACGATCCCGCTAACCGGCGCATTGTTCAAGAGGTCCCATAGCAATACGCCGGTGAATGATTCGGTGACCACCGACCCCGCGGCGAAATAGGTCACGTTTTCCTGCGCCGGCGGAAATTGTTGGAGCTTGTTCAAGTCAAAGACTGCTCGGTTCGTCACTTCGCCAGAGACCTTGAAATAGTTCGACACACCGCCTGGACACGCCGCCTGGAGCGGAGAACTGCCAATGCCGATGAGGAGCAAAGCGGCGGACAAGGTGCGTGTCGTCATTGGAGACCTCCATATTGATGGGATTTCGCGATCGGGATTGCCGGTCGGCCCCCGCTAACTGCGACGGTTGTGGTGGGCGTCGATATATTCAATTGTATATATCAGTTGTCGACCGGTTCTGCGCCGCCGGCTTTATCCCGTTGCGCAGGCGGTTTTACGGAGCGCTATAGCAGTATTTTTTAAGCGTGGTGATCATTGGTGAATCTGGCGATGGTGAGGTCGTAAAGTCCGTCAAGAACGCCGCAAAGGCCTCTAATTCGGTATCCTGGGCTGCTGTACGACGGTTGCGAATGGCAATGCCAGCTTGAGTAAGGGGATTGTAATTGTTTATGAGGACTCCGGGTATAGAACCGCTTTCAATAGAAAAATAAGCTAAAGCACTTGTTCCGGACGTTGGATAATTCCCGTTAGAACAGATTGCTGACATTGCCACAAATCCAACCGAGTCGGTCCGGGCGATAACCGCATCAAAAGCTGCTGTGATATTGGGATACTCGTGGACGAGAGGGTTGCTGGAAAGAGGAGGCATAAGATCGTATCTGCCCGTCAATACCGTTTGAGCTGCCACTCCATAAGGCGCAAGACTTGGGTCGGCGATCGCCACTGTTGAATAAACATTTGGATTATAGCCGCAGGTGCCGGTAGCGCAGGAGAGATCCACACCCGGCGTGTTGCTCAATAACGCAAGAACGCCGGTGGCATAATTAAAGGTGTATAGCGGCGGTGCGAAGGAGGAGTTGTAAGGAGTTACCAGCTTAAAGTGATTGGTAAGTAAGTCTAGGGGGGTGGCGGTATCGGCTGCCAGAAAAAGATCGACCTTTAGGCTGTTGCCACTAATGATATGGCTTTCGAGAGTAGCTGTCGCCCCGTTATCGACTACAGTGACCCGATAGCCAGGGTTAGCCATTTCGAATGCGTTAATAAGATCCGTTATCGCGCTATTTGATGGTGGAACACCGTAAAAATTCGACGCTACGGCGAGGTTGATATTTGCTCGCCGCTTGGTCGCCGCGTCATCCGCGTGAGCCGCCGATAAAGACGACGTAAAAATAGCCGCTGACGCGGCACCTAGCATCAATTGCTTAGCGGTGCTGCTTAACATGCTTCTTTTCTCCCTTTCATCGAAGGCTCTGCATTGATGGAATTTCGCGATCGGGGCTGCCGGCCTCCGCCCGCCGGGCCATGACCGTTGTATGGGCAGAGGTATATTCAACCTG
>Ga0318533_10002014_pt1 | contig 10511 bp, 11 predicted proteins | sample GRESIP053b4f27_FD_203675 | JGI IMG/M metagenome (GOLD analysis project Ga0318533, IMG submission 203675) | Tropical soil microbial communities from Luquillo Experimental Forest, Puerto Rico - GRE.SIPMG.053b4f27 | ecosystem: Environmental > Terrestrial > Soil > Tropical forest > Bulk soil...
GTTGGCGGAGGTCATAGAAGCGTTGCGGGTCGGTGATCTTTGCGCCGCCAAGAATGATCCCGCCATATTCGACAGAGGCGGCGCCGACGACACTCCCGCGTTTTATGACGCGCCGCACCTCCGTGACGACGCTTGTCAGATCGTTCAGCGTTTCCAACACGGAATGGCATAGAACCGCGTCGAAGACCCCAGAGCGGAAAGGTAGCTGCCGCCCGTCGGCCGCTGCAAAAGCGAGGTTGCCGCAACCGATTGTGGCCGCGTCGCCGCGGGCTGCGGCCAGACCGGCTCGGTCAATATCGACACCCAGGACCCGGCCGTGCGGCACCGCCTCGGCGACGCCCATGGAGATCGTTGCCTGACCACAGCCTAGGTCGAGCACGATCATGTCCGCTCGCAGGTGAGGGAGAAGGAAGTCTGCGTAGACAGCCGCGCTGCGAGCCGCAAGCGCCGCCTCGATCTGCCTTCTTTTCCGGACCTTCTTCAAACCAAAGCACTGCGTGGACGGTCAAAGGAGTGATCAGGCTCTCGCGCCAGGCGCGGAGGTCATCGGTGGCTCGGTTGAGGTGTCGTCGGCACGCTCACAGGTGCTCAGCGAGAAAGGCGCGGGTTTTCTGCTCCGCGTCGCGCGCTGCCGGCTCGTCGTATTCGAGCCATCGCCCATCAGAACTGCGGCCGGGCTTTAGTTGTGCCACGTCAAAGGCATGATGAACACCCGGATAGACGGTCAGGTCGATTGACGCGCTATCCGGCCGCGCAAGATTTCTCAACGTCTTGCATGCATCGGCCCCGTTCCATTGGTCCGCCTCGCCGATCAGGATCAGCACCGGCGCAGTCATTGCTGGTACCGGGACAACGACGCATCTAAAGTAATAAGCGATCGCGGCGCGAAACCGCTGGCCAAAATATTGCGCCGCCAAGTCGCGATCAATCGCGTAGAGCGTGGCCGAGCCGCCCATCGATTGACCGAAGAGCGCCACCCGCTCCGCATCGACGACCTTCAGCGTCGACAGATAGCGCAGCGCGGCATAGGCGTCGAACGCCTGATTCACAAAGGTGCCGCTGTAGCAACCGCTATCCATGCCGCGTGGCCCAAGAGTATCGATCGTCAAGGCCACGTACCCCGATCCTCCGAGCCGATCGGCGATCGCCGCCGAGTGGCTGGAGATGCCCCCGCAGCCATGCAGCAGACGCTGGCGGCACCCCTACGCTCTCTCATCGACCGGTTCTCTCCTGTCAATGTCAATCCCTGCAAAGCGTTGTTCACAGGGGATGAGAAACAGCAGCTGACTGATGTCGGTCGCGAGCAATCCACCTGGCTTGGCGCCTGGCTGGGCGGCTTCAAAGAGGGGATTTGGGCGGGCCGGATCGTTGATGACAAGATCGAGTTCCTAAATCAATATTGACCGCGGTGCTTCGTATGGTCGCGGCAACGCAGGCCGGGATGCGCCCGCTGCGACTCCCCTTTCCCAAGCCGTTGGTGTACATCCTCGCGGAGCAAGGTCGGCAGTGATGGAAGCACGGCAATCGCGCATGGGATCACGCGGAGATGCACGCGGCATCGAACGGCTCCATCCCGCCATGCGGAGCCGCATGTGGAAACCCGGGCAAAGCGGCAACCCGACCGGGCATTCCGGCGAATATGGCGTGGCGCTCAAGCTCGCCCAACGGGCAGCACCTAAGGCCGTCCGCCGGTTGATCGAATTAATAGACAGCTTAGACGAGCGAGTTGCCGCCGTCGCCTGCAACTCGATCCTAGACCGGGCCTTCGGCAAGTCTAAGCCCGCAGAGGAGGCGAAAGATGACCTCGTGTCGAGGGTGGAGGCAATGAGCCCGGAGGAAAGGGTTTGGATGGCCCAAGAGCTCCTTGAGCGCGCGAAGCGATATGTCCCCGCCTTCGAAGAGGCTCTGGCGAAGTCGCAAAGCCTCAGACTAGCCTTTGGAGGCGAGCGAAGTGACGGAGAAGATTAAGCAGATCTTTTTCGGTATGCCCGGCCGTCTCAGCGCCGCCGCATCGCGATCGCCCGCGCCATCAGGGTTTGGAGATCTTGCTGACGGGTGTGGGGGCGGTCCGCCCGTGGCGCCTCAGACGCGGAATGCTGCCAAGGTGCCTCACCTACCGGCACCGGCGACGTTGCGGCTGGGACCAACGCGCGCGTTGCGGCAGGACCAATTTTGAGCGCATCCACGGTCAACACTCCGGCGCCGATCGCTTCGGCCACCCATCGACGCCCCGCGCCATCGAAGGCTCGACGGCAGGCCGGGCGGCAGAACACTTGGCGCTTCCCGCCGTCGCGGCGCGGCGCAAACTCTTTGCCACACCAGCAGCAGACCGAACCGGCCGCCTTGCTCATCGCAGATCAAGGGCTCGCCGGGGTCGCCTTGCGAGCCCGGTCACCCTCAGAGGTATCGGTAAAGCGCTTTGGCGAGTGCGGCATCCCACGGAAGTCGCCGGTTCTCGGTAAACACGTTAGTGACGCGCGAACGCAGATCGTCGGGCAATTTTTTGGCAGCGGCACGCTTGGTGATGTTGGGGCGAAGCATGCAATCGCCCGGTTCGCCAACCGCTGCTCAACGAGTCGGCGGGCGTGCCGCTCGAGGATCGTGTCATCCGGCACCAGCTTGTCCACGCCGTGCTCTTTCAGCTTCCTTTCGACAAAATCGAGTAATTGCCGCGACGTCATCGCATTCAATTCGACGCGCCGATCCTTAAGGAAGGCGATTTCATCGGGCGTGGCACCGTGGCGTTTCAAGGTTTGCTGGCGCTTCCGCCAGCCCGACACATCCACAGGCTCGGATTCCAGCCCCCTTGCTTCGACATCATCCAGCCGCAGCCCGATGTCGACGACCGGCACATCGTTGGTGAACTCATATCGGCGATTGCTTTTGCCCAATGTGCCGAAGATCGAGAACCCCGAGACATCGAAGTCGTGCAAAACAAGGATCAGCCTGAGGCCGCGATGGCATAGCTTGTCGAGCAGCATGCGGGCGGCAGTGACCGACATGCCCTTGGTCGACATGATTGCGATGTCGTACTGCTCGGCGAGGTGCTCGGCGGCGAACAGCGGGCCGAAACCCTCCTTTTCGATGAACAGAACGACGTTGAAGCGGTGCTCGGGTCCGTGCGTTGGGAACAGGATGTCGCGGTCGACCGAGACCACATCCGTCGGCGTCGCCCGCAGACCCAGGTACTGCCTAACCTCCATAGTGCCGAGCGCGATTTCGCGTCCGCTGTGTGGCTCGGTAAAGTGCCCGCGGGCGTCCCAGACGATATCCCAACTGGAGCACCGACCAGGGTTCTCTGCGATGAAGTTGGGCAGCAGGGTCTGCGTGAAATAGCGATCGTCCAACACCTGCTTGTCGGTGAGTTCTAGGATCTGAGGCCGAGCGGCGTACATGACCTGGCGCGGTCGGGTCGGCAACCGTCCGCTGTCGCTGGCCTTCATATAGGCGTCCTCCATTAGCCTGAATGCGGCATCGCGGATCGTGACGCGTTCATAGCGAACCATACGATCCCAGCGCCGCGCGCGACTGCTCCTGCCGCGCTCTTCGGCTTTGCGCTGCTTTGTCCAGGTCTTCGTGACGTCCTGCAGGGCGGCGGTGATGCCGCTGGCAATATTGATCGGCTTGGCGCTCATGCCCTGCTCTCCCCAATGACGAGCGCAGTCTTGCCGCGGTCGGCGAACTCTACCCGGGGCGAGGCCAGGTGCAACACAAAGATGATCGGCTCGTTGCGCCCGACCCGCGCATCAGCGAGTCGCCTTTCCAGTCCTTCGCCGGTCTGTCCGAAAGAGCGGAACGGATTGCCGAGGGCGACCGAGAAGTTCACCCCGGTGACGATGCGGCGCTCGTCCAGTCCCTCCGGGCACCAACCAAAAGCGGTCTCGATGACCACCGGCACGCCGCTCTCGGTCTCGCCGATGACCGCCTTGTATTTGAACGTGTCGGCGTGCACGCCATTGGCGGTGAAACGGGCGAGCAGGTGATCGCGGCCAATGACGCCGAGATCCCGTGCCTTCGGTGCGCGGGTATGGCGCTGCATCGCGCCAAGCAAACGGGCGATGGCGTGATGGTCTAGATCCGACCCACTGATCGCAAATTCGGCGAGCGACAGGCGGGCGGCGCCCGTCTCTTCGAGCACCAGCTTTTGCTTTTGGCTGCCGCTGAGACCGCGGAATTCGGCAACGAACTCGCGCACGGTGCGATTGCGCCTCAGATCCTGGTCGCGGCTGAGATGCGCCGCGATATAGCGTTCCAGGCGGGCGCCATTGTACCAATGCGCCGAAGTCGGGTCGGACGGCCGCCACTTCTGCCAATGCGGATCAGTCGGCACGCTGGCAACGGCAGTCTCGCCGTCCCATGTCACCAACAGGGCGAGGTGCGGGTTGAACCACGCGAAGTCGTCGGCGATTTGTAAAAAATGCGACTTCGCGCTGGCCAGGATTGAGCTTGCTGAATTCGGCCACCCGACCGTGACGGAGGTGCCGGTTTTTACAAGGGACGGTCCGGTGATGTGCTCGATCCGCGGCTCCTGACGGATGCGGTCGGCGGCGAAGGCGATGCGGTGAGCGACGCCCTGGCTCTCGATCACGGTTTCGCCGCGCTCGCCGGTCAGCGCGAAGCCCATCGCGATGATCGTCTTCAGCGCATTGCCTTGAGCACCGCGGGTCGGCGCGACATACGCCTCGCGCGAGCTGACGCGCACCGAATAGTCGAGAATATGGGTGACCGTCTTCCTTGCGATCCCTGGTCCGTTGTCGGTGATCTTGATCGTGCCCGCCGCGGTCGACACGGCGATCGTGACGAGCGGCGCGACTTCCCCTTCCTCGCAGCCGTCAAGGGCGTTGTCGACCAGCTCCTTGACGATTACCAGTGGCCACTCTTCCACGGCGTGGCCGATCTGAGCAACGAGTTCGCGCTGCCCTACAAAATCGAGAAAACGCGACGTCTTGAAGACGACGCGTTCGAGACGAGGCGCGATTTTCGCCTGACGGTTGGCGAGAACGTCATTCACTGGAGCGGCCTCCTTTTGCGATCACCGTGGTGTCATGGAGGTCGCTCTCTGCTAGCTTCGGCACCGCCGCTTCGATCAGCTTCTCCGTCACTCCCCGGCCATGTGGGGCCTCGAACGGCAGGGCGTATCCGATCAGTTTGCCGGCCTTCCCGGCGGCGGCGAATTCCTCAGTCGAGATGAGGTTGGGCTCGAGCGGTACGTCGCCGGGCGTATCCAACCACGCAACGCCAGAAAGTTCACCACACGGATGATCAGGTGATAAATCTGCGCCAATGGGAATTTTTAGTAAAATCAGTTGGTTACTCATAGATGGGGACAGAAGGGACGGATCACCCTGATTTCCCCGCACGCGCGCACGCGCACAAACGTCCTAATAATCAGCATCTGTCCCTGTGGCGCGGCGATCATGCGAAGTCCAGGGGATCGCGATCGGGTGGCGGCTTCAGATCGATACCGGCGTACCCGCGAACATGTTGGCTTTTCTCGGCGAGGTAGCCGTGTTCGATCACCATGTCGGCGAAGCTCTTACGGGTTCCCGCGGGCTCATTGTTGACTTCGGCCCATGTTTTCCAGCTCTGCCACAGGCGTTGTCCATCGGTTTCTGCCGACGACACAGCAGTCCTCGACCCATTGGCGGAAGCTGTCCTCCTGGGCCAAATAAGCATCGGTCGCCTCGCGGACTGCATTCGGAGGGTTCAGACCTTCCCTCTGCCACTGGAGGCAACCGTCGATCACCCACTGGAGGATCCCGGGCCATTCGGGTCGCAGCTTTTCGGGCAGCTTCTTATCGGGCTTGGCGATCGTTACAGTGAATGGTATCAGGTGCAATCGGCGGCGGATTGCGGCGTTCACCCCGCTGAGACTGGGCTTGTGGTTGCCAGCGATCGCGAGCTTGAAGGTGGGCATATACGTGAAGAAATCCTGGCGCATGAGACGGGCGGTGATCGGGTCGCCGCCGGTTAGCGCCTTAACCTTGCTCTCGGCCCAGCGGCGGCCGCGCTCGGTCTCCTGCGCGGTGACGAGCCCCGCGCCTCGTAGACCCGCCAAGTCGGTCGGATGCCGCTCGCCTTGCGTCACTACGAAGGCCTCCATAGGTGCGACGGCGGCATAGTCGGCAAGAACCGCGGTCAGCGTGTTGAGGAATACGCCCTTGCCGTTCGTACCCGTGCCGTAAAAGAAGAACAGGGCGTGCTCGAGGATGCTTCCGGTTAAGGAATATCCGGCGAACCGCTGCAAAAAGCCTTGCAGCTCATCATCATTTCCGGTGATCTCGGCAAGAAACTTCCGCCAGAGCGGGCAATCACCTTCAGGCGCGACCGCGGTTATCTTGGTCATGTACTGCGCCGGATCGTGCAGCACCATATTCCGATTACGCAGGTCGACGATCCCGCCTGGTGTATTGAGCAACCACGGGTCAGCATCCCATACGCAGACAGTTTCGGCATGTCGCCGGTCGGCTCGAGCAAGCTTCTCCACCGCCGCAACGGTTTTGGCGCTGGCGATTTGCACCGCAGCTCGCTGATTAGACAGAAGTTCGGCGCTCGCGACGCGACAGATAGCACGGGCAAAGCTGAAGACCGCCATTGTGTCATCGATCAGCCACCGTGTTCCGGTCCATCGCAACCATTTTCCCCAGCTTGCGATATAGCGTGATTCACAGGCGTGCTTGTCAGAAAACCTCAATGCCAATGCTTCGTCGCTGTACTCCGGTGGGATCGCATCGTCGGGTCCTGGGACTACCTTTATCGATTTCACTGCTTTATCCCAAATGCGACGCAGCTCGCGGCCACCGTTTATCTCCCCTTTCTCGCGTACCCATTCGGCTGTTTCTGGATCGGCGCGCAAGGCAGCGCACATTTCCTCGAATGTCTTTCCGGCGCGGCGCAGTGCCGCGCCTTTTCGAAACGCGATCGCGCTTCGTGAGTTGTCTGCTCCCGGCTTGCCGGCTCGGGCGGGAGCGATCAGCTGAGCGAGGTGTTCCAGCGTCGGCCAATCCAGGAGCGTCACCTGGTCCGGCTGGGTCATCCATCGGTCCCCGGTGACGGTGAAATATCGGCGGGCCAGATAGATCTCGACCGCGGGCCCGTGATCACTTGCGTCTTCACCGATCGCCCGTTTGAAGCCCCATTGTTCAGGATCCTGAATCCCGTTCAGCTCAAGAAACGGGCGGACGTCCTCGCTCGCGATGCAAAAGAACACTTTGAGGCCAAGTCCGGACGGGGACACCTCGGTGTAGCTCTGCACGACTTCCAGAATTGCCTCAGCCCATGTGGCAAGTCCGCCGTTGTCACTGAGACAACTATCGAGGTCGATCCCGCCCAGGTGGGTGTCGCCACCGAGGTCGCCTAGCTCGATCCCGATGCCACCACCGCTTTCTCCGACGATTTTCGCCACCCTTACGTGGGCTTGCGCTCGAGTTCCCCAGGTCGCGGGCTCGTCGGCTCTCGCCCTTCCTCCCTTGGGGCTATAGGGGACCTTTGTCGCTTTGCCACCGCGGTCTTCAAATCGCCACGCCACCCACCGCGACTCGTCTGTGAAGATATCGAGCGCGGTCACGCTTCGAGCGCAGCCGGGGGGCGCCACGCGCACCAGCGCCGCGCCGATCTCGGCCGCCGTCATGCCGATCCGCCCGGCCCGAGCGGGCGCAACGATGGCGCCAGCGGCTGCAGCGCCGCGTAGGCCGCGGCGATTAGGCAGCGATCATCGTGCGCGACACACGACGCGCAGATGCCGGCCACCAGGCCGATCCCCGCCGCCGGTGCCTCGATGACCGCAACCGCTGGCGGGATCTGCGACAGGTGCGCCGGGCATGACAGGCACCGTGCCTCCCGGCCCGCAGCCGCCGCCCAGAGGCTCGGCGGCGCGGATCGCAAGATCCGGCAGACAACGACAGCAGTCTGGGGGCGTGCGGCTGTGACCGCTTGCGGCGGTGGTGCCGAGGTGATATCGGGTGGCGCGTCACCGCATACCCAATCACCGGCCTCGACCGCGGCGCCATCCGCGGCGGGGCCGTTGTATTTTGGCATACGTCACCGGGCGGCGAGCGTATCGAGTTCGCTGGTCGAGCGCACTGACGGGCTCAGACGCGCCTCGGCCCAGTCGAGCAGGTCGCCCCAGCGATAGATTGGCAGACGACCGAATTTCCGGTACGGCGGGTCGCCGCCGCGGCTGGCGCGCGTCGCGAGTGTCGCTCGCGCCACCGGGTAGCCGGCCGCAGTGAGTGCGGCAGCAGCGTCGCGGCGGGTCAGCAGCACGTCGGGAGTATCAGGTACTACGGGTGGGGCCATCGCATGGTTCCTTTTTGCGGGCGATGGCTTCAGAGTGATCGCGATAACGCGGCCTGTCGGCTCGATGGGTTCGTTGGGGGCCATCGGACAATCAATGGAGGGTCAACGGAGGGTCAATCAGACTATCATTGGCCGATGATCCTCCGACCTAGATGCCGACCTTCTTTCGGTACCTCTTAATGCACGCTAGGACGTGTCTGCGGATCGCCGACTCACTTGCGTCCCATCCAGATCGCTCAAGCCACTCTGCGGCAAACTTCTCTAGAGCCGCCTGGTTGCCGTCTCCCCGCCTTGGCGCACCGTTCTCCTCGAGCCACTCCCAGATGGCCGATTCTACTTCCCCCCAAAACGGCTTAAGGCGGGATGGTGGCGGCTTAGCCAATGGCGGCGTGCGGGTTGCTGCTCTCGGTGCTGGCCAAATCCGCAATAGGTCGGCCCGCCGGATCTCGATCGCCCGGCGCTGGAAACGCCCAAGGGGCCGGTCGGCAACGAATTGGACGCTCCCGTCCTGAAACACTGTCGCGCCGTACCACCAACGAGTGGGAACCGCGCCGCTGCCACCCAAGTATGCCGTCTCGATACCGCCGACTTCCTGGCCGCGAAACCGGCTCAAGATGACGCCCTCGCGGAGCGGGACCTCTAGCGTCCTCCTGGCTTCCTCCAGGGTACCGCCACTGACAAGCCCCACATGCTCGATGGCCTGAAGCAGCGACATCCATTGCCGGATATACCCAGCAGCCACTGGCACGCGCCTCCGCTTTGGCGCTCCGCAAGAGCGGTCACGGCGGAAGCCCAGTGCGGTGCCGGGCGTATCAGGCTGCAGTTCCCTATCCGCCGCGATCGAATGTTTATCGCGCCGCGCGCAATGACACCACTGCGGCCTCGGGCTTGCCCTCGCCCATCAACTCACCAGTGCGGTCCGCCACCGCATCAGCTGCCGCGAGCAGCACGGCATCGGCCGAATGCACACAGCGCGACGTGACCGAGCGCCCCTTGTGCCCGACCAGCGCGGCGATGGTCGGCTCACTATAGCCGAGGTCGGCGGCGAGGCTCGCGAAGCTGTGACGCAGGACATGCGGGGTTACGTCCGTCGGCAGCTCTCCGAGCTTAGCGACCCGCGCCCACAGCTTCGGGAAGCCGGTCATACGGCTGTCGCCGCGCGTTGCCGGAAACACCAGCTCGCCGGGCATGGGCGGCAACGCGCGCAACACATCGCATGCCGCATGCGAGAGGGGCCGAATGCTGCGTCCGGTCTTACTGTCGGCGAGTGTGGCCGTGCGGCGCGCAAGATCAACCTCGGCCCAGCGCAACCCCAGCGCCTCGCCTTTACGCCACCCGGTCCGCGCCAGGAAACGCGCTGCTGCCACTGCGGCGGGCCAGATCGCCGCGCCCTCGGCCGCGCGAAAGGCCTTGCCGAGCGCTAAATATTCCTGATCCGACAGACGCCGTTCGCGCTGTCCGTCGGCAAAGCGGATCACACCATGCACCGGGTTGTCCGCGCGCATGCGGTGGCGTACGGCATAGGTGAAGATCGCGCCGAGCAGCCCGACGGTGCGCGTTGCAGTACCCTTGCCGCCGGTCACCCGCGCGAGACCGCGCTTCCGCGTCTTGGTACGCGTCGCGGTTTCGCCGTCGGCGACGGCGTACATGAAGCGCTCGACATCCTCGCGCTCGACAGCAGCAACCGGCATGCGGCCGAGTACCGGCTTGATGTGCCGCTCGATGCGGCCCTTATCGGTGGCGAGCGTGGAGGGCTTTTTCGTCTTACCGCGCGTCAGAAGCCGGCCGGCCTCGGCGTCGGCGAGATAGGCGTCGCACAGCTCGGCAATCGTCTTTGCCTTGCGCGCGGCGCGCTTCACGGCCGCCGGGTCTGTGCCCTTCACAACCTCGCCGAGGATGCGCCGCGCCTCCCGTCGCGCCGTCTCGGGCGTCCAAGGCGCGCCGTGCCGGCCGATCGTGGGCCAGCGCTCCCGGCCCTCGGCCGTGCGGTAAAACACGCCGTAGCTCACGGCCTCGCTCTTCTGGCGCCGCGCGAAGAAGCCGGTCACTGCGGTATCCCAGACCGTCTGCCCCGGCCCGAGGGCCCGCACCTCGCGCAGTCCGATCAGTTTCCGCATTGTGTTTCGCCTGGGGCGCTTGCTATCTGCTTGCTAGAAAGCACATAGCAAGCAGGAACGAGCAAACTATATCAAACGAAGGCAATGGTCGTCAAC
>Ga0318533_10002015_pt1 | contig 10502 bp, 6 predicted proteins | sample GRESIP053b4f27_FD_203675 | JGI IMG/M metagenome (GOLD analysis project Ga0318533, IMG submission 203675) | Tropical soil microbial communities from Luquillo Experimental Forest, Puerto Rico - GRE.SIPMG.053b4f27 | ecosystem: Environmental > Terrestrial > Soil > Tropical forest > Bulk soil...
AAACCGGAGCCCGGTGCATTTGGGCCGCGCCAGGTAGAGCTGGTTCAGACCTTCGCCGACCAGGCTGTCATTGCCATCGGCAACGTGCGGCTGTTCGAGGAGGTGCAGGCGAAAACACGCGATCTCGAAGAGGCCCTCACCTTCCAGACCGGCAGCGCGAATATCCTCAAAGTGATCGCGTCGTCTCCGACCAGCGTCGAACCCGTCCTCAAGGCGATCGTCGAAAGCGCCTGCGAACTCTGCGGGGCTTATGATGCCCTGATCAGGCTCAGGAATGGAGATAATCTGGATTTCAGCGCACATCATGGACCGATCCCGGTCAGTCGGGCCAGCTTGCCGATCAATCGAAAGTCGACAGCCGGGATCGCCGTCATCGAGCAAAAACCCGTACATGTCCGCGACCTTCTTACTTCCGAGGGAGATCCATTCCCGGAAGCGCAGAAGCGTGCGCGCGATTACGGCCATCGCTCCATTCTGACCGTGCCGCTGCTGCGCGAGGGCGAAAGCATCGGCGCAATCGTTCTCCGCCGTACCGAAGTGAACCCGTTCAGCGACAAGCAGATGGCGCTGCTCCAGACCTTTGCCGACCAGGCCGTGATCGCGATCGAGAACACCCGTCTCTTCAACGAGACCACAGAGGCGCTGGCACAGCAGACCGCGACGGCCGATGTGCTCAAGGTCATCAGCCGCTCGGCATTCGACCTGCAGCCGGTTTTCGATACCGTCGCCGAAAGTTCGGTCAAGCTCTGCGAAGCCGACCGGGCATTCATCTTTCGTTTCGACGGGGAATTGTTGCGCATGGTGGCGTCCCACAACGCACCTCCCGAGTTCAGGGAGTGGGTGGCACAGAACCCGATCCGACCAGGCCGCCACAGCGGATCCGCTCGCGCCGCACTCGAGCGCCGAACGATTCACATTCACGACGTGCGGGCCGATCCCGACTACACTTACGGTGCGAAAGATGCCGAAGCGATCCGAACCGTCCTTGGAGTCCCCATACTCAAGGGCGACGAGTTGCTCGGTGTCATGATGATCTATCACCTCGAAGGGGTCAGGCCATTCACGGCCAGACAGATTGCTCTGGTCGAGACCTTTGCCGATCAAGCCGCGATCGCGATCGAGAACGTGCGGCTGTTCCGGGAGGTCCAGGAACGCACCGAGGACCTTGCCGAGTCTTTGCGGCAGCAGACCGCCACCGCCGAGGTGTTGAAGACGATCAGCCGGTCGACCTTCGATCTGCCGGCCGTTTTGCAGGCGCTGGTCGAGACCGCGGCACGGCTTTGCGACGCCGACAAGGGTACCATCACGCGGCAGAAGGACGGCGCCTTCTACCGCGCCGAGTCCTATGGCTTCTCGGAAGATTTCATGAACTATGTGCGCGGCGTTCCCGTCGTGGTCGACCGCCATTCGGCGACCGGACGCGCCCTGTTCGAGGGCATTGTCGTTCATATTCCCGACGTCGAGACAGATCGCGAATACACGTTTCGCGAGGGACAGCGTCTCGGCCATTTCCGCTCGCTGCTCGGCGTTCCCATGCTGCGCGAGGGTGTAGCGATCGGCGTGATCACCCTGACGCGGACCGAGCCGCGGCCGTTCACCGACAAGCAGATCGAGCTCGCCATCACCTTCGCCGACCAGGCCGCCATCGCGATCCAGAACGTGCGTCTGTTCGAGGAGGTGCAGGCGCGCACCGCCGAACTATCGCAATCGCTCGCGCATTTGCGGGCTGCGCAGGATCGCCTGATTCAGACCGAGAAGCTCGCTTCCCTCGGCCAGCTCACCGCAGGCATCGCGCACGAGATCAAGAATCCCCTGAATTTCGTCAACAACTTTTCTGCCGTATCGGCCGAGCTCGTCGACGAGATGGACGAAGCGCTTGATGACGCCAGCCTCGATGACAAGGCGCGCGAAAAGCTCGACGAAATCCGCGCCCTCCTGAAGAGCAACCTGGACAAGGTCGTGCAGCACGGCAAGCGCGCCGACTCGATCGTGAAGAATATGCTGTTGCACTCGCGATCCGGTTCGGGCGACCACCGCCCGGTGGAGATCAACGGCATCATCGACGAGAGCCTCAACCTTGCCTACCACGGCGCGCGCGCCGAGAACTCCGGCTTCAACATCACGCTGGAGCGCGATTTCGATCCGGCGGTCGGTATCGCCGATATCTATCCGCAGGAGATCACCCGGGTGTTTTTGAACCTGATCGCAAACGGGTTTTATGCCGCGACCAGGCGCGCGGCCGAGGCCGGCAACGGCTTTGAGCCGACGTTGAAGGCGGCGACGCGGAGTCTCGGCGACAAGGTCGAAATCCGCATCCGCGACAATGGCGCAGGCATCCCGGAGGAGATCAGGGAAAAGATCTTCAATCCGTTCTTCACGACGAAGCCTGCCGGCGAAGGAACCGGGCTTGGCCTGTCGATGAGCCATGACATCGTGGTGAAGCAGCACGGCGGCACGATCGACCTCGCGACCGAAGCCGGCGCATTCACCGAGTTCATCATTACGTTGCCGCGGACGACGCCCGCGTAAACCCGCAGGCCTGCTCCCTCCTCACGGGATCACAGGCGGATGATATTCGAGCGTGTAGGCCAGCGCCCACAACAGGAACAGGACGATCGGCAGGTGCAGCAGCAACTGCAGGAACGTGAAGCCCACGACGTCGCGCGCGCGCAGGCCGAGAACGCCGAGCAGCGGCAGCATCCAGAACGGATTGATGAGATTGGGCAAGGCTTCCGCGGCGTTGTACACCTGCACGGCCCAGCCGAGATGCACCTTGAGATCGTTGGCCGCCTGCATCACGTAGGGCGCCTCGAGCAGCCACTTTCCGCCGCCCGAGGGAATGAAGAAGCCCAGGACCGCCGAATAGATCCCGATCACCAGCGGATAGAGATGCTGCGTCGACATGGCGACAAAGGCATGGGTGATCTGATCGGAGACCGTCACGCCCGCGCCGTTCTTCGCCTGCGTCAGGATCGCTGCGATCGCGCCGTAGAACGGAAACTGGATCAGCACGCCCGACGTCGCCGGCACCGACTTGACGACCGCTGCGAGAAATCGCTTCGGCCGCCAGTGCAGGAGCAACCCGGCCATGATGAACATGAAATTGTAGGTGTTCAGGTTGGAGATCGCGATCATCCAGTCCTGGCGGGCGAATTCGTTGTACACCCAGCCGGCGGCGAGCAGCGCGAGCAGGATCGTCAGGATGGGCGTGTGTTCGAGCCATTCCCCCGGTTGCTTCGGCGGCGCCACGTTGATCGCGTCTTCGCGCGAGGTCTCTATCCCCATGGCTTCGGCTGTCACCGCCGTGTTGGGTCCCGGCGCCGACCAGATCGCAATCGCGACCGACACGACCAGAAGCACGGCCGTGATCAGCACCGATTGCCAGAGGAAGATCGTCTCGGAGAACGGGATGACGCCCGAGATGGACAGCAGGTTCTTGGGCAGGCTCGCCGCATTGGCCTGAAGCTGCGCCGCCGACGACGACAAACCCATGGCCCAGGTCGCGCCAAGCCCGAGATAGGCCGCCGCAGCCGCAGCGCGGTAATCCATGCGCAATTCGCGCCGCGCCGCCAGCGCAAGCACCAGAAGCCCGCCGAGGATCAGGCTCAGCCCCCAGTTGAGCAAGGAAGCGAGGATGCTGATGGTCGCGACAAGACCCACTGCGCCGGAGCCCGTCTTGGGCAGATCGGCAAGCCAGTGGATCAGCCGCTGCGCCGGCGCGGAGGTGGCGACGACATAGCCGCCGATCGCCACGAACGCCATCTGCATGGTGAAGGTGATCAGGCTCCAGAAGCCGTTGCCAAACGCCGTGCTGACGGCGATCGGCGAAGCCCCGTTGATCAGGGCGGCGAGCGCGACCACAACGACCGCGATCGCGACGAAGATAAAGGCGTCCGGAAACCAGCGTTCCGCCCACGCCGTGAAGGCGATCGCGAGCCGAACCAGCGCGCCTTCCTGCTGCGTCGCGCCGCCGGTTGGTGCTGCTGCTGTGCTTGTCATTGCCATGCTGAATCCCTCCCAAGACCCGACACTCGAAAGGCTGTCACGTCCTTGCCCGCAGAGGCGCCGACAGGCGGGTTAGGCCCCGCTTCTTCAATGTCCGCACGTGGCGGATGATGCTTCCGCCATCGTTCGCTGCGAGGACAGAATCGTAATCGGTCGACACCACCTTATTGGCGGATCTTGCCCGGCTCAAGCGTCGTGCAGATCGCCGCGTGGTTTTCCTACTCCACCGCCTGACGCGTCACGCCTGCAGCATCAACCGGATCAACCATCCGACTCGCCTCCGATGCGGCACCTCGCGCGATCTGCGGCAATGCAACATGTTCGATGTCTGCGACTGGTGCGGGTCGCGAAATCCGGCTAAAGCCGTGGCGCGGCTCGCCATCAAACAAAAACTTAAAAGGGAGCGCTCTTGTCTTTTGCGATGCGAACCACGGCTTGCCTGCTGGGCCTCGTGGCGTTGACGAGTTCCGCGACCGCTCAATCCGGGACGTCTGCGCCGGATACGATCGAAGGCCACCTCGCCGCGGGCAAGGCAGCGGCCGGCGGGCGCGACAATACCCCCGACTTCTATGGTCTCGTCACCGCCATCTGCGTTGCGCCGCAACGCGGCGCGCCGCCGCCGGATGCGCCCGCGCCGCGCGAGGACCCCAACCGCAGGGCGACTTATCTCGAGCCAAAGAAGGCGTTCGACGACGTCTACTGGATGGGCACGCGAAGCACGTCGGCGTGGCTGCTTACGTCGGATGAGGGCTACATCCTCTACGACACGGCATACGTCTACGACGCCGAGGACGTGCTTGTTGGCGGCATGACAAAGCTCGGGCTCGATCCCGCGAAGGTAAAGTATGTCATCGTGTCCCACGGCCATCGCGGCGAATCCGGCGGCGCCTATCTGTTTCAATCGCGTTACGGCGCCCGCATCGTCGCTGCCGATTGGGACCTGATCGAAGCCTCCATGTACGGCTACCCGACCGGCAAGCCGAAACGCGATATCGTCGCGACCGACGGCATGCAAATCACGGTCGGCAACAGGACCGTGACGCTTTACCTGACGCCTGGTCACACGCCCGGCACGACGTCGGGCATTTTCCAGGCGCACGATCGCGGCCAGCCGCTGACTGTCGTCTATTCCGGCGGCACCGAGTTCAACTTTCCGAACGATGTCGCACATTTCGACCAATATCTCGCGTCAGTGCGCAGGCAGGCATCGCTTGCCAAAGCTGCCGGCGCGACCGTCGTCATCAACAACCAATCGCAGTTCAATGGCGCAGCCGACCGCCTGCGGATGCTCGGGGATCGTCAGGTGGGCGAACGTCATCCGCTCGATGTCGGCGCAGAGGCCGTGGCGCGTTATTTCAAGATCGAGGACGAATGCGCGCAGGCCCGGCGTTTGCAAATCCTCGCGGCGCCCGGGGATCCCTGAGCCCAGGCGTCAACGTTCGATGACTTCAGGGGAAACAGGATGGTGGGCGGACAAGTGCGCTTAACCCATCCTCCGATCGACACGCTTCAAAAAGAACTGGCCGGCCTCAACCGTAGTATCGCCAGCGAGGCGGCGGCCGGCGCGCAGGGCGCGCCATCAGCAGCGCCAGCGCAAAGCCGATTCCGCCGGCGATGACAAGCGAACCGAGCGGATTCTCGCGAACCTTCGCCGCCAAAGCATCGGAACCGCCCCGGAGCGCATCGCCGCTGTTCCCGTAGGCGTTTTTGGCGTAGCTCGCCGCGGCATCCGTGGCGTCGCGCGCCGCATCCTTGGCCTGGCCGTACAGGTTCTGCACGGTGCCCGCGGCCTCCCGCGCGCGACCGGACGCCTGTGTTTCTGCATCGCCGGCGATATCGCCCGCCGCGCTCTCGACCTTGCCTGCGAAATCCTTTGCTGAACCAGCAATCCGATCCGTGTCCATGACCTGTCCTCTCTCGGAACGACCCTTTGAGAGCTAACCCGCAAAGTCGATGGCGGTTCCTGGCGCATCGTGCGGCATCGTTACGAACCGAGATCCCCGCGCGAGGCCGGAGCACCGCGCGACCCCTCGTTTCAAAACAACTTCACATTTGCGCAACCCTATTCCGTGTCATACAACTTTAGGTAGATGCGCAAGATTCAGCCAAATCTCCCGCTCAGGTTACGCGGACCATCCAGAGTAGTGCAGGACGGAAGACCGATGGTTGATATCGTTTATGTTCTGACCAACGAAGCCATGCCCGGACTGATCAAGATTGGCTGCACAAACGTCGATCTGGCGGCGCGCATCAAGCAATTGTATTCGACCGGCGTGCCGCTGCCGTTTGAGCTCTTCTACGCCTGCGAAGTCAAAGATGGCCCCTCGGTTGAAGGCAAGCTGCATGATGCGTTTGGCGATCACCGCATCAGCAAGAGCCGTGAATTTTTTCGACTTGCTCCCGAGCGCGCCAAGGCTGCGCTTTCGCTTGCCGAAATCCGGGAGGTCAAGCTCGGCGATGAGATATTCGAGACCAACGAAGTCAAGGCCGAGGTCGAAGCCGCCAAGCGTCGCAGCCGCTTTCGTTTTTCGATGATCGGAGTAGCGCCGGGAACTGAGCTTCAGCTTGCGAAGAATCCAACGATCATTTGCACGACCGTCGACGACGGCAACAAGGTCGACTACATGGGCGACATCACCTCGTTGTCGGACGCGGCGTTACAAGCCTACAACGCGCTGGGGGAAAGTTGGCCTTCGGTGTCCGGTCCCTGGGCCTGGACTTACAAGGGCAAACGCCTCGACGATCTGAGGCGGGAAATCGAGGACCAGTCGGACTGATATCGGCGGTCTGACGCGCTCGATGACGGGATGGCAAGCCCCGCGCTATCCCAACTCAAAGCTCGTGACGCCGAACACCCGCTCAGGCTGCAAGTGCGGGATCGCGCCGGTATACATGCGCGCGGTCTCGAACACCGGCGCAAGCCCCAAGCCTTCCGCCAACGCGATGGCGTCGCGGTTGATGCTGGGAACGTCGAGGAAGACCTCGCCTTCGCCCACGCTTGCCAGCAAGGCTGACAGAACCGCCTCTGCGGCGGCTCGGTCGTCGGCAAACAGCGGGCCGATCTTGTGCCCCTTCCGACATGGACGGATCACGCCCCAGCCTGCAAGGGCGCCATCACGCAGGAGCGCACGACCGACATGCGCCGACGTGCCGATCCAGCAGCGCAGAAACGCCGTGCGCGGCGCCGGGAACACCGTTGCATCGTACGCCTCCACGGCCGCCAAAGGCAGGTCGCTGAGCGCAATGACAGCGCCTCGCGGCGCGGCCGGAGCCTCGACGGTGCCGCCATAACGGACATTGGCGTATGCCAGCTTGAACCCGGACTTCCGGTAGTTCTCCTGCTGAGCCACCACCCCGTCGAGCCCGATCACACGCGAGCCGGCGTGGTTGATGGCTGCGTCCCATATGCGCAGGCCGTAGCCGCGACCGCGCAAGTCCTCTCGAACGATGTAGAAGCCGAGGAAGGCAAAGCTTTCGCCGTAGTTGACGCAAGAGACGGTCGCGGCCGGCGCGCCGTCGAGCTCACCGATGAAGAAACCATCGGGATCGGCCGCGCCGAAGCACAGGTCGTCGGCAAGGCCCGGGTTCCAGCCTTCGGCCGCGGCCCAGCTCACGGCTATCGAAATTTCATCCGGTCGCATGGATCGGATGCGCAAGCCGTTCATGGCGGTTGACACCCAACAATGGCATTGATGACGTGACGGGTTTCGCTTCTGCCTTCGCTCGCACGAGCTTCGACGGACAAGTGCGCTCAACCCATCCTACAGACCATCGATCGAAGGTCCGACCCTACTCCGCCGCCTGACGCACCATGCCTTCCAGCGCCGCCGCAACCTTCGGCGGCGACATCGGCAGGCTGTCGAAGCGCAGTCCGAGTGCATTGTGCACGGCGTTGGCGACCGCAGCCATCACGGGTACCAGCGGCACCTCGCCGACGCCCTTGACGCCCTGCGGATGTTTCGGGTTCGGTACCTCGACAAGCGCGGTGTCGATCATCGGCAGGTCGGAGCAGACCGGCATGCGATAATCGAGAAAGCCGGGATTATCGACCTTGCCGTCCTTCGTATAGATGTATTCCTCGTTCAGCGCCCAGCCGATGCCTTGCGCGACACCGCCCTGGAGCTGACCCTCGACATAGCCGGGATGCACGGCGCGGCCGACATCCTGCACCGCCGTGTAGCGGATCACGCGCACAATGCCGAGCTCGGTATCGACCTCGACGTCGCAGATATGCGTGCCAAAGCCACCCTCCGCACCCTGGGTGTTGAGCTGCACGCCGGCGCCGATCGGCCCGCCCTGCTCCGGCGCTTTCGCCGCGAGCTGCTCGAGCGTGATCGGTTCGAACTGGCCGGCGTTGGGGCTCACCGGATGTGCCGCGCCGTTCTCCCATTTCACCGCTTCGGGATCGATACCCCAGATCTTGGCCGCACGCTCGCGCAAGGTCTGGATCACTTTCTCCGTCGACTGCGTCACCACCATGGATGAGGCAAAAAGCACGCGGCTGCCGCCGGTCAGGTTGGAGAAGCCCACGGTCTGCGTATCGCCGATGATCACGGAGATGCGGCGATAATCGATGCCGAGCAGTTCGGCGCAGACATTGGCAATGCCTGCACGCGAGCCGCCGATATCGGGGTGGCCTGTGGTGACGACCACATTGCCGTCTTCGGTGATGTTCACCTGCGCGGAAGATTCGCCGCCGGCATTGAACCAGAAGCCCGAAGCCACCCCGCGGCCGCGCGGTTTGCCCGGCGTCTGACCGAGCGGCGCCGCGTAGTGCGGGTGTTCCTTGGCGACCTGCAGGGTCTCGACATAGCCGATGCGCGGGAATACCGGGCCGTGCGCGGCCTTAGTACCCTCACGCGCCGCATTCTTGAGGCGGAACTCGAGCGGATCCATCTTCAGCGCGCTTGCGACCTCGTCCATCACGCACTCGACCGCATAGGCGCCGATCGGCGCGCCCGGCGCGCGATAGGCCGCAACCTTCGAGCGGTTCGAGCAGACGTCGAAACCGACCGAGAGAATGTTCGCGATATCATATGGCGCAAAGCTGCAGCCCGCGGCGCCCCGGATCGGCGAGCCGGGAAACGCGCCGGCCTGCAGATAGAAGGTGCCCTGGGCGGCCGTGATCTTTCCGTCCCTGGTCGCGCCGATCTTGACCGTGCTCTTCGAACCGGACGTAGGCCCGGTCGCACGCATCACCTCCTCGCGGGTCATCACCATCTTGACCGGACGGCCGGATTTCTTCGCGAGCAGCGTTGCGACCGGTTCGAGATAGACGATGGTCTTGCCGCCAAAGCCGCCGCCGATTTCGGCAGGGATGGCGCGAATGTCGCTCTGCGGGATGCCCGTGAGATGGGCCACCATCGCGCGCACCATGAACTGGCCCTGACTCGAGCTCCAGATCGTAGTCTTGCCGTCGGCGGCGACGCTGATCAGACAGGCATGTGGCTCGATATATCCCTGATGCACCGGGCGCGTCGTGAAGGTGCGCTCGATGACGACTTCGGCCTTGGCAAAGCCATCGGCAATGTCACCCTTCTTGTGCTCGAGCCTTCCGACGATGTTCGACGGCCTGCCGTCGAACTTGTTGAACTCGTGCAGGATCGCCGCCTCGGGCTTGAGCGCGTCGTCGATCTCGATGGCGAAAGGCAGCACCTCGTAATCCACCTCGATCAGCTTGCAAGCTTCGGCCGCGATCGCCTCGGTGGTCGCTGCGACGGCTGCGACCGGATGTCCGGGAAACAGCGCCTTGTCGCGTGCCATCACGTTGCGGCACATCCAGCGCATGTCCTGGATGCCGAGCATGACCGCGCCCTTCTCGATCGGGAAATCCACGATGTCGCGGGACGTCACGACAGCCTTCACGCCCGGGAGTGCTTCGGCCTTTGCCGTGTTGATCGACTTGATGCGCGCATGCGGATGCGGGCTGCGCAAAATCTTGCCCCAGATCATGCCGGGCATGGTGGTGTCGGCGGCAAAGGCCGCGCGGCCCGTGACCTTGTCGACACCGTCGGGACGAATCGTGCGCTGGCCGATCCACTTGTTGTTGACGACGACGTTCATCGTGCTTGCTCCCGCATTTCGGCGGCGGCGTCGAGCACCGCGCGCACAATCTTGTCATAACCGGTGCACCGGCAGAGATTGCCCGCGAGCCAGAAGCGGACCTCCTCCTCGGACGGGTCCGGATTCTTCTTCAAGAGCGCTTCGGACGCGACCAGCATGCCCGAGGTGCAGATGCCGCACTGGAGCGCGGCATGCTCCAGAAACTTCTGCTGCAGCGGGTGCAACGTCTCACCATGCGACATGCCCTCGATGGTCTTGATGTCGTGGTCCTGCGCCTCGACCGCGAGCATCAGGCAGGAGCAGACGAGGCGCCCGTCGAGGGTGATGCTGCAGGCGCCGCAATCGCCGGACGCGCAGCCCTCCTTCGAGCCGGTGAGACCGAGCTGTCCGCGCAGCGCGTCGAGCATGGTTTCATACGGCTCGCACAGAAACTC
>Ga0318533_10002020_pt1 | contig 10482 bp, 10 predicted proteins | sample GRESIP053b4f27_FD_203675 | JGI IMG/M metagenome (GOLD analysis project Ga0318533, IMG submission 203675) | Tropical soil microbial communities from Luquillo Experimental Forest, Puerto Rico - GRE.SIPMG.053b4f27 | ecosystem: Environmental > Terrestrial > Soil > Tropical forest > Bulk soil...
CGGCGTCGTAGTCGGACGCATCACGGAGGCACACGCGGCGCCGGTAAGGGCGCCATGGATGTGGACAATTAGCCTTCGGCCAGCATCAGGATCGCACGCCGACACACGGCTATGCAGCAACGCGAGAGGCGGCGATGGCGGCATTCGCGAAAAGCTGGCGGTGGGAGTAAGTTTTCGGCAGTGCCGTCACGCGAGCGGGGGGATTAGGCGAGGCAACACCATGGACGCTACTCCGGCCATTCCTCACCATAGGCGCGCAGTTCCAGTGATGAGAAAGTTACTCCTAGTCAGTATCGCTGCGCTGTTCCTGGCAACAGGGGCAGCGCACGCCGACCATGAAAAGTGGGAAGCAAGTTTCCGGCAGTGCCACATTCGCAAATGGTTTTCCAAGGACGAATTGGCTGCCATTGGATGGGCTCGCGAGACAGAGGGCCAGACAATCGTTATTGAGGCCGAGGAGATACCCGACATCCTGAAGGCCATTGCCGTAATCAAGAAATGCAAAGCGTTCTACCAGTGCCTGGAAGATCGCGAACGCGGAAAAGTAAAGCACTGTTATGAGAACGATAGGCGATGGCGATAAAAAAACTATTCCTAGCTCTCGCTGCGCTGCTTCTGGGGGCGGCGCACGCGCGTCTTGCTCAGGCAGCTACAATTGGATTGCCAAACGGTATGCTTGGCTATTGGTGCTTTTCTCATGCCACCACTGACGATGATCCTGATCAAGAAGCATCCGTGTTAGGGCAGGCTAAGAATTTCGATGATTGCGGAAATCATGGTGGTATTCATCTTCGTAAAGGTCGTGGTTATCAGTTAGGCCGCTTTGATTGGCGTGCCAATTGCAAAATTAGCGCGATCGAGGTGGTCTCCAAAACTCCAAAAACCTATCGGGTACATAGCTATTGCCGAGCCAATGGTGAAGTGTTTGTGGGTGACTCGACAAAAGGAACTAAAGTTTTCGAACTGTGGCGATCTAAAGCAGGATTGCGCATGAGGGATAAAGAATGACAACCCGCGCGCACTTCCGCCTCATTCAAATGCCGTGCTGTGGGTAGATGCTTTGTTGGGTGAAACCCGCGGCTACCTTCCTCGATTTGCGTGCCTGGTAGACTACTAGATCACCCGCTTGGCCTAAATGGCGTCCAAGGTAACGACGTTTCGCCTCGTTGTTCCGAGTTCCACTAATCGCGCATTATATGGCTCAAGAACAGCCTGGTGCGCTCGTGCTGCGGATGGCTGAAGAACGCCGCGGGCTCGTTCACCTCGACGATCTGGCCGTCGTCAAGCAGCACCATGCGGTTCGCGACCTGACGGGCAAATCCCATCTCGTGGCTCACCACCACCATGGTCATGCCGTCGAGCGCGAGGCCGACCATGGTGTCGAGCACCTCCTTGACCATTTCCGGATCGAGCGCCGACGTCGGCTCGTCGAACAGCATGATTTTCGGCTGCATGCACAACGCCCGCGCGATCGCCACCCGCTGCTGCTGGCCGCCGGAGAGCTGGGCCGGATATTTGTCCGCCTGCTCCGGAATGCGAACTCGTCTGAGGTAATGCCGCGCGATCTCGTCGGCCTGCGTCTTCGGCATCTTGCGCACCCAGGTCGGGGCGAGCGTGCAGTTCTCGAGCGCGGTCAGGTGCGGAAACAGGTTGAACTGCTGGAACACCATCCCGACCTCGCCGCGCACCTCGTCGATCGTCTTGAGATCCTCGGTGAGCTCCGCGCCGTCGACAATGACGCGACCGCGTTGCCAGTCCTCGATGCGGTTGATGCAGCGAAGCAGCGTGGACTTGCCGCTGCCCGAGGGGCCGCAGACGACGATGCGTTCTCCGCGCATGACCTTGAGGTCGATGTCGCGCAGCACGTGGAAGGAGCCGAACCATTTGTTGAGGTCGATGATCTCGATCGCAACCTCGTTCTTGGTCGTGCGCATGTCGAGCACGGCGCTGCGAGTCGATGCGTTCGGTGTTCGGTTTTGACCGCTCTCGCCCAAGCTCTCGACCATCTCTCAGCGCGCGCGCTCGATGTTCAAGCGCCGCTCCATGAACAATGCATAGCGCGACATCCCGAAGCTCACGACAAAATAGATCATTCCGGCGAATGCGAAGCCCGTGAACAGCGTCACCGGCGTCGCCCAGGTCGGGTCGGCGAAGGCCGCGCGCAATTGTCCCAGCAGATCGAAGATCGCGACGATCAGCACAAGGGTGGTATCCTTGAATAGTGCGATGAAAGAATTGACGATGCCGGGGATGACCAGCCGCAACGCCTGCGGCAGGATGACCAAGCCCATCATCCGCCAATAGCCGAGCCCGAGCGCCATCGCGCCTTCGAACTGGCCGCGCGGGATCGCCTGCAGGCCGCCGCGCACGACTTCCGCCATATAGGCTCCCGCAAACAGCACGACCCCGATCAGCACGCGGGCGAGGGCGTCGATCCTCCAATTGGCGGGCAGGAAGAGCGGCAGCATGTAGGTCGCGAAGAACAGCACGGTAATCAGCGGGACGCCGCGCCAGAATTCGATGAAAATGACGCAGATCGTGCGGATGATGGGGAATTGCGACCGCCGCCCGAGTGCGAGCAAAATGCCGAGCGGGAGCGAGAACATGATGCCGGTGAACGAGATCACGAGCGTGACGAGAAGCCCGCCCCAGAGGCGGGTCTCCACGTGCGGTAAGCCGAACACCCCGCCGACGAGCAGGAAGAAGGCGACAACCGGAAAGACGCCGAAAAACAAGATCGCGTTCAACCCCTTGGACGGCGCCGCCGGAATGAGCAGAGGGACGAGCAGGATCGCGCCGAGCGCGTAGGTGACGTCGACCCGCCACTGTTCGCTTGCCGGATAGAAGCCGTACATGAATTGGGTGAACTTGGCCCTTATGAATGGCCAGCAGGCCCCGACCTCGCGGCCCACCGTTTCCTGTAGGCAATCGATGCGGCTCGATCCCGTCCAGACGGCGTCGATGAAAAGAAACTTGACCGTTGGCCACACCAGCGCGACCACGATGACGATGCTGACGAGCGTCAGCGCGGTGTTGAACGGGCCATCGAACAGCCGTGCCCGCGTGCGGACCGTCGCGGCCGCGCCCGCCACCGGCGGCGGCTCGGGTTCGAGCACGGCGCGGCGGATGTAGGAGGGTTGCGAGCCGACCGCCATCAGCGTTCCGCCACCCGGATATGGGCGTTGTACCAGTTCATCAGCGCGCTGGTGAAAAGCGAGATGGCGAGATAGACGGCCATGGTGATGGCGATGATCTCGATCGCTTGGCCGGTTTGGTGCAGCGTGGTGCCGGCGAAGACCGCGAACAGGTCGGGATAGCCGACGGCGACCGCGAGCGAGGAGTTCTTCGTGAGGTTGAGATACTGATTGGTCAGTGGCGGCACGATCACGCGCAGCGCTTGCGGCACGACGATGAGACGCAGCGTCAACCCCCGCCGCAGCCCCAACGCGAACGCCGCCTCGGTCTGTCCGCGCGGCACCGCAAGCACGCCGGCGCGCACGACCTCGGCGATGAAGGCTGCGGTATAGGTGGTCAGCGCGAGCAGAAGTGCGACGAATTCGGGCAGCAGCCGAACTCCGCCGACAAAGTTGAAGCCGCGAAGCTCGGGCCTCTCGAAACCGATTGGAAATCCCATCACGACGAGCGCGACGAGGGGCGGCGCGACGACAAGCGCCAGGCCGGTCCACAACAGCGGGAACTGTCGGCCGGTGCGAATCTGGCGGCGTTTGGCCCAAAGCCGGAGCGCGATCGTCGCGATCACGCTCAATACGAGGACGGCGATGACCGCGCCGGCCCCCTCGCCCGCCACCGGCGCGGGCACGATGATCCCGCGATTGTTGAGAAAAATCTCGCCGAAGAGCGAGATGCTTTGGCGCGGTGGCGGCAGCGTGCCAAGCACGGCGAGATACCAAAACAGGATCTGGAACAGGAGCGGCAGGTTGCGGATCAGCTCGACATAGCCCCCCGCGAGCCGCGCCACGAGCCAATTGCGCGACAGCCGCGCGATGCCGACGAAGAAGCCGAGGATGGTCGCGAGCACGATGCCGATCGCGGCGACGAGGAGGGTATTGAGAAGGCCAACGAAGAAGACGCGGGCGTAGGTGTCCGATTCGTTGTACGCAATGAGCGACTGGTTGATGCCGAAGCCCGCCGTGTTGTCGAGGAAGCCGAAGCCGCTGGCGATTTTTTGCGCGTCGAGATTGGCCTTGGCGTTGAGCGCGAATTCGAAGCAGAGCCCTAGCACCGCCGCCAGCAAGAGCAGCTGATAGCAAACGGCGCGGATTCTCGGCCGGTTGTAGATGGCGACCCGGGGCGGGGCCAAAGCATGCTGGGTTTGGATTGACACGAGAATCGCCTGTCCGTCTCGCTGCCATCATCCGCGAAGGCGGATGATCCAGTAACCACCGATCCAAGGTGTTTTCAGCGCAACGACGCGGCTCACTGGATGCCCGCTTTCGCGGGCATGATAATCGGGAGCATAAATCGGCAACGGACCGCGAGGATCAAGACTCACCGCACCGGTGGCGCGTATTGGATGCCGCCCTTGGTCCAGAGCCGGTTGATGCCGCGGCTGATGCCGAGCTTCGAGCCCGTTCCCACGTTGCGCTCGAATACTTCGCCATAGTTGCCGACCTGCTTGACGATGCGCACCACCCAGTCCTTGGTCAGACCGAGCTGCTCGCCGAAATTGCCCTCGACGCCCAAGAGCCGCCTGATCTCGGGTTGGTTCGACTTCAGTGCTTCGTCGACGTTCTTGGAGGAAATGCCGAGCTCCTCGGCATTGAGCATGGCGTAGAGCGTCCATTTGACGACGTCGAACCATTGATCGTCGCCATGGCGCACCAGCGGCCCCAGCGGTTCCTTGGAAATGATCTCAGGCAGGATGACGTGGTCGTTGGCATTGGCGAGCTTGAGCTTTTCCGCATAGAGCTGCGAGACGTCGGTCGTAAACACGTCGCAGCGGCCGGCTTCGTAGGCTTTAACGGTCTCGTCCGCGGTGCCGAACGCGATGACTTCGTACTTCATGTTGTTGGCGCGGAAGTAGTCGGCGAGATTGAGCTCGGTCGTGGTGCCGGTCTGCGTACACACCGACGCGCCGTTGAGCTCGAGCGCCGAATTGACCTTGAGCGACTTGCGTACCATGAACCCTTGCCCATCGTAATAGGTCACGCCCGCGAAGTTGCCATAGGAGACGTCGCGCGCGAGGGTCCAGGTGGTGTTGCGCGACAACACGTCGATATCGCCGGTCTTGAGCGGCTCGAACCGATCCTTGGCCGAGAGCGGCGTGAACTTGACCTTGGTCGGATCGTTCAAGATCGCCGCGGCGAGCGCACGGCAGAAGTCGACATCGAAGCCGGTCCAATTGCCCTTGTCGTCGGGATTGGAAAATCCCGGCAGTCCCTGGCTGACGCCGCAAATGAGCGAGCCGCGATCTTTCACCGCCTTCAGCGTCTGGGCGGACGCGGCGGCGGAAAAGCCGAGCGCGACGGCCGCGCCGGCCAAAAGAAAGATTGCGCGTTTCATGATGCAGCCCCTCCTGGAACGGTCGTTATCGAGCCTTGACCGCAACTTGCGTGATCTGGGAGATATTTTTGAACGCCACTCTGTCGCTGCGCGCTGACGTTCCCGGCCGGCGTCGCGTGCTCGCTGTGACCGTATGCGTCGACCCCGTGGTGGTCTCTCTGCTATCTCAGAACGATCGAGCACCGCGGTCAAGGGGTTGACGCTCGCGCCGCGTGACGCCATGACCCGGTGTTGGGGGTCTTGTCCCGTGCGCCGAGACGAGGCGCAGGCGGCAGCGGTGCGCGAGGCGGTGCAGAGAAGCGAGCCATGACCAAGAAGACCGAAGGCGGCCCCATGCATCCGCCCGTGAAGCCGGCAACCCGGCTCGTGGTGGGCGGCCGCGACGCGACCGCCAATCATGGCTTCGTCAATCCGCCCGTCCATCACGCCTCGACGGTGCTATATCCGTCCGCCGAGGATTTCCTTGCCCGCCGGTCGCGTTACCTCTACGGCCGGCGCGGGACGCCCACCTCGGAGGCACTTGAAACTGCGTTGCGCGCGCTTGAAGGGCCCGCTTGCGCCGGCGTTGCGCTGCTGCCATCGGGGCTTGCGGCGATTTCGACCGCGCTTCTCGCGGTCCTCAATGCCGGCGATCACCTCTTGGTCACCGACAGCGCCTATCAACCCACGCGGCGGTTCTGCGACAGCGTGCTCCGGCGCAATGGCGTTGCCACCAGCTACTACGATCCGATGATCGGCAGCGACATCGCTGCGCTCATGCAGCCCAACACGCGCGCCGTATTCGTGGAGGCGCCGGGCTCGCTCTCGTTCGAAATCCAAGATGTGCCGGCGATCGCCGCCGCCGCCCACGCCAGAGGGGCGGTGGTGCTGATGGACAATACCTGGGCGAGCTCGCTCTACTTCCACGCCTTCGACAAGGGCGTCGATCTGTCGATCCAGGCTGGCACCAAATATATCGGCGGCCATTCCGACGTGATGCTCGGCACCGTATCGGCCAATCCCGCGACCTGGGAGCGTCTGCGCGATACGGTGCATGCGCTCGGCCTTTGCGTCGGTCCGGACGACATCTATCTCGGCCTGCGCGGGCTGCGCACCATGGGCGTGCGGCTCGCGCAGCACCATCAGGCCGGGTTGAAGGTCGCGCGCTGGCTCGCTGAGCGCCCCGAAATCGCCTGCGTGCTCCATCCGGCGCTGGAAAGCTGTCCCGGCCATGCCGTCTGGCGGCGCGATTTTTCCGGCGCAAGCGGGCTGTTCAGCATCGTGTTCAAGCCGGTGGCGCAGAGCGCGGTCAACGCGTTCCTCAACGAGCTTGGCCTGTTCGGCATCGGCGCGTCGTGGGGCGGCTTCGAGAGCCTGGCCATACCATTCGACTGCACCAGCATCCGCACGGCGACGAAATGGGCGCCGGGCGGACCGACGGTGCGCCTGCACATCGGCCTCGAGGACGTCGACGACCTCATCAGCGATCTCGAACGCGGCTTTGCCGCGCTCGCGGCGGCGCGGTGAGGCAGCGCTGACGGTGCAATTGGCTGCGACCCGACGGAGGTCGCGCGCGGCGCGCGGCAAATTCAGTCGAGCTTCAATCCGATCGCTTTGACGACCGGCGACCACCGGGCAATGTCTTCTTCGATCAAACGCCGAAATTTCTCGGGGGTTGAATCGACGTCGGGTTCGAAACCCGACTCGATGAGCATCTGCTGGTAGGCCGGCTCGACGATCACCGTGCGTGTTGCCTGCCAAATCTGCTCAATGATCGCCTTCGGTGTCCCGCTGGGAGCGAACAAGCCGATCGACTGCTGTGAGATCATGCCGGGGAGTCCCGCTTCGACCGCCGTCGGGATGTCCGGCGCGGCAATCAGACGCGCGGGACTGGTCACCGCGAGAATGCGCAGCTTGCCGGTCCGATTGAATTCGAGCAACGGACCGGTCACGGCTGGAGTCACCATCGCCACTTGTCCGCTGATAGTATCCGCGGTCGCCGGTCCCGACCCCCGATATGGCACATGCACGATGTCCGTTCCCGCCAGCGACCTCAACAGTTCGCCGGTCAGGTGATTCAACGAGCCAACGCCAGCATGCCCATAAGACAGCTTGCCCGGATTGGCCTTGGCATAGTCGATGAACTCTCTCAGCGTGCGCGCCGGCACTGCCGGATTGATTGCGAGGGCGAAGGCGGAAACCACCACGTTCGAAATCGGCTCGAGTTCCTTGAGTGGATCGTAGAGCGGACGGCTCTTGAGGATCGCCTCGGTGATGTGGGTGCTCGAGCCGCCCAGGAGGATGGTGTAGCCATCGGGGCGGGCGCGGGCGACTGCGGCGGCACCGATCGAACTGCCCCCTCCGCCCTGGTTTTCCACGACCACGGTGCCGAGCACCGACTTCATCTTCTCCGCCCAGGGGCGCCCGACGGCGTCGTACCCGCCGCCCGGCGGGAAGGGAATCACGAGCCGGATCGGACGGTCGGGATATTTGGATTGAGCGAAGGCGGGCTGCAGCGTCAGCGACCGCGCCGCCAGCGCGGCCACGCCCAGGGCGAGGAAATCGCGTCGCCGCATGATGCGCCCGTCGTCTGGCTGGTGCTCGAGTTGCAAAGGCGCGCGCGGATCAGGACGGCCGCTCGTCGCCTTTGACCTGGGTGCGGTGCATGATCCGCCGGCTGTTGGGATCGAATGCGTCGCGCCGGTGCATGGTGCAGCGATTGTCCCATAGCACGAGATCGCCGACGCGCCAGACGTGCTCCCAGGCGAATTCTGGCCGATCGACGAAACTCCAGAGCTCATCGAGCAGCGCCGCGGATTCCGCAAGCTCGAGCCCGACCAGATAAGCGTTGCGGCGGCGTCCGAGATAGAGCATGCGCCGGCGGGTGTCCGGATGCGTGCAGACCAGCGGATGCACAGCGCCCGGCGAGGTGAGCGGATCGTCCGTCGGCGTGACGCCCTGGCGCACGTAGCCGCCGCTGTTGTAGGTGCCATCGTGCTTGATCTTCAGGCCGGCGACGCGGTCCTTGAGCATCTGGGGCAGCGCCTCGTAGATGCCGTACATGGTGCAGAACGAAGTATTGCCGCCGCTGGGCGGCACTTCGAGGGAATAGAGCATGCTCGCCTTCGGCGGCACGTCGAGATAGGACATGTCGGTGTGCCACACCGCTTCCCCGTCGCCGAGACTGCCGATCGGCTCGCCGTTCACCTTGACGTTGGAGACGATGTAAATCTCCGGCAGGCCCTCGACGAAGCGGCGACCGGTCTCCTGGATGGGGGCCCAGTCGAGATCCCCCAAGCGGCGGCTGAAGGCGATCAGCTCCTGGTCACTGAGCGTCTGATCGCGCATGAGCACGACCGAATGCTGGTGCCAGGCCTGCATCAGGCGCGCGAACGCCGCTGCGTCGAGGTCCCTGAGATCGACACCCCGCACCTCGGCGGCGAGCGCTCGGCCGGTCGGGATCACTTCGATCGCCCCGGCGGTGGCGTGGCGTTGAGATGTCGATGCAACGGTCAACGTCATCGCTGCCTCCCGCGTCCGTATCACATATGGAGAGCATAGCACCCGGCGCCCCTGCGGCAACCGGGAGCATCGTCTGTCGATGACGCAGGCAACGGCGTTTCGCCCTTCACATGGTGGCCTGGGCGCTGCGGCGATCGCGCAACTCGAAATAGAGGTTGCGCGCATAGACGAAAACTCCGAATCCCTGGCCCAGGATGAAAACCGGGTCGCGGATATAGAGGGCGTAGAGCAAGAGCAGCATGCCGCCGCCGATCGAGAAGAACCAGAAGGCGATCGGCATCACCATTTTTCCCGCGCGCTCGGAGGCGATCCACTGCACCACGAAGCGCATGGTGAACATGACTTGCGCCACGTAACCGAGCAGCACCCACCACTGGAACTTGGCCACGAAGACCTCGTGCAGGTAGCTGCCGACCGCTTGTGAGAGATCAATCAGCATTCCGTTTCACCTCCGAGACGTGGGGCACGTGACGCCGGCGGCGAATGAGCCACCAGACCCCGAAGAGATCGAGAATCCCGACCCAAAGCCGATCCCACATGCCGTAGTTCGACGTGCCGACCCGGCGCGGCCGATCGATCACGTCCACGTAGCCGATGTCGTAGCCTTCGCGCCGCACCAGCGCCGGAAGAAATCGGTGCAATCCGTCGAAATAAGGCAGCGCCAGAAAGAGATCGCGGCGGAATGCCTTGAGCCCGCAACCGGTGTCGCGGGTCCCGTCGCGCAGCACAATGTTGCGCACCCCATTGGCGAGACGCGACTGGAATTTCTTGAAGCCGCTCGCCTGACGACCAACGCGCTGGCCTGCAACAAGGCCGGTATGGGGCGCGCCCGCTGCCAACGCGTTAAGCAGCGCTGGAATGAAGGCGGGGTCGTTCTGGCCGTCACCATCGAGGGTGACGATGATGCCTGCTCGGGCGTGGCGCACGCCACTCGATACCGCTGCGGACTGTCCGCATGAGGTTTGATGCTTGATCTGTCGCAGCCACGGACGGCTTGCCATCAGCTCACTCAATTCGGAGTCCGTGCGGTCGGTCGAGCCGTCGTTGACGTAGACGATCTCAAAGCTGACGTCCTTGCCGAGTGCGGCCGCGATCTCGTCGACCAGCGGGGCGATGTTACCGGCCTCGTTGCGCACCGGAACAACGATAGAAACAGCCGGCGGGGCTGCGCTTGCAAGCGTTTCGCTCATGATCTGACCGACATGGCCGCGTCACGCCTCGCGTCTTGGCTCAGCGCGAGCTTCTTATGGGGCGATAAGCTGCCGGGCAACCCTTTTGATGCGTGCGAGCGAGGGACCTGGCAATGGCCGAACGACCCCGTCGCTGCCGAGCACGAAGGCAAGCCCGCGCGCCGCGTACCAATCACGCACCAACAGCGCGCCGACCACACCGACGATAGCTCCGACCATGACGTCGCTCGGGAAGTGCGCCGTGAGCACGACCCGGCTCACCGCGATG
>Ga0318533_10002027_pt1 | contig 10473 bp, 14 predicted proteins | sample GRESIP053b4f27_FD_203675 | JGI IMG/M metagenome (GOLD analysis project Ga0318533, IMG submission 203675) | Tropical soil microbial communities from Luquillo Experimental Forest, Puerto Rico - GRE.SIPMG.053b4f27 | ecosystem: Environmental > Terrestrial > Soil > Tropical forest > Bulk soil...
CAGTGTGTTATCCCAGAAAGCAACCTCGACGCCTTCGAGGAGCTACTCGATCGCATCGCGCGCTCCGGCATGGGTTCGTTCTTCGTTGTTCTGAAGCAGTTCGGTTCGGCGCCGCCAGCGGGCATGCTCTCCTTCCCCCGCCCCGGATTGACCATCACGCTAGACTTCGCCATGCGAGGTGAGCGGACGCTTGGGCTATTGCGGTCACTCGACGAGGTTGTGCAGAAAAGCGGTGGAGCGTTATATCCAGCGAAAGACGCTCGCATGAGTCCTGCCCTATTTGAAACCTCATTCCCCAACTGGCGAGACTTTCTTCCCTACAAAGATCCGAAGATGTCCTCCTCGTTTTGGAGGCGTGTGACGGGGTTGCCATGACAAACATCACCCCCGTACAAGCTCCGAACTCTGCAGGAACGCCAGCGGGAAGCAAGCCTGCTCGAGTGAAAAAAATCGTAATCCTCGGAGCCACTTCCGGCATCGTTCTCGAAGTCCAGAGGCAATTGGCGCCCCGCGGCTGCGAGCTGCTCCTCGTAGCCCGCTCGCCACAGCGCCTCGCTGCACTTCAGGCAGACTTGCTGATACGTGGGGCGTCCCGAGTTTTGACTTATTCGGCGGACTTGTCCTCCATTGCGCAACACAACGGAATCTTGGAATGTGCGTGTCGCGAGTTTCGCGATTTTGACACCGTGCTACTCGCCTACGGTTCCATGCACAATCAAAAAGACTCCGAAACTTCCGTTGAGGTTCTATTAGAAGAGCTCCAGGTTGATTTTCTAAGCGCCGCCGCCATCCTTACCTTGTTCGCTGCCGAATTAGAGCGCCGACGTATGGGTTGTATCGCCGCCATCACATCGGTCGCCGGGGATAGGGGACGCCGCTTCAACTACGTTTACGGCTCCGCAAAAGGCGGCCTCTCGCTTTTTCTGCAAGGACTTCGGAGTCGCCTGCATCCTGCTGGTGTGCGCGTAATTACCATCAAACCCGGACCAGTCCAGACCCCCATGACCGATGGATTGCCGAATGCTGCACAGTTCGCCGATCCACAGCGTGTGGCTCGCGACATCGTCGGCAGCCTCGAACGCCGTTCCCCTGACGTTCTCTACACCCCGAGAATCTGGCGCTACATCATGGCCGCTGTCAAATTGTTTCCAGAAACCATTTTCAAACGCTTGCCACTCTGATCATGCTCTGGGCTCTCTCCGAAATCTGCCCTAGGACGAGAAGATAAGACTCCGGTCCCGAATGGACGACGCGTAATTGCCATTCTGCCCGATCGCTCTGCCGACTCTCGGCCCAACTACAGGAAGGTACGTCGCACAGCTGGGCTCAGAGTTCGGTGCGGCATGTTTGTTGAACGAAAGATACCGTGGCATTTATCGATTGGGGGAAAAGCAGAAAGATACGATCGGCTGAAGCTTGTGCCGGATCTCTATGGTATTAGGGAAGGGAAGCGCCCGAGCGGCTGCGACTCCCTACCTTCTTTACCGGGATTGCTCGTTCACCCTAGGAAGAGACGTCCTAACGCGTGGTCAGTCGCCATTGAAAAAGTCCGAGGCAACGAACTACACGTGGGACTCGGAAGAATTGGGTGCAGTGGCGGCTGTGCCGGGCAGCGCCGCCACGTTGCGCTTCAAGGTTTCCTACACTTCTGTTGGCGGCTTTTGAACCGACACGGGGAGGGCCCAACACGTGCTCGCCGGGTGCGTCGCCCATCCCAGGGCGACAGAGCGATCGAGAATCACTCTCGCAGTCAAAGAAAAACCTCCATCCGTAAAGCGCTTCGGCGGCAATGCAACGAAGTGGACGCTAGTCGCGGGTTGTGACTAACTCAAATATCGCAGCCCTCTTGTACCTTCATGACCACGAGCGTCACGTCATCTCGCTGTGGCTCACCGTGTGCAAAGTCCGATACGTCCGCCAAGATGCGTTCGAGGATTTCGCCTGATGTCATTCGGCTGCAAGACCGCAGCAGGCTCTCGAGCCTCTCGAGCCCCCACTGTTCGCCGGAACTATTTGCCGCTTCGGTGATCCCGTCTGTGTAAGCTACTAGAATGTCGTCCTGGGCCAATTGGAACTTCGTTGCCTCAAACCGAGCGTCTGCAAACATGCCAATGGGCACAGCATCGGCGCGCAATTGGAAGAGCTCGCAGGAGTCCATTCCGGGCCGCACTACGATCGGCGGATTGTGGCCGGCATTCACGTATTGCAACGTGCGGGTCGCCGGTTCGTATTCTGCGTAGAAGAGTGACGCAAAAAAACCTGTTGGAGATGATTCGTGAACGAGACGGTTGACGTCCCGAATCAGTGCCGTAAGATCCAAATGTGAGTGTAGCACTTGTGCCCGGAGGGAAGCCTGGAGACTGGCCATCAGTAGAGCCGCGCCAATTCCTTTTCCAGATACGTCCCCGATCGCGATACCCCAGCGCCCGCCGGATAAGGAGAGAAAGTCGTAATAGTCGCCCCCAATGCCGCGAGCCGGTTGGTAGAAGGTTTCACTGGAGAGACAGGGAATCGAGAAGCTCTGAGGCGGAAAAAAGGCTCGTTGAACGTCTTTGGCGCCCTCCAAATCCTTGCGAATGGCCTTGTGAATTCCCGAGTCGGAATCCGCCTTCTTGAGATATTCCACTAACGTTTCCACGTGGTTCCGCAACAAAAGGCCAGCTTGTCGACCTCGTCCATTTCTCAGGGCTTCGACGATTGGCTGATGCGAGTCGACCACTTCGGGAAGATCTTTCACGACCTTTCCAATGGCAATACGAATTCGCACGTCGAATGCCAAAGTGTCCCACACCCGCTGGAGGATGGTATTCCCCGATGCCGTCACTATGCACCTGTGGAAATTCACGTCGTGTTCCGCGTAAGCGTCTAGATCGCCTGCAGTGACTGCGGAGCGCATGCCATCTAATACCTTCTCTAACTCCGCTGTGTTGTCTTTGAGCGCCTCCGCCGCTGTTCTTCCCGCAATTTCTTCGAGCGCAGCCCGTATCTCATACGCTTCATGCATCTCTTTGGAGTTTGGAGAGTGCACCACGGCGGAGAAATTCCCGGAAAGCTTGAGCAATCCGAGCGATTGAAATTCTGTGAAGATTTTCAGGACGGCTTTGTTGTCCAGCCCGTACTTGGCTGCAACGTCCCTTAGGCGAACGCGCTGGCCAGGGCGGTACTCGCCGCAAAACAATTCTCTCGCCAGTCGTACTCGCCCCGATTCATTTAGCTGACCGTTTGCTCCGACAATCGAAACGGTCTCGTGTCTCCCTCGGTTCAACAAAACCATTAGGCTCTCTCCTTGAAGCGCCCAGATGGATTCGGCGGTTCTTCATCTACGGACCGCGACTGGACACTTAGTGCCATTTATGAAAGGCGACCACTCGGAGTGGGGTGGGTACGGCTCTCTAGGAGGCCAACCGGTACAACGAAGGATCCCGCTCAGTTCTGACAATCGTCGCTGCCGCACTTTTTGCGATTGGATGCAAATGAGCTCGATCCGGTTATGTCGTCTTGGTTAAGCCTTTCGGGCCTGAAACCGAATTCACATAACTGTCCCAGATTCAGTGGCATTGATCATCGGGGATGTCCGTAGCTCAACGTGGCCGTCTCGTACAGAGACGCGAAATATCTGGATGCAAGAAAAAACGAACCCGTGCGCCGACGCTTCCCCGGAACATGCCCGTAATCTGCCGAACTGTCTTCATTTTGCACATACGCAGAACCCTTTTTGGAGCTAGGGCGGGTCGCTGAATCAGGTCCCTCCTGGAACTGAGTTCTCCCGTAGATGCAAGCCAAGAAGCCGGCAGGAGGAGCTGCAGTCGCCCTCGAACGCTAGTTTAGTGTACGTTTGATCCGCAATGATGGAAGGCCCAGACTCAAAAGTAGTGCCGACGCTCGATTCGAGTACAAGAGCTCTTGTGGGACTCCGCATCGCAGTTGGAATTCTGTTTCTGATTTTCGGCGAATACAAGGTTTTCGGGACAAAATTCACATTGGGCGGCGGCTTCGAGTATTGGATCAATCGTTTTCTAGCGGACGGTGCATACCCATTCATGGTGCCGGTGCTGAAGAACTTTGTTCTTCAGTTTGCGAAGCCAATTGCGTTTCTCGTGGCCTATGGTGAACTGGCGATTGGACTCGGACTTGTCTTGGGAATTCTGGTTCGGCCGGCAAGCATATGTGGCCTGGTCTACATGCTAACGCTGCTTTTCTCATCGAATTACCCGGGGGCGAACGCAGCCTTTTGGCAATACTTTGGCGCTTCGCTGGACCACCTGGTTTTAGCGCTATGTTTCGCAGCGTTCGTCGTTGGCAACCCTGAGCAATTGTCGATTCATTTATACCTTCGAAAAAAAGCCCACCGAGCAGGTATCACGGATGGCCCCCTCGGAAAACGGCCGTTGTGGAAGCGTAGGCATTACCGGGCCAAAAGATGTCAATGACCGGCGATCGAGACCGGATGCCCGTTCGTCTTTCATGTATGCTGCCTGCCAATCTGACTGCCGGGAAGAGGCGTTTACGCGGCTTGTGCTGCTAGGGGCCCGATAGCGATCCCGGGGCGCAAATCCGGATCGAGGTCGCAGGTATGATAGCCGAGAAAGGGGAGAGAAACCTTGTGTGCTGCGGCACAATCGGGACAGAAGCGAGCGCACGACCTCCTGAGATCGTGGGGCACGAGCTTCGTCGAGCAGACTGTACATCTCACAACGGTTGAGCACCAATGCAGACTGTGGATCACGCCAAGCCATCGCAGGCCCAAGTCACCTACCATGTGGAGTTGTTGTACCAACGCAAGACTCGGAGGGCGCGCAGTGTGTTCCAGCGGCTTGCGCTGCCGACAGCGGTCTCCATCTCCAATTGAATACGTTCGGCATGAAGGAGGTTGAGGGGCCAGCGGCCGTTCTGGTGGCGGCGCTTGATCACGGTTTCGACGGCCTCACGGACGCGCCTGTCAGGTTTGATTCCTGCATTCCGCAGATAATCGAGCCCGCGCAAGACGTCGTAGTGCCAAAAGGTCGGGAATGAGAAGCGGAGCCAGCGATCGTCGATGACTTTGCCGGTTCGAAGCGAGCGGAACATGCGGCGCTCGAGCAGATAGTTTTCGGCCCTCTTGCGGGCCTTAGTGACGGCAGCCGATTTGCGGCCTGCTCGTTCGTATTCGAGCAGTCCTTCGAGTACGCAGATGGTGGTATGGAATGAAGAGCGCCGGCTTTTCGGACGTTTTGCTGAAGGCAAAACCGCTTCGCAGTTCCAGCCGCCATCTTCGAGTTGCTCGCCCAGGAGCTGTTTGGCGAGTTCGTCGTTCGGTACTTTGAAATACGCGCCGAGGGCGAGAATTCTGCCGTTGATGCAGGGCTCTGTTTCGCCGTGGAGGAAAGGCCGGTTGTTGAGGGGCTTGAACACGAGGCGCTGGTGGACACGGTCGATCATTTCTCGGGCCTGCTTGCTAGCGGGGTCGAGACCGAGGTCCATCAAGACGACGAGAGTGTAGAGGGTCATAAGCAAGCCCCGGTCCTCCTGTGGCCCACCCCAGTTGCCAGCACGGGATTGCAGGGCGAGAAGCTTAGCTCCCCAACCTCCGGTTGCGATGCGAGAGCGCTCTGCCAAAATCGCATCGGGGCCCTCATCGGTGAGGTCCTTCATAACCTGCCAGCGGATGGCCGGGTCAGAATCGAGGAGCCATTTGAGGTGCGCGGGTCGGGGTGCGTAATCGTGTAGACGCATTGGTCTCCAATAGCAAACGTTGTAAGTTTTCAGGAGCCGTCCCCGCATTCGCATTCGTTCCTGCGAGATCGCAATAGCCGTCGGCTGTGCTAGTGGCGCACAACTCTCCGTGATCCGCCCCTCATGCCAGCGCGCACCAGCGGCGTACGGTACTGCGCGCGAGAAAGAGCAGAATCGCGGCAACAATCGGGACGCCGATGGCCGCCTGCGGCTCCACGGTGAGCCCGCGCAAGGCATCGGCCAGCATGTTCACGGCGAGCAGTGTGGCTGCCAGCCGCCAGCCCCACTTGGTTCCGACCCACAGCCCCAGCGCGGTCAGCATGGCGGCAACCGTCAGCGTGAGCATCAAAACCCCGCCGAGCCCGCCGATGCGGAGAAAGTCGAGCTGCGCCTGCAGGTTCAAGCGCCACACTACGGCCAGGACCGACCGCGGTGCCACCAGCGCGCCCACGACGACGAGGCTAAAGGCTGCGGCCACGAGGAAGGCGATCGCAATCGCCGTGACGAACGCCGGCCGCCGCAAGAGGCCCACAGTCTCGTGCGCTGCCGCACTCGGTGCCGTGCGCTCGATGCGCGCCTTGAGCGTGCGCAAGGTCGCGAGCGTATTGCGCCCGATCGTGTCCCGCCCGATCCAGTCGAGCAAGCACGACCGCAATGTCGGCGTCGCGTAGAAGTGGCTCATCGCGACCTGCGTCGTGCGCGCGTCAAGTGCGCGTAAGCTCGTCTCCACGGTGTAGTCGCGCAGCAGCGTGCCGATACCCAAGGTGTCGAACGCCAGCCGCGTCACAATGCGCGCCATGGGAACGATCTCGACGTCCTCCTCGGTGCAGCTGTGGCGGCCGCCGACCAGGTGGCAATGATAGCTGACGCCGGCCGCGCGTTGGCTGTCGCCGCCTTCGAGCTCCACCTTGGCGACGCGCGGGTTGTACTCGGGGATCTTGGACAGGTCCATCCCGTAGGTCCAGATCTCTTCGAGCGGAGCCGCGATGATCACCTCTTGCCGTCCGCGAAATGTGCTCAGGGACGTGCTCCTTTCCGTGCGGCGCGCCGTTGGGTCCGTCGCGGCTTGCGCTCGAGTAGCGCGAGCAGCGAGGCCCGCAGCGCGGCCCGCTCGCTGCCGTTGAGCTTGGTGGTCTTGTAGCTCTCGCCGAGGAAGTAGCCGTCGAGCGCGAGCTGGATCACGAGCGCCGTGCCCGCATCCACGCCTTCGGCGCGCGCGGTCGCGAGCGCGCGACGGTTCGCCTTGCGCGCACGGGCGGCAACCTCCGTCGATTCCATGACGCCGACCACGAGGGCCATCACGAGGGCGCGGTTGCGCTCACGCTCGCGTGGCGGCTTGTCGAAGGCGAGGCGGATCTGCGCACGCAGGGACCGCGCAGGGGGGCTCGTGCCGTCTCGTACGGAATGCTCGACGCTCGCGGCGACCGCACTCGTCAGACGATCGAAAAGGCCGAGCAGTAGCGCCGCCTTGGTTGGGAAGTGGTGGAAGAAGCCGCCCTTGCTCATGCCCGACTCGAGGAGGATGGCGTCGACGCTGAGGCCGTGCGGCCCGTCGCGCAGGATCACTCGCTCGGTGGCGTCGAGGATCTTGTCACGGGCGCTCGGATAGATTCGCCGGATCGGTCATATCATACAGACTAGTCGGTCTGTCTGCAAGCGGAATGCTCGCACTCAGCTACGCGGCAATGACAGGCGTGTTGGAAATATTGCGTGCCATCGGTCTGTTTGTGCCGAGGACCACACGAGTAGCCGGCATTTGCTTGGCGCTCCTCCTACTGGCTTTGTTAGCGGCAAAACCAGGTATCTTGCACATGGCAAAGTAAATTTCTTTGGCGATGAAGTGACGGCGCGAACCGGTGGTGCCGGGGCCCCTGATTCTGCCGTTCACAGCGTCTCCTTCTGTCTTTCCGGTCGCGGCGTGAATCGGCTGCATCAGCCCTGGCGGCATGCTCCTACGCATCGCGCTCGAAGATTCAGAGACACTCTCTAGGGAATTCCGATCTGCGCCTGGGCGGCCCGCAAGGGGGCACCAGAAACTTGAATGAGTCCCGCCTCAGGGTGATACATCTCAAGAATCAGAAAAATCGCGCCAGAAACCGCCAGCGCGGCAATGAACAATCCAATTAACACCGTGAGATTGCGAGGGGCAAACAGCCCGAAACGCATGTTTATGGCTTGGAGCACCGTCAGATGACCCCAAAAGGTCGACCCAAAGCTTTCTGAACTGCTCAACGGTTGCTGGGGCTTAACCAGCAAAAGTGGTTGTCTGCGTAGGCGTAGATCTGCGCTCACATTTTGCGCAGGTCAAGCGCCAGAGCCACCCAGGCCCAGCCGCGAAAAATCAGATCGATTCCCACGAAGAGGCCTATCACCCAAAGACCTGAGGCCGGCCATTGCGCCAGGACGAGAATACCCAGCAGAGAGGTGATAATTCCGTTCAGCGCCTGCCAACCCCAGTCCGGCTGACGAAGCGCCAACGAGGCGACCAGTTGAAACAGCCCGGAAATCAGGAAGAACATTGCCATGAAAATGGTCGCGACCTCGGCACCGAACACCGGTCTTCTCAGAATCACGATGCCGGTTATCAGGAAAAGCACGGCTGCCGCCAGGTGCAGGAAGAAGCCTGCCCACCTGCCGACCAGGAAAGCCTGGACAGCCTCGATGCCACCCGCAAGCACAAGCAGCCAGCCAAAGAACAACATCGAGATCACCGTGGCCCTCACGGACCTGACAACGGCGGCAAAACCCAGCAGCAACAATCCGATGCCCAGAGCCAGGAACCAACCCCAGTGCTGGATCATATCGGGGGGGACTCGGACTGTCAGATCTTGGATCTCACTCATTAGTTATATCTCCCTTCCGTGATCGCGATTGTCGCTGGCACCAGCTCTCACATTGTACGGCTCGAATAACCGCCACCTATGTTCATATCTCTTCAAAAGGTGCGCGTATTCTCCTACGAGACTTTGGCAATCACGAGAGCGTTAATCAGGCCGGCGAGATAGTTGAAATACGAAACGCGAAAATCGTTCAGTAGCATTCTGTACGTCGCAACTGCGCAAAAGAAAAACGCCAGATATAAAGAGATCGCGACAAGCTGCTGAAACTCATGGACGGCTGTCCGCGTAAGGTCTGCTGATTTGGAATTCTTGTCACTCATCAGCCCCCCTCGCGCGCATTCCTGCCAGGGACGGATCTATCCCGCCCGAGCCCCGGCTAGTTGGACCGCTCGATTTCTTTGGAGACTGCCTCGACGGCATAATCCCCGCGTCACTCCTCCACCGGTCTCCAGCTGGTATCGGGATTGAACTCAGTCATTGCGGGTGCGGTTTGCACCGTGGTCTTTCCCAAATCCTTTTGAAGTAGCACTCCATCCTGACTAATCATGAACGTCATCACCCCTGAGTTGCCGTATTCCGCTGGATAAGCGACAAAGGCGAATCCGCTGATCATTTTCCCATCGACTATGTAGTTCTTCGCGCCGCCCCGCGCTTTATCGGTTTGCCCCTTCAGCATGTGAAAGTAGTAGCCGTTGAAAGGCGCGTGCGCATCGGGTTTTGCGCTATATCCTTCTGAGGTGGCGAAAGCCACCAAAGGCCCCAGCGGGCTCTCCGGCTGACCGGGCGGCGACTGCCAGTATAGGCCGTTCTGCTTTCCGGGATCGCTGATGAACTTCAGCGCGTATTGTTTCCTGCTCGCACCGTCATGAAGCTGCGAGTAGTACTGGGCCTGAGCGCGCGCCACTGCCTCACAAACGTCGATGGTTGCCAGTTCATTTCGGCCGACACGGCGATTCAGAATCTCCTCCCGTCCAGCAGCTGTGTCAAAGAACCATTGCCCATCGGCGTTTTTCTTCAGCGGGATGGGGAAAGCGAAATTGTCAGCGCCTACCAGGAGGATCTGGGCGCCGTCTGTCAGCTTACGCCAGCGGTGCATCACTCCATAACGGTCCACAAAGGCATCAGCGGCGTTCTTGTCCTCCACGGCATCGCCAGAAAAGATGAGCTCTTTCGAATCCGGTCCGAAAATCGCTAGCGCCGCAGTTTGATCGTGGGACTTTGCCGCTGCGAGTAGCGCACTACTTGCTTCGTCGGGCGTAGCAAACACTTTGATTGAGGGCTTTTCGGACTTATGGCAGCTCGTAAGCGAAATTGTTAGCGCGAGAAGTAATAAAAGGGGCTTAAGCGCAACTCTGTGAAGTACAACCAACATCTCATCCTCCAAAGCTCTGGCGACATGGCTCGCCCCGAGCACAACTCGCATAAAAACTAGCTGGCTCCGCGGTTTGTAACAAGGCCCTACCTCCGACTCCAACCTCCGCCACCACCACGGCTATACGAACCGCGAGAACTCTCCTGCCTGGATTGCCAACCGCTTCCGCTTCCGCCAAAGGCTGACGACCCGCCGCTCTTTTCCTGCTGTCCCCACCCTCTAGAGGTAGCCGAGCTGCTACCTTGCTCATAGTTTGACTTTGGCTGAGTTTGTTGCCAACCGTTCCCGGTGTTCTTGTAGACGTTGCCGTTTTGCTCTGCGTACTTCGTGCCACTCGATGTTTCACCCTCGGCATAATGTTGACCGCTGGCGTTGGTCCCAGAAGCAGCCTTGGCACCGTTCGTGCTCTCCATGGTTGACATCGACCCCCGGGCGGTAGACTCGTGCTGCGTGTAGGTGGTCTGACCGTTCTTTGAGTACTCCGAGTTCCCGTAGCTCCCATATGCGTTGGATGTCTGATGGGTCTGGGCATAGGCTCCCGTATTTGGG
>Ga0318533_10002031_pt1 | contig 10458 bp, 13 predicted proteins | sample GRESIP053b4f27_FD_203675 | JGI IMG/M metagenome (GOLD analysis project Ga0318533, IMG submission 203675) | Tropical soil microbial communities from Luquillo Experimental Forest, Puerto Rico - GRE.SIPMG.053b4f27 | ecosystem: Environmental > Terrestrial > Soil > Tropical forest > Bulk soil...
TCGATGGACAATGGTCCGAAGGGGTATGCGTTTTGCGCGGCAGCGGAGAACGGCACCTGCAGCTTCAGCGGGACAAGAAATGTTGCCTATGGCGCAAACGGCAAGTTCGTCTTCCAGACGGCGACCAACGGCATAGCTTGCAACAAGGACGCCTTCGGCAGCGACCCGATCGTTGGCACCGAGAAGGCCTGCTATATGGGTGCGGGTTATGCATTTTGCGCGGCGGAGAACGGCACCTGTAGCTTCACTGGGACAGAAAACGTCGCCTATGGCGCAAACGGCAACTTCGTGTTCCAGACGGCGACCAACGGCATTGCCTGCAACAACGCCGCATTCGGCGGCGACCCGATCTTTGGCACCGCGAAGGCCTGCTATATCGGTCCGGAGGGTTATGCATTTTGCGCGGCAGCGGAGAACGGCACCTGTAGCTTCAACGGGACAAAAGACGTCGCCTATGGCGCAAACGGCAAGTTCGTCTTTCAGACGGCGACCAACGGCATCGCCTGCAACCAAGGCGCCTTCAGCGGCGACCCGATCTTCGGCGTCGTGAAGGCGTGCTACCTGAAATAGGCTTTTGCGAAAACCTTCAGCGCGACGACCTCGTGCCCAGCAATAAGGAGGACGAGATGGAAGACAGGTTCGAGATCTGCGTGGAGAACATAGGGCTCCACCGGTTCTCGCGGAGCCGGTCGTTTCTTCCAACGCTTATTCAGGATGGCAGCGCGCCGCAGACCTGGAGCATTGAGCCCGCCTTCCCATCATGCCTGGCGTTCGACACGACGAGCGGCCGGATCTCTCAAACCACGACAACACAGAATCTTTCGGCAACGTGGCCGAAGAAATACGAGATCTCGGTCACGAACGGCGTCCGCACTGCGCCGCCCCCGGCATCGTTCGCGATTGAAGTGGACACGCCACCGCCCACGCAATAGACGGGGCGCCGTCTTGCCCGCAATTCTTCTCTTCCCGGAAGAGGGTCACATGTACAAGTTGGCCGCTGTGTTAATGCTGATCGCGGTCGGGCCGATCACCAGCCCAGTACCGGCCGTGGCGCAACTACTGCCGGCGGCTCCTCCATCGAACCTCTCATCAGCTGAGGTATCCGGTTTCAAAAACGTCATCATTCTCGCAGGCGGCATGACCGGTGGCGGCATGACTGGTGGCGGCATGACTGGTGGCGGCATGACTGGTGGCGGCATGACTGGTGGCGGCATGACTGGTGGCGGCATGACCGGCGGCGGCATGACCGGCGGCGGCATGACCGGCGGCGGCATGACCGGCGGTGGCATGACCGGCGGTGGCATGACCGGCGGTGGCATGACCGGCGGTGGCATGACCGGCGGTGGCATGACCGGCGGTGGCATGACCGGTATGCCGGGCGTCCTCCCCGGTTATGCCGACCTACCCATCAATGGTGGCGTGACGGGTGATACCGGTGCCGGCCAGTCATACGGCACCAACGGACCAAGCACTTCGCGGTCTCGGAAGATTCACCATTGCGTAACCCCGAGCGGCCGATGTGCGGTGGACTCGACCTTCGGCGCACTTCGGAAGGGAGACTCATGTGGCTGTTTGTTGGGCGGGCCCGGAAAGATCCAATGACTGGGACGGTTCATGATGTCAAGCTGACGTGCTGCCAGTGCTGTTCGCTGAAGTGTCATGTTGGCGTATGAACAAGCTACTGAGCGCGCAGCTGTCTGTCTTAAACTACAGCAGCAGATTACTCTAAATTTAATTTGCGTTAGCTCAGGTTTAACCTCACAATCGTAGTCGGTCTTCCGGCGTGAGGGAGACGACGATGACACAGGAGCAAAAGATTGTCCGCGAAGGTCGGATTGCTTGAATTGCCCAAGCAGCTCGGCAACGTCAGCCCGGCCTGCAAGATGATGGGCTACAGCCGGGATAGCTTCTACCGGTTCAAGGAGCTGTACGACAAAGGTGGCGAACCGGCGTTGCAGGAGATCAGCCGCCGTGGGAGAGAGTAAACCGCGTGCGAAGTGTGTCTTCGCCGCAGCGGAGGCGCCACACAAACTCGATACCGCCGCGGCTACCACAACCGCCGAGACCAGCTTGTATATCTGCCCCTCCTGTGGTTGTGTTTGACGCAAATAGGGTTAATTACCTTATGAGATGAGCCAGAACTGGGCCATCTGCATCGGTATCAACCGATACGACAATCTGCAATCGCTGCAATATGCAAAGCGCGACGCCGAAGTGCTGCGTGATTTTTTCGAAAAAGAAGCCGGCTTCGACAAAGTGTATTTTTTTGCCGAGGACGCGCCGCCGATCCCTACCGATTTCGGCGAGCCGATGCGTTCGACGCCCAGCGGCGGTACTTTGCGGCGATTTCTTCGCGTCAGGTTCGAGCAGAGGTTCCTGAAACCGAGCGACAATTTGTGGTTCTTCTTCGCCGGTCATGGCCGCCGGGAAAGAGACCGCGACTACGTCATGCCGATCGACGCCGACCCCGGCAATGTCGAGGAGACGGCCATTCCGGTCAGCTATGTCACGGAGCGACTGCGGCGCTGTGGCGCGGAGAACGTGATCCTTCTGCTCCATGCCTGCCGCAACGAGGGCGCGCGGGACGGGCAGGGCATCGGCGCCGAAATACACGCGGGCGTCGTTACAATCTCCTCCTGCAGTCCCAGCGAGCGCTCCTACGAAATTACTGAAGTGCAGCACGGCGCCTTTACTTACAGCTTACTCGAGGGGTTGCGGCTGCAGGGCGAGAACAATTGCGCGACCGTCGAGCGCCTCGACCTGCATCTGCGGCAGCGCGTGCCAGAACTCTGCGCCAAATACGGTAAGCCGCGGCAGACGCCTTACACGCATGCCGAGCCGGTCGAGAAGCTCCATCTGATCCTGCTACCGAGATTGGCGAGCCTAGCGGATCTCGACCCGCTCAAGCTCGACGCACTGCAAGCGGAGACGAATGGCGAGCTCGAAACCGCCGAGCAATTGTGGTGGCGCATCATTGCCGTCTCGCCGATCGATGCACAGGCGCATGAAGCGATCAAGCGCATCGCCGCAAAACAATCCGCGCCAGCCGCGTCGGCGGTGCCGGCTGCCTCGGCTGCGCCGGCCGCTTCGAGGACCGAGCCGCCGCCATACGGCCGACGAATTCGACTGACGCGGCGTCAGACATTGGGAGCCGCGGCACTTGCCACGACGGCGACGGGCGCCGTGATCGCTGTCCTTTCCATACGCCGGTGGGTAGCGCAGCCGTCGCTCCGGCGCGTCAGCTTCGACGTCGTTACCGTCGACGAGCGTGGTAAGCGCAACCCGCCGGAGAAATACGGGGCGTCGGTGTTCACACAGCCGCTGGGTGCGAGCGGCGGGATCGATATGGTCGCGATTCCGGGCGGCACCTTCACGATGGGCTCCCCGATGGACGAGCCGGAGCGGCGCCCCAATGAGGGGCCGCAGCACCATGTGACGCTCAGCCCATTCTTCATCGGCGCCGCGCCGGTTACGCAGGCGCAATGGGCTGCAGTGGTCTCGGCACATCCCGCTCGGGTCCATCGCGACCTCGATCCGCAGCCGTCCTTTTTCAAGGGCATAGACCTGCCCGTCGAGAGCATTACCTGGAACGAGGCCGAGGAGTTTTGCCTGCGCCTTGCCGCAATCACCGGGCGGGGCTACCGGTTGCCGAGCGAAGCCGAATGGGAATACGCCTGCCGCAGCGGTACCGTGACCCCGTTTCATTTCGGTCCGACGATCACGCCGGAGCTGGCCAATTACTGCGGTACCGGCGGCGGCGTATGCGGTGAAAACGACGGCAAGAGCATCGCCTCCGATGTCTACGATGGCGTCAAATACGGCTCGGGCGCGTACGGTCAGGGTCCAGCCGGGGTTTTCCGCGGCACGACGACACGAGCGGGGACATTTCCGCCGAATCGGTTCGGGCTTTGCGATATGCACGGCAATGTGTGGGAATATTGCCTCGACAAATCTACCGAAAACTATGCCGAAGCGCCCAGAGATGGCGCCGCCTACATCTCGGGCCCGAAGGAAAGCACGCGGATCCTGCGCGGTGGATCCTGGTCGCACAACCCCGCGATCTGCCGGTCGGCTTATCGGGACAGCATCGACCCGGGCTTCGCGGGCTGGCAGGGCCGTATCGGCCTCCGAGTGGTGTGCACGCTCTAGCAGAAGGGCTGGGATTTATGGCTGACGAGCAGAGAGGGCTCTGGTTTGTCACCGACGTCGAGAGCAGTGAAACGGTCGAGGTCGTAGAAGGCGGCCGCAGCTCCGAGGATATCGGCGGCCGCTTCGGGTCGAGCGCGGTCCAGGCGGTACGCAAGAGCCTGACCCAGCGGGTGGAGATCAGCGGCGAGGAGCTAAAACGGCAGATTGGTAACCTTCTGGCGGTCGTCAGTGATGTGTTCGATCAGTCGCGCGCCGAAACCGGTATAGTACTAGACGGAGTAGAGCTGTCGATCGAGATCAGCTCTGAAGGCCAGATCAGCATCCTGGGCAGTGGCGGCAAGCTCGAGGGCAAAGGCGGCATCAAACTCAGCTTCAAGCGCACCCCCCCCAAAACCCTGATCGAGGTTCGTTGACCTGCTCCGCCGCGCTCCGGATAATGGGCCCGGATAGACGCGTGCGCGGGAGACCGTTCTGCCCGGGCTGGCGCTCGGGGCCTGAAAGTTCGCGGACTCGCCGCTGGAGGGAGCTGGATTCGAAATTTCAGTTCCGGCATCGACATCGCCCAGTCGACGGTCGCCAAGTACATGTCACAGCGTCACGGCCCTCGCTCTCCGGGGTGGCAAGCTTTCCTGCGCAATCACACCGCCCACATCGCCGGCGTCGATCTGTTTGTCGTTCCGACGATCGGGTTCAAACTGCTCTATGGGCTGGTCATCCTGGGTCTGAAGCGGCGACGGCTCGTCTGGACCAATGTGACAGCAAATCCAACCGCCGAGTGGATCGCCCAGCAGATCTCCGAAGCATTCCCATGGGATGAGGCACCGCGCTATCTCATCCGTGACCGCGACACCTCGTATGGCGCCGCGGTCACCCGGCGGCTGCAAGCCATGGGCATTCGCGACCGGCCGATCATGCCACGCTCACCGTGGCAGAACGGGCATGTCGAACGGCTGATTGGCTCGATCCGACGCGAGTGTCTCGACCATGTCGTGGTGTTGGGGGAAAGGCACCTCCGCCATCTGTTGGCGAATTACGCGACCTACTACAACGGGGTGCGCACGCACCTTGCGCTCGACAAGGATGCTCCGCTCCATCGACCTGCGCAGACAGTCGGGCTTATCGCATCAGTCACTTGGCTCGGCGGTCTCCATCGGCACTACGTTCGGATGGCATAATCGGCACATACAGGTGTTCTACCGCCGGCTTGAAGCGTCGATCAGCGAAGAGTCGCAGCGCTTTGCGCACCAAGGCGCCAACGAACATCAGATGGTCGAACGTCAGCTGCAGAAGATGTCGGTCGCCACCGATAAGATGACCGACCGGTGGACCGCTGCGCTCAAAGTATTCGGAGGATCTCGTCAGCCGTCACGCCGACGAGGAAGAAGACGTCGGGTTCAGCTGCGCCCGCGAGGATTTCGACGAGGATCAGCTCGAAGCAATGGGGAGGCAGTTTCAGCAGCGCAAGCAACAGCTGCTGATGCGGGTCGCCTGATCTAAAAAGCCGTTTTCAACCGGTTGGGGTGATTTCGTACAGATCGCGCCCCGCTTGATCGCCGCGTCTGGAAGCCGGGACGCTGTCGCCTTCGTCCTGTTTGGCCCAGCCTCGCCTCGAGTCTCGCTGACTGGCGCACGCCGGCCGCGACGCGAGCGAAGTGGTCCCGCGCTTGTAGTTTAACCATCTTTCTCCTGAGAGGTTTGCCGTGCGCAGGTCTTATTCTGTCAGAGGCAGCCGGACGCGAGGAATGGGCGAGAGGTGAAACTAGATATCGAGGAGCGGATTCTCGCCGCCGCATTGGACGAAGCCGATGTTAACGATGCCAACGAGCGCGGTGCTGGTGCGCAGATAGCGACTCAATCTGAGACCGCTGATGATTGAACCACAGTTGCCGACAATTTGTGACCTGAAATTCGATTTCAACAAGCCCGTCGAGAGGGAGGCGGCGTTCGCGTGGCTGCGTGCCGTCGCGCCGGTGTTGACAACTGTCGAGCGGCAACAAGTGCGGCAATACCTGCAGGCGATTCGGCGTGATCAGCCAAGCGAGGTGGTGAGTGTCAGAAGCATATGAATCGGAAGACCAGAGCATCGAACTCGGCGATGAGCCCCGAGCCGGTTTGGTCGGCATGCAAATCGAGTTCCGCCGCGTCGACCATGAGCCGGTTACCATCACTCTGACGAAAGCGCACGTCTGGAAAGCCAAGGTCTGGAAGTGGACGACTGCGATGCTATTGGCCAATGCGATCTGGGAAAAACTCCCTAATGAGTTACTTTGAATCGAGAGCCTCGACTGCAAGTGAAGGTCGAAACGGGAGAGCCAGTATGCATCTGGCGGATGCGCTGACCCTCTATAAAAGGCTTGGCATTGACGTCCCGTCGTTGTCCGCTAGGGAGTTTAACCTGGCTTATTTTCAGCTCGCCAAGCGCTATCATCCTGATCAAGGAAACCAGAATAGCCAAGAGTTGATGGCAAACATCAACGCGGCCAGGACGACGATCCTGCAGGCGCACCGCCACGTCGTGTGAGCAATCCGCCGTAGCGAAGCAAATCTGCTGCCGCATCAGCTGGAGCGCACTGACGCGGAGAACCCAAACGACGCTTCTACCGAATACCGGGACCGATTGACCAACCGGCTTGGATATCCTTCGGCGTAGCCGGCAATGAGCTTCCCGTACCCGTCTGCGCTTGGGGGTGTTCCCTCAAACCGGCGGTCTTCTTGTCGCCCGTCATCCGCTCGATCGCTAGCGAGCACAAACTGAGGGTGCCGGCGAGAGCCGCAGCGATCATCAGGCGGAGTAACAAGGGGGTCACGGCCGCGGCTCCGGGTTACTCGCCGATGCCGACGAAGGCGGGCTTTTCTGTCGCGGCTGGTGCCCGCGATGGATGCGATCTAATGATCCCTGCGCCATCAACTAAGGCCTCCCTACTCGGATCATATGGCCTATGTTAACTAATGACCAGAGAGGGTGAAGGGCGCCACATAATTGTCACCCGACGGACCCGTGATCGTCGCGAATTTGCGGTTTTTGGCCGGCTCGGTCGACCTTGCTTGGCGCAGGAAGATTTTTTGAGACGACCTGGGCCGCCGGAGATTAACCCAAACGGGCGCGGGGCTATCCACGCGGTGCTAGAGCAGGCGATCTGCTTCAGCCCGCGCGACCCATACACCGCCCGTTCTTAATAGCGCACTGGGCTCCGCAATCACGCATCGACGAGGCGAACCTCTGGCTCGAAAGCGGCGCGGCGCTAATCCCCAATCCGTAAACCCTCGCGTCCCACGAGCGGGATTATTTCCGTGGTGGCCGTTATATTCGTTAGGCGTCGAGGTTCGCTCCGTTGCAGGGCCACGGACTTGCCGCCAGTGGTTAACGGACTCATCTTCGTCCCGTATCGCAATCGGGCCGTTGATGTTCGACGAGATCGAGCTTTTCTTGCGCTACGGAGCCGAGCCGGGCGAACCGCTAGTCTTTATGATTGTGTCGCGGCCGCATCGCAAAGGCGAGCGTTTGATCATGGCGGCTGTGCCGCTGCAGCTAGCGAGATTACGCGATGATGGCGACGTCCGGCGACTCTACGGTGATCCGCGATTTCCTCCGGCGCAGAGCTAAGTGTAGTAAATTGCCAGCGTCTGCCTCAGACCCGGTCGCCGCGCGGCAACTCCGGGCTCCGCAAGGACCATTTCGCGCATGGTGATGATTTTGCGGATGTCGACCATCGCCTCCTCCTTACTTGGGCCACACAAGTTCTGATCCCGCGCCGCCTTTGATCCCGGGGCGGAAATTATCCGCTGAGCTTCTGTGCCAAGGGCATGGACGGCCGCATCGACGACCCCAGTGCGGGATGGAAGGGCCGCGGGGTGTGGACGACGAGCGGCGACCGGACGCTGTGGATGAAGGAAGGCGGCAAGTGTACGGTCCCGATCGCCTTCCGTGGCACCGGAAAGCAGCAAGTTACCTGGGAAGTCGCCACCCAGTTCGGCGGACGGCGGTCGCGTCAGGCTGGGTTGAGAGCGTAATCTGGATCGCGGACTTCTTTTTCGGGATGGGACCCGGCGCGAAGCCTTCCGGCGTCAGATTCGCGGAATGGTCAAAGCGCCGAACATTCCAGTGGAGGTGCGGACAAGTCCGTTTCTTCGACATCATCAAACGGCAACCGCCATCGGCGTGTGATTGGTGGAGGTAACGATGCACGAAACGGCGACCGGTGCTGCGCTGCTTGCGGCCGCTCGTGACTTCCGGCCGCGCGTTATCCCGCAACGCGACGCTATCGAAACGTCCCGGCGACTGCCGGAAGATCTCGCGCGCGAGCTAGCCCGTGGCGGGTTTTTTCGCATCTTCCTGCCAGCGGCCTATGGCGGGCTCGACCTGACGCCGATGGACGGCATCGCGGTATTCGAGGAGCTGGCGAAAGCCGATGCCTCGGTCGCGTGGTGCGTGTGGAACGGCAATACGCACTGGACCGCAGCTCAGCTCTCCCCCGAGGCGGCGCATGCCATCCATGACGATCCGGACGTCATCACGGCCAACAGTACGCGCCCCTCGGGTCAGGCGCATGTCGTCGACGGCGGCTACCGCCTGACTGGTCGCTGGTCGCTGGTCAGCGGCTGCGAGTTCGCGACATGGATGGTCCTGTGGTCGGTCATACATGAAGACGGCAAGCCGCGCACAACACCGTCCGGCGGCCCGGAGATCCGCTTCATGCTGCTGCCCGCCAGCCAATGCGAGATCATCGACACTTGGACCGTCGGCGGCCTGCGCGGCACCGGCAGCCACGATGTCGCGGTACATAACGTGATTGTGCCGATCGCTTTCGCCTCGGGCTTTTCGGACAGCTACGTCCTGCCCGAGCCGCGTTACCGCATTCCCGCATTCTGCCGAGTCATCCCCGGCCTCGGCGCGATGGCACTAGGGATCGCCTGCACAGCCATCGAGACCCTCAAGGTGATCGCAGGCGCCAAGACCCCGGTGCGCACAACGCAGATGCTGCGCGATACGCCGGACGCACAGGTCCGAGTGTCGCAGGCCGAGGCGCTGGTGCGGTCGGCTCGGCTCTTTCTGTTCGACAGCCTGGCTCAGCTTTGGACAAAACTTCTGGCGACCGGCGAGGTGACGATGGAGGCGCGGGCGCTCGCACGGCTGGCCGCATCTCACGCCGTTGGCAGCGCGGTGCAGGCCGTTGATCTGATGTACGTGGCCGGCGGCGCCACTTCGATATATGTGAGCTGTCCACTGGAGCGTGCTTTTCGCGATGTGCATACGATGACGCAGCACATCGGCGTACACCCGCGGGTCATGCAGTCGACTGGCCGGGTACTGTTAGGCCTCGAACCGGATACCCCGCTTCTCTGACGGCGGCGATACCCACGGTCACTGCGAGCGTATTTCATCTCCGCTCTGCCTAAGAGTAGGCGAGATGGTAACGAAAACCGTCGATTTGCTAGCTCTCTTGCTTATCGAGCCTAGCGAGAGCTACTTGCCGAAATAGCCTCGGGGACTGCCAACCCCGCTGCAGAAGTCCCAGCCGGAGGTGGCCAAATATGTATCGAAGACCCCGGCCTCGCCCATGCCGCAAGTCCCGGAGTCGATGTCGCTAAAGCCAATCGAGGCCTCCGCGAACAGCACATGTGGCGCACGGGTTCGAGAATGTGTCGGCGGATTTTTGTGTCTGGGTGATCTTCTGCGGGCCGGGAAAGTAGCGGCTCAGTGCCGGATTGTCCTCGAATCCGTTATTCTAGAAGCTCGCAGCTATCGGGGCGTGCAGGAGCAACATAGGTGGCCCTTCGTACCAAAGAGCTCTATCACAGCTCGAACGGCGATCGATGGTATCTCGCCCGCGAGCTGGACACCGGCCAGGTGTTCGTCAAACATCAAGCCAATCTCCCATCGGGAGGACACGTAGCCGACATCGAGGTCGGGGTGTTCCTCAGTCAGGGCAAAGGCCCGGAACAGCAAGAGTTGTTGCAACTGATCGGTACATTGGTCGATGAGCCGACCGTTCCGCCAACGCGGCGACGCCGTCAAAAGCTAGGTCGGAACCGGGCTCGCCATAGCGGTCGATGACGCGGCACCAGCCGACCGCGAGCAACGCCGAGCCCAACTCCCCCTCCTGCGGTATTCCGGGATACGGACTCAGCCAGGCGATATATTTGCTGGATCCATCTGCGACATGGTCATCGCTTATCCCGTTGGGGACCGCCCTCTCACCTGTTTCGCCAAGTTCATTACCCGTAGTCCCGCCTTGGTCCTGGAACGACGCGAGTTCGTCGCTAATGATTTTGTCTGCCTTAGAGTGCCCTTCGCTCCGCTCTATCGCG